>ERZ791927.265-NODE-265-length-58490-cov-7.123334_pt1 | contig 58490 bp, 64 predicted proteins | sample MGYA00510130_ERZ791927 | MGnify/ENA primary metagenome ERZ791927 (study PRJEB30046, sample SAMN00792055) | human gut metagenome | study: EMG produced TPA metagenomics assembly of the A metagenome-wide association study of gut microbiota in type 2...
TTTACAATCTGGACTTTCCCGATGTCATAGCCGTGCGTAACGAGCTTTTGCCCGCTGGGGAGCGTGAGAAAAATATCCCCTGCGATTTGAATAATACTGAGTGGTTTGCAAAAATCGATGCATCGGGCGGTGCGGTGTTCTTTGCGTCCGGGGTGTTCTACTACTTTTTGACGGAGCAGGTCAAGGCGCTGGTACAGCAAATGGCAGACGCTTTTCCGGGCGGTGTGCTGGTGTTTGATGCGGCGAACCGAACGGCGGTAAAGATGATCGCCAAGACATGGCTCAAGAGTGCGAAGATCAAGGATGTCGGCGCATATTTTGCGGTTTCCGACGCCCCCAAGGAGATCAGTGCGTGGGACAGCCGTTTGCAGGTCACCAGCCGAGGCTATATGCTGGGCTACAACGATCTGTGCGACCCATCCGTCAGCAGATTTTTCCGTTTTCTCGCCAGGGTCGGTGACGGAATGATGAAAATGCAGATCGTAAAGATCGGATTTGGAGGCAAGCAATGAAGATTCTGGTATATGGTGCAGGTGTTTTAGGGTGCAATCTGGCAAGAGATCTGTTTCACGCCGGAAAGGATGTGACCCTGCTTGCCCGGGAAAATTAGGCAGAGAAAATCAGAAAGAACGGACTGCGGATCAAAGATCAATTTTCCCTTCGCACATCGGTCAGCAATATTACAAAGGCGTTCCGAAAACGGTGCGTGAAAGATTCCCGGAACAGGAGGTACGAAAATGATCCAAACAACAGTTAAGGTTTCCGGCATGGCCTGCTCTATGTGCGAGGCGCACATCAACGACGCCATTCGCGCCGCATTCTCGGTTAAGAAGGTTTCCTCATCCCATTCCAAGGGGGAGACGGTGATCCTCTCGAAAGAGCCGCTGGGCGAAAATGCACTCCGTGCCGCCATCAATGCCACCGGCTATATGGCGGGAGAGATCAGCGCCGCAGTCTATGAGAAGAAAGGCTTTTTCCATTTCGGGAAGAAGAAACAGTAGGATCATTCCGATGCCGCCATCGCGGCCATCGGTTTGACATATATATTTTATATAGGAGGACGATCATCATGAAAAAAATCGGTTTATTTGCTGCGGGTGTGCTGTTCGGCACGGCGGGCATCAAGCTGCTGAGCAGCAAGGATGCCAAGAAGGTCTACGCCCACACCACCGCCGCCGCGCTGCGTGCCAAGGAGGATGTGATGAAAACGGTCACCGCCGTGCGGGAGGGCGCGGATGACATCTACGCAGAAGCCAAGGCCATCAACGAGCGCCGCGCAGAGGTGGAGGCCGCCGCTGTGGTGGAGGACGCTTCCGCGGAGGACGCTAAGGCGGAGTGAGCCATGAAATGCACGATCCTACATGATTTACCGGGGCGGCTGCGGGTACACCTGTGCTGCGGGCGGATGACGTTATCCCAAGCGGATGTGCTGGAGTACTATCTGCGCGCCCAGGACGGCGTGCAGGCGGTCAAGGTCTACGACCGGACGCAGGACGCGGTGGTGCTCTATGACGCGGAGCGTGGAAGTGTACTCCGTGCGCTGGCGGTATTCTCCTTCGCCAAGGCGGAGGCCATGGAGCTGGTGCCGGAACATACCTCCCGGGCACTGAACCGGGAGTTTGAGGACAAGCTGGCAGTTGCCGTTATGCGCAGATGCATCTTCAAACTGTTCCTGCCTGTACCCATCATCACAGCGCTGGCGGTGTTCCGTTCCGTAAAGTACATCCGGGAGGGGCTTTCGGCACTGTGGCACGGCAAACTGTCCGTCGCCGTGCTGGATGCCACCGCCGTCACCGTGTCCATGGCACGGGGCGATTTTGCCACCGCCGGCTCTGTGATGTTCATGCTGCATGTGGGCGAAATTCTGGAGGAATGGACCCACAAAAAGTCCGTGGCCGACCTTGCCTCCGCCATGAGCCTGCGGGTGGACAGCGTCTGGCTGCAGGCAAACGGCACCGAGGCGCTGACGAAAATCACCGATGTGAAGCCGGGGGACCGTATCGTGATCCGCACCGGCGGCATGATCCCGCTGGACGGCCGGGTGGTGGAGGGGGAGGCCATGGTGAACCAGTCCTCCCTCACCGGCGAGTCCATGCCTGTGGCGAAGCACCCCGGCAGTCCCGTCTATGCCGGGACGGTGGCGGAGGAGGGCGCGTGTGTCATCTCCGTGGAGAAATCCTCCGGCAGCGGGCGGTATGACCGGGTGGTTCACATGATCGAGGAGTCGGAGAAGCTGAAATCCACTGCCGAGGACAAAGCCTCCCGGATGGCGGACAGACTGGTGCCCTACACGCTGGGCGGCACGGCACTGACCTATCTTCTGACCCGGAACGTGACGAAAATGCTGGCGGTGCTGATGGTGGACTTCTCCTGCGCCCTGAAGCTGGCCATCCCCATTGCGGTGCTGTCCGCCATGCGGGAGAGCAGCGGCTATCACATCTCCGTCAAGGGCGGACGCTTTTTGGAGGCGGTGGCCAAGGCGGACACCATTGTGTTCGACAAGACCGGCACGCTGACCTACGCGACACCCACCGTGGCGGCGGTCATCCCCTTCGGCGGACACGATGAGGCGGAAATGCTGCGCCTTGCCGCCTGCCTGGAGGAACATTACCCCCATTCCATGGCAAACGCCGTGGTGGCGGAGGCAAAGCGGCACGGGCTCACCCACGAGGAGTACCATTCGCAGGTGCAGTATGTGGTGGCCCACGGCATCTCCAGCATGGTGGAGGGCAAGAAGGTCATCATCGGCAGCGCACACTTTGTCTTTGAGGACGAGGACTGCCGCATCCCGGAGGGAGAACAGGCGAAATTTGACACCCTGCCCGCCGCGTATTCCCACCTGTACCTCTGCATAGACGGGGAGCTGGCGGCGGTAATCTGCATCCACGATCCCCTGCGCCGGGAGGCGCGGGAGGCGGTAAGGGCGCTGCATGAGAGCGGCTTTGCCAACGTGGTGATGATGACCGGCGACAACCGCCGCACGGCGGAGGCTGTGGCCGCCGAGGTGGGCGTGGACGCCGTGTACGCCGAGGTGCTGCCGGAGGACAAGGCCGCGTTTATCCGGCAGGAAAAGGAAAAGGGACACACCGTTATCATGGTGGGCGACGGCGTCAACGATTCTCCCGCCCTCTCCGAAGCGGACGCGGGCATCGCCATCTCCACCGGTGCGGCCATCGCCCGGGAGATCGCCGACATCACCGTTGCCTCGGAGAATCTGTTTGCGCTGGTAACACTGCGCAGGCTCGGTGAGGCACTGATGGAGCGTATCCACGGCAGCTACCGCTTCATCGTGGGCTTCAACCTGACGCTGATCGCACTGGGCGTGGCGGGGGTACTGCCGCCCACCACCTCGGCATTGCTGCACAACGGGTCCACCCTGGGCATCAGCCTGCGGAATATGACCGACCTGCTGGACGATGAAGAAAATACCCAAAAATAAACAAGCAAGTGAGGGAGCAGAGAGGCGGCAAGATGCTTCTCTGCTCCTTGCAGATGCTGTGTTATTAGCGTTAGGGGGCGGATAAACGCGGAGCATAACAAAGCCCGTATCAGTTTACCAGCTTGCCCTGGACTGCCTCTTGCAAAATCGACTTCTTGAGGGCTTCTGGGAATGCAGATTGAAGGTTGTTGAGATTGTTATAAGCGCTTGAGTAATGATCCACTATTGGAAATAGAACATTAAGTTTTTCGACAATTCTTATCTGCTCGGCAAATGGCGGCAGTGGTATGAGCGTCGACTCAAACACACCACGGGTGTAGCCCCGCACTGCCGTGAGCGGCTTTAATTAAACTCCCTACACGCTGGTTAAGGGCGTACATATAGTACGGCTTAAACAGTGCGGTTTCATCAAAGAGAAGTTTGAAAATATGTTGATTTAAAACCGCCTCCTGATTCCTCCATATATGAGCGCCGAAGGATGTTCCTGGAGTCCCAGACCATGCAAAGAGAAGTTCACCACCATACAAATGCACATCTTCTTCGACCGACTTGTCATAGTAGTTAAATGGCGCTTTCTCATCGTTCAGATTCTGAATGCGAACAATAGGAAGCCCCATTACAGTCTAATCAGAAGGCTTAAAAGCACGCCCGTTGAATAACTCTGTACAGTTGTGTACTCACACCCACTCCCACGAATCGGGGATGTCGAACGGTACTTCATCCACCAGCGACCGCACTTCATCGCCGATTTTCTCATAAGGAGTATTATCAGAACTCGGCTGTTTAACGATTACAGCGGAACAAAACGCCTCAATCCGCGCAAAAAGCACAAAACCCCGCCGCAGAATTGCTCTGCAGCGGGGTTCACTTATGCGCTGAAACAGCCGAAAAGCCCTATTTCAAGCGGTTTTCGGGCATAGAAAAAGTCCACCGTAATTCTATCAAAATTACGGTGGACTTATGGCAAAGAACCGTAATTTTGATAGAAACCGTGTAAGGGGGTGCATCTTCGGTTCGGAGGGGGGGGCAGTTCTCGATTTTAGGGGGTGCATTTATATGTCGATCTCCGTACCGCCTCGCGATTGCGCAAAAAGTTGCTTCTCGATGATGTTTAGGCTTTGTCCCATTGCGCGGTAAACCTCCATAGGCGATCGGTTTTGCTGTGCTGATACCTTATATTCATGTCCGATGGGATGATGTTTGCGAGAAGCGATACCATATAATCAGCCTCCCGCTTAGAAAACGCCGAATCCTTCAGAAAGGTCGTTTTCATAAAATCTCTGTTTTTCATGTGTGTATCATAGAGGATGCCGGTCAGACTGTTTTCAACCAGCGTCTCAATGAGAACCTCCTGCGCCATCCATTTTTCAATCAGCAGAAGAAAAAAGACCTGCTTGGTATGAACCGCTTTACTTTTGAGAGCATCTGCAAGCTGGGTATAAATACGGTCGCACTTATAAATCAATACATCCTGCAGGCTGTCAAACAGGCGATAAAAGGTGGCGTTTCTGACATACGATTTATGATTGATGTCATGAGTGGATTTCGTAAATAAAATCCCAAACGCAGTCCATATTGCCTACTTGGATGTATTCGCCTAAATCGCTGAGTAGTTCTGTTGCTTTTGCTTTTTTCTCATCAGTTATGAGGTAGCAGATAGCGTTACCGCAAAGCCTGAGATTGATTTTTCTCTTGTCGCCCTTGGCATAAGTCATTGCCTTGTGTATAGTTCCAGACCCTTTAGTTGTGTATGGTCCCATTAAGACAGTGATATTTCCAAGGGAAAAATCATTCCCATATAATTGGCATCGGAAATCACCTCTATGAAATATATAGAGAGGGCGATTCTTGAGAGAATGTAAACCTATTTTGAGTAGCTGCTTTTTATCGATGGAGTATGTCTCAAGATCCGAAATTGCTTTGAATGCTGTTGTATATCCAAGTTCAATTAATTCACTTAGGATATCAACTTTCCTATACTCTGCATTATCCCTTGGGCATTGAAAAAGGAGATCGTACTTTAGTTCAATCTTCCGTAGTTTTTTTAGAAATTTAATGCCATCTTCTTCGATTTCTTCGTTACAATTTATATTTTCGCCAGACAGAAATACATTACCGGCCGCATCCACTATTTTAAATGATGATCCATTTTGCGATTTCGTTGCATGATTGAGAAAACTAAATACTGTCTCACGAGTAAGCAGTGCTTCTACGCTGTTTTCTTTTGTAGATGCTATTTTAATGCTTATATTTGATGTGCCCGGTTTGTCAGTAGGCCCACTACAGGTTATATCCAGGTTGCGACATACATCTTCTAAATTGCTTAGTACGGCAGTGTTGTCTTCTCGGATGAATACAGAAACACATTTCAATGGTATTGACATATTTTGATCATCGTATGACAAAATAAGTTCAAAATTTGATCTACAATTAAAATCCGGCTGTGCCGTAGCAATCATGCTGTGTCCAGCTGGAGGATTCAACTCTTTATTTTCATGCCAGCCATTTTCTATTGAATAACTAAATGGTAAAAGGCTGACTTCTCGTTCTTTTCCTTCTGGCCCTTTGTCGGGAACTATCACCATAGAGTACGCATTTGAATGGTCATCCGAATAGTATGCTGCACCACCGGTCAACATTTCAGCGCCGCCAATCTGCTTGTAAAGAACGGGCATACCACCTGTTTCAGTATGCCCACAAAGAACCAAATCAACATATCGCCTTAATAGCGGCAATGTTGCATACCTATAGTCATACTCACAGATTTCATGCGTATGTAAAAAGCGTTCAGCATGATGAAAAAGTGCTATTGTAAAATGATTCCTTTCATCTCCAATCAGATTATACTCCAATAACTCCATAACCTGTGGTTGCCCTATAAGCATCTGATCATCCGGATACTCTTTTATAAAAGACAGCAGAGCACTATTGAAAGAAACAATACGAAAAACTTCGCTGTTTGGCAAACTAATATCCTTGTATCCTATTGCATAGCTTGCTTCCCATTTGCCTGCTTTGGGATAATGATACGGTACAACTCCCAATGCTTCACAGAATTTATCGTAATTGTAAAGGGGCGCCTCCATTCGGTGGATATATTCATAGCGGTATACTTGATCTATGGCATTTATGTCCTTATAGTTCAAGTCAGTCTTATAATTTCCGTAGGATCGGTTTACATCATGGTTGCCTGGGCAGAATGTAATGTCCGAACCGGAAAGGCCTGTTACTTTCAATAATTCTACGAACCATTTAACTGCTTCATCAAAATCTTCACTTTTGCCAAACCACGCAACATCGCCAGTCACAATAATATGGTCGGGTTTCATCGTGTTATCCCTAATAGAGACCAGCAAGTCTCGCAGAATTTCTTTCTTTTTATTGAATACCCCTTGAACTTTGTATTGGGGATTATCTCGTCCAAAATGAATATCAGATAAATGCAATATAATCATAATTACTCCCGATATAGTCAAAATGGTTACATAGATATATTTATGCAACCGACACTGATCTTACTGAAAATTATTATAGTGGATAATATCAGCAAAATCAAGATTTCGTTGTAGATGGAAAAAGACCGCGGGCGTTGAACCTGCGGTCTTTTCATTGTTGTTGGGACTCACGCCTCGATTTCTGTGCCGCCCTGGAATTTGAATGTCATCCGTCCGTCAGTGTGGACCGTTACCGTGTCAATGACTGTCGACCAAAGCTTTTCGTCAAACTCGGTGAGGGTGTCCAGTTCCTGCACCTCAAACATGAAAGCACCGATAGCTTCTGCTTGCGATTCTCGTTCAGCCTTTGTGGTACGGAACTGCTCAAGCCGAGCTGTTGCTTTCTCGTACCGTTCTACAAATCCGTTGTACCGTGCAGCGTATTCTTCCTGGTTTTGTGCCATCTGTGAGTTTTCCGCTATGCAGCGTTTTGTGAGTTCGGTTACAACATCGATCTCCTCAAGCAGGCTCTCGATTTCTGTGTCAATGCTTGTGCAGTCCGTCAGTGTGGTCTGCATCAGACGGCAGTCCTCAAGGATGTTGTCCTTGCTGTCGATAACAGCGTTAAGGGCTGCCACGAACCGTGCTTTGATGGTTTCCTCGTCCAGGTGTGGCGTCTCACATTTGTGCTCACCCTTAAATTTGCCGTTGCACTGCCAGATAACCCTGCGATATTTTGAAGTTGAGTTCCAGACCTTAGAGCCGAAGTATGAACCGCAATCACCACAGATAATTCGGGAGGAAAAAATGCTCTTTCCGCTGTACTGACGGCTTATCCGCTTGCGCCGTTCAAATTCGGCTTGAACCTTGTCGAATTCTTCCGGCGTGATAATTGGTTCATGGCTGTGTTCCACATAGTACTGCGGAACTTCGCCCTCATTCTGTTTTTTCTTTTTCGTGAGGAAATCGACCGTAAAGCATTTTTGAAGGAGCGCTGCACCTTTGTATTTCTCGTTGTGTAGTATGCTTTCCACCGTGCTGGTCTGCCAGGTCTGCTTTTTAGCAGGTGTTAAAATTCCGTCTGCCGTCAGTTCATTTGCTATGGCACAAGGGGTCAGTCCTTCCATAAAGCGTGAATATATCCTACGGACTATAACCGCTTCTTCCGGCACGACTTCGGGGAATCCGTCTGCACCTTTGCGGTAACCGAGGAACTGCTTGTATGGCAGGTTGACCTTACCGTCTGCAAAACGCTTCCGCTGTCCCCATGTGACATTCTCGGATATGGAACGACTTTCTTCCTGTGCCAAGCTCGACATGATGGTCAAAAGCAATTCACCCTTGCCGTCAAAGGTGTAGATGTTTTCTTTTTCAAAGTAGACTTCTACGCCTTTTTCTTTTAACTGCCGAATAGTAACAAGGCTGTCGACCGTATTTCGTGCGAAGCGGCTAACTGATTTTGTAAGTATGAGGTCGATTTTGCCGTTCACCGCATCCTCAATCATTCGGTTAAAGCCGTCACGCTTTTTTGTGTTTGTGCCAGTAATACCTTCGTCGGTATAGACCTCGACAAACTCCCATTCGGGGTTGCTTTTGATGTAGCGGGTATAATAGTCTACCTGGGCTTCATAGCTTGTGAACTGTTCATCGCTTTCCGTGGATACTCTTGCGTATCCTGCAACACGACGCTTTTGCATTGTTGCCTTTGAAAGGTGTGTCATTGGGTTGACGGTCGGTTGAATGACCGTGACCGACCGAGCTGCCGTTCTGCTCATTTCTTATTCCTCCTTGACTGTTGAGCTCGAAGTCGTGCCTTTTCTTTCATTTCGGGCGTCCAGCTTTCTGCTCTGGAGCGGTCTTGCCATCGTTTAACGATTTCAGAACCGTCTTCCAAGCAAAACACGACCACATTGTTTTTCTCTGCTCTGATTTCCGTTATTTTGCTTTTGACCGTATTTGGGTCAAGTGTTTTTGTGCCAAGCACTTCATATGTGAGAGATTCGAGTGTTTCTTCGGGAATTCGCTTTGCAGCACATTCGGATTTTCCCTTGGTCTGGAATGTGGTGCAATTCCAGAAGTGCTTATTGCGGTATGTCACTCGCTTGTAACTGTTACCGCAGAAACCACAGCGTATAAGCCCGGAAAAAGCGGAACGGGTAGGCTTCTTTCTACCTGCCGTCTGCTGTGCAAATATTCTGAGTCGATCTTGTGCCTTGTTGAATGTCGCTTGATCTATGATAGGCTCATGTGTTCCTTCGGCGTAGTACATAGGCAGTTCACCTCTGTTCGGCATCAGTCTTTTATCAATGTGATTATTACGATATCTCTTCTGAAGCAGTGCGTTACCGAGATATTTTTCATTCGATAAGGTGCATCGCATTCTTTCCGGGCACCAGGTGCCGCCCAAGGCTCCTTTGATACCCCTCGATTCAAGATCTCGGCAAATGAAACTCATACTGTCACCGTTGTTGAAGCGGGTGAAAATCTCCCGAACAACGGCAGCTTCCTTCTCGTTTATTTCAATGCCGTCCGGCGATATATTATAACCGTACATAAAGCGAATGTTGATGAGTTCTCCGTTTTCAAAAGCCTTTCTCACACGCCATTTCTGATTTTCGCTGGCCGACAGGCTTTCTTCTTGTGCATAGGAAGCCAGAATCGTCATCATCAGTTCACCATCGGTACTTTGTGTGTGGATATGCTGCTCTTCAAAGTAAACATCAGCACCCAGAGCTTTTAGTTCACGGACGGTTTGAAGCAGCGTTACCGTGTTTCTGGCAAAGCGTGAAATGCTTTTTGTGATAATAAGGTCGATATTTCCTCGGCGGCATTCCTCAACCATACTAAGGAAACCGTCTCGTTCCCGTTTCGTGCCGGTCACGGCTTCATCGCTGTAAACACCGCAGTATAGCCAACCGCTGTGACTTTGAATCATGTTGCTGTAGTAGCTGACTTGTGCGGAGAGCGAATGCAGCATAGCGTCTTTACCCGTGGAAACACGAGCGTAGGCGCAAACACGCAGTGCTTTCGGTTGTGCCGGAATATGTGAATCGACCCTTTCTACAATTCTGTCCATGTTGTTCACCTCCATGTAGTGTATGACATATTACCTCTGAAAGCAGCATATATCCAGCGATTTCAGCGGAATATACTACACGAAGATATGCCGTATTTTTCGGCTATAATTGTATCAATTTTAGCGTACTCTTTAGCTGAAATAATGCCCTTGGAACGCATACTCCGAGCGAGAGCCATTGCCGTCTGATAAGCAATTAGCCGTTTGTCGTATTCACCCATTTGTAGGCTCCTTTCTGTGAAACTGTAAATAACAGGTGCGGGAACAGAATTTACGGTGCGAATTACCATAGCTTTCAAACTGTTGTCCGCAACATTGACAAGTGAGCGTGTAGTACGCTTTGCGTTGAACTCTTTCCTGGTGTGCGTTCCACCATGTCATTCGGCAGCTATCGGAGCAATACATCTTTTTTCGCTTGTGCGGTGTCTGTTCAAGCGGGTTCCCGCAATTACGGCATAAATTGCTTTGTTCCTGCGTTTTTTTACTCTGCACAGGATGTCTGGCACAAAAAGACTTAACCGTGTTTAGAGCAAGACCCGTTTCTGCTGCGATCCGTTTATATCCGTAGCCTTTGTACTGTAATGCGACGATTTGACTGCGTTCGTTTTCTGTCATTAAAACACCTCTTTCCGGGAGCCTTTATACTCCCCTCACAGGTAGGCCACGGCAAACTGAAAATCGAACCCCCAAGAGAGCAAAAAAATAACGCCCTCCACGGGAATATCCGCAGAGGGCGTATAAAAGAGTTATTTATTCGGAATTTTGAGTTTCATACCGCTGTAGATGACATTGCTTTTAAGTCCGTTCAAGGAGACGATCTCCTTGTAGCGGTTGCCGTCACCGAGATACTTCTTTGCGATTGCCCAGAGGGTATCTCCGTGCGTTACGGTATGAATGCGATAGTTCTCGGCAGGCTTTGAGGCAACAACGGCAAGAGCAGAGGTCTTGACCGGCGACATGATGGCGTATCTGCCGGATTCGTCCTTGTTGATTACCGCACGGTCGCCGCTGACTTCAACCACATACCAGCGGAGCTTCTTCACCCAGCCGGGAATTGATTTTCCATTGTAATAGGTGCTGCCCGTAATGGTCACGAGGTCACCGACTTTGATTGTCGCAGAGGGCTTGACGGGCTTTACGGGTTTCGTGTCTCCGCCGAGAGCCGCCGTTACCTTTTTTGCAAGGTCGCCCATACGGGCATACATCCAGTTGCCGGGACAGGATTTGTTTGCGAACCATCTGTGAACGGTAAGTACCATTTCGTCCGGCTTCGGATTGTAATTGAGAGTCTTGGCCTTATCACCAAGCCAGAGCAGCTTCGTTTTGCCGTTGCGTTTACAGATGTCAACGCAGAGTTTTATGAGCGTCTGATACACAACATCACGAAACGCATACGGCTCCGTGGTATCGGAAGCGCATTCGATGGTTACGGCTCTCTGGTCGTTTGCGTTGGAAGAGGAACACCAGGAGCGGTTCTTCTCCTCAACGTACATTCCGACACGGCCGTCCGGTCCGATACCGTAGTTGCTGCTTGTCTGCCGTGAGGTCGGCAAAAAGATGTTGCCGAGGGTTTCCACCGAGCACTGACCTACCACACAGTGGGGCGTGATGCGGTCAATGCTGTGTGTGCGCTGCCCGGAATGGTTCGGGCTGAGTTTTGTGTATGATACCATAGGGCTGTTCGTATAAGCCATATTATTCGTCCTCCTTTTCACTGCGGTCATGAAGCTGTTCAAGTACGGATTTCAGCTTCTGCGGAATGGGAAGTCCCAGGTATGCTGCATTCTCAAGCAGGGACACACCCTCGTTTGAGAGGTAGAAGAAAATGACGGCGGTTCGCAGCACCGAACCTGCACCGATAATGCGTGTATCAAGAATATGTCCCACGCCTACAAGAGCAAAGATGAGCACCTTTTTGAAAATGCCCTTGAAGCCGACTTCGCTGGACAGCTTCTTGTCCACCACGGCACACATGATGCCGGTGATGTAGTCGATTACTACAAAAGCCAAAAGTGCGTAAAGCAAGCCGTCACATCCTCCCAGGAACCATCCGAGCCAGCCGCCGATACCGGCAATAACCACCTGAATGGTCGTCCAAAATTCTTTCATGTTGTTTGTCCTCCTTTAAAAGTTGAATTTGTGTATAAAAAAGTGATGCCGATTAAGCATCACACTTTCCCTATAACATAGAAGTTGACCTCAAAATTGTTAGCGCTGCTCAGAGAGGTGGCTCTTCCTATTTCATATACGCCTGTTGATTTTGTCGAAGGCCCCGGAGAACTGCCCGGAACCATAAGAAAAGCACCGACACCGTTGCAGGAAAGGTTTGCCGTAATTGTCGGAACGGCAGAAAAGGTAAAAGGAAAAGCGATATTCAATGCGGTCAGTGAGCCGGAAGTGTAAAGAGGTCCCCAGTTGTTATTGAGTGTTGCCGATACGGTTTTTCTGCACCAGCACTCCGCAATGCCGCTTTTCCACTTTCGGAAAGTCCATATACCGTTTGTTCCGTGCTGAACAACAAAATCGGCAAGCGCAGAATTATTGATACGCACACTTCCCGCAACATCGAGTGTTGCCTGCGGGTTCGGAGTGTTGATGCCGACCTTCTTTTTTCGCAGCGAAATGAGCGGTGTGCCCTGCGGAACGGTGAAATACAGATCCAGGCTGCTTGCGGAATATAGCTTGTCTTGAACCTGTAAATGAAAGTCGTATGAACTGTTTGCATCCAGATTGCACAGTTCAAGGTTTGAATAGCTGTATGAAGTTCCGCTTCGGTTTGTGCCGCCAAGGATGCTTGTAAAAGCACCGTAGCTCGATTCATTCGTTTTCTTGTACCGGTAACGCACATAGACTACGCTGTTTTTCTGTACTCCGTTCACCAATACGGCGGAAATCGAACCGCTGAATACGAGCTGCATTTCCGCCTCGATATCATTGGTTCGTCGAAGAGTTATCGAGGACACATTCGGTTTGGAGTACGAAATAACAGTGACGGCCTTGGAGATACCGGCGGTATAGCCGCGGGAATCAGTGATCGTGAGCGTGACCATAACATTGCCGGACTTGGTGATCTTACCAACGGATAAGGCAGCCCCGGTCGAATTGGAGACTGATAAACCGTTGCAGGATGCCGTGTAGTTCGTTATAGTCGCACCGTTTTTCGCAGTCGCCGTTCCGGGTGTTACTTTCAGCACAGAATGGTTTTGAATGAACAACCGGTTATCTTCCGTGATATTTTTCGTAGCCGTGTTGCTGTCCTCATAAGTAAAACCGCCGAGTGTCGGTGCGGAGTTTGCGGCCGTTGTCTGTACGGTGGCGGTTCTGCTCGATGTGCTTCCTATCTGGGCAGAACCGCTGAAAGACGAGAGCGCAAAGGTTCCCGTAAATGATTTAACGGTCGCCATTGCATTTAAAAGTGCCGTTCTCTGCGCCGATGTCAGTGTTACCGTTCTGTTTGCCGTACCCTTCGACCAGGAAAGTCCCGTAACGGTCAATATGGTCGTACCGCCGTTTTTGATTGCCAGAGAGTTGGAATATGACGCTTCATACACGGTCGCATTGACGGTAATAGTGACCGTGGCATTGTCCGCCGTCACCGTGCTGACGCTGTTTAATACGGCACCTCCAAGCGTTTTTACGGTGGCACTGCCTGATGTACCGTAGACATGGTTGTACTGCCGCCTTGCCCTGACCTTCACCGTGTAGCTTGTGTTCGGCGAGAGCGAAGACAGCACAGTGCTTGCGCTTGTTGACGCATTTGAGGAAAAGGTCGTCCAGCTCGCACCGCCGTTTAAGCTGTACTGCCAAAGGTCTGCCGCAGCCGAGGACGATGCCGAAATTTTGAAACCGTTTGCCGTGATATTCGATGTGCTGAAGCTCACGGTCGGAGCGTTGCGGTCGATTGTGTTAAGGTCGACGGTTGCGGATGCGGTTATCGTTCCGATGGATACACCGGAATAGGTGCCGGAAAACCGCCATGACGCCGACAAAGCCACACCTGTTTTTGTGCCGTTGCTGTTATGATAAACCCGGACTGTTTTGCTTTTGAGGTGTACCATGTGCCAGCTTGTCGAGCTTGTATCGTTGATAGCCGGTGCGGTATAGGTTTCACTCTCACCGTTGATTGAAATGGTTGAGTCGGCACGAGAGCCGACCTGCAGTGTATAAAACTGCAGATAAACATTGAGCGTTACATCGGTGTAGTTCCCCGTGACGCTTTGACTTCCCGTCCAGTCGCAGTACAGTCCGAATTTGCTTGTGGGATATTTATGAAAAGAGCCACTTAATGCCACAGCCTTGCCTCCTTAATCCAGAATAACGATATTCAGCCCGTCGGATGCCGTCGGCATCGGGACAAACTTCGTCTTGCCCACGGTCAGCTCGCCGTCCACCGTGGTTTTCCTGGTCTGTGTTTCATCTTTGTTAAGGGTGAAAATGACCTCATCGTTGTAATAACCGGCAAACTCCGTATTCGTGATAACTGTTCGCTGTGAGGACGCTTTGTTTGACACCTCGATACCCCGCTTGTCGATTTTGACCTCCTGCGTGTATATCTCGTTTGGTGCGGGCGTCCATTTTCTTGGGATCGCACCCTCGGTTATCATAATGTCTGCGAGATAAACGGATGCGTCACGGCAGTAGCAGTAGATACGAAGCGTAGGGTCGGTAACATCGGTCAGAGTGACGGTGAAATCCGTCCAGTCAAATGCCGTGGATTTGCTGAATAAATACTTCGTTTTGTTTCCGTTGTAGGTAACATAAAAATATGCGGACATGGTCGAGGTTTTCTTTGCACGGACGGAAATCGTATAAGTGCCGGGAACGACACCTCGGATATACTGCGACAGCGAGGAGTAAGCACCCAGCACGAAACAGGAATCGGAAACAGTATTGTTCTGCGTATCGGTTGAGGTTTCCGTTTTCACCGTGCCGGAACAGCTCCAATCGTCCGTGATGCCGTTGAGCCCCGAAGAATTCTGCACATAGTTGATGCCGCCGATATACTGCTCCTGCATAGTGACGGACAAGCCGTTCACAGTGTGCTGAAGCTGAGACAGGCGGCTCTCGGAGCTTTGCAGCCGTTTTTCAAGTGTTCCTTGTTCGGTGGATACCGACTCCATTGTTTCGGTGAGGGTCGCCACATAGCTGTTCAGTCCATCCACGTTCTGCTGAAAATACGCACTTTTCTCCGCAAATTCATCAGTTGAAACATAGGCGCGAAGCACGACCTCGCCGCTCTCCAAGTCCCACCATGACGAGCCATCCTGTGACTGGATGACACCCGCCTTGATGATGTTTGCTACCAGAGAGCCGGAAGTGATGAAGTCTGCGACGATCTGCCCGTTTGCTGTGATAGCGGTTTCGTAGGGACCGTTGTAGCCGTTATGGGAAAATCCCAAGCCGCCCACATTCCACCGCCAGACATTCACGGCTTCATCAATGGAGGGAGCATCCAGAATGAGCAGCTCATAGGGCTGTCCATTCTCTTCGCTGGTGTGAATGACCACATAGCCGCCGCTCTGGCCGGTGATAAGCCCGGTGGCTTTGCCGATGGCGGTTTGGAGCAGCTTTGGAAAGCGTCCCACCGTGGATTCCACCTTATCAACCGAGGACTGCACCTCGGAAATGGTGGTGATCATGCTGGACTTGCTCTGACCGAGGGAAATGCTCTTGTACCGCTCGGCGAGGGTGTCGTACACGGTTTCAATGACCATAGCCGACACGCTGACACCCAGCAGCGAGTGCCGGATGGTGACGGTATCACAGAGATTGACCCGCTCCAGGAGTGCCGAATACTCCGGCTGCTTCCAGAGCGGCTCGAAAGAGACCGTTACTGTCGGAATAGTTGTACCGAGCGGATTGGCCTTGATGTAGCTTTTAGCTTTTGTTCGCAGTGCTTCTTCCGTGATAACGGCATCACTGCCGAACTGCTCGGTAAAATCCATGATGAGCGTTTTCGCCCGGACGATCTCCGAGGTCACAATGGGGAGCGTTACCTCCGGCAGCGTGACCACCGTTTCGGTGTCCGAGCCTTCCGGGGTGTACACGGCATACGGGAGCAGTGCGGTATACACGCCGCTGCTGTCCTCGTCCTGCTCCAAAGCGATGAGGTTCTTGCCGTATTCAATGACCACGCCGGTCTTCTGCCCACGGTGCGAATGGAATTTTACCGTGAAGTTGTCCCACTCAAACTCGCCGTACCATTTTGAGAGCATGGAACCTTCCGTGCCGCCAAGGCAGGCACGGACGCTTTTCGGCTGCGTGACGGAAAATGCCTTTGCATCCGAGTAGTCCGTCCAGCCCGTGAAGCGTGTATCTCCGGCAAGAAGCTGCGAGAGAATGAGTTGCGGAGAACGGCTCTCCGTCGAAAACGGCATCACCGGAACATTGGCAAGGTCATACGAGATGTGCTGACCGTAGATGGTGACGATGCCGTTTAAGGGTTTCGTGATGCGGTAAATGCGGAACGCCTGGTCGGCGGCGGTATCGTTGGGCTTTGCCTTGATGATGCATTCCTTGGTGATTAGCCCGTAGTGCTGACCGCTGACCGGGTATTTGAGCAGACACTCGAACACACCGTTTCGCTCCTCAGTCACTTCGCAGGAAATGGTGTCCGTCAGCACACCAAGGCCAAATGAGGAAAAGTCTGTTGTGTTAGGTGGATAAAGAACAGGAATCATAAACAACACCACCTCGGAATAATCTCTATTCGATTTACAGGACCGTTGCAGATAACGTTGGTAATTCCCGGCTGGAATATCGGAAAACCTTCTCCTGTAATCGTATCGTTTTTGAGTACGGTATCCTTGAAGCAGGTCATTTTCTCACTGTCGATTTCAATATACTTGTCGATGCTCGAAATGTTCCAAGTAAGTGCCTCTTGCCCCTTTGCTTGAACAACAAGTGTAATCGGTGCAGAACTGGAACTGTATAGTTTAATGTATGGCTTGCTGTCAAATGCGGTCGGATTGTTAATAGGAAATCCGGTTATGTTCATCGATATGGTTTCCTGTCCCGCAAAGCTGTACTTGAAAGGCTTGCAGTTGAAGGTAACCGTAAAACTGCCGACCTTGTTCAGCTGCTCCTCAATGTCCAGAGTGCCGGAGATGACGCCGTAGCGGTAATACTCCGCATCGTAGGAGTCGGTGATCTCGTGGTATCTGTCCGGCTCGGAATACAGCCAGCCTTTGATGTCCCGCAGGACGGAGGCAAGGGCGGCTGTGTTCTTCCGTGCGAGGAACACCGTGTAGGTCACCTTGATGTTGGCAAAGCGGCGGTTGGGGTTGATGATGTCGCCGCTCCTGCCGGGAATGGAGATGAACTCCGCATCGTACTCCGGTGCGGAGAACACATCCTTTGTCTCAATATGCAGGCCGAAATCAGCGGAACTGCGGCCGTTGTAGGTAAAAAAGGTCATGCGAATACCACTCCTTTCCGCTGAGCGAACTGGTTCGCCGTTTCCATGACTTCGTTGGTAAGCTGACGGATGTCCTCGCTGCTGTAATTGTTGAAGTTCGTGATGTTCAGGGCAATGGTGAAAGCGGACGCCGCCTTTCCGACCACACCGTCCACGGCAGAGCGGATCGAGCCGTTCACGTCAAAGTCGGTGGGCAGAGCCGTCTGCATATCATGGGCGAGATCGCCCATGACGCCGTTGATGTCCTCAGCCATGCCTTCTGCAGCTTTGACCGCTTCATCGCCGTTGTCATCAATGGAGCCTGCAAGACCCTTGACCAGCATTTCACCGATCCATGCCATTTCCTTCGATGGCGAATGGATACCGAAGAAATCGCAGATGCCGTCCCAGATGGAAGAGATCCACCCGGACACTTTATCCCACAGCCACGAGGCAAGCTGGGTAATACCGCTCCACAGACCTTTTACGATGTTGCCGCCAATCTCCACGATTTTGTACATGAGAGAGCCGAAGGCTTTCACGATACCCGCAATGATCTGCGGCACGGCTTTGACGATTTCCACGATAATGGTGGGCAGATTTTCAATCAGTGCAACGAACAACTGCACGCCTGCCATAATGATTTTATCGATGTTTCCGACCAGAGCATTGACAATGCCGGAGATGATTTGCGGAATGGCCTGCACGATGGTCGTGATGATCTGCGGCAAAGCCTGTATCAGCGAAATCAACAGGTCGATGCCCGCTTGAATAATGAGCGGTATCGCATTCAGCACCGCATTGATAATGCCGTCAATGATTTTCGGGATAGCTTCCACGATTGCCATAATGATATCCGGCAACGCAGCCACCAAGGATGTCAGAAGCTGAATGCCTGTTTCGATGATCTGAGGAATCGAATCCAGTAAGAAGGTAATGATACCGTTGATGATCTCCGGCAGAGCGGCGATCAACACGGGGATTGCGTCCAGAAGTCCTTGCGCCAGTCCCGTGATAAGTTGTAAGGCTGCGTCAAGGAGCATCGGCAGGCTGTCCACCAGTCCTTGTACGATGGTGACGATAGCCTGCACCGCTGCCGGAATGAGCGTGGGCAGCGCATCCGCAATGCCGGTCACCAGCGTGGACATCAGCTGAACCGCCGCCTCGATGAGCAGCGGCAGATTCTCAATCAGCGTGTTCACGATGGTCATGAGTGCGGACACCGCCGCCGGGATAAGCTGCGGGAGCAGGGACAGCAGCGTTTCCAGCACCTGCGAGAACAGTTCGGTGACTGCTTCCAGTAGTGTAGGCAGCAGTTCCCCCACAGCCGTCAGCAGGGCATCCAGCGCCGTGGGCAGAGCCGCCACGATGTTTTCAATGACCGGGGTGATATTCGCCACCACGGTCTTGAAGGCATCCACCATGTTATTGCACAGCAGCTCCATGTCAGCGTCTGCATCACCGAAGCCTACGATAAGGTTCGACACGGCGGATTTCAGTGCATTGACAGAGCCGGAAATGGTGGCTTCTGCTTCCTTGGCAGTCGTTCCTGCAATGTCCATGCTCTCCTGCATGACATGGATGGCTTCCACCACATCTGCGTAGGAGGAAATGTCGTATTTGACGCCGGATATCTTCTCCGCATCGGCAAGAAGTCGCTCCATTTCCTGCTTTGTACCGCCGTAGCCCAGCTTGAGGTTGTCGAGCATCGTGTAGTTCTGCTTGGCAAAGCCCTGGTAGGCATTCTGAATGGAGGACATATCCGTGCCCATCTTATTGGCGTTGTCGGACATATCCGTGATTGCCATATCCGCATACTTTGCGGCCTTCTCGGTATCGCCACCGAGGGACTGGATGAGGCTTGCGGAAAAGCCCGTGACCGTCTCCATGTACTCATTGGCGGAAAGACCGGCCGTTTTGTATGCGTTGGCGGCGTACCGCTGGATCTCCTGCGAGGAGTCCTTGAACAGAGTGTCAACACCGCCGACCAGCTGCTCGTAGTCCGCATAGGCGGCGATAACTTCTTTGCCGAGCTTCACGGCGGCGGCACCTGCGGCAACGGCCACAGCACCGAGTGCCACACCTACGGTCTTGAGAACCTTGCCGAAGCCTTCAAACTTGCTGCCGGATTCCTCCGTAGCCTTGCCGCCCTCCTTGATGGCTTTCTCATTTTTGTCCAGCTCACGGTTCATATCGTTGAGGGCGACCTCGGCATTGTTGAGTTGAATCTGCCAGTTCTGGGTGCGGCGGTCATTCTCCCCGAAAGAGGTGGCGGCATTCTGCAGAGCCTTGCGAAGAGTGTCGATTTTTGTAGTCTGTTCGTCGATCTCTTTTCGCAGCACCTTATTCCGTGCGGCGAGAGCCTCCACGGATTTATCGTTTTTATCGAACTGAGAGGTGGCGAGCTTCATTTCGGAGCCGAGCACCTTGAAGGACTGGTTGATGTCCGCCAGCGCTTTTTTGAACTCCTTTTCGCCCTCAAGACCGATCTTCAGTCCGAAACTGTCTGCCATGTACCGTCACCTCCTTAAATGCCGTCCGGGATAATATCGTCAATGTAGTGTTCGTGAGCAGGAATAGCCTGCCCGTTATACTGTTTGTGGCACTCCCACAGATCCAGCAGAAGTCCAAACGGCATCAGCCACACCTCATCTTGGCTAAGATGCAGGTGGGCAAGACCGTAATAAAGAAGCCGGGTAAACAGCTCCGTATCGGAGACCGTTACCCGACTTGCGCGTTTTTTACGTCTTTCTCACTTTCCACATTACGCTTGGTGCCCTTGTAGAGAGCTTCCGTAATAGCGGTTTTGTATCCGGCGAGGTCGAGGGGCGTGGTCAGAAGCTCCACTACCTCCTCGGTGAGCGGCTCCTTGGGGTGCTCCTTATCCTTGAGGTTGTGAATGAGGATGCTCTGATTTGCAAGAAGCGTAATCAGCCACACGATCTCGCCGATTGCCATTTCAAAGTTCTCGGACTTCATCAGCTTCTCACCGAGGTTTTCCAGCCCGCCGTATCGACCGGCGATCTCCTTGGTAGCCTTGGTCGTGAGGAGTAGCGTATATTCCTCATCACCGATGGTGATGACTGCAGTTCTTTCGTTATCCATTGTGCGTTACCTCCGTTAGCCCTGATTCTGGGGAGTTGTAGTATAAGTCGGCTCGTAGACTTCCTTATACCAGTTCGTGATGGTCGCTGCGGTCACATCGCCCTCCAAAGCCTCCGCTTTCCACGGGTGTTTGCCGCCTGCGTCTGCCTTGTTGCGGCGAAGAATGGTACCCTCGATGGTCGGCGTAGAGAAAGTGATGCTGTCGCCCTTGGTGGCAAGGTTCGTCGCCGGAATACCGAATTTCACACGGTACAGCCAGTAATACTTGTACTTGCCGTTGGACTTCTTGGCGCGGAAGCCCACCGCCACAGGGTCGCCGCCGTCCTCGGATGCGGAAATCAGCACCTTGTTCTTGTCGATGGTTGCACCCGTGAGGTCGGATGCCGCCGCAGAGCCGATATCGTCAATGCCGAGGGAGAGTGTGCCGGATTTGAATTCCTTCACGATCTCCGAAGCGCCGTCATCGGCATAGAGCGTCGCTTCTGCCAGTTCCACCGAAAGGTCAGCGGAGATGGCTTTCGCAAGCTGGGACGGCGTACCGTAGGTTTCCTCACCGGCGTCATTTTCTGTGATTTTTGCGTAATACAGTCTGTCAAGACCGATCGTTGCCATGATTCATTCCTCCAATTCCCGGCGAGCCGCCGGTGGCAATACGCACACAAACCCTTGCGGTATTTTTCGTGCGGTGCCTGCGACGGAACGCCGTGCTATTTTATAGTTCGTACAGTTGCGCCACGTCAATGGCGTAGTGATGGTAGCCGGTTTCGGTCTCAAAGCCGATATACCGGCGGTCGGTAATATAAAAATCCGCACCAAGCAAGGCGCGGACGAGTGCATTTTTCAGTTTGGTGTAGCTGCCCTTTGTGAAGAGGGACAGCCGTGCCTCCTGTGCCTCGTAGCCGGGGGTGTTGTCGGCGTGAAGCTCAAAGCTGTCCGACAGCGGCGTAATCACCAGATAGGTGTCCGGCGCTTTGCCGGAGAACACACCCGTTTCCACTGGAACACCGCAATGCTCGGCGATGGTTTGTAAATCGGATAACAGGCTCACAGCTTTTCCACCTCCTCATCCAGTGCCTTGGTCATGGCATCGATACACTCCTGCCGAGATGCCGTTTTCGCAGGTTTCAGAAACGGTTTTGCAGGCTGGCCGTGCTTGCCGTATTCGAGAATGTTGGCGAGTTTGGCGTTACTGCCGCCGTCCGAGCGTGGCTCGGCAAAACCGACCTTGATGTCATGGTTGCCGTCCCGGTTCAGCTTAGAGGGAGAAAGGCCGAGCGCACCTTCCAGTTCACCCGTGGTGCGGGATTTGAACTTAGTCCCTCTGCCGATGACGGAGGAAAGATTGCTCTTGACCTTCTTCAGTACGACCTCGCCACCGGCCTGCAGGACGGTATCCGCCACACTGTCAAAGTTGCTGCCGAGTTTGGAAATCTTCAGAAGAAAATCCTCCGGCATTTTCATTTCAGCTTTTGCCAATGGTGGGTTCACTCCTTTTCGCTAAAACCTCAATGTACATCCCACGACCTTTCACATTTTCAACAGAGATGATATTAAATCGCTCTCCGTCACAAATGAGAAAATGGTCAGTCGTGACCGTCAGCCCCGGAATAAACCGAAAGCGGAACAGGTCGGTCGCTTCACTGAATGCGGCGAGGTTTGCCCAACGCTGACTGCCGTGCCGGCCTTCCCGGTACACACGGACGGAAGCGAGGACTTCATCCTCGGAATGTGTAAAGCCCTCGCTGTCCTTTATCTGCCTTGTTTCCACAATATCGGCAAAGCCGTTCATTTTTCCGAAACTCATACCTGCCACCGCCTATCCAAGCGGAGCAGCAGATTTACCGTGTTCCACACCTGCTGTGCCGCTCCGGTATTATCCGCAAAGAAGCCGCCCGTGCTGCCGTCCCGGCTTTCATAGAAATGGGATGACAACATGATGACGGCTTGCTCTGTGGTCGGCGGCATGGGGTTCTCCTTATAGAAGCCCTCCGGGATGTGCTGGTAGCTTTCGGCGTAAGAAACAGCGGCGGTGATGTAGCCTTTCAGCAGCTCATCATCCGCCGTATGTTCCAGGATAAGGTTGGCTTTTACTTTGGAAAGAAGCTCGTCCATCACCGCCGCCTCCTTCCTTATTCGGTTTTCAGCTTGAGGATCTGAACGGCTTCGGGGAGAATGAGTTTGCCGTCTACACGCTCCTTAGCCACGAAACCGATCATGCCGTTGCCTGCGAACAACTCATTGAGCTGCTTGAAGGAACGGGTGCCGCGGTCGCCGATGTTATAGTAACTGTAATCACCGAAAGCGATAGCGTTCTCCGGCGCATACGCAGAGGTGTGAACCGTGTAGCCGAGAATGCGGTCGGGCTCGCCTGCCTGGTAGGAAGGCTGCCAGATATACGCACCGTTGTTGTCCTTCAGCTTGCGGATCTGCGCAATAGTCTTGTCGTTCATGATGAAGGAAGCGGACTTGCGGTAAGGACGCTTCAGCGCATGGATGATGGTGATGAGGTCATCGCTCTTGAGTGCGGCAGTAAGCGTTTCTGCCACATGACCGCCGCCGGTCTCTGCAAACAGGCCAAGCGGCTGACCGACACCTGTACCGTTGAGGAATGCGTCCTCCTCGGCATTGGCGAGTGCCTTGCCGAACTCGGTGAGAATGTAATCCTCCAGCTTGAACGCATTGTCGTAGAGCAGTTCCTCGGTCACCTTGATGGCAACATGGAGCTTGTGTGCGTCCAGAAGGATCTGTGCAAAGGTTGCGTCACCGAAAGAGAGTGCGCCGCCTTCCTCAATCCACGCAGCGGCAGGCGCAGTCGCTGCAATGTTGATTTTATGCTCACCGGATGTGGTGATGGTGTGACCGAGCTTTCGCATGATGTTTTCCTCGGAAAGCGTCTGAATGAGGCGGGAATCATACTCCTCGGGTACGAGGTAGCCGCCGTCAGCGTCAACACCCTCGCGAAGGACATCGCTCACCTGGCGGAAGTTGCTGCGAAGGGCGGCGAGCATTCCGGTGCGGTAGGCATCGGAAGCACGGCCGGTCTTGGACTTCTCCTCTGTGGCAGGCTTGCCGTTCATGGGCTTCTCGGTGATGGGAGAGGAAGTGGGTCTGTTCAGCTGCGCTTCCATTGCGGACATAGCCTCCATGCGCTCGATCTCAGCACCGTAGTCCTGTACCTTCTTTTCCATCTGAGCATAGGTCTTGGCATCCTCATCGGAAAGCAGACCGTCCTTGTCGCGCTTGGTTTCCACAAATGCCTTTGCGGCGTTCCAAGCCTGGTTGCGCTTTTCACGCAGTTCGTTGATAGTCATATTGAATTACCTCCAGTTTTTAATGAGATTGAGCCGATCCATAAGGTCATCGGCTTTTTGTGTACGGTTGGATTTCGGGTCGATGGCACATTTTGCGGCGATTTTCTCCATGAGAGAGTTCACCACGTTCGCCTTGGAATACAGCATGGAAACGGTGGGTGTGGGCACCTCTTCGGATTCCGGGCTTCTCTGCATGATTTCGTCTGCAAAGCCAAGTTCCACTGCCTTGTTTGCGTCCATCCAAGTTTCAGCATCCATGAGGTGGGAGAGCTTGGCACGGGACAGCCCCGTCTTGATTTCATAGGCGTTGATAATGGAATCCTTGACGCTGCCGAGCATCTCGATGGCTTTCTGCATCTCGTCCGAATTGCCGAATGCCGCCGTCATGGGGTTGTGGATCATGAGCATGGACACGGGAGATACCAGCACCTTCGTGCCTGCCATAGCGATGACGGACGCTGCGGATGCGGCAATGCCATCGATTTTCACGGTCACATCACCCTTGTAGTCCATGAGCATATTGTAGATTTGCGCTGCAGCCACGCAGTCGCCGCCGGGAGAGTTGATCCACACGGTAATATTTCCGCTGCCGGACATGAGCTCGTCTTTGAAAAGCTGCGGGGTGACATCATCGTCAAACCAGCTTTCCTCTGCGATGGTTCCGTTCAGGAACAGCGTCCGTTCCGCTGTCTCCGTCTGGTTCTTCCAATTCCAAAATTTCTTCATCGGTTTTTTCCTCCTTTCCGTCATCGGTGGGTGTATCTGCAAAAGCACCCGCATTCTTCAGTGGGAGCATATTGCCGTTAATGAGGTACAAGTCGCCGCCGTCCTCCTCCGGGATACGGTCGAGGTTTTCAAGCTCCCGGATGTCGTTTGCGGACATCCAGCCGTTCTGACGGCCTATGGCGTACCCGTTCATGCGGCTCTGATAGTCGCCGCGAAGCAGACCTTCCAGATTAAATTTCACGAAATACGCCGCTTTTTCGTCCCGCGAAAGGAGTGACCGCTGAATGGACTGCTCCCAGCGGATGACCCAGGGGTCAAGGGTATATTTCACAAACTCAAGGGACTGCTGCTCAATATTAGAAAAGCTCGACTTTTCCAGGTCGCCGACCATGTGTGGCGGGACTCGGAAAATTCGAGCGATTTCATTGATTTGGAATTTGCGTGTTTCGAGGAACTGCGCCTGCTCCGGCGAGATGCCGATGGGCGTATATTTCATGCCTTCTTCCAGCACGGCGATCTTATTGGCATTGCCGCTGCCGCCGAAGGTGGACTGCCAGCTCTCCCGCACACGCTGCGGGTCTTTGATCGTGCCGGGGTGTTCCAGCACACCACCCGGAGCGGCACCGTTGGCGAAGAATTTTGCGCCGTATTCCTCACAGGCGATTGCCATGCCGATGGCGTTCTTCGCCATAGCGATGGGACTGTAGCCGACCAGCCCGTCAAAGCCCAGGCCGGGGATATGCAGCACATCCGATGGCTGAAGCGTTACGGCGAACTCCTTGTTCTTGATGGCTTCGTCATTGCCACGGTAATAGGTGTAGTAGAGACGCCCGTTTTCGTCTCTGTCCACCGACATCTTGTTCGGCATCAAGAGATACAGAGCCACGATCTCATTTTTGCCGTTGCGGATGATCTGCGCGTAAGCATTGCCCCAGAGGAGCAGGTGCGTCATGAGGGTTTCTCGGAACACGAAGGAACTCATCTCCGGGTTCGGTTCATCGTGGAGCAAGCGATAGAGCGGATGGTCGAGCGCCATTGCCTTGCCGCCGCTGTCCGTGTATTTATAGAGGTGCAGCGGCAGACCTGCGACAGCCTCAGACAGGATGCGGACACAGGAATACACGGCGGTCATCTGCATGGCGGAGCGTTCCGTCACCGTTTTGCCGGATGTCGTGCCGCCGAAGAAAAAGGCATAGTTGCTACCCGTCGTGCGGTTTTGAGGCTTGTCCCTGGATTTGAACAGCCCTGAAAATACTGACATAAATCCTCCTTCTGTCCTGTTTATTGGACACTAAGTGTGGTATAATGAATTCATAGAGAAAGGGGCGATAGCATGAAAGAGAAAATTAACGATATAAAAGAAGCGGTGGCAAATAAAGCTTTTCAATCCGCATTGGCATTAGCACTGACTCTCCCAGATATTTGTGGAGAGATTGAATATCCGACTGAATCGAGTGGAAGAAAACGCTACGCAAAATGGTGCAATAACTATTTTGACTTCAACGACGGCCATGTTGGATTTGGTACCGAAAAAGCCGACTTGAATGGGGACTTACTATATGCATTACGCTGTGCGTTTTTGCACAGTGGAAACGATGATCTCCTTACACAACCAGCGGGACAAAATGCACAGATTACGAAGTTCAGTTTACTGTCTCCGGATCAGCTGAACGGTTATGGCTATCAATATGATGATAAGTCTGTTTTTGAGAGCCATAACTGTACATTTAAATAAACAATAATCCACGGTTATCATAAACAGACTCGGCGGTGTCGTTACCGCAGCGGATGGCTCTATCCAGTGCCATGATTGTTGCTACGGCACCGTCGATTTTCTCTGTAGACTTCTCCTTGTCCGGCTTGATGTTCCCGGCAGGGTCGGTGCGGATGAAGATGTTGTCCATCATCCAGTGGAGGACAGGATGCCCGCCGTGGGCAATGCGCTGTTCCAGCACCAGCTTCATCAATTCTTTAGTGGGCGGAGACATATCCTTGAAGCCCTGTCCAAAGGGAACAACCGTGAAGCCCATGCCCTCAAGGTTCTGAACCATCTGCACAGCGCCCCAGCGGTCAAAGGCAATCTCCCGGATATTGAAACGCTCACCCAGGCTTTCGATGAACTTCTCGATATAGCCGTAGTGAACGACATTGCCTTCTGTGGTTTGGAGGTATCCTTGCCGCTCCCACACATCGTATGGCACATGGTCACGCCGAACCCGGAGATCAAGGTTGTCCTCCGGTATCCAGAAGTACGGCAGGATGATGTACTTGTCATTCTCATCTTCCGGCGGGAACACCAGGACGAAAGCCGTAATGTCTGTGGTGGATGAGAGGTCAAGACCGCCGTAGCAGACACGACCTTCCAGATCGTCCTCACTGACGGCGAACTCGCATTTGTCCCAATTGTCCATCGGCATCCAGCGCACCGCCTGTTTCACCCACTGGTTAAGTCTCATCTGCCGGAAGGAGTTCTCCTCACCGGGGTTCTGCTTTGCCGACTCGCAGGCGTCCTTGACCTTGTCGATACCCACCGTAATGCCGAGGGAGGGGTTGGCTTTCTTCCAGACCTTCGGGTCTGTCCAATCGTCCGATTCCTCCGCACCGTAGATGACGGGATAGAAGGTGTGGTCGATCTTGCGACCCTCGATAATGTCCTTGCCCTTCTGGTGAATCTCATAACAGATGGACTTCGTATCGTTGCCGGCCGTGGTGATAAGAAAATACAGCGGCTGCATTCGTGCGTCGCCGGAGCCTTTGGTCATGACGTCAAAGAGCTTGCGATTCGGCTGGGTGTGCAGCTCGTCGAATACCACACCGTGTGTATTGAAGCCGTGTTTGTTGCCGACATCGGCGGAGAGCACCTGGTAGATACTACCCGTTGGCTGATAAATGAGCCGCTTCTGGGAATCCAGTATCTTTACTCGTTTCGAGAGTGCCGGACACATCCGCACCATATCTGCCGCCACATTGAAAACGATGGACGCCTGCTGACGGTCGGCGGCGCAGCCGTAGACCTCGGCGCGTTCCTCACCATCGCCGCAGGTGAGCAGGAGTGCCACCGCAGCGGCAAGCTCGGATTTGCCTTGCTTCTTGGGAATTTCGATGTAGGCAGTATTGAACTGCCGATAGCCGTTGGGCTTGAGGACACCGAAGATATCCCGGATGATCTGCTCCTGCCAGTCGATGAGCTCGAAAGGCTTTCTCGCCCAGGTGCCTTTGGTGTGGCATAGGCTCTCAATAAACATGACGGCATAATCTGCTGCGTCCACATCGTAGTGAGAGGTTTTCTCCATGAACCGTGTCGGCTTGTAGTTTTTTAGCTTACGCATTTGCATCACCGACTTTTATCCATCGTCCGCCGCTGAAATACCACAGACCTTTTGCGTTGTCCGATCTGTAAAATTTATTTCTGCCGATAAAAGACTGCGAAGCAAGTGCACACTCATATTCCGTTACCTTGAAATAATAGTCCTTGTCTGTATATTCGGACAAACGGACGCTCGGCAGATCTTCATAACTCTGTATCAGCTCCGCTGTGTATATTCCGCCGTTTTCTTTGACCCTGCTCCAACCTTTAGGAGCATTCTTTATGACAGTGACGGCAGTTTCATTAAATGTCCCTGTAGGAAGCGTAAGATCTCCGGCTTTTTCGGTGTAGAGATAATACTGCTTAGATGAATCAAACGGATTTGTATTCAATCCGACAAAAACATACTTTCTGCTTTTATCCGAGATCAGTTCAAACCCTTTATCCGATGAAGAAACAGCACTGCCCGTTGAGGAATCTATATACTCAAGTACAGCTTTAATTTTACAGTCCGTGAGCCACATAAATTCGGGCGGTTTGGGGTTGATATATATGTTTTTGAGCTGCATATTCACATAGATTTGCGTGGTGTCATCGTCAAAGAGTATCGTATTCTCTTCAACTACGGCGGTCTGTCCGGGTTCCGCAACAAAGCAAAGATCCGCTCTTGAAGATACTGAGACGGATTTGATATCTGCTATTCGCTCCCACGCACCGGATTTATGCAGATATAAGCCTTTATCATGAATCGGCTCGGAATAAATGTCGAAGCATTCGGCGAATATACGCGCCATCGCAGGATCACTTTCATATTCATCCGGCTCGTCGTATTTCACGAGACAGTTTTTAAGTGTGTCAAAGTCGGAAACACTCTCAAAATCAATCGGTTCTACACTATATGACCAGTCTCTTTCGGGATAACCACTTTCAATATACCATTCGCCGGATTTCTCAAGCAATTTATACCAACCAGGTACAACATGGACCGGCTTTTCAGAATCGAGGAGCGGAGCCATATCGCCTTCACCACTGACATAGATTAAGATACACTCAGGAATGCCGTAGTCATACAGATGATCTTTGCAGGCAAATTCGGAAAAAACAAGAATGGAACCTATGGGCTCATAGTAAATGAAGGAGCAATAGCACACATTGTCTTTTTCATCAGATGTTGTTCTGAATTCTGCGGACATGAGTGCAGTAATCGGCTCATCATCGTCTTCGTCAGACGGCAATGATTTTATGCAGTTTCTATCAATCTCACGTTTTAGAATAAACCGTGCATATTTTCTGCCGAATTCAAACGACTCCGTGATAACCGTGCCGCTTGCGTTTTTTACATATGCAAGGTCGCCTTCATCGGCTTCGTCCGGCAAAAGCTCAAAGGTTTCATATTTTTCAATTCCGCCTTTTGCATTTTCTGATGCTTTGCGTATCATGCCGATAATTTCTTCGTAATCCGGCGTTACGCCGTCATCACTTGAGCCCTTCGGTGAAAGACGAAAGGTGAGGTTTGAGATATATGCCGATTTTCCGACAAGGACACTGATGCCGTTTTCGTCCTTTGCATAGCCTTCGATCTGTATGCCGAGTGTGGGGTTGCCTGTGAGCTTCTGCGAAAGGCTGATATGTACCTCGTTTCCGTCAAGGTACGGCAAGCCCGAATTCCTCTGTGCCGTAATCTTTCTTGATCGGATGATTTTGTCACCTGTAAGAAAAACAGCAACAAGGCAGTCGCTTTCAGCCGCCATTTCCTGCGGTATTTTAACAACAAGCTCGGTGGCATTATGCTCACCCGTATAGCCGACATATATTTTTTCTCTTGATTCGGTTATATCCTGCGACAAGTCAATATTTACTGTTCGCATAATTACCTCCAATAAAAAAGCCGCACGAAGCGACTGCAATAACGAAGAACAGAGCCTCTCGGCTCCATTCCGTAAGTTTTTGTGATCAGTGGTTTTCACTGTGGAGCATAAGCTCCAGTGCTAACCGTGTGTTTTCATCGATGGGTTCAACATCCCAGCCTCTGTCGTAGTTGCAGACGATTTTGCCGTCCCGCTTGAGCATCAGCTTGGAAATGCGTCCGCCCTCGATACCCCACTCGGAGTCTGCCTCGTACTGCTTTATCCAGTAGTGAAAAATGTCTCCGTTTACTTTGATGCTGCCTTCTTTCCACATAACCGTGTACCTCCGTTTGTTTTGTTGTGAGTGTATATTACCGTCATGTTCGGAATATATCCAGTCATTTCGGAGAATATACTACACAATCATTCGTGAGAAAAACTGTGTATATTACAGCTTTAATCCGAGCGGTGGCAGCGGTGAATTGCGGCAAGGATATGTTCCTGCTCCTCGGATTTTACACCGAGGCTGTCAAGAGCTTCTCGTGTGCCACAGTCCGGGCAGATGAGTGTTTCATTGTCGGCTCTGGAAAGAGCGGGCGGCTCATAGTAAGTGCGTCCGCACCTGGGGCATATCGCTATGCGAACCATATTATTCTCTTTCATAATCGTTCCTCCCGCATTTGATATATGCGTCAATCAGCACTTTTCGTTCAAAGCCGAAATCGTTGTAGCCTTGCAGACACGTCTGCATATAGCTGACGGACGGTACACCGATAGGTCTGTCCTCGTGCATGATATACACGAACACACTGCGTTTTCGGATTTTTCCTGTTCGGATACCCTTAATGGGAAGGTTCAGTTCCTTCTTGTAGTAGAAGGTCGGAAACCCTTCATAGCGGTCGAGTGCTTTTTCGTCATCCGCAGAGACTTCCCACACGGCAACGGGAACAGTACTGCCGAGTTTCCTTTCTACCGTAAGATAAGAACCCGTCTTGCTTCCCTTGAAAAGCAGTTCATAGTTGTTGAGCTTTGATGTGCCGATAATTCGTGCCGACGGGCAGCGCATCCGCATCTGGCGGACATTGAGGTTGCTGCCGTAGGCGATGTAATAGCGTTTATTCATAAAAAATCCTCCTTCCGAAGTTGCCTTCTACCACATAAAGCCCGCCGTGGCGGGTAAGGGGGCCTTTGGCTATGTCCTTCAAGCGGCTGTTCTGCCGCTACGGAAGGCTGCATCGCCGTCAAGGCGCTTCGTAAGGAGTTCTCTTGCGGTCTTGAATTCGTCACCGATAAAGCCGAGTCGAAGAAGCCAGGTTCGCATTGCGTATTTTGGGTTTTCGTTCTGTTGGGGCTTGGGGCTTGCCGTCCTCACCGTCTTTGCCATTTGGCTGAGTGCAAGGCAGAGCTGAATGTAGCTCTTGAGTTGTCCTGCGTGAAGTCCGTTCTGCCTGCCGTCTGCGGGGGCGTCGAATTGGAAAAGTCGGAACTCGACTGTGCCTTTGGTAAAGGTGGCGTGGAGATTCAGCATATGGTAGCGGCTTTCGTTGTAGTGGTGGCTTCTGCCGTAGTCTGCGTTCTGACTGTCGTACCAAATGTCCGCAAGTCCCGCCATTGTGGAAGGCTTTCTGCGGTTGACCTGTTCAAGGAATCTGGGGCCTACCGTTCTGCAATAGCGGCTGATTCGGCTTCTGTCGAGGTTCAGTGCGCTTGTAAGAAGGTCTTCGTGGCTTGCCATGATGTTTGCGAGATTTCGGAGCGTTTGGGGTGTGTGCCCCTTGGCACCGATGTGGATGTGGACTCCGCAGCCCCTTGTTGCATCGCTTTTGGCTCCTGCCTTGCGAAGGTGGCGAACAAGCTCCTGCAAGGTTTCAATGTCGGCGTAGGTAAGGATCGGTGTGACCATTTCGCATTTCTCGGAATCGGGTTCCGCAATGCTGACATCCTTTTGGAATTTCCATTCCCGTCCGCTCTCGTCCCAAGCCGACCAGGTGCAGTATCCGTTGCGTTCCGCTGTGTTTTCGAAGCGTCCCGTTCCGAAGAATGCGGCCGCCAGCTTTGCGGCTTTGTCTCTGGTGATGCTGTTCATTTCGACCTCGACCCCGATGGTCTGCTTTTTCATTTCTGTTACCTGGTTTTCTGTTCTTTGGCTCATTTTCGTGACCTCCGTTTTGGTTTGTTTTCCCTTTCGGTAGTCACATATTACCTCTGAAAACACACTATATCCAGTTAATTATGACCCATAAACTACACGAACTTGCGGGCATAAAATTGTGTATATTACAGCAGTATATCAGTCGCTTTTACGGCAGAAATCCTCGCCGTAAGCTATGCTCAGCCCGCAGCCGTTATCCCAAGCGACCATGATGGAGCCGATATCGTCCACGCCTCGCACGGTGCCTTTCGTGCCGACAGGCGGTGCCTGGGGATCGTCCATCCGAACAAGCTCCACACGGGTGCCGACCGGGTATTCCTTGCGAACACGCTCGACAGTCTCTTTACTCGGAAATCTCATGCTGTGCACCTCCGTTCTTGAAAGCCGATGAACCGGAGAGATTCTTCAGCAGTATTTTTCGAGCGGTCTTGTATTCCGTGCCGATGAAACCCAGCCGAAGCAGGAAGCAGCGGAATGCGTACTTCTCGTTTTCAATCGGTTTCTCGGATGAATTGACACGGCTTTGATTTCGTGCCATTTCGCACAGCTTGCTTATAAAAGTATTGTATGCGTTTATTTCTTCGGGAGAGGGTGCAGACGGAAACCAGGGAAACGAAACCTTCGTGTCCGTGATTTCGAGCGACAGGTCTTGTGTGCCGAGAGCTTTCTTTATAAGACTGCCCTTGGCGGCAATGAGTGCCTTGAGGTTTTCCAGGTTGCTGTCGGCGAACAGGCTTTTCGGCATGGAAACGCAGAGGGCGCAGGGCTCATCCTCATCCTCAGTGTGGCTCTGGTCGATGTCAAAGCCCTCGTCGTAGATGTGCTGAAGAAGCCGCTCGATGACCTCGCTGTCGGCGCGGTCGTCAAAGGAAAGGCTGCCGTTTCGGTCGATGGTGAAGTAATCCACCTCATAGTTGAATGTGGGCGCACCGCAGTACTTTGCAGGGACACCGAGCCAGTCGGAGATGGTCTGCACTAGCCGCTTGCGCTCCGCACCCCGGGCATTGATTGTAATCGTCATTTCAGTGACCTCCTTGTTTTATGGTAGTCACATATTACCGTCATGCTCTGCATATATCCAGCTATATCTGCACATTTCCTGTGTAGATTATATCGGCGCATTATCGCCGCCGGACTGTGCATACCACACAATTCCGCAGAGCACGAACAATACGCACGGAAGCGCCACGCCGTTGCCCCACATCTTATATTCCGCACTGTCGGAATACGGGTTTTTCAGCCACTTTGCGACCTGCTTATCGGATTTCATCTTGCAGCCGGTCACCTCGGAATAGGTCTTGAACACCTTGTGCCAGAAGTACATCTCTTCATCGGACGGCTTTTCCGTGCCTAGGTCGGCACACCAGTTGTCCGGGAAGCCCTGGAGCCTGGCGCACTCGGTGGGCGTCAAACGCCGGACGGTGTATCCGTTTTGGATAGCACCCGGCCCTTTGGCTACCAGTGTCGGCTGAAGTTCCTTATCAAAGGTCGGAGCGAACTTGGCGTTCTGCCCCTGATTGAATGTATCTCTGCCGATACCGTAGCAGACGGCGTTGGGGTCTTTGTAATCCCGTGCCATGATGGTGGGAGAGGTGTCCTCCTCCACCTGCGTGAAGCTGCCGGTGGTCATGGCATATACAGCATGGCGGTCTACAGTATTGAGTGTGAAGCTGACATCTTCGTTGATGCCGTCGCCCTGGGGACCGTTCTTGTCCTCGCGGCCGATCATGGAGCCCTGCAGCACATAGGTCTGCTGTTTCGTCCCGGCATTGGCACACACCACGGCGGAGCGGTCACCGAGGTCACGTACCTCATCACGCTGATTCTGCGTGAAAGCAACCACCGCAATGCCACCCTGGTTACAGGAGGGATTGCCGCCGTTGCCGTCAAGCGTCCGTGCGGTTTCCGCTTCGTAGATGCCGCTGTGGGGATTATCCGACTTCATGGCATTGGAGTCCTTGGAGGAGATGCCGAAGGGCTGAAGGACGCAGGTAAAATTGTCCTTGTCCGGCATACGCTGATTTCCTCCGGCATTCTGCTTGGTGAGGGTCGGAGAAACCTGTCCGCCGTCCCAGCCGCAAGGCTCGAACAGCGTCTGGTCGTTGTTGCATGACAGGGTGGCAGATTTGTTCTCCTGAATGAGCGCACCCTTGCCGCCGCCTTCGCAGCCGGAGCGGATCTTCATCACAAGCGGCACATTGTTGCCACCTGTACCCATGCGTGAAGTCAGTGTCTGTACATTCCCGTCCTCGGAAAGTTTGACCCTGCTGTCGGTCGGATGGTTTTCCAGCGCCACCGCCGCAGGAACAACGCCTGCACGGAGCGTGGGAGAGCATTCCTCCTCATAGCCAATGGTACGGCTCTTTGCGGAATGCTCGGTGCAAAATCCTGCCGACTCCATCACGCAGGGCGGATGGTGTGCTTCTGCTCGGAGTGTGGAGGTGACCTCCTCTGTGATGTCCATGCGGTTACCGCCCTGGTCGTTCAGCACGATGCCGTTGCGACCGGTAGACATTCCGCAGTTCACGCCGAGGGTGGAAGAAACCTCCTCGGTCAGACTGCCGTTGTATCCGTCATAGCCTGCCGCTCCAGCGCAAGGCGTAAAACTTCCGGCAGCTCTTTGCCACGAGCGGAAGCCCTCCGCAGAATACCCAGACAAGCCTTCTGACTCAAATAGTATTTTTCCGGCACTTCTGCCTGCAAGATCTGCGACAAGGTAGATGCGGCGTCTTCGCTGGGGAATTCCCCAGTATTGCGCGTCAAGAGTTCGGTACGCAACGCTCCATCCGTCTCCCATGTAAAGGTCGGCGTAGGGCCATCGTGCCTTTTCAGGCATAGGCACCTGGGCATTCGGCTCGGCGATGCCGATGACCGCTTCAAGGACAGCTTTGAAGTCCTCGCCCTTGTTCGAGGAGAAGGCGCCGGGGACGTTCTCCCATACAATGTATCTTGGATATCTGCCATCGGTGGCACACCTCATTTCTTTGATAATTCGGACGGCTTCATAAAAAAGACTTGAACGCTGTCCGTCCAGACCGTCCCTTCGACCGGCGATGCTCATGTCCTGGCACGGTGAGCCGAAGGTGATAATGTCCACGGGTTCGATCCTGCCGCCGTCCATAGCGGAGATATTTCCGTAGTGCTTCATAAATGGCAGGCGCTTGGTGGTCACCCGAATGGGAAACGGCTCTATTTCCGATGCCCATACGGGAGTGATACCGGCAAGCAGCCCTCCTAAAGGAAAGCCCCCGGAGCCATCAAACAGGCTTCCGAGGGTCAAAGGCTTATTCGTCATGTGGTGCTACCTCGCTGTACTTGTATTCCTTGCCGTCACGCAGAACGCTGACCTTTTCATCCGTGCCGACCTGCTCTATGTATCTGCGGACAATGACATCGCAGAACTTCTCATCCAGTTCGATGGTACAGCAGATGCGGTCGGTCTGCTCACAGGCAATGAGCGTAGAACCGGAGCCGCCGAAGGGGTCGAGCACCACGGAGTTTGCCATAGAGCTGTTCTGAATTGGATAGACTAAAAGCGGAATCGGCTTCATGGTGGGGTGGTCTCCGTTTTTCTTGGGCTTGTCGAATTCCCAGATGGTGGACTCTTTGCGCCCCGTATACCACTGGTGCTTACCTTTCTTCTTCCAACCGTAAAGGCACGGCTCGTGCTGCCACTGGTACGGGGAGCGGCCCAGCACCAACGACTGTTTCTTCCAGATACAGCACCCAGAGAGATAGAACCCGGCAGCGTCAAATGCCTTGCGGAAGTTCAGCCCTTCAGTATCGGCGTGGAACACATAGATGGAGGCATCGTCCGCCATGACCTTCTCCATATTGGAAAAAGCATCGAAGAGGAAGTCAAAAAACTTCTCAGATGCCATGTTGTCGTTTTTGATTTTTCCGGCGCTGCCCTCGTAGTTCACATTGTAGGGCGGGTCGGTAATGACGAGGTTTGCCTTGCGGCCGTCCATAAGGGCGGTGTAGGTTTCTTCTTTTGTGCTGTCGCCGCAGATGAGTCTGTGTCTGCCAAGTGTCCATACATCGCCCGGTTTTGAAAAGGTCGGTTTTTGCAGTTCGGCATCCACATCAAAGTCATCCTCTTCGGCTTCAATGCCGTCGTCAAAGAGCTTGGACAGTTCCTTTTCATCAAAGCCGGTGAGGAGCGGGTCAAAGTCTGCCGCCTGCAAGGACCCGATCTCCACACGCAGAAGCTCTTCGTCCCAGCCTGCGTCCATCGCCATACGGTTGTCGGCAATGATGTAGGCTTTTTTCTGGGCTTCCGTAAGGTGGTCGGCAAAGACGCACGGTACCTCAGAGATGCCTTCCTCCTTAGCGGCAAGAATACGACCGTGACCGGCAATCACGCCATAGTCACGGTCGATGATGACGGGATTGATAAAACCGAACTCACGGAGCGAGGAGCGGAGCTTGTTGATCTGCTCCGGACTGTGTGTCCGGGCGTTGTTGACATAGGGAACCAGCTTCGTGATGGGAACGAGCTGCATTTCGGTCGTTGTTTTCATCAGACAAGCCCCCATTCCGCAAACTTCTCGAAGCCGCCGACCGAGCGGATGTAGTTCCGAGCGATCTCCACGATTTCGGCGTAGGGTCTGCCATCCACGGTATCGTCCCCAATGGCGCAGCAGAGCGTCACGGGCTTGCCGGTTTCCTGAGCTTTGAGGAAAGCGTAGATATTCACAGACACATCCGCCTTGGACAGATCCTTGCCGTGCAGACCGCCGCCGGTCACCGAGTCGGCCATATCCGAGCCGAGCTTGCGGTTGGTAGCGCCGGTGTCCACATCGGTACCGCCCGTCCAGTCGCCGAGCGGATTGATCTCCGCATCGGGATAAATCTCACGCAGATGCTGTGTCTCGGCATTGCTCTGACAGAGGATGAGCCGGTCGCCGCCCAGAATGTACTTCCCATCATAGGGATACACGGAGAAAATATCCCGTGCGATCTGCGAGAGCTTTTTCTGTTCCCCGGTCACGGGCATTCCCTTAAAGATGCCGTTGTCACCGCAGCGGATACCGTCTGCCTGGTTGTTGGCAAGGTGACCGTCCTGCGGCACCTCCACATAATCCACGGCGAGGTTTCCGGCAATGCGGTGAACGGCGGCGGTCACATCCGCCTTGTCCAGCGCAACGGAACTTTCCGCAATGATGTGGCACACGCCGTGGCCGATGAGGACCTCCACGGCAATGCGGGGATCGGTTTCTTTTCTGTACGCCAGGTCAACGAGCGCACCGGCGATTCTGTCTGCCACCTTGTCCGGGTGGCGCGGATTCACTTTTTCAAACATGGTGTTACCCCTTTCTCGCACGGAGCAGACGCTCCATAAGGTCATCCTGCGGTGTGGACTCGCCGTATTCCGTGCTGCAGTTTTCTTTCACGATCTGGAATATCTCATTCCAGAGCCGAACCGCCTGATTCATGTAGTTGATGCCGATGTTGATAAATGGGGACGGGATCGGCTTTCCCGTGGTAGGATGCTTGGAGAGAAAGCCCATGCGGTTGGTCATTTCCTCGCACTGCACCCAACGGGCGGAACACATGGCGTATCGCTCCAAGAGCTGCGGTGACACCTTTGCGGCGCAGCCGATACCTTTGAGCCATTGCCAGGTTTCCGTGTAAATTTCCTGTGCCTGCAGGACGCTGCCGTCCCGCTGCTCGGCAGAAAGAAAATCATGGGGCTTTGGCATCACAACACCCTCGACTTCGGGAATATCCAGCACTTCAAGTTTTCTGCCGCCGGGATTACCGTTCTCGGCTTTGTCCTTGACTGCGGCTTTCTTCCTTCCCGCACCGGGTCTTGCACCGCCGCGCCCGCCTGTGTTATTTGATTTTGTGGGCATCTGTGACCTCCTTTCCGGTGGCAGACAGGCCGCTGCCTTTAATTACCCTTTTGATTTCGCCTTTTTCGCACACGTGACCCCGGGCCGTTGCCCGACCGTAAAGGTCCCGGAGATTTTTATCCCCCTACCGGTCGCCGAGGTCGTGATGGATCTTGGTGTGGCAGGACTGACAGAGACTCATGAGGTTGTCCCTTGCGTGAGTGCCGCCTTTGGAAACGGGCAGGATGTGGTGAACTTCCTGCACTGGAGTCAGCCGACCTTCCTTGAGGCACATCTCACAGAGGGGATGCTCCGCCGCATAGCGGTCACGGATGCGTTTCCACGCTCTGCCATACTTGCGGTTGACATCGGAGCTGCGCTTGTATTTGTCGTACTTGCGGCGCTCCTCCACACGGTGCTGTTCGCAAAACTGTCCTTCACAGAGGTTGGGGCAGCCGGGATGAGAGCAGGGTCGCAACGGTTTCTTCGGCATCGTTTCACCTCCTTGGGCATGAGAAAAGCCCCACGGGATTGCTCCCATGAGGCTGTCTTTGATTCTGTTGCTCTAATTATATCATATCACAATGGCAAGGTGGACATCTACGGACAAAGCAGGACATTTCGGGCGCATTTCAGATTTTTATAGCGTCCTGCGGAACCTTAACCTTCTGCAAAGCGTCTCCGTGCCAACGGCGAATCGTCCGTGCATCGGCATTAAGTTCATTGCCAATCTGTTCCCATGTGCAGTTGTGAATGTAACGGTAGCGGAGAACCAGTTGCTCATCCGTGTTTGGAACCCTCTCGATAGTCGTGCGGATCTGCCGTTTCAAGTCAACGAGGGTGTCGATCTCACTGTTGACCACCTTTTCAAGGTCCATGATCTTTTCCAGACACCGCACGAAAGGTGCATCCGTATTGCGAGAGGTCTGCACCTTCTCCTCCCAAGAGGGAGAGGAAATGCCGCAGGCCATTTCCCGCAGGCGGGTGATCTCCGCAATGTTGGAATCGATGCGCTGGTCGAGGCGGTACGCCTGACTGAGATATTCCTTTGCCGTCATACGCCGTACACCTCCCGGTGGAGTTTCTGTATCAGCGCTTCGCCGTCCAAGGAAGTAAGCGTCTGAAACCAGCCGGAGCGGAAAAACCGCTCACAATCCTTTCTGACGGATTCGGCATCCTTGTCCCAGGGGTATTTCTTCAAACGGCGCAGCGCACGGCGATGGTCTTTCGCTGCCGCCAGAATAATAGCGTTTGCGAGGTTTGTATAACAGGTTTCCATTCTTATCCCTCCAAGTTGGCCTTGACCGCATCGATGAGTGCGGTCTGGGTCTTTTCTTTTTTACGGAGCGCGGTCATGATGCGCTCGTCAATGGTGTCTTTTGCAATGATGTGGTGAATGACCACGGTGTCGGCGGTCTGCCCTTGCCGCCACAGTCGGGCGTTGGTCTGCTGGTAGAGCTCCAGCGACCAGGTCAGCCCGAACCAGATGAGGGTCGAGCCGCCAGCCTGCAGGTTCAGCCCATGACCGGCAGAAGCCGGGTGGATGAGTGCCACTGGCAGTTCACCGCTGTTCCATCTGCGGATACTGTCGGAATCGTCCAGAAGGCTGAACGGAATATGCCTTTTATGCAGCCATTCGGAGATTCGCTCCAAGTCGTGCTTGAACCAGTACGCCACAAGGACGGGTTTCCCGTTGGCGGCTTCGATGAGATCCTCCAGTGCGTCCAGCTTGCGGTCATGAATCGGAAACACACGCCGTTCCTCATTGTAGACAGCACCGTTTGCCATCTGAGACAGCTTGTTTGCAAGTGCCGCAGCATTTCCGGCATCGATTTCCTCACCACCGAGGGAAACGACCAGTTCCGAGCGCATCGAATCGTAGGTTTTACGCTCTTTTTCGGAAAGCGTGACCTTCACCTCGTTTATAACACATTCCGGCATCTGCAGATGGTCTGCCGCTTTCATGGAAATGGTGATGTCGGAAATGGCATCGTAGATTTTTTCCTCCGCACCGGGCAGGGGCTTATAGCTGAACACCACCTGGCCGTTTCGCTTGTCCGGTTGAAAGTAGGCATTTCTGTAATGGGTTATATACCGTCCGAGCCTTTTCCCCATATCAAGGATACGAAACTCCGCCCACAGATCCATAAGACCGTTGGAGGAGGGAGTTCCCGTCAGCCCGACAATGCGTTTGACCGTAGGACGGACTTTCATAAGACTGCGGAATCGTTTAGCTTGATAGCTCTTAAAGGAGGACAGCTCATCGATGACCACCATGTCATAGTCAAACGGGATGCCACTCTCCTCGATAAGCCACTGAACATTCTCACGGTTTATGATGTACACGCTGACCTTCTGCCTAAGAGCCGCCTTGCGTTCCGTTTCCGAGCCGACAGCCACCGAGTAGGTCAGTCCACGCAGATGATCCCACTTGTGTATCTCCGCAGGCCAGGTATCTCTGGCAACACGCAAAGGAGCGATTACCAGAACCTTGCGAACAAGAAAGCTGTCAAGGCAGAGGTCGAATATTGCGGAAAGCGTGATTATGCTCTTACCAAGACCCATGTCCAAAAATACAGCTGATACGGGATGCTCAAGTATAAAGTCGGTAGCATAAGCCTGGTAGTTATGAGGATTGTATTTCACTGAGTATCCCTCCAATCTGCTCTACACCGTCAATGCAGTACACCGAAAAGCCGAGTGCTTCCAACTGCCTTTTTCGCCTTACCTGCAGAGGGCGGAGCATTTTGCCCGGTGCTTTCATCTCAACAAAGGCGGTTCTGCCTTTAGGAAGGAGTACCAGGCGGTCAGGCACTCCATCAAAACCGGGACTTGAAAATTTCAATGCAAGACCGCCCATTGAACGAGTAATCTTTACAAGTTTTTCTTCTATCGTTTTCTCACGCATAACAACCTCCTGTGTTCTCAAAACCCGAAAAGTCCTTTACGTGCGTAAATGCGTGTATTGCGTGCTTGATGTCCTTTATTTCTACTTCTTTCGATATATATGAAAGGACAGGAACATAGGAACAAGACTGCCTGCTTGCTTTGGTGCTTATGGGGCTTTCGCCGTTCCCGTGAGATGTTCCCGTTTGTGTGCCGTGAAAATATGCTTTTCTTCGGAACTTGTACCGTAAAACGGTGGTTACACTATTTTTCATCGGGAACACTCCTTGGGAACGAAGATATATTGCGGACCGTAGAGCGGAATGCGCATCTTGCTGTCGAGCCTTTTCCAGCCCAGACGGGCAAGGATGGCGGTCAGCTCGTTGCTGTCCGTTCTGCGGATGTTGGCTCGTTCTTTGCCGAAGCACTCGCACCATATTTCCATATTGGATACATGGGTGCGCTTGACTGTGCCCGTTTTTACGGTATCGCCGAAGTCACTGCCGGTGAGGAAGTTGCGGCGCTCAAAGATATCCATGCGATCCCAGTCTGCCGGGAGCAACGTATCAAGATACAGACGGACAAGTCCTTCACGCTCATCGGACTCCATAGCTTCACGCTGTTCGGCTTTAGACAGTGTTTCAAGCTCGGCACTGAGATAGAGTTTTTCACCCTGCTTTACATACACCAGAGACTCCGACCATATTTGACAGATAATCTCCGCAGTCAAATCCCATGGGTGCTTTTCGCCTGTTCCGGGCGTCTTTACAGGCCAAAAACGGCGGTTGCCCGTGGTGTCACGAAGATAGCCGGACTCTGCGTTGGTGGTGCCGAAGAACACGCACTGGCGAAGATGCGGAGTGGCTCTCTTGCCGAATGCCGCACGGTAGATGTCGTTCTGCCTGGAGAGGAAGGAACGCAGAGTCTCCACCTCGGCTTTTTTGAGTCCTGCCAGTTCGCCGATCTCCAAAATCCAGTATCCCTGCAGCTTTTCGGCAGCGGTCTTGTCTTTGGTATCGCCAAGGTTCAGACTGTCGGAGAACCACTCTCCGGCGAGCTTTGCAATGAGGGTGCTTTTGCCGACACCCTGGGGACCGTTCAGCACGAGCATTGAGTCAAACTTACAGCCGGGACACAGCACACGCTTGATAGCGGCGCAAAGTGTTTTACGGGTGACGGCACGGACATATTCGTTATCGTTTGCACCGAGATAGTCAACGAGTAATGTGTCCACTCTTTTAATGCCGTCCCACTCAGGAAGATTATCAATGAACTCACGGATGGGATGGTAGGAGCGGTCGTCCGTGACCTTTGCCACGGCAATACCGTAATTTCTGGCGGAGAAGGTGCCGTAGTGAGAATCCACATAGCTGATGAGCTGGGCATCATCTGCATCCCGCCAGAATTTCGAGGGGTGTCTCCAAGGTACATCGCCCTTGATCTCCATACCGTCAAGAAGCTGATTGAATACGAGCGGCTTTAAGAGAGGGTCATTCATAAGGATAACGGTGAGGTTCTGAAGCGTGTTTTTTACCTTGCCGGATTTGTCAAGTTCTAACGCTTTCTGCCAGTTTTCATCGGAGAACTCCTCGTTTGCCTGTGCTTTGCGTTCCTCGGCAAAGACCTCCTTGACCTTTTCGTCTTTAAGGGCAAAGTCCGACATTGCTTTGAAGGACGGCAGTTTGCCGGGTGCGGTGTCCAAAGCACACTTGTCATCCAAATCACGGAAGCGGTGCAGACGCACCAGGTCAAAGGCGTTCAGCAGCCGACCGCAGACTGGGTCTGTGGCATGATGGCTGTATGCAAACTTTCCGTCATAGGTGACCACACCGGCAGATGAATCCGCAGGGATATAGTCATAGCGTCCGTTCATGGCAGACGGCGCATACACATCCGAGAGAAAGGCGTCGATGGCTTCCTCCACGGTATAGGCACGGCAAAAAGCACCGACCACACCGGGTTTCGTCAAAGGGTCTGCCTGCTCGGAGATGCTGCGGCGAACCGCTTCGGACTGACGGCTTGACACAGGCCACATTGAAGTGTCATGCCAATCGGAGTATTTGGAGAGATATACATCGGGGTCGATTTCATTTCCGTCCTTCGTCTGATAGAAGAACTCGCCGTTTGCCGATGTGGACGGCCAGTACATAAGCCTCGCCGGTTCATAGGTGGTATCGTCAAAGAGGTCGATCCCTATTTCCTTTGCCACCATTCTCGCAACTGCCGGATACTCGTCCTCGCTGACCTCACGGGTGAGCGGAAGGAGCAGACGAAGCCTCGGATGTTCCGGCGTGTGTTTGTGGGTGGAATAGACGCAGCACTTGAAATCGTGAAGCAGGATAAGCTCATCCCAGATATCCGGTGTGCCGTAATCCATATCCAAAGTGAGCAGTGAACGGCAGGCTACCATGCCGTTTTTGCGGCGTCCTTCACGGAGATGACCTCCCACGAAGCCGCCCACATCTTTGACGGCATCCTGCTGTCCTTTTTTCATTTTTCGGTATTCTTCGACCGTCTCCGTGGTGCGGATGGTGCTGCCGCAGCGTGTGCAAAGCTCATCCCAGGAAATATCCTTGTTCTTCCACTTCTTATCCATACGGCTGTTGCCGACTGCTATCTTCATCTGCGTACCTCCTCACAGTTTTCGGTAAAATAACGGATTAGCTGTCCTTTGCGCTTTGCTTTTTCGATTTCGATACTCATGCCACCGGTGATTCTCTCTCCGAACACCCACAGCTCGGCACACTTGGAGAGCAGGACGATGTCCATAAACAGGGCAAGGTCACGCTCTTTTTTACTGTTGTCGTTCATGAATTGCGTAAAGTAGATATGCGGTGCAATCGGAATGAATCCGCTGTCCACGGCATAGCGGCAGTAAGTACGAGCCTTTTCCTGGTTTTGTTCCACATCTCCGGCAAGTGGAGAACAGATATATACCACAGGCCTAAAAGCCCGGAGTGCTTTTGCGTCTTTTTCTATTGTCATGAGGGCTTCATAAGCCGTAGGGTCATAGTAGCCCTCGGAGTTATACATATTGACTCCCATTTGTGTTACCTCAATCTTTCTGATAGAAATCGCAGATATATCCGTCTGCACGGAGTAATAGTCCTTTTGCCCATTGGGGTGTTTCCCCCATTACGGTGCATATGTTGTCAAGCTCGGTTTCCGGCGGTGCTTCAATGACCGCTTCATCGTGAATGTGCATAACGATTCGGTATCCGGCAGCGTTCAAACGAAGCATAGCTTCCGCAAGAATGTCCCTTGCCGTAGCCTGCACGATGTTCTCCACAAATTTGGGACCATAGCTTTCCAGGCGCAGCCACTTTTTCTGTTCGCCCACACCTTCATAGGTGACAGACTCGTTGCCGAAGCGGTTCAGACCCATTTTCGGTTTTACATACACGAGCTGTCTGCCGGACGGCAGAACAACGAACATCATGCCGCTTTGATAATAGAAGTGGATGCCGTGTATTTCCGTGGCAGTCCGCTCCCGAACACAGGTGGACGCTGCCTTGTCCACATCCCACCAGAGTTTTGTGATGTGGGGATTGGACAGACGCCACGCATCCACAAGCGGTTTTAGTTCGTCTTCCTGCAAGCCGTAGTTCAGTGCGCCCATTGCTTTCAGCGCACCGACCGAGCCGCCGTAGCCAAGTGCCAGTTCGGCTATTTTGCCTTTCTGTCTGAGATGCCCGTTCACGCCGTGCTTTTCCACGGGAACATGGAACATCTGCGAAGCCGAAGCACAGTAAATGTCACCGCCGTTTGCAAAAACCTCCTGCCGCCAATGCTCTCCGGCAATCCAGGCAATGACTCTCGCTTCAATAGCGGAGAAGTCGGCAACATAGAATCTGCAGCCGGGTTTCGGTACAAAGGTGGTGCGGATAAGCTCGGACAGCACCAAAGGTACGGAATCGTAGAGCATTTCCACGGCATCAAAGTTACCGCTGCGAATGAGGGTTCTCGCTTCTTTCAAATCCGGCAGATGGTTCTGCGGCAGATTCTGCACCTGGATAAGCCGACCCGCATATCGTCCGGTGCGGTTGGCACCGTAAAACTGGATAAGTCCTCTCGCTCTGCTGTCCGAACCGACTACCGTCTGCATGGCGGTGTATTTCTTGACGCTGCTCTTTGCAAGCTCCTGCCGCAGGGAGAGGGCAAGCTCAATCTCACCGTCAGCCTTTTCAAGCATATCTGCCACGGCGGTTTTGGAGAGTGAATCTGCCTCCACGCCTTTTTCGGCAAGCCACGCCTTGAGCTGCACCGGACTGTTGGGGTTATCCAAGCCGGTAACGGTGCGGGCCTGCTCCATGTGCGTCCGCTTGAATTGCTCATCACAGCGGATCGCCTGGGTGACAAGAGTGCGGTCAAGCATAATGCCCCGGTCGTTTATCTGCTGATCGAGGGTGTAGTTGCGCCACTCGGATTCCGTGACCGGGAACTTGGAGAGTTTCTGCTGAATAGACATTTCCGTTTCCACATCACGCAGGTTGTAGGCTTTGAAAAGCGACCATTTCTCCGGCGCATCTGTCGGATAATGTCGAATGAGCGAACCGTCTCTTGCCTTGGACGGTGTACAGAAATATCTGATGAGGTCTTTGCCTTCCTTGAGCTTCTGCTTTTCAAGACCCAGCACGGCGCCGACACCTTCAAGAGAAAGCGGCAGTCCCAATGTCGCCACCCATACCATCGTGCAGTGCCAGGATGAGGGATTGAGATATTTCCCGGTCGGGTATCCGAGATAACGGGACAGGCTCACACGCTCGAACTGTGCATTGAATGCCCATTTTGTAACGGTTGGGTCGGTTAGTGCAGAACGAACATCATCGGGGATGGTTTCTCCGGCAGTCAGATCCACAACCTTTACCGGAGCGCCGTCTGCCGAGTATCCGAAGAGCAAGACCTCAAAGTCCGAGGATTCGGCATAGCGGTACACACCGCTTTTTGCAAGATTCTCCGAAGAATATGTTTCAATGTCGATGCTAAGTGTTTTCATAATTCCTCCAAAGGGAAAAGGGACGGCAAAGCGGTAAACTCTGCCGCCCATCACGATTACTTGTTCTGCTGATTCTCGGATTTTTCAGTCTTGCGTTTCCGGTGCTTTCTGCGAATGTACGATGCAAGCTCGTAAACGAGAATGCCGATTTCCGCAATGTAGAATCCGACCATGCCGCCGAAGCAGACGGCGAGCATCACTCTCTGAATCTCTGTCATAGCTGTTTACCGTTCCAAACTCAAGAGAGGAAATCGTCATCAAGGTCAGTGGCGAAATCGTCAGCCGCAGATGTCTTGCCGCCGAGAGGCTCACCGTCACGAACCTTCTGAATGTTTCCGAGTCCGCAGGCAATACCGCGGTTACCATTTGAATTGAAAGCGTAGAAGTTAACGGATACACGGGCATAGCAGCCGGAGTAAACCTCCGCACGGTCTAGAACGGGCTGAACGCTGCGATCGACAATCTGAGGAGCGGTGGTGCTGTTGGCGTTCACAAAGAAGCTGTCCTTGTAGGCTTCATCGTCACGCTCGGTATCACCGTCACGAAGCGGGAGCTTCAAAGCAGCCTTGTTGGGAATCTTACCGCCGAATTTAGAAGCACCGTCCTTGATGGCAGCGTCCACCGCTGCGTTGATTGCATCGAGAGTCTTTTTGTCGGATTTCGGAATGATGAGGGATACGGAATACTTGGGGTTACTGCCGTTAATGCTGGCAGGCTCCCATACGTTTGCGTAAGAAAGGCGTACAACGCCGGTCACAACTTTTGTAGAATTTGTCTTGTTAGCCATATAAATCAATCTCCTTTATAGTCAGAAAAGTCTTGTTCTGCACCCGTTGCAGTGATAGCCGGACGCCTGTCGGATGCAGGAACGAGGGTCGGCTTGCCCTGGGGCTTTATGACCAGATCGCCGAGAATTTCGGCAAAGGTCTTTTTGCCCAAGAGTTTCTCCATCTCGGTGATGGAGATGAGAGATTTTTTGAAGATGTCTGTGTATCCGGCGGCATGAGCCGCATCTATTACGGCATCTTCGTTTGCGTACTTGCGGTTAGTACGGCTCTCCACCAGCTTGTAGCCCGGCCACTGTTTTCCGTGGTTTACCGCCGCATCCTGGGCATAAGCGATGATTTCATTTGCCCATTTGGTGAGGTCGTCCAGTTTGCCGAGAATGTCGCCGATCTCCGCATCGGAGAGCAGAGGCGGTTGTGCAAACTCGTACTTTGCAAGCTGGAGCTTTGCTTCGGCTCTGGCACGGCACTTGACCGCCGCCTTGCAGAACTGACACCATGAACCGGGGCAGTATTCGCCCTCGCCCTTGAAGGCAAGCTCCGCTCTGGGCTTGAGCGTCTTTTCCGCCCATTCATCGAGTTCCTTGACGCTTATCGTCCAGGTGCTGACATTTTCACGGCGCGGCTGATAGATGCTCATTGAAACCTCTGTAATGTTGTAAAGGCAGTCAAAGATGCGAAGCGCACCGAGCGCATACAGCATCATCTGAGGATTTTTCTCGGCATCAACCAAAACTCCTTGCCCGTACTTGAAATCTATAATGTGCAGGAGCTTGTCTGCCACGATAAGACAGTCGCCGGTACCGAAGCCGTCCGGCACATAGCAGGAAAAGTCAAGTCGCTGTTCAATAAGCACCTTCGGGTCTGCGCAATGCTGTTTTGCTTCTGCGAGGGATTCAAGCACGAACTCCACATAGCCGTCCGTGTGGATATCCATTTCGTCCAAGTCGAATTTACTCACGGGCTTTCTGGAACGCATCTTCAGTGCTTTTCGGAGCTTATGCTCGGCAAGAGCGTGAGCTGCCGTTCCTTCGGCTGCGGCTTCTGTCTCTCTGTCCTCAAACTCCGATTCAAGCCTTGCGGATGGATTACAGTTAAGCCACCGGTGTGAGGAGGACGCTGACAGAACTGCGTGTTTACTGGGCGGCATTTGTCAGCACCTCCGCATCCTTCAAGAGAGCCTCGTAGTCGTTGGGGTCGATGCCGGAGAGCTTCGGTGCTCCGTATTTCAAAAGCAGGGCTCTGACTTCGGCTGTCAGTCCGTCATGGCTCTTTTCCGCAAGGACTGCTCTGACCTCTTCCATTGTGATTTGTTTTTTAGAGGCAGGTGCGGGAGTGGCTTTTTCGGGCTTTGCATCTGCAGTCTGCTCATTCTGCAGCATTGCGTCTGCCACAGCCTGAACGCTGTCCGCAAGAGAGCGAAGGTTTGAAACCACATCAAGGAGCATTTTTGTTTTACTCATGTGCGGCACCTCCCATCGGTAGCTCGGTGATGGCAATGGACTCGACTGTATTGCCGGGAACCAGAACCGTGACCTTTTGCATCGGTCCCAAGAGCATCGTGAGGAGCCTTTCACGGAGAGTGACCGTTCTGCAAGCGACTACACCGCCGTTCTTGGGAGTCTTGGAAACACTGATTGTCAAATTGTGTTTCATACGGTTTTACCGTCCTTTCCGAAGAGCGGATTTGTTGTGCTCTTCATAGGTAGGCCACGGGAAAGGCAAAATCGAACCCCCTCAATTCAAAATTTTTTTCAAACGCTGTATAATCTTCTTCAGCCGGTTGCGGATAGCGGCTTCCGATACGCCTTCCTCTGATGCAATGTCCACTATTTTTCTTTCATTGAAGAACACCTGGCGGACAAGCTCCTTCTGCTGCGGTTCAAGCAGAGCGATAGCGTCATACAGTCTGTGGTACTGATCCTTTGTTTCCGTTTCTGCTTCAACATTCTCATCAGACGGAAACAGAGTGTCATCCAAATTAAAGGCATCAAGAGAACAATGACGGCGGGTTTCCTTGTGGTTGATGTTGTACTCCCGGCGGTCCAGGTCAACAATGACTGTTCCGAGTTCTTCGGATACTTCAACCTCAACTGTTTCGGTTGCAAATTCATACTTGATTTTCATAAAAGTGTCCTTTCCGCTTGAGGGCTTTCAGCGGTCGGGACACAAAAAGAGCCGGGGGTCACGACGGACACACCGGCTGACAGCACCTACAAGAAGGCATGACAAAGCACGGTGGGTACATCGAGTTCAAAAAATCCCTGTTGGGGTTTTCGGTTCTCTATGTATCCCGCCGCCTCTAATGCGCATCTCAAGGCTTTGAGATTTATTTTTCTGTATTTATATATAAGGTTATTTTTTTCGGTGCTTTTTGCACAAACAAAAAAGACGACCGGGACATAGATTACCCTTACGGGTTTTCTAAATCCGGGCCGTCTTGCAGCTCTGTGGATTTGCTATTTTGATTTGTGTTTACATTGCACGGGGTGCGGCTTTTACTTCAAAAGCCTGGTTGCTGATTCGGGTCATGACCGTTTCGGTATCACGAAGAGTAACGGTAAAACTTTCGCCGATGGGAATCGTCATTTTAACCACACGCTCTTTGTGTTGAATTTCAACCTTCCCGGTTTGGGCATCCGCTTTACATACAAGATGTCCCTTACAATCTCGATATTCTACCATTGCATTCCTCCTTTGCCTGCAGGCTTTTGCTTTATTTGCCAATGAAGTTACGAAGCTATTCAAACAAAAAGCAATGAAATCGTTGTGAAGAAGTGCTTTTCTCTAAAAAGCTGTATGTTTTCAAAAAACTTCACAAAACCCTCTTGACAAAATGAAGTTGTGTAGCATATAATAGGGCTATAACTTCATAAACTTCATTTTTGATTATACTCATGTTATGAAGTATTGTCAATAGACTTGATGAAGTTGATGAAGTTACAGAACAAAAATTTACATCGAAGGAGAAATAGTTATGACTTTTTCCGATAAAATCAAGCGTGCTCGCGAAGTCGCACAATTGACTCAGCATGAACTTGCACAGGAGGTCGGGGTGTCACAAAGAACCATTGCCTCCTACGAGTCCGGCGGAGCCCGTGCAAGAAAATCCACAACGGAGAAACTGGCACGTGTGCTCAAGGTATCAACAAAGTATCTCTCCGATGATGACTGCATGAATCCTCTTGAAGATATAGAAAAGGATGCTTATATCGAGCAGGCTCGTGATTTATATGGTGCAAAAGGTGTTCGTGACATGGATGAACTTCTGCGAGACAATGCAGCTCTCTTTGCGGGCGGTGAACTGTCGCAGGATCAGAAGGATGCTTTCTTCCAAGCTGTTATGACCGCATATGTAACCTGTAAAGAAGAAGCAAAGGCAAAGTTCGGACACAAGCCGGAATAAAGCCCGTTTTTTGGTACAGTGATTAGTCTATAATGAATATAATAACGGGATTCGTATGCCCATTTTTGATACGAGGGGGTATGGTTATGTCATATACAAGAGTGTGCGAGGCGGTTGAGTCGCTGCAGAAAAAATACTGTGAGGACAATCCTTTTCGACTGTGTTCGGCAATGGGTATAATATTGTTAAATCAGCCATTTGGAACCGACCCCGACGCCATCAAAGGCTTTTTTCTTGAAAGCAAGAGAATACGCACAGTCACGGTGAATTGTGATTTACCTAATGTCATACAGAGAATCATAGTTTCCCATGAGCTAGGTCATGCTGTGCTTCATCGTAATTCGGGCGTTAAGGCGTTTCATGACATAGGGCTCTTTGATGAAAGCTCAAGCACTGAAAAAGAAGCAAACCTCTTCGCAGCGGAATATCTGCTCGATGACGAAGAGGTTCTGGATGCACTTAATAGGGATACAACATTTTTTACAGCAGCGTCAAGGCTTTTAGTTCCGGTAGAACTGCTCGACTTCAAATTTCGTGTTATGAAGTGGAAAGGATATAAGCTGATAGAACCGCCGATTATGGCGCAGAGCAATTTTCTTGCCAATATGGAGGTACCAAACAATGCAGACTGTTACAACGACTAAACCTCCGAAAGTGTATGTTGCTGTCAAAGCAGATTTTAGAGAGGATGGTATCATGCTTCCCAGAGAGATTACCTGGGAGGACGGAGAAAAATATGAGATAGATCGTGTGTCCGATATTCGCCAGGCACCTGCGTTGAAAGCCGGAGGTCAGGGCGACCGCTATACTATATGGATCAGTGGACATCAAAGCTATCTGTTTTTTGAACGAAACACGGCTATTGCGGGAAATAATATTGGCAGATGGTTTGTAGAGAGGAAAGAATAGTATATTTGCGGAATAGAGGTATCAGACAGCCAGTCGAATCACGGATAAAATACTTCCTGTTGTGAAAGAATGGCAGCAGAGACCGCTTGAAAATATCTATGCCGTGGTTTTTATGGACGCGATTCATTACAATGTCCGTTGTGAAGGCAGAATAGTCAAAAAAGCGGTATATATAGCCATAGGGATCAATATGGACGGCAAAAAAGATGTATTTGGCATGTATGTAGATGAAAACGAAAGTGCAAAGTACTGGCTTTCTATCCTTAACGGACTTAAAAACCGCGGAGTAGAGGATAATCTGCATAGACGGACTCACGGGATTCCACGAAGCAATATCGACGGTATATCCGAAAGCCGAGATACAACAATGCATAATACATCAGATAAGAAACAGCACAAAATACGTGTCTTACAAGGACATCAAAGCTCTGATCGCAGATTTGAAACGAGTTTACGCAGCTGTGGATGAGGAAACGGCACTGTATGAATTGGATGAGTTTGCGAAGAAATGGGACACGAAATACCCTAAGATCTCGCAATCGTGGCAGGCGCACTGGGCGGAATTATTAACATATTTCCAATATCCGTAGTCGGTCAGAACACTGATTTATACAACAAATTCCATAGAAAATTTCAATCGGCAGCTTAGAAAAGTAACCAAAAGCAAGGCAGTATTTCCGAATGACAACGCGCTTTTGAAGATGCTTTATCTCGCGCAGGTTGATATTACGAAAAAATGGACAGGCAGGCGCATGTACTGAGGAAAAATTCACTCTCAGCTCGAAGTTTTCTTCGCCGACAAACTGCCCGAATAACAGAAATCCCGGTTCATGTCAAGGGTAAAATGAACGGCTGCTTGGGCAGCCGCTTTTGACATGCCAAGATATTTCCGCTTATATGCTATCAGGACGCGTAAGCCGTCACGCGGCTAACACGCCCTTCTGCCATTTTTGATTATTATACCGTCAAGGTGTGTTTACACAAAATTTGAAGGAGAACCTGTATTTTTATCGCAGAATCTTTACTACCGCTTACAAACATGTGTACGACTGTTGTACTTGATGATAGCGAAAGCACTATTAAGGGCAGTTTTTGTAGGAGAAGCCTTTCACTTTTGTCATGTCTCGGTTAAAACCTCATGCAATATACCATTACTGAAAATTCTTCATAAGATGAAAATATGTACGCCTTCTCTTGCAAAACATTATCCGGCTCAAAATTAAAAAATTTAGGAGTCGTGTAACAAATCCCCAAAAATCTTTAGATTAATTATAGAGAGAGGTGATTTAGTGGAGGATGAAAAAATTATCGAACTTTTCTTTTCAAGATCAGAAAGTGCGATTACAGAGATTTCTAAAAAATACGGTGGAATATGTACACAAACTTCGTTCAATATAACGAGTGATTGGTGTGATGCGGAAGAATGTGTGAACGACTCCTATTTCGGTTTATGGAATGCAATACCTCCACATAAACCAAATCCATTGCTTGCATTTTTGCTTAGAATAGTACGAAACCTTTCAATCAATAGGTATAATCAAAAAATGGCTCAAAAGCGAAAAAGCAATTACGACCTCTGCCTTGACGAATTAAGCAATATAGTATCTTCAAGCATAAGTGTTGAAGATGAAATAGCGGCTTCTGAACTATCAAATATGATTGACCTGTTCCTAGATTCTTTATCCGAAACTAACAGAATGCTATTTGTTAGAAGGTATTGGTATATGGACTCCTATAGCGATTTGTCACTTATAACTGGAATGAACGAGGGAACTATTAGGACGAGACTTTCTCGATTGCGAACCCAACTTAAAACTTTCCTTGGAGAGCGAGGTGTTAATGTATGAATGCAAAAAGTTTATTAAATGCAATCGGCGGAATTAGTGATAAACATATTATGGAATTTGTAGATATTTCTGCGCTAAAAAAGCAAAAAAAGAAATTATATAAAAAGTTCCTGGGTTTTGCATCAATTGCTGCGTCGTTTGTAATTATTATTTCTGTCGCTTTTATTATTAACACATCACAGCATAAAGATCCAACCCGTAATATAAACATGATTACCGTCAGTGGGCGAATGTATGAAATTATTGGCAGTGAAAAACATGCGGATTCTTTTGGGAAAACAAACACAGATATCTTGAAGAAACACGGGCTAAGCTATCCCGTTGCAGAAAGTAGTGTCGGTAATAAAATTGGCGTATTTTCTGCAGATGATGGATGTATATATAATGTTTTCGATTATAAACCATATAAAGGACAATCTGTTTTAGTTGTACGTAGTGAAGGTCAATATCAATTTGCACTGTTTTGTAATCTTGCTGATAATAATACAATTTCAATCAATGATTTGCTTGATTTGTATGGATTTGACAGTGTAACGAAGATTAGCAAAGTAGATATTGGAGGTAGAACTTTATCGAACGAAGATATTGATGTTTTCTATAATGAGTTATGTCAATCAACAACAATAGCTTCGTATGTTGATACCGATGATATCGAAAGTGTAAAAATAAATGTTAAGGGAGATGATTCCGATGTGCTAACTTTTGATTATTATCCTGATAAAAGAATAGCGGAGTGTGCTATTACGTTTTATCAAATTTCCGACTTGTTGGCGTATGTGTTAAACCGATAAGAATTTAAGATATTAAAAAAATATGAGGAGTATGCTAATATGAAAAGATTTAAAAGTACACTGGGCATTATTTTAGCGATAGTTATGGTTTCAATGACTATTTTTCCTGCTACAGTCGCACACGCAGCTGGAACAATGGCCTTTTCAGTAGGTACAGATTATGGCGGATTGTTTGGCATCGATACTTCGTCCGATGCTACGAATGCAAGAGATCTGTACACAATTGCTGGATATAATTCCTATGCTTCTACTGCACCTACAGTATCGATCATGAAAGGCAACTTTAATAATGGTACAAAAAGAATGAAGAGTGATATTCTGTTCTTTAGTGGTCATGGGAATTATAATAATGTTTCATTCAATTATAAAGGTAAAGACGGCAACTATGCAACCGGTGTATGGTATACCACTGATTGCACAACAACGGACGGGTATAATATGGTTGGACTTAGCGGAAATATGAGTTCTGTAAAGCTTGTCACTTTTGCTGCGTGCTTAACTGCATCAAATAATGATAATAATATCACTGCAAAGGCTGTCAGCTATGGCGCTGATACAGCAGTGGGTTGGTCTTCAGAAATTAACGCAGGTTCTCATAGTAATTGGCTTGCACGATATAACGATAAATTGGCAACTGGTTCAACTGTGTTACAGGCGGTTACATATGCCAACTCATTTACATATTTGGATTCTGATGTCAAAGATGCCCGAATCTACGGCAATCGTTCGTTAGTAATAAAGTTAACTTCAAAAGCAGCCATCCTTGATGAAGAAATGGCACTTGGAAAGATTGTTGTCAAGTCGCCTTCTATAACAAAGGTGAATAATGAAATTACAGAAGCATCTGTAGTAAGTGCAGCATGTGCCAATATTATGAATTTTGATCCAAATGACTATGAAGTGAACATCTATGAAATTTGCGACGGTTGCTACACCGTGGACTTTATATTCACAGTGGATGGTGTTCGTACCAATTCTTGTTATACTATGACAATTATTGATGGAAAAATAGTGGAAATCGTGGACAACACGGTTGCTTTTGACAAAGCTGAATTGAAATCGACCATATCACAGTTTGATATTGCTTCAAATGCTGAAGTTATGAGTGCTGCAAGAAATGCAACTAATTCTTCAGAACTTAAATCGCCAACAAAACAAGAGGTTATGTACTATTATGACATTGAAAACGATTCTTTCCAAAAAGTGGTCTTTACAGTATATCAGTTTGATGGTACAGAAGCTGTCGGCAAGGATGTTTACATTGAAAAAATAAAATAATTTTATGGAGATGTGAAAAATGAAAAAATTTGTTTCTGTTTTTGTGCTACTTGTTGTCTTTATTGGAACGCTGTCAATGACAGCGAACGCCTATTGGAGTGATTCCTATAAGATAAGTTACAAGGCAAACACGAGCACGTATACTATGGACGCAGGAATTCCAGCCGTTACTAAAATGACAGACGAGGAGTATGCGGAATTTCAAGGAGCTTATATAACTTCGTGGAGTCGCCCTTCTGCACGACTTGTTAATTCTAATAAAGAAGGCAGATCTGCTTGGGTCAAGTTGAAAGAAGATAATATCTATCCAACTACAGAAGTGACTGCGAAAAAAAATTATTACTGTTATGCAGAAGTAAAAGGCGCTTGGAATCAGGTTGGTACCGATACAATGCGTTTTAGATATAATCCGAGCTAATTAGAACTGCAAAGTAGGTAGTCGTTTCTGCGATTACCTACTTTGTGATTTATGGAGGAAATAATATGGTGCTAAGACAATATTTTAAAAAACCATTGCTTTATATATCTTTACTTATAGTTTTAGTTTCTCTATTTATTGGGGCTAAAGATCGGATAGATTGGTACTATCAGAATTTATCATATTTGTCCAGTAATATACCATCCGATGTTAATATTGCAGCAGCTCGAAGGGTTGTTGATTTGTTCAGTGGGTACGATGTATTTATTAACGGGATAGGGTTCGCAAATTCAGGATTCTATCCAATCTTGATAATGCTGGTTGTTGGCTTTCTTTTTACAGGCAAATATGCACAGCGTCTTTCGGATGGATCTGGAATTACCGAGATAACAAGAATAGGATATAAAGAATATCACCAAAAGGAAGCTCTGCAGAACTTTATAGCTACTTTTGTCTTTGTGGCATGTACTTTGATTCTTTTTCTTGTGATATGTATTTGTCTCTATTCGGGGACACCGCCTACTAAGGGACACAGTTCAGCTATTACAACAATAACAGATTTATATTACAACACGCCATTGCTTTACTGTCTGCTTCAGATTATCAATCAGGCACTCTTTTTAGCATTATTCTCTTTATTGTGTATGGGAACAGTAATTATATATACAAATACTTTTATAAACAGAATTTCTCCTTTAATTGTATACTTGTTTTTGACGATTACATCACAAATATTGTATCAATTTACAGGAATTCATTGGTTTGTATTTTTTTTCCCAGATATTATATTTGTCCCCTTTAATGTGGAAGGAGGTACAGTAATAGGATTTGTCGGTGAAAAAATATGTGCCTATCTATTACTTACTGCTTCAATAATAGTGGTACATTGTTTTATGTATAAGAAATATCGAAATAATTATTTGAAATGAGGTGGATCATGTTTGCCTTGTATTTTCTGCGTCGCTGTTGTGAAAAACATATATATTTATTGATAGTTTTAGTAGTGCTTGATATTCTTTCTGCATTATACTCTGGTGGGGTTCAGCATCCACTTACAAGACATATGTTTGTGACCCATGACATAGTAACTGGTTTTGCAAATATTTTGTATTGGATTGTTTTATTCGTTCCGATTGGAAACGATATAGTTCAAGAAAAAAGCAGTTTTGGAGTGTCATTGTTTTGCCGAATGTCTAAACAAAACTATATGCTAAAGAAAAATTTTGCATTATTTCTATACAACATATTGTTTTTCTTTATAAGTATGATGATAAGTTATGCGGTATCTTTTATAAACGGATATAAAGTAGGGTCATTCATTTGTATTTTAGAAATATATACAATATTGGTTTTGATAGGTTATCTATTTATGATATTTGTATGTTTTGTTGCGTGGGCTTCAAATTCGAGTTATATGATGACAACTTTATACGCAGTGCTGATTACCGCAATGCAAATGCCTTTTATACAAAGCAAAATTGCTATTAGTAATCTTACAGAAAGCTATCTAATGAGTGTTCTATCCATACTTATTTGTGCAATTTTTTTACTAACCGCAACGATGCTCATAATGAAACATAAGGATTGCATTGGAATGAAGAAAGGAATGTCGATATGATAAGGGTGAGTAATCTATCAAAAATAATTGACAAAAAAGAGGTTTTACAGGATATAAATATTTCTTTTGATAAGGGAAAAATATATGGAATTGTTGGTAGAAATGGATGCGGCAAAACAATGCTTCTTCGTGCAATTTGCGGTCTGATATCTCCTACTACAGGACATATACTTAAAGACGATGGAATTACTTTTGGTGCAATTATTGAAACACCAGGATTTATGTTTGATCAATCCGGTTTATTCAACTTAAAATACCTTGCATCACTTAATGGAAAGATTAAAGAAACGACGATAATATCCTATTTAAAAGAGTTTGGACTTTATGATGCTAGGAATAAAGCGGTAAAAAAGTATTCTCTTGGCATGCAGCAGAAGTTAGGGATTATCCAATCAGTAATGGAAAATCCTAATGTAATAATTTTGGACGAACCGTTTAATGCATTGGACGATAGTAGTTTAATCTTTGTAAAACAAAAATTACTCGAAATCAAAGAAAAGAATGGTTCAACAATTATCATTGCTTCACATGATAAAAACATAATTCAAGAAATATGTGATGTGGTTATACAAATGCAAGATGGCAAGATTGTATAAACTAGCAGTGGATAGTGATTGTTTTCCTATCTGTTTATGTCAAAGTTTCTAGCCTCCTACTCGATTCCGTACCGGTTTTTTGTCTATTGTTCGTTTTTATTCCTTTTAGCAAAAAACCTTCTTTTTGGGAGTATTATAATGATATATATATCCACATTAGTGGTAGCGTTAAAACTCATTATACAACATAATGAGAATTATCCCGTCTGAAAGTTGCAGATTCGTGCTTATCCTTTTTGATTTTTCCTTCCTTGATGAGCCGCTGTTTTTCCGCCCGGATACGCCCCAGCAGAGCCTCTGCAGACTCGTCAGATTGGTCTTGCGGTACCAGCTTGCCCCTGCACTGCCTCTTGCAGTATTGACTTCTTAAGGGCTTCTGGGAAAGAATCCTGTAGTTTTTGGAGGGTTGTTGCCTTAAGGGCGTAAGTTCAGCTTCCTGGATACGAGCTACAATTCTTTCTTGCTCGGCAAGCGGCGGGACTGGAAGCAGTATCGTTCCCAGCTTATCTCCTGAGATGTGGACGATTATGTCTCCGGTTGCTAAAGCTACTTTGAGGCCGATTATGTACGGCGAAGCCATAATGTACGAAAGAAAAAGCGGGTTCATGCCATGCCGAGTCCAAAAAGCAAGGTCACCGCCTGCGGCAATCGGCTCGGTTCCTAAATACGCTACAGCTTTAGCTATATCCGGCTTATTCTCGCCGGTAAGAGTCATGAGCACATCGCCATACGAAAAATGCTTGCATTTCTCGTAGAGATCGGGGGCAATAAAAGAAACAACTGAAGTGAACGATGTCTGATAGGTTGTATAGAGTTCACCATAGCGGACGCATGGGAAACCCTGTTGGACTGTTTTGTTCCGCTTTATGCCGCTGCCGCGAACAATCTCTCCCAAGGAACGAATACGTACCCACTCCCACGAATCGGGGATGTCAAACGGTACTTCATCCGCCAGCGACTGCGCTTCATCGCTGATTTTCTTATAAGGAGTATTATCAGAACTCGGTGATTTAACGAATACCCCCAGTAATTCAACGATTACTCGGCTGTTTAACGATTACGACGGTACAGAAAGCCTCAATTCCCATAAAACGCACGAAACCCCGCCGCAGAATTGCTCCGCAGCGGGGTTCGTTTATGTGCTAAAACAGCCGGAAAGCCTTATTTCAAGCGGTTTTCGGGCATAGAAAAAGTCCACCGTAATTCTATCAAAATTACGGTGGACTTATGGCGGAGAGGATGGGATTCGAACCCATGTGCGATTGCTCGCAAACTGATTTCGAGTCATTTCCCGCTTATGACTTTTGGTGGAAATTAAGCGAAGATGGAA
>ERZ791927.275-NODE-275-length-57484-cov-6.297689_pt1 | contig 57484 bp, 46 predicted proteins | sample MGYA00510130_ERZ791927 | MGnify/ENA primary metagenome ERZ791927 (study PRJEB30046, sample SAMN00792055) | human gut metagenome | study: EMG produced TPA metagenomics assembly of the A metagenome-wide association study of gut microbiota in type 2...
CGTCTCTGCAGAGCGTGGTAATTCTTCTTTCGGTCAATTCCCAACGGTCAGCTGCTGTCTTCACATCCATATAGCTCATAAAAGACCCCTCCGTTCCTACTATATCATGTCAACATTATAGCAGAAATCAAAGTAGATGTCAAGATAGAAAGAACAATGCAACCCGTGCGAAACTTGATATTCTGAGTCGAATATACGGATTCTATGGAATAATCACTACCGCTAAAACATCTTGCCTTTCTACAAAAGGCTCCTTCCAACATCGCGAATCATAGGAATGTTCCGTGTTATCCCCAAGCACATAAAAGCATTCTGCGGGTACTGTCAATGTCTGACCGTTTTCCTCAATTATATCACCGCCGACAGCGGCGACTCGTTTTACAAACAGCTTCTCATTATGCCGGAACACGATAATATCTCCAGTTTCAATTGAACCGATAATTCTGATTCCGAGAAGCACGCTGCCCGTTTTCAGGGTTGGTTCCATAGAGGAGGTTGGGACATACCCTATGAAGAACATCCACCTGAACAGAGCGATTACCGTAAAAGCTACGGAAAGCGGGATCAGTACCTGACATAACTTTTTGCCTTTTTTCATATACACCTCCGAAAACAAAAAAACGGAACGCTGAGAGGTTGTTTCTCAGCGTTCCTATGACTTATTTTATGTTTCTGCCAGCGCTAATATTTCCGGCCGGCTTTTCAGATATTTTCTTGCCTTGGATACCCAGGCACAAACAAGGTTGGCAGACACACCGAACTCATTTCCGATTTCCTTGCTGGAGCGCCCCTTGGTCATTTGAATCATTGCCTCGATTCCTTTGACTACGCACGGAGAGGCTTCCTGCTTTGCTGCTTTGAGTGCAGCCTGCACATCCAACTGCGTTGCGACATCTGCGATCGATACGGTCGGTTCTTCTACAAGCAGGGGAATCATATCACTGGAAAACTCCGCTGCCTGCCGCCTGGTTGAGTAGATCAGCGCATCGCAGATCTCGTTCCATATCAGGCGATAGGCATAGGTAGAGAAGGTTCCGCCTTTGTCTGTTGCCGCAGCCTTGCAGAGGCCGATGCAGCCGATCTGAAAAATATCGTCGTATGTATAGATACCCAACTGATATGGGCCGTGGATCTTATCGTTGATCACTTTCCGGACCAGCCGAATATTCTCTTCCACTTTCTTCTGCTGTTCTGCTGTCAGGGTCATGACGCCAGTGCGCCTCCTTTCTGTGCATAATATCGCCCCCGCGTTTTGGCTTTTCGCCGTTCCAAGAGCTTTCTGCTTTCTTCAATCACCTGCTTACAGTAATACTCGCCGAGATGACCGATGTGCGCTTCGGAAAGCGGCGCCATAATCAGGTCGGCCAGCCACTGGTATGCGTCCTGCTTACTCATATATCCGGATTCATAAAGCTGGTCAAAATAATGGTGCGCTGCGCGGCGCAATGTACGCAGCTCGTGATTGGCCATACTGCCGACCGGAATATTCGTGCCGGTATGGGCGCGTACATACGAGTCACATTCGGGATAGCGGGAACATACGTAAAGCATGGTCCCTTTGGAATTGTCGCGGTAGATCCCGTCTGCACTTCTGTACACAACAGGACTGCCGCAGTAGGGGCACCGCATCCCGCCCCGGTCAAACCCCTTTCTTTTCTTCTTTTTATTCATAGTTCAATATTACCTCCGAGAAAAACAAAAAGCCGGAAGAACTGCGTTAAAACATACAGCACAAATAATCACTGTATGGATTCAAGCAGCCTTCCGGCTATCATATTCAATTGCCTGCGTTATTGTGGACTTGCTCAGTGCGCAAATCCGTAACGATTCCCTGCCTCTTCCCGAGACGAAGTCTGACGCCATACCATAGACGTATCGAGAGCCTGAACGCAAGCTCCTGTCACGCTTATAGTATAGCAGAGAAGTGCCGAAAAGTCAAGGTTTATCGGCGTTTTCGCGCCGAATTTTACGAAAAATATCGCAAATTCTCTGATTTTCTCTGTCAGACTCAGTCTGGGGGATTATTCCTCGTCCTCTTCGTCATCCGGAGCCTCATTTTCACGCTTTTTCTTGAGAACCTGCATGACGATCAGAGTGCCGATTGCAATGACCATACCTCCTGCAAAAAGGATGATATGCAGCGTCGGGATGCCGGATGCGGCTTTCTCATTTGACTCAGGGCTTTGCTCTGTTGTGGCAGGAGCTTGCGTCTGGTCTGTTGAGTCCGCCGTATCCTCCGGCTCTGGAATCGAAGTTGAGGAATTCATACAGGTCAGAATGTACCGGGAGCTGCCGCCGATCTCAAGGCGGAGCACGCCATCCGTTCCGACCTTGACGGCGCCGGGGTAAACCCCGGCGTCCGTCTTGAGCTGGAACTCTACACCAGACCATGCTGTGCCAAGCTGGATCTCCAGCTGCTCTGCTTTTACCACCTGCAGTTCGCTGCCGTCCGTGCCTTGCTGCACTGCATAGACCGGTGTGACCGGAACGCAAAGAATGCAAAGCAGCGACAGGATCAGCAGAATGCCTTTTGCCAGTTTTGTTTTCATTGCCTTACCTCCCTTTTCAGTCTGCAAGATGCTTCTTCTTGCGGGAATATAGGATCGTACCGACCAGGACGCCAAGACTTGCGAGCATCAGACCCACCCACAGAGCCATATGAGAATTGTCACCGGTCTTCGGGCTGCCCGGATGATCGGTCGTGACCTTATCGTTATGGACATTGACCGTCAGCGTTTCATCAGCGGCCAGCTCGATCTCAAAAGGATCCGGGCGTTTATATCCGGCGCTGGCGCTGTCCTCAACCTCCGTCACGGTATATTTGCCGATGCGCAGGTGTTCAATGAAGATCTCACCGTTTGCGTCGGTCGTGAAAACTTCATCGTAATTCTCACCCGTGATACGGAAGCTGAAGCCTTCCACACGGTCGTCCGAGGAGGCCTTCACGATCTTCAGACTGCCGACCATATGAGCGTTGATGAAGCCGATGCCGACCTGATTCTCTACTTTCACCATCTCGCCATCAGTTACGATTTCAAAATAGTAGTATCCGTTGTCCTTGACATAGTTTACAGGTGCCTGCTTTTCATAGAGGAAGTATCCGCCGTAGCGCAGCTCAGCGAGTTCATACAAACCGGGTTCACACTCCGAAAGGGTGCCAACCAATTCGTCCGCATCCGGATCGAACTGCCTGTTTCCGTTTACGTCACGGTACACCTCAAACACAGCGCCGGTAAGCAAATGGTCGGGATAATCCTTATCGACCTTGGTCGTATGGACTGCGCCATAGATATGGCGGTTCTCAGCCTTGAACTCGATTATGGCACCATCCGTAGTAATGTCGACAGGGAACTCCGTCTTGTTGAGAACGAAGCCCTCGGCGGGCTGCAGCTCGCGCACGATCCATTTCCCGAATCGCACATTCTTAAAGGTGAAGATACCGTCTGCATCCGACACCGCCGTCAGAACGGCGTTTTCCTCTGTGAATTCCGTATCATCCTCCGTAAAAAGGCCAAACAGCGCACCCACAACCGACTTTCCGTCTTCGTCGACCTTATAGCCTTTGATGTCACCGCGAATGAATTTGTTCTCGACGGTAATGAAAACGGTTTTGCCGTCCTCGGTGATTTCTACCTCGATCGGCATTTCATTGAGCACATACCCGGTCGTCGGCTTCAGCTCACGGATGATCCATTTCCCGTACCGGATATCTTCAAAGCGGAATTTACCGTTGCTGTCAGACTCGCTTACACGCACGGCAGTTTCCTCGGTAAACTCCGTTTCACCTTCACGGAACAAACCGAATACCGCACCGGCGATCACATTGCCGTCCTCGTCGAGCTTGGTACCCTCAATATTGCCGCGGATATAACGGTTCTCCAGCTGGAAGCTCACCACATCGCCGTCTTCAGACACTGTAACCGGATACGCCTTCTCATTGAGGACAAAGCCCTTGGCCGGCTGGATCTCACGAACGACCCAGGTTCCGAAGGGCACCTTTTCAAATTTGAAGGTGCCGTCCTGTGCGCTTTCCGCCGTTAAATACGCATTTTCAGCCGTATACTCATTTTCATCATTGCGGAACAGGCCGAAAATCGCACCGGCGATCACATGTCCATCCTCATCGACCTTGCGGCCGGAAATCATACCGTACTTGAGGTCGTTTTTGATCGGATCACCGCCGTTGACAGAAATCTCAACCATATGAGTTTCCTGCGAGCCGTAGGAAAACTCGAATTCATAATGGGTGTCGTCCAGGATGTAGTGCTCGTCCGTACTGCGTTCCTGCAGGTAATAGCTGCCCAGCGGTAGGTCGGCACTGACCGTCGCCATGCCGTTATCATCAAAGGTCACGATCTCAATGAGCCCACCTGCCGGAATGACGGTCCCGTCATCGGCAACCAGGTCAGTCTTGGCATACAGACCGAAGATGATGTTTTTCAGCTCGCCGTTCATACCGATGCCGAACAGCTCGTTCTGCTCCAGCACCTTGCTCAAGGAAATTTTGACCTTTTGACGCTCGTTATAGAGATTACCGGCGGTTTCCGTAATGGCGACCTCCTGACCGGCGTAAGTCAGCTCCACCGTCTGAATCGTGCCGTTCAAAACCATCCCGTGCGGCGCGGTGATCTCCCGGATCTCATATTTTCCGAGATACAGCTCCTTGCTCGATGCCACGCCGTCAGACTCAGTCGTGATCGTATCCACGATCTCGCCCTTTGCGTAATGCATGACGCCGTCAAGCGTATAAATATCTTCTGCGGCACGGATCTCAAACACTGCGCCGGGCAGACTCTTGACCGCATAGACCGGTTTATAGATCCCGTCCGCTTCCGTGACCGTCCAGAATACTTCGCCAGTCTTAAAGAAACGGATGATACCTTTCTGCGGCATGTTGGAACGGGTGACTTCAATCAATGTGATGCCGCCATCCTCGGTCGCCGAGTCTGCGGTCACATCAAAATAGACCGGATCGGAGTTCAATACATAGCCATACGGAGCCTTGACCTCCACAATGGAGTAGCCCTTCCCGAACGGAAGCACTTCCGGAGTGATCAGATAGCCTTCCTCGTTGGTGTAGAAGGTGTCGATCACCGTCAGCTCCGGGTAGGTATACTGCATGGTAACTCTGGTACCGTCCGGGTTATAAATCTGGAACGCCGCGCCTGCATACGGGATACTCAGACCGGATTCTGCATCCGTCTTCTGAATCTTGAGATATCCGGTAAAGGGCGCGTTGTTGAGCAGATACTGATAGCTGCATCCGTCTTTATCAATAAAAACATCGAAGGGCACTGCCAGATCAAAGCCCTCCGTACCTTTCGTCTGTCTGACGGTATAGACACCGTAAGGAAGCTGCTTCGTCCCGGCATATCCATGCTCGTCGGTAATCAGGTAGTCCCGTTCCGTGTCCCGGGCATTCTCATAGGAACCGGCGGTCTTCAGGAATACCTCAAATTCCGCCCCGGCCTCAACCGTCTCCAGACCGGTGCTGCCGTCATCCATGTGTTTGATGAGATACAGGCTGCCGAAGATGATGTCCTCATAGACATCCAACTCTTCTGTGTTCTTCTCCAGCGTATACTGTCCGGGCGTCACGCCGAGCCAATAGACGGTCTCATCTAAAAGATAGCCTTCCGAGGGCGTGATCTCACGAATGTTCCAGCCCTCGCCGCAGGGATAGTAGTCGGTCAGGAAATACCCGTTTTTATCCGTCACATAGGTGTCCACGAGCTCATCATAACGATAAACACCGTAAACTGCTCCGGCGAGTGTGGCATTGCCTTGGGTTTCACCGTAAGGATAGCCGAGTTTCTCCACAATGCTGTCTGAGTCGAGCGAGAGCATCTTTGGGGTTTCATGCTCACTATTGCGGCGGAGAGAGGCATCGACCTTGAGGACATCAGCACGCCATTTCTTGAGGATATTATCAAACTGGCGCTCGGTTACTTTATTCCACTCGACCGAAATATTCTGGACCTCCGGGATCACATATCGCTCGGGGGTGTTCTCTTCAGAAAGCGTGTAGTCCGTACCGATCGGGACGCGCTCAAACACGGCTGTGCCGGCCGCATTGGTCACAGCGGTCATATTCACAGGCTCACCGTATTCGGAGGTGCCGGTCAGGCGGAAAGTCAGGCCCTCCACCAAGCCGTCTTCGGCGGTCTTGCGGACTTTGACCATACCGTACTGGCGCAGGTTGGCAATGTCCAGGGTGATAAGCGGACTGTTATCGTCGATCGTCACTTTCCACTGTGCATCGCCGTCCGGCTGGTAATTGAGCGGGACCTTGGTCTCTTTCACAATATAATCGCCATAGATGATCTCGCCAGACTTGGCATAGCCGTTTTTGTCGGTAGGCCCGATCACGGCGACCTCTGTACCGTCCAAATCATAGACGGTGAATTCCGCACCGCTGAGGTCCTTTCCGGATTCGGCGTCGGATTTCAGAACTTCAATATGACCCTTTTTGAGTCGGTTATAAGCATTGACCGTTGCCAGGCTGCCGTGTGCGGTATCAATGGTGACCTTCCATTCCGTCTGACCGTCCGGCTCATAGTTGAACGGGAAGGTCGTCTCGATCACTCGGTAGGAGCCGTAAGGAATATCTGCGGATTTGGCATATCCACGATCATTGGTCGGCCCGATGGTCGTTACCTTTGCGCCAGACATATCGTAGACTGTGAAAATGGCTCCTTTGAGTGCCTCATTGGTGTCGGATGATTTTTTGTAAACCTCAATATTGCCCTTTTTCAACTCGTTGACGGCTTCAATCGTCACCACACCGTTGTTGGAGGCACTGACTGTGCGGGTCCATTCCTTGGTTCCCGAATAGGTGTAGTCTGTCGGGAAGACCGTTTCCACGATTTTGTAGGTGCCAAACGGCAGCCGCTCTTTGGTGCAGGCGTAGCCGCGGCTGTCGGTAGGACCGATGGCATATTCTGTTCCGGTCGAGGTATTGGTGGCAATAAAATAGGCGCCGCTCAGTGCTGCGCCCTTCGGATCCTTTTTATAAACTTCGATTTTGCCGGCTGCCTCTACGAATTCCGGAGTAACGACCTGTACGACGGCTTCAGGGTAATCACCCTTAGACATGCCGACGATTGAGCTGATTTCCGGTCCTCTATCGTTACCGACATGAAAAACAAAGTGGGTTCCGTTGTAATAACCGGCGTACACGGCAACATGGGCGATGTCCCCGGTCGGAATGTGTTTGAAAATGATGAGGGACCCGATCGGGATATCCTCACTGGGGATAAAATTGTTGCCGTTCGCATTCTGACTGAAGCTGATGCGGCGTGCCGTACCGGCACTGACCCAAGCATTCGCAGCGGCGTTATATGCCGTTGCGGTACGCAGATTGTATGGGCGGGTTGCACTGCTGGTGTCAATGCCCGCAATGTTCGGCAGATAGTTGTAGTACACATACGAAACAAAAGAGGCACAGCAAAGGCCGCTGCTCTCGAATCCGGCGATATCCGGTGCGAGCCCGGTTGCCGTACCGCTTTTTGCAACGGTTTCCGTGCCGTACTTATTCAGCCCGTAGGAGATTTTCGAGAGATAGGCGGTTGCGCCGCCGCTGTACTTTTTGAAAATTGTTCCGTCATCTCGTTGCGCCTGTACCTTATAGCCGGTGTACTCCAGCGCGTCGAGGAAAACATTGTCCAGCATCTCTGCCGGAATGTCAGATGCCGGTGCCGCAAAAACGCTTGTCGGCATCATCGAGATGAGCATCAGCACTGCCAAAAGCATTGACAGGATGCGTGAGGTGAATTTCTTGTTCATCTTGGTATCTTCCTTTCTTGATTTGGATATGAAAAGAGCCCCACCGTTTTGGGTGAGGCTACAATTCCTTGATGGTTCTTAAAGATTGTCCGTGTTTTCGGCAGCAACTGCGATGTCGCAGTACCACATACCGCTTTCATAAGTTACGCCAACGGCAATATAGCCATACTCGGCCGAGCCGATATAGCACCAGTGATCCGCACTGTTTCTGACCAAGGTCGCAAGCCGATAGGCAACTTCGTCCACCGTACCGACATAACCGGCCTTTGCAATGGCTTCGTTGGCATTTGCACGGTAGTACGGCTCGCCGCTGCCGCCGTAGACGCTCGGGTCCACATACTCGCCATACTGAAGCGCTGTCGCCGCTGCACGCTCATCGTTTGTATCATGGGCAAAATTGCGGATGAGTTGTCGGCTTCGACATTCAGCATAGCTCGTAAGACCCGACAATTTGACTGCAGGCGATGTGCGGAAGCTGTTGATGTACTCCAGCACCTTATCGGCGACCGTTCGGGCGTCCTCGGCCCCGGCATAAGATTTCTCAGGTTCCGAAGGCGGCTCGGCAGGCTTGGTTTCCGGCTCGGTCTGAGGGGGAGTCGTAGACTCCGTGGCTTTTTCGCTTTCCGGTTTGGTAGTCGACTCGGAATTCGCCGGCTTGGCAGGGGCTGTCGTCTCACTTTCGGTTGGGTCTGAGGTGACGGCAGTATCCTGAGATGTCCGGCTCTCCTCCAGGGAACTCGCCGGTTCAGTTTGGTGGGCGGTGGACTCATTGGCAATTGCTGAGCCCGGAGCAACTGAAGGTACGGAACTATCAGCCGGGTCTGTGGTATGGCAGGCGGCAAGCGTCAGGCAGAATGCCAATGCGCAGGATAAAATCAAAAGCTTTTTCATGATGCATACTCCCGGTTCGTGTTTTTACCATCATTACACGGACGAGTCTGGGATTTTACAACTCAGCACGCAAGCTTATAAAAGCCGCGGTCCGCTTCGTCGACGCACCGGTCGAGGATTTCGTAAAATCGCTTGGCATCCAACTCGGTATCCAGCCAGTGTGTGGCACGGTAGGAATAGCAGCCGACTTCGTCGTTGATCGCATGACTTCCAAGCACGCTTCTCAGATTCAGATCGTTTGCGATCCGGCACTGTTTTGCGGTACCCGGATGGGTAAGCGCCTTGGCGAGGCAAACCACCATCAGCGGGTGAAGCTCGGAAAACGAGATCTGCAGGTAATAATCCCGATACCTGCCCATGATCGAAGTTTCATCCTGACTGTCGATCGGCAGCTTTGTCAGAAGCATCTGACGGGTATGCTCGGCGATCTCTTTCCTGCGATGCTGTTCTTGCTGACTCAGATCACAATGTAGCATAAAATCTCCTTTCTTTTCTCAATGCGGCATGGCAATGTGGGTGATGGCGCCCCAGATCCGGTTGGTCTCGTGATTGATCCCGAGGATCCGGACGGTGACTCTGGCGCCTCTCGGTGGGCGTCCCCGTTTGGGATAACTGCACAGGCAGTCGATGCCGCCGTCCAGCGCCACAAACACGCCGTTCACATCCACCATACTGACAGTACCGACATAACGGTTGCAAACGGAATATCTGCGCAGGGCTTTCTCATATGGGTTTTCTCCCGCCTGTTTCACGGAGGCGGAAACCCTGACATGGTCACGGTCGCTGCGATCTACATCCAATACCTTGACGAGGATGCGCTGTCCGGGCTGGAAATGGGCCGCCGCGTCCATCCAGCGCTGGTAGCTCAGTTCCTTGAGGGGAATGTAGCTCTCCACACCGAACAGGTCGATGAAGATTCCGGCACGGATGGCAGAAACAACTCTGGCTTCTGCGCAAACACCGGCATAGATGCGGTTGTTGCCGTCCCGGTCTGTGCCAAAATACATTTCCTTCCTTCGGGCACGCATAGCCTCAAGGCGGCTCGCCGCTGCAATACCGGATTTGGGATCGATGCCTTTGACAATATAGTCGACTTCGGCGCCGAGGCGCTTAGTCAGCATGTAATGAAGTACCTCATCCGGATCTCGTCCACGATAGTCTTCGGGCGGTTCGACTGCCTCAGCGGCAGGAATGATGACTTTGAACTCACCGTGATACAGGACTGCGAAGGCATGACGGGGTTTATCCGCCGACTGTTCCACACCCTGGATCGTCCCGGTCAGGATACGGCCGCTTCGCTGTGACTCAATGAGGTCGAGCAGGTCGTTTTTGGCCTTATCCGCCTCCGTTTCGACCGTCGGACGATCGTCAATGGACAGTACCGACACGCTCGGTTTGGTGTAAGTGCGTTTTCTCTTGGGCTTTGGCGCTGCATCGACGCCGCCTTCCTTGGCATTCGGTGCATTTTCAGGTTCTGTGTCAGACTGGGATGGTTCCGGCTCTGTCTTCTTGCGCCTGCGGGGCTTTTTAACCTCGGTCTGAGATTCGGTCGGTTCGTTGAGAGCTCCATCCGGAATTCCGGCCGAAGAGGCGTCCGCTTCCTTCGAATCTGTTTCAGTCTGGGAGAGCGAGGCATCACAGGTGTCATCCGGTGCCCCTTCGGCAGGTGATGCTGTGATATTCTCCTCAGTCTGGGATTCCTGCGCCTCCAAAGGAGTCGTCATCTCCTCGGGAAGCTCTGCTTTCTTTTTGGTTGGCATAGATTTTCCTCCTTTATTTGTTAAAATTCACTCGGCGGTTGTGCCGAGCTGTATAAGCTTTTTCTGCGCGCCGCTTTCCTGGGCGGCGTCGGTTTGGTGTCAGACCGGATCGGCTCAGGAATCATCGTATCGGATGCCGGCTTATAATCATAAACCGATGCCTTTACGATCTGCTTTGCCATCGGGTGCTTTGTGAAATCCAGTTTGTTCAGCTTCAAAATGTTATGCCCGCGTATGATGCAGAGCAGTTCCTCATTGGGAAGCCGTAAAACCTCATCCGGTGTGAGCAGCCGTCTTCGTCCCTGACCCTCAGTATGACGGTACTGGGGAATGACCTGCGCCACTGCGATGGTCTGACGGACCGTCATGGTGGAATTGACCTGCACGGACATATCACCGGACCGGGCTGAGATATACTCGGCGGTCACATCATCGGTGCAGCCGAGCATCAGTTGGATGTCGCAGTTGCCGATGATTTCGGCCCACAGATTCTTGGGATACCGATTCTGCAGCTGACCGAGGCTCTGCACGGCCAGCATGACTCGGATATCTCTCGACCGTACCACAGAAAGAGATCTGGCAAAATCGGATCCGTCTTCCGCGCCTCCAATGCGGCCCACATTGTTAAACTCATCCAGTATCAGATTGACGGGCACATCGCAGCGGCCGTTCGGGCGACCGTCGGCATATCGAGTCAGTTTGATGAACATGAATGAGAAAAAGAGCGATGACAGGAACGCCATCGTAGCGTCCTGATCGCTCAGCACAATGTAATAGATGCACTTATTTCTGCCGGGTGCCGTCAGGTCAATGTCAGACTGACTCGTGATCCGCTGGACCGCCTGATTCTGAAGCACCTGAAGACGGGTCCCCAGACCCAGTATGATGCCGGAGCGCACTGTATCACTGGACTGGGCAAACAAATTAAACGGCGCCCGTGCCGGATGGTCAAGCGGCAGCTTGTCAAACATAGCGGTTAGCTGCCGTTCGCTGTTTTGTGTGAGCAGCTGATATACGGCGGGGAGATGCTTCATATCGGGGCTTCGTGTCCGATCCTGGTCAATGAGCAGGATCAGCGCCTTCAAGAGATTGCCTTCGCCGTTGTCCCAGAAGTGATCGCCTTTACCCGAGCTGGTGTTGCCGATAATGACATTGGTCAGTACCTGCGCCATCAGCGTGTCGCCGTTCAGGTCTGACATACAGTTCCATGAGTCGCCGTGCTCAGGGGATACGAGATTGTAGATTTTCACATCATATTCTTCGTTTCGGAACATTTCCGAGGTATCGGCATAAAGCTCGCCCTTGCTGTCGGTTACGATCACGGACTCGCCGCGCCGCAGCGCCTGAAACAACGCATTGCGGATGATCGCGCGCGACTTCATGGTACCGGATGCACCGAAAACGGCGATATGGCGGTTGAGTCTGGTGTCCTCCGGCATACAGACGGCTTTACCCTTGTACTCGCCGAGGATCGTACCTTTGGCATCGGGGACCGGGGATATTTCCAGAACTTCCTTCATTTCTTTTTCGTCCATCCAGGATGCCGTGCCGTAGATGCCGGATTTGCTTCTGGCAAAGCCGCGGGGGTCATGCTGCTTCCCGTCAAACTTATCGTGGAGCTTCACATAGGCAAAGATGGCGCCGGCGATCAGCAGGATCATCAGGATGCCTTTGATCCCGTTCCCGCTGAAAGCTGTCGGAAAACAAATCAGCGGATTCCAGCTTACCGGCTTCATCGTGCTTTCACCGGAAACGCCGCCGCTGTCCATCCACGCTGCGTAGTTGCCGAGCACTTGGCCAAGCATTCCGCCCAGATAGAACAGCCCGACGCATCCCAGTATGGCGGCGACGATAATGGCTATCTTGCGGTTTTTATCGTTCAAATAAATCCCTCCTTTCCGGGTCGAGTTCTGCTTCCACAGCGTCAAACCCGATCGTTTTTATTGTTATGCGGTTCCCGAGATACTCTCGGATGAATGCCATCTGATATGGGTAACACAGCACCTCATAATTTCCACGCTGATTCTCGACGGCTTCCTTGAATCGAACCAGCCTTGCGAGATCTCCGTCCAGATGTGAGAACACATAGGCATCACCGATTTTTGCGTCATACTCAAACAGCCCGCGGTCATAGGTTCGCACTTCCGGGTCAAATAGAAGCTCCAAAAGCCGCTGTTTCCAATCGGGTACTGTCATCAGCCGCAGCTGGCGAATGCCATGCTCATCCATGGGGATGAAATACAGATTGCGGTAGATCGCATCAAACCGGAACTCGGGCCGCTTGGTTGTGTCGGACTCCAGCAGTGTCTTCAGTGCGACGCTCTCAGACTGACCAAATAAAATGGCGGCCGGCGCTGCATCGGTGCCCGCATTCAGACGGCTGATCTCAATGACGCTGTGCAGCGTTTTGAACTCACCCTTGCCGCTCCATTTCATCACGGCGCTGCGCGTGTTATAAACGGCGTATGGGCGCTGCCCGAGATAGGCTGTTCCCACCATCCGGGTAAACATAGTTTTGTTCATCTCCGCTTCGCCGAGCTTCTTCAGTTCTTTGGCAAGATAATAGCAGGGCGCATCGGGGATCCGCTTGGTGATGGTCCGGTTTTGAAGAATGGGAAGCATATATGGTCGGCATTCAACGCCTGAGCGCATACACATAGCCGCAGCTTCGGCAACACGGTGGTTTCTGTCCCGGTGTGCTGCATTCCCGGGGAATTTGTGTTCCCAAAAGGCGTCCATGTAATACCGGTAAGCATTCGGGTGAAGCCAATCCAGTATGGGGAGAGCGCCCTTATAAAAGCGTACAGACCTGCTGTTGCCTTTGCCGGTAACGGTAAGCAGGCGTGTGGTCATTTCCGTTTCCGTTTGAGGAATGCGGAATGTTTCCGGTATGGTGAGCTTATGAACCAGGGCTTTGTAAGCGCGTTCATTGCCGAGCAGGTAGAGCGAACGAATCGGATATTCACCGACGATGGAAAGCATTGTGATGAGCTGCCGGAGCTGACTGCCCGGGCGGAAGTATTGCATAGGCGCATCACCTCGCTTTGTAAGAAATTCCGACCACATGACTGCTCTCTTTGTCGGAATTTCCGCCGTGAAATCTGCCCCAAATCGCCGCTATACCGGGCGTTTTCGACTCCCAACTTCTTATGTAAGTTTTCCGGGGCGGAAAACGGCGGTTTTTACATAAGTTTTTCTCCTTAACAAAAGCGGACTTCATAGAGCTTTACCCCCTTATCCGGCAGCGTTTTCTCTTCGACCATCCACACGGGAAAGTCGTGTTTGGGAATCACATAGACTTCCGTGCGGTCCTCGCTTCCGGCAGCGCTGCAATAGTAATGCGAGCAAACTGCCGGGTGATCGTCGGGCAGAACATACAGCGCCAGAATATCCGTGACCATATTGGTTTCGATATTATCGTGATCACGCATGGACCGTTCCGGGCGGCTTCTATCGTACACATGACGGTAGGCAAGCACGCAATCCCGAAAGCGGACCGGAGGCTTACCCTCAAAGAACTTCCGCATAGCCGGATAAAGATAAGACCTGATATAGTCCGCTGAGCCGGATGCTTTCTTCGGCAGCAGTGCCGGAATACGAATGGAAAACCATCCCTCGGCCGTAAATCCAACTTCAACAGGAATCGTATCGGATATGATCGCATCCGTTTGAGTTGTTGCCCCGACTGCTCCGGTGTAGGCCGGAAGGACACGGGTGAGAAGGACTGTCTGCTCGGACAGTTCCTCAAGCCGAAGCGCCCGGTTATAGCTTTCCGGAAGGTTTCCGTTTTCGTAAAACCAGCGGACGGCAGCAGCTTGTTCCTTCATGCGGGACAGCTTGGCTTCTACTTTGCCGAGCGTCTTCATATAAGTTGTTTCAGCATTCATGTTCGGTCGCCTCCTCACTGTAAAAACGAACTTCCGGTTCGTCCTGGCCGCAAAAATCCACCGTGGCGAACAGACACGGCGCATTCGGCAGCCGAACAGTGCTCACCATATCGATCCGAGGCACCACAACGATATATTTCATATCTTCCTGGGGCTGAAGCAGCTTCAGCAGATTCTGCTCGCCGTCATAGAGCACCACGATCTCATAGCCGACATTTTCTTTCAGGAAAAATAGCTGCGACGGGTAGACCGCCGGATAATGCGCCATCGGTTCCACCTTGTCAATGAATCGGAGCAGCACCCATATTGCCAGGATCATCCGCTGATCCGGCTGGCACATCGGGTCAAGCCCGATATAATAACCACCGGAAACATCCGCGATACGCATCTGCCTTTTCAGATTCCGCAGGATCTTTTCTGCCGTCTGCGGCGGCTTTTGCAGCATCTTTATGATTTGCGCACGGGGCAAGGCTCCGTATTGCGAGAGCCATTTGACCACATACTGTTCATCGGTCAACAGCACGATAACCACCTCCTTTTTGTACTCATTTGCGCCAAAATGCGTATTCCGTGCAAAATACGCACTGTTAATCCGCCTCCTGCTGCCGCTCCTTGAGAATGGCTTCCAGCTCGGCACGGTCGGTCGTGATCATTTCCTGTTCCTCTTTGGACGCCTTAATGATGACAGGCACCTTACTGTTGTTGGAACAGATCAGCGCCTCGCCGCGTTCAAAGCGGGTAATGGAACGGATCTCGGTTTTCGTAAGCTTCAGCGTATCCCGGACAAACTCCGCTTCGTCCGGCTCCAGATTCAGAATGATCTTATTTTTGGAATTATTGATAATTGCCCGACCGTAGCGCCCATCTTCCAATCCGAAGAAATCGGACAGGTCCTGCGTTGCGGAAATCGCCGCGCCGCCGAAGCCTCGGATGACCTTGAATATTTCCAGGCAGAACTCTGCCGCCATCCGGTTGGAACCGGCACCGATCAGCTGCCAGATCTCATCGATCATAATGGCCTTCTTTTTTGTGCGGTCGCTTTTGATCTTATCCCAGACATAATCAAGGGCGATCATCATACCCACAGGCAGCAGCTTGCCCTTCAGCTCCGACAGGTCGAGAACGATATACTTATTAGACAGGTCCACATTCGTCTGTTGATTGAAGGACTGCGCCGAGCCGGTGACAAAGCGGCTGACAATGACAGCGATACGCTTGGTCATTTCATTCTTTTGCAGTTCCTCGTGCAGATCTCCGAGGATCGGCATGGTCTTCATCTTCGGCGGAACGGTATTGCGGTCCTCATAGACCGAATCGTTATCATGCGTGATACCGAACTTGCCATAGGTACGGATCAGCGCCTCATCCAGCATCTGCTCCTCTTCGTTGGTCATGTCCGGAATCAGCAGTGAGAAGAAGATCATCAGCTGCTGAATTTTCTGCGCCAGAAGCGAGTCCATCTCGCTGTAATCCAACTCATCGATCAACTCCATCTCTGGACTGATGGTGTGCCGGATCTCCATAATATTGATGCAGTGCGGTGAGCCCGGTGCAATCTTGATAAACTGACCGCCGATGCGGTTGCATGCACGCCGGAACTCATGTCCCTTGATAGGAGCAATGATATAGCACTGAATGCCGCGCATACGCATACGCAGTGCCAGCAGTTGCATGGTAAAGGTCTTTCCGGCGCCACTGGTACCGAGCAGGTTCAGATTGGCATTTTTATTTTTCTTCGTGTCAAACAGATCGACAATGCACAGCGAGTTGTTATGGCGGTTAATTCCGAGCAGCACGCCGGTATCGTCCGACATCTCGAAGGATGTGAACATATAGGTAGAGGCCGCACCGCTGGTCAGCACATTTCGTTTGGATTTCTTTTCAAGCTTCGGGGATATCTGCAGAAAGGGCATCACCGTTCGCAGAGCGTCCTCCTGCTGAAAGCTGCAGTCGCTGACATACATATCCATAGACTTGAGCATATCGGTCATCTGCTGCTTGCGCCACATCAGTTCTTCGTAGGTCCGTGCGGACACGGTCACGAATACTGACATATAAAAAAGGTCCTCGTTGTAATTGGCGATTCCTTGCTTGATGAAATATCCTGCCTGAATGGAACCGGCAAGCTCCTCATAGTCGGTCGAGGTGTCCTGCATACTTTTAAGCTTCGTGCGGTTCAGGCGGATGCGCTGGGCAACCTTGTCGATGGTTTTGCTGCGGTTTTCCCGTTTTAGAAACACATCGACATCAATGCCTTCACCGGCATTGATGAGGGAGGACATCCATCCGGCGCGGACCTTATTCGGGTATCCGTTTCCTTTGATATACAGGAAGGAGTAGTAGAGCCCGTCCATAATGATATAATTGCGGTGCGTCAGGTCAATTCCGCGCGGCGCAATAAAATGCGCCATACGGATATGCGGGATTGGGTCGATCCCGATGACCTTGTTTTTCGCCGCCATCGTGTCTAAGACGATGCGGTCGACACGGGAATGAAACGGCTCCTCCACACAGGAACGGCGATTGAAAAACATATATAAAATCTCCGCCGTTGCTTCGTCGGGATCCTTCGGCTGAAGGATATTGTTGCCGCACTGCATGAAGTAGGCTCGGGCATTCTGCTCGGCGGTCAGCAGCGTGCTGCAGATCTGCCCATAGTCGCTGTTTTCATTACGCCGCAGTTCTTCGTATCGAAAAATTAAAAAGAAGCGCCTCGTCAGCGCTTCACGGCTTCCCACATCCTTGATGAGTCTGATATATCCCTCACTGAGCTTTTTACACTGCTCACTTTCCTCGGTCTCCATCTCCTTTCGGAGCATGGCAATGTGCTTATCGGAGTCAGCTTTGCGGGTGATGCTCTTAAACTGCAGATGCACCGGCGAAATTTTCAGCCAGCTTGCAAACGAGCAGATGATCTCATACTGTTCTTCCTCCGAGCGCAGCATAAAGTTGATAGGCTCAATTTCAAGGATTTTGATATACCGCCCGTCGGTCGTCTCAATAATGCCGTGCTCCAGATTTTTGATCGGAATGAAATCCTGGGTAAAGCTCAGCTTTTCAGGCTTTCTTTTTCCTGCTTTTCTTTTTGCGGAGCTGTCTTTGGTCATATTTATATCCCACCCTTCTCAAATGCAGTTTTCTTCTGTGCGCCAGAAAGCAGATAATGTGCCCTGCATACTGGAACAGCGAATCGCCGTCAATGCCCATAGCGGCGAGGAGCCCGATCGGAATCAGCGTAACGGTCATCACAACGATGCGTATTGTGGTTGCCATCGGGATCAGCATCAGCTCCGGATACCCGACGATCAATATCAGGATCAATGCCTCGACCGCATTTCGCGGTTCCAGCATTCCGCCGAATATCTTTCCGGAGTCGGTATAGTTTGCAGGAATGGCAAAGGTTGTATTGAATTCTTTTTCTTCCATGATTCCTCCGTTCTTTTTTATCCCGGTGTATCACCGAAATCTACATTCTTCGGTCGGCGCAGTGCCAGTCCGGCCTCATAGCTCGGCGTATTGAAGATCACGCCCTCACCACCGGAGGAATGGACCCACATACGCTCGCCGTTTTCACCGTATCCGGAAAAAATAAGTACATGATTCCATCCGCCTCCGTCGTCATCCATCAGGAACCCCAGATCACCGGGCAAAAGCTCTTCGGCGGTAATGGCATAGGATTCGTCCCACTGGCTCCAGGAGGCACCGTTCAAGCTGACGCCAACAGCCGTTTTATAGGTCCAGTCTGAAAAGCCGGAGCAATCCAGGCCGAATGGGCGGATCGTGCCGGTCGTTGTGGAACCGGCGGCTGTAACGAGCTTCGGCGTATTCCATTCATCATTCCATCCGGCTGCCGATTTGCCGCCCCAGAAGTATGGCACCTTCCCGACGAGGGACAGCCCGGTTTTGACAATGTGCTTTCGTGTTTCGCTGCAATTCTGACGGGCAAGGAAGGCAATCAGTTCTACATCGGTAAGCGGAACGGTACTGCCGTTTCCGGCCGTTCCGTAGAGCGTTTTCTTCAGGGCCAAGGCACGGGAGTGGATCACATCGCCGTATGTGGTTTCCAAACCGTTATAGGAGGCGTTCAGATCCAGCCCGAACGCCGTGGAAATCACCGTATTGTCAAAGGGATGAATGGTGCATTCCAGATATTTAACGGTTTTCTTTTCCGGCGTAAGCGTTTCTTTGCCCGTGTACTGATAATAGGTTGCCTTGCGTGTGCCTGTGATATTGCTGCCGCTGTATACGGGGAGCGTCAGGGTGACGGCTGCGTATGCATCCACCTCGATCTGTGTATCGGATGACAACTGCTGATCCTGCAAATAGTAGGTCGTTTCCGCCGTTTCATAACGGTATTGCGGGATGCCGTTGATCATTCCGGTCTTAACCGTTTTCGTTACCACGGTTATCGTGACCGGCTTATAGGTATAGTAAGCGACCGGCGTGATCACTTCATTTTCTCGCTCAACCGAGGTTACGGGAAACATGTTGGCTGTCACACCGTCCAGCTTCTTTTGCATATCCTCCGGGTCGTTGCTGAGCTGTTCCACCGAAGTGGAATATGCCGACAAAATATAGGCGGTGTCATACCCGGCCGAGCTCTGCGCATAATTGATCAGCGCATTCATTGAAAGCTCCCGGTCATAGCCGCCGTCTGAAATCAGGCGTTCCACCTCAGCCATCGAAGCGTCGTACCCAGCCTGGACAATATCCGAAACCGTCTCAGAGAGATTTTCATAGATCTCCGTGATGGATACCGTCGGCTCATTGCCGTCGATACCGAGCGCTTTATTGATGATGATCCCGGGCAGCTCTACGATCATAACAATGAGGAAAACCACCGATAGGCACAAGCAGACCAGAATTTTAAACAGGGTATGCCGCATCGCCCATGCGGCGGAGATGATCGCACCCCAAGGACCACCGGCGGCTGTACCGGCTGCAATTTCTGCCACGGCTTTGCCGCCCTCCACACCGGCCTTTACGGTTGCCGCAGCGGCATTGGCTGCTGCTTCCGCTCCTTTTTTCGCCGCCTGCTTTGCGGCTTGTTTTCCGGCATTTTTTGCGGCTTTTGCCGCCTGACCGGCCGCTTGACCGATATTATCCGAACCGTCTCCCATTTGCTGCTTTTGCGGCTCTGCCATTCTTTCACCTCCGTATTCAAACTGCCAAAGGCAGGCTTGTTTTCTCTTTTATATAGGAAGACAGCCGAACCGAATGCAGTGATCCGATCCGGCTGTCCGCCGTTTATCGTTTCCGCCTTGGCGACTTGATCTCCGTTTGATCACGGGATTTTGGCTCACCATAACGGGACGGTGTGCTTTTGTACCGCACGGTTTCCGTAGAAACGGTGCGTACATTATCGCCGTCATAGACCGGTTTTCCGTTCTCATAAACCGGCTTGCGTTCCACTGCAGCCTCGCCGTGTACTGCGTACCACTGGCTGCCGTGGACATCTTCATATACCTGATAGTCACCGCGGGGAGGTGCATACTGCGATGTATCATAGAACATCGTGCCGGATCCGTTTTCATGCCGGACCTCAAAATGCCCGTCCATACGACCGGATCCATCCACGCTTGTGACCGGCTGTTCATAGCCCGGCATAAAGCTTTGGAACTGTGCCCGATTATAGCCATCCGCCGCGTCGCCCGCCTCAAAGGGAGGCGTTTCCGCGTGCTGCTGCATGGCGTACCACTCTACGCCGTTGGCCGCCTGGATTGTGGAATGCGGTGCATCCGGCTCGTCATAATATGCACTGTTGTACCATCTGCTCACGCCGCCGTCCGAAGATGCCTCAATGACACCGTCTCCGACCGTTCTGAGCGTTGCACCGTCTGCGTCCGGAAATGCAGCTGCAACCTGTGCCGCCTCAGCGGAATTGCCGCTGAATACGGGCGCATCGTAAAATGCTCCGGCTCCGGAACCGCTGGCCATCTGATACCACTGACTGCCGTCCGAGGCATTGACAACGGCGTGCGGTCCGTCCGGCTTTTCAAACTGGGAAGCGTTGAACATCTCGACAGCCGTTTCTTTCCCGTCGGCACCGATCGCCTTTGTGGAGATATGTCCGCCGGTGATCTGCGTATCCGAAAGATTAATGCCTTTCATATGCGGCATATAATTGCCGAGACTGCGGTTGGCAATGTCGCCGCCGATAGAACCGGACACATTCGGTGTTCTGGACGCTACGGAAGAGATGGATTCTCCGGTCAATGTGGCGCCGTTACGGGCTGCCATACCGCCGAAAGCCCGACCGACAAAGCCGATCGTTCCGCCGGCGCCCATTCTTGTGCCGCCGTCCACGACCGCATCACGGACATACGAATTGCCCTTGAAACGGTTGGCAAAGCCTGCAGCGAACCCTGTTGCTGCTGCGCCTGTCCCGGTTGCGGCACTGCCTCCGCGGAACACGCTGCCGGCGCTCCTTGCGCCTCCGGCCACGCCGGTGATCACTCGTGCAGCCATTAGCAGTTCCATGCCCATACCGGAGCCGGTCTGGGCTACATTCAGTCCCATTGCCGCGAGATAACTGTCAAACTTCTGTGCTGTTTTGAGGAACGCCACTGCACAGAACAGCCACAGGAACACATTGCCGTTGCCGTTGGACAAGGCGCCGCCTGTGCCGATGTACTGGCCAACCGAGGTTGAAAAGCCACGCAGGAACCAGACATTCATCACAAGGAGCAATAGCTGCGACCCGACCATCCGGCACCACGACCGGAATACCGGCGTTGTTGCTTTGGATGCGCCCATAGAAAAGGCGAGAGGTGAGGTGTAGCACAGCACACCGACAACGATGTACCGTTCCACCGTTTCAAGCAGCAGCTTGAAATAGTTCCAGCCCAACGCAATTTCCAGTATGGTGAGCAGTAGCAATCCGACCACCGAGATGGTGGCGATAAGACTGGTCAGCCCGTTTTGAAGGGCCTGCTCGATTCCGGCAAAGGTAAAGTCCTCCGCCGTCATCTGAATGTCCATGAGTGCCGTATACGGCGCTGTTGCGATTTTCAGCGTCAACAGGAAAATCGGCTTGGCATATCCAATCAGAAAGGCGAATAACGCGCTTCTGCCAAGCAGTACCCACGGGTTTTCCGCTTCCGTTACAGGGCCGCCGAATACACGGAACAACTGCCAGACTGTGATCAGAAACAGCAGTGCCCATGCGGTGTACTGCATTACGGTAAAGGCTTTGGACACAAACGGGAAGTATTCTTCCATTGCCGTCATATCCGTGCCAAGTGCCTGAAGGAACAGCCCGGACACCGCATCCATCATGTCTGACACAACGCTGCTGATCCAGGTGACGATTCCTTCAAAAATCCAGTCAAGCATAGATGTTCACCTCCTTTCCGCTTGACTGGATCTTTTACGGGTTGTAGTTTCCGCCGCTGATAAGGGGCTGCAGATAGGCAACGATAAAGCCGAGAGAATTCAGAACGATCCAGGTGATCACGATCCTCTTGAGCCAGCTCGTCGCCTCGTCGACGGCTCGCTGATTGCGCGATATCATGCGTACCAGCAGGGCGATAGCGGCTACGGTGACTGCCACGATGGTGCTGATCGCCACAAGCTCTCCGTAGATATCCTTCATGATCATCGAAAAACGATCCCACATATCTGCGGCGAATACCGCCTGTGTCGAAACGAGCAGTGCCGCCACAACGCCCACAAGCGACCAGTATGCGGTTTTGATCTTTCCATCGCGCAGCCGAAGCTGTCTGTTCATGCGTTTAGCCCTCCTTTCTTCGGTATTGGGCAGCAAAAAACGCCGTCTCTTAAAGCTTTTCAGCTCAAGAAACGGCGTCGGTTTCGCCCGATCCCAGTTTGGGACGATATTATTTTAGCACATTTGCTTTCCCGTGTCATCGGCTATCGTGTGCCAACTTTTCGCCTTTTTATGGGCACCGACGGGACAATTTCTTTATCGATCAAAAAGCAGATGCAAGTGCAATGGATTCAGACAAGCGTGTCATCCAGCAGGAAGTCGATGACGCTGATATTGAGAATGCCGTTGTCATCATACCAACGCTTGCGAATGTCGTGACGCACAATAATCTTCGGGAAAGAATCGCCGGTCAGCGCGAAGGGCTTATTTTCAGTGATCGCCTTTTCCTCTGTTCCCAATGCGTAGGCAGACTGAATGTAGGTCTTCTTGCCGCCGGAGGTTGCAATGAAGTCAATTTCCCGCGCAACCGGAGTGACCTTTCCTTTGGTATTTTTCTCGTTGCCGTAGACAATGCCGATGTCAACGGCGCATTCACGGATCATCAACTCATTGAAAATGATGTTCTCCATGATGTGCGTCATTTCCTGCTGGCGGAAGCCGATACGGGCATTTCTCAGTCCAATGTCCTCACAGTAGTATTTGTTGGGATAGTCAAAATAGCTCTTGCCCTTGACATCCCAGCGTTTGCATTCAGTGAAGAGGAAGGAATCCGATAAGTGATCCATATAGGCTTTCACGGTGTTCAAGGCAACGACATTCTCACCGCTGCGCTTCTGAACTGTGTTGATGGTGGCTGCAACCTTCGTCGGATTGGTTAGGGAGCCGATGGACGAACACAGCAGATCAAGAATCGCAGACAGTACATCCTCACGCTTGATCTTCTTCCGTTCAACAATGTCCTTCAGATAAACCTCGGAAAACAGCGATTTCAGATAAGCCATCTTTGCGGTGTCTGTGGGCCGGGACAGGATCAGCGGCATACCGCCGTAGAAAGCAAACTCGTCAAAAGCGTCCTGCTTATCACCGCCGACAGCCGAGTAGTATTCGGCAAAGGAAAGCGGATGCACACGGATCTCATCGCTCCGTCCTCGGAACTCAGTCAGTATGTCAGAGGACAGCATTTTAGAGTTGCTGCCGGTCACATAAATGTCCAAGTTGGACAAGGATTTCAAATCGTTGAGCGCGTCGTAGAAGGTAATCTTCTTGCCGTCCGGATTGTAGGGATTCGGAACTTCGTCGGACATCTGAATCTCGTCTACAAAGAGATAATATTGGTCTGTACTGTGTTCTACGATCTCCCGGACATGAGCCGCAAGCTCCAACGGATTGCGATAGCGAATATCACGGGTCAAGTCCAACTCAAAGGACAGAATATGATCTTCGGCAACACCCTCACCGAGAAGGTAGCTCTTGAACAGATTGCGAAGCAGATAGGACTTGCCGCATCTGCGGATGCCGGTGATCACCTTTACCTGACCATCCCACATAAAGGAGATGATTTTCTTCAAATAGCGATCTCGTTTTATTTCCATAACCCAACCTCCATTGAAAACTTGCTGGTATTATCATGCTACTTTTCAATGGATATTATACTACAACGCGAGAGAAAAATCAAGGGCTTTGTTGAAATGTTCACAGATAAATCTGCCAACATTTCAATGGAGTCGAGTGAAATACTTCTCAAAGCTCACCTCATTTCAGCCCTTCCAGAAGCGTCAGCATCTCCAGCCAAAAGTCCACATCCGGCGCAGCTGTCGCCCACAAGCGAATGGAAAGAACAGAAATGGCCTGCTGGCGATAGCGATAAAAGTTCCGCGACGACAGGTTTAGGCGATACAATACCTCCTGATGGTTGAGCACCTCCGGCGCTATGTAGGATGTGTAGATGAGATTATACAGCCGTTCGCCGTTGTCCGGCTTCTTTCGGAGCACGGTCAGTGCCTCGTTGAGCCGATCCATCAACAGACGGGATTTCTGCATACCCTGCATCCGGCTTTCGAGTTTCTTGTTGCCCAGCGCCACCTCGACATCCACATCCTCGATCAGCTTGTCCACGCCTTCAAACGGCCGGTCAAGCTCGGTGGCAACCGTTTCAGGGAAGCATTCCAGCATCCACACCAGCGTGCGATAGTGCTGGAGAAGCATCAGCGTGTTGTGATAACAGTTTTTCGTCTTTTCCTGTCTGGCAGCACGCCTTTGTGCATCGTCGATCCGGCTGTCTCCCAAGATGCCTCGCTTTGTCAGAAGTGTGATAAAAACGTCTGACTGCGCCTGTATTCGTTTTTCCTGCTGCTCATATTGCAGCTCATCCTGTTTGCTCATGATAAAACATCTCCTTTGCGATTTTGGTGATATCCGTCGGCCGACATGGTCCGCGGATTTTATTCGTTTCCTGTACCTTGAATCCGGAATACTCTTTACTCCGGCAGACATACTCACAATTCTTACAGTTCCAACACGGAGAAAAATACGCGCGTATTATACTGTCCGAAAGTGCAACGCGATTTTCTTCCGCATTACCAACCGACTTTTCCACGGCATTTCTGCTGTACCATGCGACCAGCCGGTTAATATGTTCATTGTCACTGCCTACCTTGTGCGTATTTGCACCCCAAATACGTATTTCGTCAAGAATACGCAGGAATTCTGCCTGCTCAGGCAAGGAAACCTCAGTATCCATCGGATACGATTTATTGAAAACGAGGCAGCCGTAAGAGCCGGGAAGGCGGTACAGTGCAAAGACATCCCCGTGCTTTTTGAAAAATCTCCATACCTTTGTCTTTTCCCAGCCCCAGCGCTGACCCAGTTTTTCCATCGTTAATATGGCGCCGTAATTGCCGCATTGAACAGCCGGCGCCATAAAAGAAAACGCATTGCCCGGTTCCTCTGATACTGTGTGGCACCAGAGATCCAGCCATGCGTCTGCTTCTTCAAATATATAGTGCTGATCGGCGAGTCGCTGCGTAATACTGCGGGGGAGGCAGAGAAAACCAAAACCTTCTGTGGCATAGACGGCTGCGTTCATGCACTCCTCGCCGGAGCATTTCACGACCCAGTCACTGATCGCATAGGTCAGCTTCTTTGTCTTGCTGTCCAGCGTATATTGCAGGTATCCGAGCACAGACAGCTTGTCCAGCACTTCTAAAGCCTGCTTGCGACTTTTGGCACCGAGAATGCTTTTCAGACCCACGATGCCGCCGGACCACATTCCGGGGCTCACAGCGTTCTTATGGCCACAGTAGGAGGCATGTCCTTTGCGAAATGCAGCTCGGGCGGCGAGCCTTGCCCACGCACCCATAATGCCTTTGCCGGCCGGCAGGGTATCTCTTCGGAGCTTTACCCATTCATACTTCATCAAGCATTTCAACATCAGCGCCTCCTTCCTTGGAATAATAAAAAAGACGACCTTTCCGCCGTCACATAGTATCAGTTTTCGATTCTTACGATCAGTCCGTTTAGCTTGATCAGCTTCACGCCTTTGAGATACCAGAACTCACCGAGTTCGATTCTCGTCGGGATCCACTCTCCGTCAAGCAGCACCTCCAGTCGTTCTCCGCAGTGAAGGCCGCCATAGTAATCCAGTGGTCCGAAACGGATGTCCATCCGACCGATCACATCATCGTAAATCAGTACACCTTGTTTTTTCATCCTTATCCTCCTCGAAATAGGAAAAGCCGAATGAGTTTCAGTGCTCATTCGGCTTCTCTGTGTGACAGGTTATTAAATATGTTTTGCTCGGCTGCCTATAAATTGGCTCCTCCTTTCGGGCATATTAAAGTCGAATTATGCCCGGGCCTCGAACCTAATTCTTGGACAAAATCAGCAAAACCCCAGTGTTTATGCGGCATAATCCTCTTTGTGTTATTATACCGCAATCATCGATGCGGCGGACTATACCGGTTGCTTTCATATATAAAACCCCTTTTGAACTTTTATTCTATGGCACTATTATCTGCCTCCTCGGGAGATTTATGCCGAAATGCAAAAAAGATTTCTCTGTTTCCTTTTGCTGCCGTTTTCCGGGATGCTTTTTTGTTGACAGCATGGTATTTTTGTTATACTATCAGTGTGAAGTCTGCGGATAGAACCGTTTGCGGAAAGAGGAGAACTATGCGAAAAGAAATTTTGCTTAACAGCGGCTGGATATTTCACAAAGGCGATATCGCAGAGCCGATGTCTGCGGACAAAGGGTTTGTCTACACGCAAAGTAAAACGGAACGCAAAAAATCCGGCCCGGCGGCATATGCCTATCCCGACACGCCCGACAACTATGTCGGTGCGCTGCTCAGTCCCGAAAAATGGGAACGGGTGGAGCTGCCGCACGACTATGTTGTGTACCAGGACAATGTGCAAAGCGAAAACTGCGCTTTGGGCTATCTGCACTATGACAATGCGTGGTACAGAAAGCATTTTACCCTGCCCGAAAACAGTGAGGGCAAGCGCGTGCTTTTGCGCTTTGACGGCATTGCCGGAAAATCGACCGTCTTTCTGAACGGCTGCCTGATGCAGCACAATTTCTCCTCCTATAACACCTTTGAGATCGACATCAGTGATTATGTGTATTATGACAAAGAAAATGTCATTGCCGTCTATGTCAACACCGAGGGCTTTGAGGGCTGGTGGTATCAGGGCGGCGGCATTTATCGCGACGTGCATCTGACGATAACGGAGCCGGTCGCTATTGATCTGTGGGGCGTGTATGCACCGTATAAAAAGCTCGACGAGCATCGCTGGCAGATAGATTTTGAAACCACGATCGTGAACGCGGATTATGCGGACAGGACTGTGACCGCCGAAAGCCGCATTATCGGTGCGGACGGTGCGGTTATCGCCGTCGGCAGCGGCACGGGAAGTGTGAAGCTGCGCGAGACGGGCGTGATCAAATACACCGCCGTTGCCGTCGATCCGCTTTTGTGGAGCTGTGAGTGCCCCAACCTGTATGCCGTTGAGACCACATTGCGGCTGGACGGAGAAGCCATCGACAGGACCGCGACAAGGATCGGTTTCCGAACGGTGGAGATCAGCGTCGACAGGGGACTGCTCCTCAACGGCAAGCCCACCTACATAAACGGCGTGTGCGCTCACCAGGATTTTGGGCTCACAGGGCTTGCCGTGCCCGCCAACATTGCCAAATACAAGGTCTCGCTTCTCAAAGAAATGGGTGCGAACGGATACCGCACAAGCCACTATCAGCAGACCGAAAGCTATATGGACGCTTTTGACGAGATGGGCTTTCTCGTGCTGGATGAGGCGCGCTGGTTTGAAAACACGAAAGAGGCGGCAGAGCAGCTGGCATCCCTCGTCAAGCGCGACCGCAACCGTCCGAGCGTCATCCTGTGGTCCACCGGCAACGAGGAGCCGTTCCATGTTCATGACGTCGGCAGACGGCTGCACAAAGCGATCGCGGCGCAGATCAGAAAGCTGGACTATACACGACCGATCACCGCGGCGGAGGACAAAACGCCGGACAAGTCCACAATATACGATGCATGCGATGTCATCGGCATCAACTATAATCTGCACCTTTATGATACCGTTCACGAAATGTGCCCCGAAAAACCGATCTTCGCCTCGGAATGCTGCGCCACCGGCACAACGCGCGACTGGAATTTTGACACAGACACAAACGGCAGGCTCCGCGACAAGGACGCGGACATGAACGATTGGTTCTTAGGGCGCGAGAAAACCTACAAATTTTTGCGCGAACGCGCCTATGTGTTCGGCAGCTACCAATGGATAGCCATCGAGCATCGCGGTGAAGCGGCATGGCCGCGGGTCTGCTCGGCATCGGGCGCACTCGATCTGTTCTTGCAAAAGAAAGGCGCGTTTTACCAAAACAAGTCCCACTGGACCGCAGAGCCGATGGCGCACATCGTGCCGCATTGGAACTTCAAGGGGCTTGAGGGCAGGGAAATTCCCGTCACCGTCTATACAAACTGCGAGGAACTGGAGCTGTTTCTCAACGGCGTGTCGCTCGGCAGAAAGCCGATCGAAGCCTACGGCCACGGCGAATGGCGCGTGAAATACGCCGCCGGCACGCTTGAAGTCATCGGCTACAGCGGCAAAAAGGCGGTGTGCAGGGACAAGCGCGTCACCACCGGAAAGCCCGTCGCCCTGGTGCTGACAAAGGATAACGATTTTACCGCCAACGGCAGCGACATCGCGCTGTTCACCTGCACCTGCGTGGACGAAAACGGGCTTTCGGTGCCCGATGCAGCGGAATATGTCCGCTTCTCGGTCTCGTCGCCCGCAAAAATCATCGGCACGGGGGCGGACAACTGCGACCATCACAATGTGGCAGACACACAGCGGAAAATGTATATGGGAAAGATCCGCATCGCCGTCAAGCCGCAAAAAGGACAGGAGCGCTTCACCCTCACCGCCGTCGGCGACACCTGCGGTGCAGCCGCGATCGAGGTCACCATGCCCGTATGATTTCTGCCGAAATACAGGAAAAAGGGGTGGTCGGATGATCATAAAAGTTTCGCAAACCGCATCCAATGTCAGGCAATCCTATGACATCGAGAGTGAAAATTTTTATTACACGGCCGATGCGGGCAGCTTCAGCCGTCTGCAGTCCATAACCCTTTCCGGCAAGGATATGACCGTCAAAGGCGTGTATACCCCGTCGAAATGGGTCAACTATATCCCGTTTCGGTATCTGTTCGGCAAAGAAAATCTGACAAGGACCTTCTGCCTTTACAAAAACGATTCCGCATTCGGCAGCATCGCACACGCAGACCGCGGGTTTCTGAAAAGTCTCTATGTGGTCACGTCAGCCGACGGGGAGGTTCTGCAGTGCTATTATCTTTCCCGCGGCGCTTTCGACTATGTTTCCGTCTACAGTGGAGATGTACAGATCGCTTTGGCGGAGACCTATCTTTCGGTCAATGACTATATGTATACGCACAAGCTGTATCTTTCCGATGTACATACCCGCTTTGCCGACGTGCTCGCCTTTTTTGTCGTCTACTATGCAAGCTATCGGTTTGCCAAAAGGATGCACATGAGCGCGGGCTCGGTGAACACAAGGTCGTGGAGCCTTTCCAAATATGCGGATAAGTATGACCCTGCATGGCGCAAGACCCATTTCCCCGATGAAAACTTTTTCGGCAAAACAAGTCTCACAAAATAAAAATCAAGCAGAGCAGCATGCCGCTCTGCTTTTTTCGTCATTTCGGAGAAAAAGCACGCAAACGGTTGCAAGTGCTCGAAAAAAACGGTATAATGACAGAGATATTGTTTGAGGGGATGGGTATTTTTGAAAAAGGGGTTCGACAACGAGAAATATTTGCAGCTTCAATCGGAGCAGATCCGCCGTCGCATCGATCAGTTCGGCGGCAAGCTGTATCTGGAGTTCGGCGGCAAGCTGTTTGACGACTATCACGCGTCCCGCGTGCTGCCGGGCTTTGAGCCGGACAGCAAGATGCGGATGCTGCGCAAGCTGTCCGCCGACGCGGAAATTATCATTGCCATCAACGCGGGCGACATTGAAAAAAGCAAGGTGAGAAGCGACCTCGGCATCACCTATGACGAGGACGTGCTGCGGCTCATTGGCATTTTCCGCAGCATGGGGCTGTATGTCGGCAGCGTGGTCATCACCCGCTATACGGGGCAGGACTGTGTGGACGCGTTCCGCCGCCGTCTTGCCGCCGTCGGGGTGCGCAGCTTCCTGCACTATCCCATCGCCGGCTATCCGTCCGACATCGCCCACATCGTGAGCGATGAGGGCTACGGCAAAAACGATTACATCGAGACCACCAAGCCGCTCGTTGTCGTGACCGCGCCCGGACCGGGCAGCGGCAAAATGGCGACCTGTCTGTCGCAGCTTTATCATGAATACCGTCGCGGCATCAAGGCGGGCTATGCAAAATTTGAGACCTTCCCCATCTGGAATCTGCCGCTCAAGCACCCTGTCAACGTCGCCTATGAGGCGGCGACGGTCGACCTTGACGATCTCAACATGATCGACCCGTTCCATCTTGAAAAATACGGTGTCACCACCGTTAACTACAACCGCGACGTGGAAATTTTCCCCGTTTTGCGCGCCATGCTGGAGAAGATTCAGGGGGCATCGCCCTATTTCTCCCCGACCGACATGGGCGTCAACATGGCGGGCTATTGCATCGTGGACGACGATGCGGTGAAGGCAGCCGCCAACCGCGAAATTCTCCGTCGGTATTATCAGACCGCCGTTGCCGAAAAGCGCAGCGGCAGCGACGGCTCGCAGACAAAGAAAATGGAACTTATGCTCAACCGCGCAGAGATCGCGACCACGGTGCGTCCGGTGATCGCTGCTGCCGCCGCGAGAGCAGAGGTCAGCGGATCACCCGCAGGCGCGTTGGAGCTGCCCGACGGCGATATCGTCACCGGCAAGACCACCGTCCTGCTCGAAGCGACCGCCGCGTTGCTGCTCAACGCGCTCAAGCGTCTCGCGGGCATCGACCAGGAGACCGACATCATCAGTCCCCAGGCGCTCGAACCCATCTGCGACCTCAAGGTGCGGCATCTGCACCACAAAAATCCCCGTCTGCACGCGGACGAGGTGCTCATTGCGCTGAGCATCAGCTCCACCCGCAACGCCGACGCCGCCAAGGCGCTCGAACAGCTCGAAAAGCTGCGCGGCTGCGACGCACACTACACGGTCATTCTCTCCCGCATGGACGAGAAAACGCACAAAGCCCTCGGCATCCACGCCACCAGCGAGCCGAAATATGAGGTAAAGCCGGTCTGAACACCGCAAAAGGCATGAAAAAAAGTCCGCTCATCAGAGCGGACTTTTTTCAGTGTGTCAAAAAACTTGTTTTTGGACACACTGTGAGGCTGTCTGAAAACCGCAGTGAGAGGAAACCGCCCCCGTCGGCGTATTGGAATACGCTAGGGGGCGGTTGACGCAGACAGCAAAAGCGTGCGTTTCAAAGAAACGCTCCTTTTTGTTTGCCAATGCTTTTCTGACACCTTTTCGTGCAAATGCGCTTTTGCGTCCTGCGGACTTTTTTGACAGTCTGGAAGAAAGTCCGCTCATCAGAGCAGACTTTTTTTGTCGTATTACAGCTTTGCACCTTTGGCGCCCTTGCTGCCGCCGAAGCCGGCAAGAATGTTGCTTTTGAAGGAGAACGTGAGCGCCTGCCGCTCGCGCTGCCGCTTGAACGCCAGCGCCACCAGCCGATCCATCAGCTCAGAGAAGGAGATGCCCGCCGCTTCCCACAGATAAAACGCAAGCGAACCGGGGATGGTGTTGATCTCGTTGACCCACACCTCGCCCGTCTCGGTGTCGTTGAGGAAATCGACGCGGGACACGCCGCAGCAGCCGAGCGCCTTGAACGTCTCCATCGCCAACGCCTGCACCTTTTCGGTCATGCCGTCCGGCAGCTCGGCGGGACAGCGGCGCTTGAGCGTCGCCATGCCCTTTGACTTGCCGCCGATATATTTCTGATCAAAATCCAGAATATCCGCTGCCGCGATCGGTTCTTCACACACCGAGGTGATTGCATCGTCGGCATCGCCGAGCACCGCACAGTTGATCTCCCGCAGATGCTCCACCGCACGCTCCACCAGCACGCGATCGGCAAAACCCGTCGCCGTGTCCAGTGCCGCCGTCAGCGTCTTTTTATCGGTCGCCTTGCTGATGCCGATGGACGAGCCGAGGTTGACGGGCTTGACAATCACGGGATAGCCGAAGCGCTCCTCGATGTCGGCGATCACCGTTTCCGGTTCCAGCGCATACAGCTTGGCGCGGTACAGCTTTGCGGGCAACACCGGCACACCCGCCTCGCGCAGCACCGCTTTCATCACATATTTATCCATGCCCACCGCAGACGCCGTGACATCGCACGCCGCATACGGCACATTCAGCATTTCCAAAAGTCCCATCAGCGTGCCGTCCTCGACATTGGTGCCGTGCACCACGGGGATCGCGACCTCGAACGAGCCGACGACCGCCTTGCCGAATTTCGGCGTCGGGTATTTCAGAAGCTCGACGCCGTTTGCCGTCTTGACGGGCAGCACCCGCGTCGCCGCTTTCAAAAATTCTGCGTGCGGCTTTTTATACATGTCCGCCTTTTCCAGCTCCGCCCCCGTATACAGGCAGTTGTCCTTGCTGATATACAGCGGGAGCACCTCATATTTTTCCCTGTCGAGCGCATAAAACGCCTGCAAACCCGAAATGATGGACACCTCGTGTTCGGTGGAGCAACCGCCGAACAGCACCGCAACCTTTGTTTTCATGTGAACCCCTCCGTCAGTAGTTATCCGGCAGATCGTTTTCAAGCAGCACGATCTGCTCCGCGGGCGGCAGCGCCGCTACATACCGCAGCGCATCCGCAAGATCCTTCGCGACATACAGCTTTTCCGCGTCAAATCCCGCGTCCGAAAGTCCTTTTTTGAGCGGCGGCGCCTGCTTTTCGCCGACTAAGACCGCCACATCGCATTTGTCGGCGGCATAGCCGCCCAGTTCCTCATTGAGCGCATCCTGCCGCTCCCCCAGTTCCACCATACCCGGCGTCACCAGCACACGGCGCATCGGAAACAGCGAAAGCGTGTCGAGCGCGCTGCGAAAGCCTGCGGGGTTGGCGTTATAGGCATCGTCGATGAATCCGTTTGGCAGCAGCTGCAAGCGGTGCTCCACCGGCTGCAGCATTTTCACCGGATACACCATGTCCTCAAGCGACACGCCGAGCGTGTGCGCCAGCGCCATGCAGCCGACAAGATTTTGCACCGTGTGCAATCCCAACAGCTTTGTCGTATAGCGGCGGCTCTCGCCGCTCGGTGCGGTGAGGGTGAAGCTGCTGCCGGACGTGCTGACGGTGATGTCGCTTGCCCGCCAGTCGGCGTCGCTGTCCGCTGCCGCGCCATAGGTCACATGCGGCACAGAAAGCGTCTGCACCTTTTGCCGGATGTAGGCATTGTCCGTGTTGAGAAACACACAGCCGTCTTGCGGCAGTGCGTCCGCCAGTTCGAATTTTGTCGCAATGATGTTGTCGACCGTCTTGAACGTTTCCAGATGCTGCTCGCCGATGGACGCGATCACGCCGTAGCGCGGGTGCACAAGGTCGCAGATCTCGGCGATGTCGCCGTTTTGCCGCGCCCCCATCTCCACCAAAAACACCTCGTGCGACGGGCGCAGATTTTCCCGCACCGTGCGCACCACGCCCATGGTGGTGTTATAGCTTGCGGGCGTCATCAGCGTGTTATACTTCACCGACAGCAGCGCATAGAGAAAATTTTTGACGCTGGTCTTGCCGAAGCTGCCGGTGATGCCGATGACCGTGAGGTCACCGTGCGCGGCAAGGATGCGCCGCGCATCTTTTACATAGCGGTTCGCGATCGCCTTTTCGATCGGCATCAGCAGGAAATTCGCCACGCCCGTCCACAGCCAAATGACCGTGGAATACAATCCGAGAAAGCCCACCGACCGCGGCGCGGACAGGAAAAAGCAGGGGACGGCGCAAAGAAGAAACAGCACCACCTGCAAAAGCAGCACGCGCCACACACGCGCCGTATACACCAGCGGCTTTTTCGCTTTTTTCGGCAGGTTCAAAAGCGCTGTCAGCAGCAGCACACCCGCCGCCGTCGCATACAAAGCGATCTCGGGCACGCGCCCGTTCATCCAAATGGCGGGGATGCACAAAAACGGCAGCAAATGCCGCACATTCACGAGCTTTTCATCGTTTTCACGGCACCATTTGCGATACCGCTCGGTGCGATAGGAATTGAGCTGCAGCATATGGGTATAGCCGATCGCCTGCAGCACAAAGTTCAGCGCTGCAGCCGCCAGCATCAGCAGCTTTACCGTCAATAGCATAGGCATCCCTCACGACTCTTTCAAAAAACTGCACAAGACCCGCTCGCACTGTCCCCACCGTTCGGCAAAGGAAAAGTGCCCCGCGCCTGCCAGCGTCACCAGTCCCGCGTCGGGAATGAGACGCTCCATCTTCTGTCCGTCGGCAAGGGGCGTCGCCGTGTCCAGCTCGCCCCAAATGAGCAGCACCGGCACGCCGATCTGCGGGAGATTTTTCGTCAGATCCTCCGCGATGCAGCGCACCATCACCGCCCGCATCCGCTCGCTTGCGTTGCGGTAGTCCGCCGAACCGGCGTTTTTCTTCACCCGCTTCACCAAAGCGGGACAGCTTTTCGCCACCGGCGGCAGCGCCGCCAGGTGCTTCATGCATTTATAGCTGTATACCTTCACATAGTATTTGAGCGACCGCTTCGGGCGGATGCCCGCCGCGTCGATGAACACCGCTTTTTTCACGGTAAAGGGCAGTTCTCTTTCGGTCAGCAGCTTGATGCTGATGCGCCCGCCGAACGAGTGGCACATGAGCACCGCCTCGGAAAGCCCGAGCGCCCTCGCAAACGCAATGACAAAATCCGCATAGTCGCCGACATCCCAGTTTTCCCGCGGCTCGTCGCTGCCGCCGAAGCCCGGCAGATCGGGCGCGATCACGCGGCAAAAGCCCGCAAGATAGTTTGTCAGCAGCGCATAGGTGTCAACGGGAGCGCCCCAGCCGTGCAAAAACAATACAGTCTGTTGATTTTTGCTCCCGATATCCAGATAGTTGATTTTTAATCCGTCAACGGTCAGTTCCACAGCGACCCCCCCTTTTACAGCATACGGCGGTTTCTTTACATTATGCCCGCCGATTACTTTTTATAGGTCGTCACTTCCACGGTGTTGATGGTGACGTCCTTTGTCGGCTTGCTGTTGTCGTCCACTTCCACCTTGGCGATGGCGTCGACGATGTCCATGCCGGCATACACCTGGGCAAACACGGTGTGTCCGCCGCTCTTGCGCCATGCGCCGTCGAGCGAAATGTTGCCGCCGTTTGCCTCATAGAGATCCCACACCTCGTCGGGGATCCAGTCATAGACATACGTTTCCTGATAGTTCGCCTTTTTGAACTCCGTCCAGTTGGAGAAGCTGTTTGTGAAGCTGTCGCCATACATCTGCTTATAGTAGTCATACGCCTTCTGATACACGCTGTTCACCGACTCGTCGGTGTAGGTGTCGCGCGTTTTGAAGTCGTCCTTGGTCGCCTGGTTGATGAAGAACTGGCTGCCGTTGGTGTCGACGCCGCTGTTCGCCATCGCGACCGCACCGCGCAGGTTGAGGAGCTTTTCGTCAAATTCGTCCTCGAACTGCCCCTTGTCATTGTCGGTATAGATGCTCTTACCGCCCGTGCCGTCCCCTTTGGGGTCGCCGCCCTGGATCATAAAGCCGCTGATGACACGGTGGAACGTCAGCCCGTTATAATAGCCCTGCGACGAAAGCGTCAGAAAATTCTCGACGGCTTTCGGCGCCGCTTCGGGGAAGAAACGCAGGGAGATGTCGCCCATCGAGGTATGCAGGATAGCGACCGTGTCACCCTCGTTCGGCATGTCGAGCTGGAACCCGACCTTTTTTTCCTCATAGACGGTGCCGACCTTGTCGCGGCAACCGGCAAGGCTGCCGCCAAGCAGCAGAACGGCGGCAAAAACCCCAAGAAGTTTCACGCATTTTTTCATGGTGTTTGTCCTCACTTTTCTTCAATATCAATGGACACGATGGTGACCGGCTTTATCGGCTTGTCGGCGGCATCGGTCTCGACCGCCGCGATCGCATCCACCACATCCATGCCGTCAAACACCTGACCGAACACACTGTGGCGATAGTCAAGGTGCGGCGTGCCGCCCACGGCGGCATAGTTGTCGATCGTCTCGGCGGGATAGCTGTCGGGGTATTCACGCATCTGCGACAGAAGCTGCAGGGGCGCTTCCTTTGCCTGCACGATGAAGAACTGGCTGCCGTTGGTGTTCGGACCGGCATTTGCCATGGAGAGCGCGCCGCGCAGATTGTGCAGCTCAGGATGGAACTCATCCTCAAATGCCGCGCCGAAAATGCTCTCGCCGCCGCAGCCCGTACCCGTCGGGTCGCCGCCCTGGATCATGAAATCGTTGATAACGCGGTGAAAGGTCAGCCCGTCATAATAGCCTTCCTTTGCATGCGTCACGAAATTTTCCACCGTCCTCGGCACTTCCTTGCCGAAAAGGCGGATGGAGATGTCGCCCATCGAGGTGCGCATGACGGCGACGGTGTCGCCCTTTTGCGGTTTATCCAGCTGATTCATGGGAAAATCCTCTCTTTCTCAATATGCCTTTGCCCACAGCACCATGTGCTTTGCGGGCTTGCCGCAGCAAACGCAGGTGTCGGCAAGATGCTCCTGTGCAAACGGGATGCAGCGAGAGCCGACGCCCGTTTCCGCCTTGATCGCGTCCTCACATGCCTCGTCGCCGCACCACATGGCTTTGATGAAGCTGTCGCCCTTGTCGGCAAGCGTTTTCTTGATCTCATCGAGCGAGGTGCAGGCATAGGTGCGGTTTTCGAGATTGGCAAGCGCCTTTGCATACATGTTGTCATGCACCTTTCGGAGCAGCGCGGGGATCTCCGTCTCCAGCGCATCCAGCGACACGGTGACCTTTTCACCGTTGTCGCGGCGGACGATGACACAGCAGTTATTCTCGATGTCGCGCGGACCGATCTCCAGCCGCAGCGGCACGCCCTTCATTTCATATTCCGCGAATTTCCAGCCTGCAGACTGCTCGCTGACGTCCAGCTTGACGCGGGCGAACTTTTTGAGCTGCTCATACAAAGCGGTCGCCTTTTCGACGACGCCCTCCTTGTGCTGCGCGATCGGGACGATCACGACCTGCACAGGCGCGACGGCGGGCGGCAGGCACAGACCGTTGTTGTCGCCGTGGGTCATGATGATGGCGCCGATCATGCGGGTCGTCATGCCCCACGAGGTCTGATGCGGATAGCGCTGGGTGTTGTCCTTGTCGGTGAACTGGATGCCGAACGCCTTGGCAAAGCCGTCGCCGAAATAGTGCGACGTGCCCGCCTGCAGTGCCTTGCCGTCGTGCATCATCGCTTCGATGGCGTAGGTCGCGACGGCGCCCGCAAACTTGTCGCTTTCGGTCTTTCTGCCGCGCACAACGGGGATTGCCAGCGCATCACGGCAGAAGTCGGCATACACATTGAGCATCCGCTCGGTCTCCTCGATCGCTTCCGCGGCGGTGGCGTGGATGGTGTGTCCCTCCTGCCACAAAAATTCGCGGGAACGCAGGAAAGGCCGCGTGGTCTTTTCCCAGCGCACCACGCTCACCCACTGGTTATAGAGCTTCGGCAGATCGCGATAGGAATGCACGATGTTCGCATAGTGCTCGCAAAACAGCGTTTCGGACGTCGGGCGCACGCAAAGGCGCTCCTCGAGCTTTTCGCTGCCGCCGTAGGTGACCCACGCCACCTCGGGCGCAAATCCCTCGACGTGATCCTTTTCCTTTTGCAAAAGACTTTCGGGAATGAACATCGGCATGCAGACATTTTCATGCCCCGTCTCCTTGAACATACCGTCCAGAATATGCTGGATATTTTCCCAGATCGCATATGCATACGGGCGGATGACCATGCAGCCTTTCACACTGGTATAGCCGACAAGCTCCGCTTTTTTGACGATGTCGGTATACCACTGGGCGAAATCGTCTTCCATCGACGTGATGGCTTCCACCATCTTTTTATTCTCTGCCATATGTTTTGACTCCTTTATATAACACATATAATATCAGTATACCAAAATTATCCGTTCATTTCAAGACTTTTCTCGGCGCAAAATATCCGACAAGGTCATTTGACTGTCTGTATCATTTTTTTCGACAAAGAAAGGCGAAAAATTCCTGTATAAAATGCAAAAACCCGCGAAAAAGCGGGATTATTTCAACCTTTCCACAAAGTTTTCCACAATCCGTTCACCGAAAAAAGGTTTACAAATAGTTGAATATGGGACGACCGATGGTCCATACTATAAAAAGGTTGCATGAAAAAGAGGAGTGAGTGGGCATGATCAAAGGCATTAACCGACAGATGATCGAGATCACCGACACCGGCAGTCCCTATTTCGAGCGGGCGCTGTTGGTGGTACAGCCGGACATGAGCGCAGCGGACGACGCCACCCTGCACCGCGAGGCGCATGAGGTGCTGTGCGGGGTGGACTCCTGCAGTCATCTGCGGCGGCAACATCGGCGGCTGCTCATCTCCCGTTTGCTGCTCATCGTTCTTTCGGGCGTCGGCGGTGCGGCGCTGACACTGCTTTTGGAACGGCTTATTTGAAGGCATAAAGAGGGGCAAGGTGTGAACACCTTGCCCCTCTTCACTTTATCGGTATGCTGCCTTGAGAATGCTTGCAATCTTATCCCTTTTGATCGCAAATTCCGGCGTGCCCATATAGCCGGGTGCCACCTCGTATTTATCAAAAGCGATGACAAGATCGCCCTGCCCGTTCCAATAGAAATTGTGCTTGTCGTCCAGTCCGACACAATCCTGCCCGATCTCGGCATTGTCCAGCCAATAGAGCTTGTCCGGATCCTCCGCCATGCACTCTTTCATCTGCCGTCGGATCTCATTTTCCAGCACCTCATGAAAGCGGCTGTCCGTGAACAGATCCGCAAGATACACGATCTTCCCGCTTCGTTTGTCAATATGATAGTACTTATAATATGTGTTGCTGCTGCCCGCCGCTTCGTGCACCCGTATCTTCAGCGTGAACCAGGTGTCCGTGTTGGTGACGACCTCATAATCCACATAGATCGAGCTGTGTCCCTCGTCCCCGATCTCCCGCAGCTCCTCATTGAAGCGGTCGGCAAGGATCTTCGTCAGCTCATCCACATCCTTGTTGATGAACGCCGCCGCATTTCCATGTCCGTCGTCGATCTTGGGAACATCAATATTCATCTCGTGATAGCTGTCGGAATAGAAATAGTTGCGGATCGTCACCACCCGCACGATGCTGCCGATGAGCGGGACGTTCTCCAGCGCCTTTGCATACACCACGCTGCAATTCGGCAGCACAAAGAGGCACACAAACAAAAAGCATGCCGCTGCCGCCATGACCCTGCGCAGCACCGTCAGCCCCGTCGACACCCTTTTCTTTTCCGACAGGGTGGCAAGCGTCTTTTCCGTTTGCTCTCTGACGCTGTCGGGGGGACAAAACGGTTCCGCTTTCGCCTTTTGCCGTATATATCCGTCGAAATCACGCATCTCTGAAATCCTCCTTCAGGCTCTCCCGCAGCTGTTCTCTTGCACGCGACAGCTGCTTTTTCACGGCAGCGGTCGATGCTTTTGCAATCCTTGCGATCTCCGCAACCGACATATCCTCATAGTAATACAAAACGACCGCCGTGCGGTACGGCTGCTTTAGGCGTTCCACCGCCATGCGGAGCGACACCGCCGTGTCGATGCCGCCCCCGCCGTCCGTGCCGACGGCGTCCGCAGCCTCAAGCGGCAGGGTGTGCGCATTTTTGCGGATATATTCCACGGCGGTGTGATGCACGATCTGCAAGACCCACGCCTTGAACGCCTTTTCGTCTCGGAGCGTGCCGCAGTTTTTATAGGCGCGGCAGATTGCTTCCCCGATCACATCGGCGGCATCCGCATCGTTGCGGGTGAGCGAAAACGCCAGCGCATACATTGCCCGCTCACAGCGCCGTATCTGCACGCAGAAGGCATCCTTATCGATCAAGCGCGCCCCTCCTTCACTTCATCAGCCGCGCAGTCTCCCCGGCGATCCATTCGCCCCACCGTGCATAATACTTGGCATAGAGGTGCACGCCGTCGGAGGTCTTGTCCACAGGAAGGCTGCCGCTTTCGTCGTCGAACACGGTGTTGGCATCCAGATACAAAAGCCCCCGCTCCTTTGCAAACGCAGAAAGCGCGGTGTTGAGACGGTCAAGCGACGGATTGTTGATGCTTTTGCTGCCCTCGCTGCGCTTTTTGGAGACGTGCAGATTTGCCTCGATGCAGACGATCGCATCGGGCTGCTGCTCCTTTATGAAATCCACAAGCGCCCCGTATTTGTTCAGAATGCTCTTTTCCCCGTATCCCAGCTCGTTGATGCCGAGCATGATATAAATTTTACCATATTTTTTGTGCGACAGCAACTCTTTTAGCGTGACCTTTCCCACTGACCTTACCGAAACGCGCACCTTTTGCGCACTGAACACGCTCATGCCGACATTGCAGAAGAAATCGGCATCCTGTATGCCGGCATATTCCATGATGCCCACCGTTCGCGAATCGCCGATGAACAGCGCATCCGCAAGCGAGACGGCGGTTTTGCTTTTTCCCGTCGTCGCTGCCGTTGTTGCGGTCGTTGCCGCCGCGGTCGTTGTCGCCGCGGTCGTTGTCGCTGCGGTCGTTGTCGCCGCGGTCGTCACCGTCGTGGTCTGTTTGCCGCTGTCGGTCTTGCTGCAGGCAGCAAAGATCATGACCGAGATGCACATCACGCACAGGATCGACAGCGTGGCGAGATTTTCTTTTTTCATGTTCGACACCTCTCAAAATCGGAAATATAAAAACGGATCGTCAAATCCGCGATACATACAGTAAAGGCTGCCCGCCGCCACGGCAGAAAGCAGCAACGCGATGATCGCCTTATTTTTGATGCGTTTGAACAGGCGATAGGGAAATTTGGCGGACAGCAGCGCGCCCGCCGCAAGAAACGGCGCATACTGCGTGAGATATTTGAGCCAGTCGTGCGGATAGAGCGTCTTCTGCCCGAAAAACGGAAAAAGCCGCGAAAACAGAACACCGAATTGCGACACATCCTCTGCGGCAAACACCGCCCATGTGAGCGGAATGAACAGCAGCATATAGAGATGCCCGACGGCGCGGTGACGCTGCAAAAAGCCGCCTATGAAAAACTTCTCACAGAAAATGAGAAAAAACAGCGAAAGACCCCACAGAAGAAAGGTATACCCTGCGCCGTGCCACATGCCCGTCAAAAGCCAGACGATAAGCAGGTTCAGCGCCGTGCGGCATTTGCCCCTGCGGTTGCCGCCGAGCGGAATATACACATATTCCCGAAACCAGCTGCCAAGTGTGATGTGCCACCGCCGCCAGAATTCTGTCATGGAGCAGCTGGTATACGGGTGGTCGAAATTGGCGGGCAGACGGAAGCCGAGCATTTCGCCGAGTCCCATCGCCATCAGCGAATAGCCGAAAAAATCAAAATAGATCTGAAACGAAAAGGCAAGAACCGCCATCCACGCAAGCGGCGTCGACAGGCTTTCAAAGCCGATGGTGCACGCCTGTGACCACAGCTTGCCGACGGGATTGGCAAGCAGCACCTTCAGCCCCAGTCCGAAAATAAACACCGCCAGCCCGTGCAAAACACCCCTGCGGTCGACGCGCCGATTGTGCAGTCTGTCCGCAACCGCCTCATAGGTGACGATCGGTCCGGCGATGAGCTGCGGAAACATGGCGATATACACCGCGAAATCGAGCAGGCTTTTCTCGCTTTTGATCTTGCCCCGATACACGTCGGCAATATAGGAGATCCCCTGAAAGGTATAAAACGAAATGCCGATCGGCAGCGCAATGCCGACAAGCGGAACACCAAGCTCGCCCAAGAGGAAATCGGCATATTTGAAGGTGCAGAGATACAGCAAATGGAGCGTGATGCTCAAAATGAGCAAAAGCCTTTTGCGGCGGGGGTATTTTTCGATGCCGATGCCCGCAGTCCAATCCATCAGAATGCTGCCGATGAACAGGATAAAATGATAGGGGGTGTCGATCGTCCCGACGAAATAGAAAGCAAGGCTGCCGACCAGCAGCACAAAATTTTTCAGCCGTTTCGGCACAAGAAAATAGCAGCCGAAAAACAGCGGCATAAAAAGCAAAACAAACGGCAGACTGCTGAAGACCACAGGCATCCCCCTTTCCGATGTGTTACATAGTATAGACGCATCGGCGGCAAAAAAGGTGACACAAAATAAAAAAAGACAGCGTTTTTTTTGCTGTCTTTTTGTCGGACTATTTCTTTTTGCGGACGTGCTTGCCGTTTCGTGCTTTCCAAAGCTCCTCGACCGGCACGATGTCCTCAAACACCGCGCGGTGGCGGCTGCTCATGGCACGGTCAAGGTGCAGGCAGCCGAAATACCAGCGGGTGAAGTTCACCGTTTCTTCCAGAGGATTGAACAGCAGGTTGATCCCGCTCGTCGGCGTGCCGAGCGAAAAATAGCCGTTTGCCTTGCCGGACGGCTCGTGCGTCAGGATATAATCCACCGTGTTGTCCGCCGCCCGCAGGTGCGTCATGGCATTTTCCATATCCTCCGCCGTCGGCATTTCCTGTTCGAAAAACGTGCCCGCATGCATGCGAATATCGTGATCGGGGCTTTCCCCGCCGCCGATCGTGAGAAACGTTTTGCCCTCAATCGTATAGATCTCGCCGCGCAGCAGATGCACAATGTTCCCGACGATCGTCTGCACCCGTCCGCCGTTCCAGTCACTTTCGGGATAGGCGGCGAGCAGATCATAGTTTTCGTGTCTGCCGTCCAAAAACGCGACGGTATATTTTTTCTTTCCGAGCTTTTGCAGCCGCTTTTTCTCCGCTGCACTGCCATCCCACACAAAGCCGAAATCGCCGAGGACGATGAGTGTGTCTCCCTTTTTCAGTTTTTTTGCCGCCGCGGTCTCAAAGCGGGAGAGATCGCCGTGCGTGTCGCCGGTTATGTACACCATGAACGCTGCCTCCGAAAAATAAAATAAAAAAAGCGTGCATAAATGCAAGAAGTATGGTATTCTAAAATCATACTATACTTATACGGTGATTGTCTATGGTTTTGAAGAAAATTTTTTCGATCCTCACGGTGCTGACGCTCCTGTGTGCGCTGGCGGTGGGATTTGCGTCCCCTGCGGCGGCATACACGCTGCCCGAGGATGTGCAGCTGAACGCCCGCGCCGCGGCGGTGGTGTTCCTCGGCGGCAATGCCGCGGAGGCCACGATCACTTTTGAAAAGGATGCCGACGCGGTGCACGCGCCGGCGGCTTTGGTGCGCCTGATGGCAGGCGCATACACCTTGAAGCAGGTGAAAGAAAAAAATCTTGACATGAACACCGTCGGCGGTACCTACACCCTCGACCTTTTCAACACCTATGTCGCCGGGACGGGCGTCACGGCGGCGGGCATGGAATACGGCGAGCAGTGGTCGCTGCGCGACCTTCTGACCGTTTCCATGATCCAGACGGCAAGCGACGCGGCGATCACGCTGGCAGCGACCGTTTCCGGCAGCGTGGAAGAATTTGTCGCGGGCATGAACGATCTGGCAAAGGAGATCGGCTGCGAAAAAACGCATTTTGCCAACGTCACGGGGCTTGACTCCCTGAGCCAGTATACCACCGTGCGGGATCTCTACCGCATCATGCGCTATGCCATGCAGTATCCCGCATTTTCCGAGATCTGCTCCCAGGTGCAATACAGCGTAAAGCCCCTGTCCGGCGGGCGCGGCTATACCATCGTCAACCGTCTCGACATGCTGCGCGCGTCCAGCACCTTCCGCTATACCCCGCTGAAATTCGGCAGAACGGGACTTTCCGAGCATGAGGGCTGGGGGCTGGCGTCGGTCGCGTCCGACAGCGGCTATGACTATATGGTGATCGTGCTCGGCTGTCCCACCAAAGGCGAAAACGGACAGGTCGGTCTGCACTATCTCGACAGCATGGCGCTGTTCCGCTGGGCATTCCGCAACTTTACTTACAAAACGCTGCTCACCGACAGCGAGATCCTCGGCAGCGTCAAGGTGCGCCATGTGTGGGGCAGACAGTCGGTGAACCTCGTTCCCGCAAAGGGCTTCTCCACCGTTGTGCCGAGCACCGTTGAGGCAGAAACCGTCATCAAAAAGGTGACGCTGACGCAAAACGAGCTGACAGCACCCATCGAAAAGGGCACTGTCTGCGGCAAGGTGGAGCTTATCGTCAACGTGGACGAAAAGATCGGCGAGATCGACCTCGTCGCAGCGGAGAGCATGCAGAAAAACGCGCTGCTTGCCGCCCTGTCCGGCGTCGGCAGTGTGTTCACCTCGGTGTGGTTCTGGCTGATCTTCTGTGTGCTGCTGGCGCTCATTATCGGCTATGTCGTCTATGCGGTGCTTGATGCGCGGCGGCATCGGCGGCGCGTCGGAAAGAAACGGTGACGGCATGGCAGAGCTGACCGATATTGCCTATATCAAAGCGCTGCTCACAAGGCACGGCTTTCATTTTTCCAAAAAGCTCGGGCAGAATTTTCTCATCAACCCTGCCGTCTGCCCACGCATGGCAGAGGCGTGCGGCGTCGACAGGCAAAGTGCCGCCCTGGAAATCGGCCCCGGCGTCGGCGTTCTGACAAAAGAACTGGCAAAGCGTGCGGCAAAGGTCGTCGCCGTCGAGCTTGACGACCGCCTGCCGCCCGTGCTGGCGGAAACCTTGGCGGACTTTGACAACGTCACGATCGTTTCGGGAGACGTCATGAAGCTCCCGCTCGACGCGCTGATAAAAGAGCAGTTTGGGGATATGCCGGTGCACATCTGCGCCAATCTCCCCTATTACATCACCTCGCCGATCCTGATGCTGCTGCTTGAAAGCCGTCTGCCGATCGAGGACATCACCGTCATGGTGCAAAAGGAAGCCGCCGAGCGGCTGTGTGCCGCACCGGGAACGCGCGCCTGCGGTGCGGTGAGCCTTGCAGTGCAATATTATGCCGAGCCGACGCGCCTTTTCTCTGTTTCACGCGGCAGCTTTTTGCCCGCACCGAACGTGGACAGTGCCGTCATCCGCCTTGCCGTGCGCAAAACGCCGCCGGTCGCCGTCGGGGATGAAAAGCGCCTTTTCGCTCTCATCCGCGCTGCGTTCGAGCAGCGCCGCAAGGCACTTGCAAACGCACTTTGCACGGCGGGCTTCACAAAGGAGGAAAATCTCGCCGCCCTCGAAAGGGCGGGCATCCCGCCGACGGCGCGCGCCGAGCAGTTGACTCTTGCGCAGTTCGCCGCCCTTGCGAATGCCTACATATAAAGTGCAAACGCCGCCCTATACGGGCGGCGTTTCGTCTTTGTTTTGTCGAATAAAATAGCGTTCATTCTTGCACGCATGGCGATAGGTGCCGGGCGTCATGCCCGTCTCGCGGCGAAACACGGTGTGGAAATAGCCCGTTTCGGCAAATCCCAGCCGCTGCGCCACCTCTGCCGCGGGCACGCCCGCATCCAGCAGCTGCATCGCGCGCTGAATTTTGATGGTGAGAAAATATTTCGCCACGCCGCGATCGGAATAGCGGCTGAAAATGCGCTTCATGTTGCTGACCGAACAGCCGCAAAGCTCCGCTAACTGCTCCACCGACAGGTCCTCCTCGCAGTGTGCATGCAGCACCTGCAGAATTTCCCGAAAGCGGCGCGCCCCCGGCGTCAGATCATGCTCGTCGGCGGGAACATGGTCGCGCAGGGCAAGCAGCAGCATCTCCACCGCCAGCGCCGCGTCAAAGGCAGCGCCCGCATAGCCCTCTTTCGGCTGTGCAGGGTCATACAGCGCCACGGCGCCCGCCACCTTTTTGCAGGTTCTGGCAAACTGCTGCTGCTCGCGCGGCGTCAGTTCCATGCAGCGCCCCTCGAAATACCGCATGCCCTCGCCCACAGTGTGAAACGTCAAGATCTGCAGATGCGGCGCGGTATCATTCTCCGACCAGATGCGGTGAAATTCCATCGGCTTGTGGAACAAAAGCTGCCCCGCGCGCAGGGCGATGACCTTTTCGTCCGCAGTCGCGGTCGCCTGCCCGTTCACCACAAACACCGCTTCCCAAAAATCGTGCATCTCGCCGGAATAGTAAAACCCCTGCGGGCGCACCACGTCGATCGCGTTATACAAAGCGTCCACCGTGAACGGACGCTCCACCGGCTTTAGCTGATACACAGTCACTCACCCCTGTCCTAAATCACAAAAAAATCTCTTTTTCCCCTCAATACTATAACATTCGTGCGCCCGCGTCAAGATTTTCGTTGACTTTATACGGGAAAAATGCTACTTTTATAGTGTAAATACCGTGAAGGGGGCTTTTTTATGTATTGTAAGAACTGCGGCAAGCCGATGGATGACGCTGCCGTCGTGTGTGTCAACTGCGGTGTGCCGCGCGGCACAGGCAATCGGTTTTGTCAGAATTGCGGACAGCCGGTGAGCCCGGATGCCTTTGCCTGCACCAACTGCGGCGCACAGGTGTTTGTGCAGCCCACACAGCCGGTCAATCCTGCGGCGAAATCCCGCATTTGCGCCGGACTGCTCGGCATTTTCCTCGGCGGTTTCGGCGTCCACAATTTCTATCTCGGCTATACTGGCAAGGCAGTGGCACAGCTGCTCATCTCCGTTCTGTCCGTCGGTTTTCTTTCCGGTGTCTCCGCTATCTGGGGACTCATTGAGGGCATCATGATCCTCACCGGCTCCATTGCGACGGACGGCAAGGGTGTCCCGCTGCGCGACTGACATCCTTTTGCGGCACCGTCAAAAAAGACGGTGCCGTTTTTTTGCTTTTCGGGGGTGACGCTCATGGATTTTGCAGATCTCGACAACTGTCTTTTCGATCTTTTCGACATCTTTGCCATCCGTCAAAAGGCAAGCGGCAAAACGCATTTCACCATGCACACGCCCCGTCCGACCGACGGACTTCTTTTGTTTGCCGGCAGCAACGGCGTCTATTATCAGGAGGGGCACGCGCCGCTTTATGTCCCGCAGGGAGCGCTTGTCTATCTCCCGCGCGGCAGCAGCTATGTCTGTGAAAACGCGCCCATGCAGGGCGGCGACATGCAGGAAAATCTCCTGTTTGAATTCACGCTGCACCCGTCCGATCCTGTTTTCGGCGAAAAGGGAGAATTGCAGCATGTGCCCTATGCCAGGCAGCCCGTCTCTCTCGGCGACCGTCTCACGGTGCTCACCATGCGGCACACGGCACTCTACGGTCGGCTTTTCTGCGATCTCATTGACGCGTTTTCCGGCACGCCGAAGCCGCTCACCATCTATGAGCGTGCGCTGACGCTTTTGCGCACCCTGTCCGTCAACCTGCGCATGGAGCAGGAAAACCCGCGGGACCTGAGCATCATCAAAGAGGGCATCCGCCTGCTCATCGCCGAGGAAACGCCGCAAAAAAGCATTGCCGAGATCGCCGCCGTCTGCAACATCAGCGTCGGCTATTTTGAGCGTCTTTTTCACAGCTATGCCGGCGTTTCGCCGCTGGAATACCGCACGCTGCACCGCATCAATCACATCAAGATGCTGCTGCAAAAAAACACCTGCACACTCGACGAGATCGCGGCAACGCTCGGCTATTGCGACAGCGGCTATCTTTGCCGCATCTTCAAGCGTAAGACCGGCATGACACCCAAAGCATACCGCAAGGCATACCTTGCCGACATCGCCGACGCATACAAAGCGCCCCAGGCTCTTGTATCCTCTGACGAAATGTGGTATACTGGGGTGTAATTACGGAAAGAAACGGAGATATATCCTTGGAAAATGTAGAGAAAAACGGGTTTGCGGCGCTGCATCTGCAGCCGGAAACGGAAAAAGCACTGCAGAAAATGGGCTTTGCCGCCCCGACACCCGTGCAGGAGCAGACCATTCCCGTCATGACCGAGGGGCGCGATGTCATCGCCAAGGCCCCCACCGGCACCGGCAAGACCTGTGCGTTCGGCATCCCGCTCATTGAGTGTCTCGACACCTCGCTCACCAATCTGCAGGCGCTTGTCATCTGCCCGACGCGTGAGCTGTGTCTGCAGATCACCGACGATCTGCGGCATCTGGCGGCGTTTCGCCCCGACGTGCGCATTGCCGCCGTCTACGGCGGACAGCCGATGCAGCGGCAGATCACCGCGCTCAAAAAAGCGCCGCACATCGTCGTTGCCACGCCCGGCAGACTGCTCGATCACATGGAACGCGGCAACATTTGGCTCGGCGACATCTACACCGCCGTTTTGGACGAGGCGGACGAGATGCTGAAAATGGGCTTCATCAAGGACGTGCGCCGCATCCTCAACGCCACCCCCGCCGACACACAGGTGGTGATGTTCAGCGCCACCATTTCGCGCGAGGTCATGGACGTCGCGTGGGAATACCAGCATGACGCCGTGGAAATCACGGTGGAATCGGCCGGCGACAACCGTCCGAAGATCGACCAATATGAGGTGCCGACAGCGGGGCAGGATCGCTTCGCGCTGCTTTTGTCGCTCATCGATCGGATGCACTATCACCGCGTGATGGTGTTTGCCAACCGCAAGACCACCGTCATGGGACTCGGTCGCCGCATGGAAAAGGCGGGACGCTCCGCCGACTGCCTGCACGGCGACATCCCGCAGGGACAGCGCAACCGTGTTATGCAGAGCTTCCGCGACGGAAAGTTTGAAATTCTCGTCGCCACCGACGTCGCCGCGCGCGGCATCGACGTGGACGACGTCGAAGCGGTGTTCAACTATGATGTGCCGGACGAAAACGAATACTATCTGCACCGCATCGGCAGAACCGGTCGCGCCAAGCGGCGCGGCGCTTCGTTCACCTTCACCGGCGATGCGGACACGTTCCGCATCCGCGACATCAAAAAATACACCCATTCCGACATGACGCTCCTCACCCCGCAGGAAGACGGCAGCTTTCTCAAGCCCGACGGCACGCCGCTTGAGGCGGCAGACTGACATAAAAACCACGCCCCGCAGTGCGATGCACTGCGGGGCGTAAGTTATTATCTTTGTAAGCGTTCTGCTATTTCGGTCAAAATATTCAAGTTTGTTTCCGATAAACCTTCGACTGCCTTTAACAGGCGATGAGTCTCTTGCGGAAAGGATTGCTTGTCATCAAAGAATTCCTGCGGCGTCACCTGCAAATATTCACAGATATATAAAAATTCCGATAAAGATGGAAGCGAATTCCCGGATGAAATGCTTTGCATATATCCTTTGCTGTGTCCGAGATCCAAACTCATTTTATATTCAGATACGCCCATTTTCATGCGCAGTGCTGTTATACGACTGCGGATATACGCCACATCCATTGCCTATCACCTCTGCTATTAGTGTATACGATTTTTAGAGGTAATAATTCTTGTGTATGTACCGATTTTTGTTGATCTATACCTTTTGTAGTAGTATAATCGATAAAAATGAAGTACATACATAAGTAGTCGATTAGGTGATCTGCACATTTTTCGGACATAGGGATTGTCCTGACAGCCTTGAAACAGATTTAGAGAAATGCTTGCAAAAGCTGATTGAGAATGAAAACGCCACCACCTTTTATGTCGGCAATCAGGGAAACTTTGACCGTTTAGTACATAAGGTTTTGAAAAGGCTAAAAGAGATGTATCCACACATTACATACACAATCGTACTGGCATATATGCCGCAAAATGAAAAACAACCCGAAGAAACATTGCTGCCGGATGGTATAGAAAATGTTCCTCGTCGTTTTGCTATATGCTACCGTAATCGTTTCATGCTCAAAAAAGCGGATTGTGTCATATTTTACGTTCATTACATCAGTAGCGGCGCGTATACATATTGTGTTGCCGCCGAAAAGGCAGGAAAACGTTGCATCATGTTATAAAAACCACGCCCCGCAGTGCGATGCACTGCGGGGCGTGATCTTTATGCGTTATTTTTCATCCGTCACATCCGGCGCGACAGACGGGCGTGTGGCTTTTGCTGCGTCTGCGATGCGGACGGTTTTGACACCGCTATCCACCGGCAGCAGGAAAAGGCGGTTGCCGATCGCGTCCGCTTGCGCCTGCGGCACGATCTCCAAAATGTCGCCGCTGACATGGGCGGAAAGATCCGTTATGTCGGTTTGCGGCAAATAATAGATGAGCAACCGATGCGTCTCGAAAAACGCCGTGCCGTAGGCTGTCGCCTGTGCCCGAAACACGGCGTCACCCGCCTTTTCGGCAAGGTCGATGACCGTCTTTTGGTCGTCCGCCCAATACACCGTCTGCGGTGAAAGGGACAGGTCAGCGGTCACGGTCAGAACGGCGGCAGCAGTCATGAGCTTATAGCCCTCGGTGTCGGTGCCGTCCACGCCGTCGGCGGTGTCATCGCTGACGGCGCCGTTTGTGTTGCCGTTGTCCCCCGCAAAACGGGTCGCCGCCGACGTTTGTGTGCCGTCGGCGCTTTCTTTCGGCGGTGTCGTCTGCGGCAGGCGCAAAACCAGCGCCACCGAAAGCCCCGCCACGCACAAAATCGGCAAAAGAGACAGCATCACGCGGTTTCTGCGGCGGCGCACGCGCAAAACGGCGTCGCGGCGGGCAAACACCTCCGCCTTATACGCTTCATCCGATCTCATACTACACCTCCCAGTGCTTCCCGCAGCAAGCCCTTTGCGCGGTACAGCAAATTGTCCACCTGCTTCGGCTTTTTCTTCATCACGACCGCCGCCTCCGCATAGGACAGCTCCTCGAAGTATACTAAGTATACCGCCGTTTGCATGTCCTGCGGCAGACCGCCGATCGCGTCGTGCACCGCGCGCTTTTGCGCGTCGCGCAAAAAGGCGGCTTCGGGCGTGCGCTCATCCGCCGCATTCTCGTCGAGCGGCAAGAGGGGCAGCGCCCGCCGATGACGCAGACAGTTGAGCGCACGGCTGCGCCCGAGCATATACAGGTAGGTTTTCAGCGAGGTGCGGAAGTTATAGTGTTTCGGGTGCAGCAGTACATACACAAAGCAGTCGACGGAAATGTCCTCGGCAGCGTGCAGATCCCGCACAAAGCGATCGATGAAAAGAATGAGGCCGTCGCGATACAGCGTCATGATCTCCTCAAAAGCCGCTTCGTCGCCGTCCGAAAACCGTCGATACAGTTCTGCTCCTTTGTCCACAAAACTCCCCCCTCGCACCCTTTATACACGCAAGGTGCGCCTTTTCCTTACAGAAAATAAAAAATGCCGCAAAGCGGCATTTTTTCATGATTAATATTGCAAAAACCGGATCTTGCCAATGAGCGGCAGCTCCTTTGCTCTGCCTTTGACCGCATTGACAATACCCATGATCGCCAGCACGCAAAGCAGCACGCTGATCAGCCACATGGCGCCCGACACAATCGCCTTCGTCACATAAAGATACTTCAAAGCCGCCGAAAGTATCCTTGTGGCCACATTCCACACGACCATGGCCACGAACAGCACCAGCCCCTGGTTGGTATGGAACCGTGCAAATTTGGAGTTCTTCGCCGCAAACAGCGGGATGAGCACCAGAACACCCAGATAGGCAAGCACCGCATAGCCCTTGTTTTGCGCAATGTCATCGGGCATAAACCGGGCAGTGGTGTCGGGCGTGTCGGTGAAAGCGTCCACCTGTTTTTCAAAAGCCGACTCCGTTTTCTGCGTCTGCGCGTCCGTTGTTGCGCCGCAGCCGGGGCAGAATTTCGCGTCGTCGGGCAATTCTTTTCCGCATTTTTGACAGAACATCATCATTCCTCCTTTTTTGAAAGCATACCACATTGTCGCAGGAAATGCAAGAACTTATGCCGACCGCGTCCCGGCTTTTTTCGACAGGGTTTTTCATTTTTTCTTGCCCTGCGGTCGTATATATGCTATACTGAATTTATGTATAGAATACTGTGAGGGAAAAGCATGCCGTTTGAAAAAACCGAAAAAGCGGAGAAAGAGCTCCGCAGCGATCGCATCGTCGGTCGCAACGCCGTACATGAAGCACTGAAAGCGGGACGGGAGATCGACTCCGTCTGGGTTGCCAGGGGAGAGCGCGGCGGAACGCTGCCGATGCTTTTGGCGCTGTGCCGCGATCGGGGCATTCCGATCAAGGAAGTCGACATCCGCAAAATGGACGCCACCGCCGCGCATCATCAGGGCATCATTGCCTTTGCCGCGTGCAAGGCGTATGCCACGATAGACGAGTTGTTTCAAAATGCCGCCGCACACAACGCGCCGCCGTTTTTCATCCTCTGCGACGAACTGGAGGACCCGCACAACCTCGGCGCCATTCTGCGCACCGCCGAGGCGGCGGGCGCGCACGGCGTCATTGTGCCCAAGCGCCGTGCGGTGGGACTGACCGACACGGTGTATAAGGCGTCGGCAGGCGCTGTGGAATATGTCCCCGTCGCGCGGGTGACCAATCTCACCGACACCGTGAAGGAATTGAAAAAGCGCGGCGTGTGGGTCTATGGACTGGACATGGACGGCGAAACGTGGTGCAAGACCGATCTTGCGGGCGCTGTCTGTGTGGTGGTCGGCTCGGAGGGGCGCGGGATCAGCCGTCTTTTGCGCGAGCAGTGCGATCAGATCCTTTCGCTGCCGATGAACGGCAGCATCAATTCGCTCAACGCCTCGGTCGCGTGCGGCATCGTTTTGTATGAGATTGCCCGCCAGCGCGCCGGTATTGCGGCAAAAAACTGAGAAAAAGGGGGACACGGAAATGGATAAGCAGGATATTCTTGACGAGCTTTTGAAGGACTATGCCACCGTGCCCGACCACACCGCAGCGAAAACGGACACGGCTGCCGACGCAGAACCTCCTGCAGAGGAACCGCCTGTTGAAGAAGCCGTCCTAGAAGAGGAGATCATCACAGAAGAGGAAATGCCTGTCGAAGAAGACAGCACCGAAGAAGAGAGTGTCGCGGAAGAACCGCCCGCTGACGGGGAGATCCGCGTGGCGCCGCTCGAAGCACCGACGCAGATCGTTTCCATTGCCGAAAGCGAAGAAACGGCGGCAGAGACCACAGACGACGCAGATGACGACGTGGACGACGGACAGATCACGATGGCGGAGCTTGCCGGCGAGGAGGAGCCGCCCGTTGAGGAGTCCCCCGAGGAAGTCCCCGACTGGGAAGAACAGCTCATAAAGACCCGCCAGGAGAAGATCCGCGATTTTCAGATCAAGCAAAACCGCGAAAGCCTTGACTTTCGCTTTGAGGGCGACACAGCGCCCGACGAGGAGTCGGAGCGAAAAGCGGAAGAACCGCACGCCGCCCCTAAAGAGGAGACCCCAGCGCCGCGCGGTCGCTTCACCGGCGATTTCACCGATTTTTCGCAGGCGGAGGATGTGCGCGCGGAGCTGCAGCACCGCCACCGCTCGGGCGCTTTCCGCATGTGGCTTGCCGCCGCGGCGGGCGCGCTGCTCCTGTGGAGTGAGGCGTCGGTCATCTTCTACGGCCAACCGGCGCTTGCCCCCTCGCTTTTCCTGCTTTTGAACATTTTCCTGCTCTCTTGTATGGCAATTCTTTTGTATCCCATGCTGCGGGACGGCACGATGGCGCTGCTCCACGGCAAGCCGACCGCCGAGAGCGTTCCGGCAGTGGTGACCGCCGCCGTTTTGCTGCACACGCTGGTGCAGTGGAGCGATCTTGCCGCGCTGGAAGCGGGAGAAACGCGTCTTTTCACGGCGCTTGCCGCGCTGTCACTGCTGTTTTGCGGCATCGGCAGGATGGCAAAGCTCGACCGCATCCGTCAGAACTTCACGCTGGTGTCCCACGACACGCAGAAATTTGCCGCCGTGGAGATCAACGACGAGCGCGCCGCGACCGAGATTGGGCGGCGGGCAGTAGCAAACGGCACACCGCGGGTGGCATTTTTCCGCCCTGTGCGGTTTCTCGACGATTTTTTGGCGAATGCCTATATGAACGACCGCTATGACCGCATCATGAGCCGTTTCCTGCCGACCGCAGCGGGGCTGTGCCTTATCATCGGCATTGTTGCGGGTGCGGTTGCCAAAAGCCTTTTAGTCGGCTTTTCCGCCTTTGTCGGCGCGCTGTGCGTGCTGCTGCCGGCGGCGCCGCTGGCGCTGAATGTGCCGCTTTTTGGCACCTGCCGCAAACTGTTGCGGGACGACAATCTCCTTTGCAGCTATGCGGCGGCGGAGCGGTTCGGCAATCTGCACGGGGTGGCGCTGGACGTGTCCGACCTCTATTGGCAGGACAGCGTCGCGCTGCACGGCATCCGCACCTTCCGCGACACCCGCATCGACGAAGCCATCATGGACGCCGCTGCGGTCGCCATCCGCACCGACGGTCCGCTTGCGGGACTTTTCCTGCGCATCATCGAGGAAAAGACCGAAATTCTTCCCGCCGTGGAAAACCTGGTCTTTGAACAGGACATGGGCTTTTCCGGCTGGGTCGGCGGCAGACGGGTGCTGGTCGGCAACCGCAAGCTGCTGGAAAACCACGGCGTGGACACGCCGTCCGGCGACTATGAACGGAAATACAAAAAGGACAACCGCGAGCTTGTCTATCTCTCGGTCGGCGGCGCGTTGTCCGCCATGTTCATCATCAGCTATCTGACCGATCCCGAGGTCGAGGGTGCGCTGCATGAGCTGCAGGACGCACATCTGTCGCTGCTCATCCGCTCCTGCGATCCCAACGTCACCGAGGAAAGCCTTTGCGCGGGCTTTGACCTTGACGATTATTATGTCGATCTTCTGTCCGCATCGGCGGGCAGACTGTATGACGGGCTGCGGCATGAGGGCGGCGAACGCGTTTCCGCCGGTGCCGCCGTCAACGGCAAGATCACGGGCATTGCCGATCTGCTCACCGCCTGCCGCCGTCTGAAGCATCGCGGCACGGCGGCGATGATCACACAGATCGCCCTTTCCGCCGTCGGCGCGCTTTGGTGCTTCGGCACGGCGCTTGCGGGCGGCATCCCGGCAGCACCGGCGATGCTGCTGTTTCTCCCCGCTGCGGCGCTGCTCTCGATCTTATTGCCGCTGATCGTTCGCTGAAAACAAAAAAACACGGGCATAACCGCATCGGTTATGCCCGTGTTTTTCGTGTCTCAGCGCAGCTTGCTGCCAAGCGGCAGTTCGTCCGCAAACAGCACCTTTGCCGCAGTCTCGCCGTTTTCATCCTTTGTGTCGGCGGCGAGGATCATGCCCTGGCTCTCCACGCCGCACAAAACGGCGGGCTTCAGGTTTGCCACCACGATCACCTGTCTGCCGACAAGCGCATCGGGGGTATACCACTTGGCGATGCCGGAGCAAACGGTGCGGGGCGTGCCCGTGCCGTCATCGAGCGTCAGCTTCAAGAGCTTTTTCGCCTTTTTCACCGGCTCGCACGCCATGACCTTTGCCACCCGCAGATCGACCTTTGCAAAATCGTCGATCACGATCTCCGGCAACAGCGGCAAGCTTTCCGTCTCTTTTTTCTCCGGCGCGGCAGGCGTCTGTTCCGCCGCGATCTCGTCGAGCATCTTCTGCATGTCGATGCGGGCAAAAAGCGGGGCGGCAGCACCGACGGCAAACGCCGTCACCCTGCCGAACACGGCAGCATCGAGCGTCGTATCCTCTGCACCGACCTGCAGCTGGCGCAGAATTTCCGCGCCCGTGTCGGGCATGAACGGAGAAAACAGGATGCCGAGGATGCGGATCGTCTCCAGCAAATGATACAGCGCCGTTTCCAGCCGCGCCGTCTGCGCCTCATCCTTGGCAAGCGCCCAGGGGGCGGTCTCGTCGATATATTTGTTGCAGCGCTTGGCAAGCTCCATGAGCGTGCCCGCCGCATCGGCGTTGTGATAGTCCTCCATCTGCTGCGAGAAGGTCGAGAGCGTTTCCGCGACCGCTGCCAGCAGCCCCGCGTCCGGCTCGCCCGCAACGCCCGCATTTTTCACCGTGCCGCCGAAGTATTTATTCGCCATCGCGACGGTGCGGTTGACAAGATTGCCGAGTGTGTTGGCAAGATCGGCGTTGTATTTGGTGATGAAATCCTCATAGGTGATGGTGCCGTCCTGTGCAAAGGGAATGGCGGACAACAAATAGTACCGCACCGCGTCCACGCCGAAATGCCGCACAAGGTCGTCGGCATAGATCACGTTGCCCTTGGACTTGCTCATTTTGTCGTCGCCGGACAGAAGCCACGGGTGACCGAGCACCTTTTTCGGCAGCGGCTCCCCGAGCGCCATCAGAATGATGGGCCAATAGATGGTGTGGAACCGCACGATGTCCTTGCCGATCACGTGCAGATCGGCGGGCCAGTATTTCTTATATTTCTCCGACGATCCGTCGGGATCATAGCCGCAGCCGGTGATATAGTTCGAAAGTGCGTCGATCCAGACATAGATGACATGCTGATCGTCAAACGGCACGGGGATGCCCCATTTGAACGAGGAGCGCGACACGCACAGGTCGGAAAGTCCCGGCTTTAAGAAGTTATTGATCATTTCATTGCGGCGGGACACCGGCGTGATGAAATCGGGGTGCTCCTCATAATACTGCAAAAGGCGATCCTGATATTTCCCGAGCTTCAGGAAATAGGCTTCCTCCTTCGCGTCGACGACCTCTCTGCCGCAGTCGGGGCATTTGCCGTCTTTGAGCTGCGACGGGGTGAAGAACGACTCACACGGCACGCAGTATTTCCCCTCATAGGCGCCCTTATAGATGTCACCCTGCTCATACAGCTTTTTGAAGATCTTCTGCACCACTTTTTCGTGATCGGTGTCGGTGGTGCGGATGAAGCGGTCATAGGTCACGTTCATGCAATCCCACACGCTCTTGATCTGCGCGGAGATATCGTCGACATATGCCTTGGGGGTGATGCCCGCCTTTTCGGCATATTCCTCGATCTTCTGTCCGTGCTCATCCGAGCCGGTCTGAAACAGCACATCAAAGCCCTGCATCCGCTTATAGCGCGCGATAAGATCGGCAAGCACGATGTCATAGGTGTTGCCGATGTGCGGCTTGCGGGAGGTATAGGCGATCGCCGTGGTGATATAAAACTTCGGTTTTTCCATGTAGCGATAAACTTCCTTTCCGTCATATACAGGTTTATTTTACCATACTTTATGCAAATTACAAGCCCCGCTTTTGAAAAAACAGTTTTCGCAGCAGATCGGCGGGCAGCACCGTGAGCGAGAGGGCGATCACCCGCCGCCATTCGGACAGCGTCAGAGGGGCGGCACGGAAAAGACTGCCGCCGTAGATAATGAGCAGCACCTGCACCCCCGCCGCCGCCAGCATGATCGGCAAAAAGGCGCGATTGCCCGCCAGGTGGGAAAGAAGATGGAGCCGTTCGGTGCGGGCGTTGAAGCTGTTGAAAATGCCGCAGAAAATGAAAAGGGCAAAAAATGCACTGTAAAAATAGGTCTCGCCCGCCGTCGGGCGGAAAAAGCCGAAGAAAACGGGCAGCTTGAGAAACGCGAAGCAAAGAAAGATCGTGAACCCGCCGCACCACATGATCTGCAGCAGCATCGCGCGGGTGAGCACCGGCTCGCTGCGGGCTTTCGGCGGCTCGCGCATATATTCCGCCAGCGGCGGCTCACCGGCATAGGCAAGCCCCGCCAGCGTATCCATGATGAGGTTCACCCACAGCATCTGCATCACCGTCACGGGTGTGTCGATGCCGATGAACGGACCGATGACGGACATCCCCACCGCGCAAAGGTTCATGGTGAGCTGGAAAACGAGAAATTTGCGGATGCTTTTGAAGATGGTTCTGCCATACAGCACGGCGCGCACGATCGAAGCATAGTCATCGTTTAGGATAACGATGTCCCCCGCTTCCTTTGCCACCTCGGTGCCGCTGCCCATGGCAAAGCCGACATCCGCCTTTTTGAGCGCGGGCGCGTCATTGATGCCGTCGCCGGTCATGCCGACGACCGCGCCCGCTTCCTGCGCCACCCGCACAAGGCGGCTTTTGTCGGAC
>ERZ791927.276-NODE-276-length-57184-cov-5.898720_pt1 | contig 57184 bp, 53 predicted proteins | sample MGYA00510130_ERZ791927 | MGnify/ENA primary metagenome ERZ791927 (study PRJEB30046, sample SAMN00792055) | human gut metagenome | study: EMG produced TPA metagenomics assembly of the A metagenome-wide association study of gut microbiota in type 2...
AATGCCCTTCTAGGGCTTATTCAAGCCTCCGGCTTAGCCGGAGGTTGTGACTTTTATAAAGAGTCTTGACAAGTGAACGACCGTTTACTTCACTATATGTGAACGGTCGTTTGCTATAAACAGTCGTCTATGTTGAGGGGGCAGAGTATGGGGGACACAAGGGAGAAGATCCTGTTGACAGCATTGCATTTGTTTGCACGAGACGGATATGAAGCGGTTTCGGTGAGCGATATTGCGAGGGCGCTTTCTGTGACAAAAGGCGCGCTGTATAAGCACTATGCGAGCAAACGCACGATTTTTGACAGCATTGTGGAGCGCATGTATGCAATCGCGCTGCGCGCTCGCGGCAATATGCTGTGCCTGCAGAAACCTTTGAGGCATCGAAAGCGGCTTATGACACCGTATCACCGGACTGCGTCAGAGACTTCACCGTGGCACAGTTTGATTTTTGGACCGGGGATGCCTTTGCTGCCGATTTTCGGAGGATGCTGACGCTGGAGCAATATCGAAGCGAGGAAATGACGGCGCTTTACAGCAGCTGTCTCACCGCAGGACCTGTTGCTTATACAGAAGACATGTTTCGCGGGATGATGAAAAACGGTGTTTTGAAGGTCGGCGATCCCGCACTGCTTGCAGTGGAGTTTTTTGCGCCGCTGCCGCTTTTGATGGCAATGACGGACGGCGGCATGAAACGGGATACGTGCAGACGGCTTTTGTGCGATCATATGGAACGCTTCATGCAGCATAACCTGACAGACGGAAAGGAAGAATAAGAATGCACTATGTAAAAAGCGAAAAATGTAACACATCTGCGTTGCAGGCGAAGATCATGGGACCAAATCCCCTGAAGCTGGAAGAAGAGCTGCTCATGGGGAACAGCATCCCGACAGGGGCGGTCGTTTGCAATCTCGGCAGCGGACAGGGGCTGACCAGTGTATTTCTTGCAAAGGAATACGGCTTTACAGTGTATGCGGCGGATCTTTGGAGCGATCCCGACGAAAACCGCCGCTTTTTTGATGAAATGGGGCTGGATGAGCGACAGATCGTCCCCGTTAAAGCGGACGCAACCGCCTTACCGTTTGAAAAAGAGTTCTTTGATGCGGTTATCAGCACCGATTCCTATAATTATTTCGGACGGGACGAACGGTATCTGGACGACAGGCTGCTGCCGTTTGTGAAGAGCGGCGGCTATGTGTATATCGCGATTCCGGGTATGAAAAAGGACTGCCATGATCATTTGTCGCCGGAGCTGCTACTCTCCTGGACGCCGGAACAGATGGACTATATGCATGATGTCAGCTACTGGAAAAGCATTGTCGGAAAGTGCAATGAAGGAACCGGGGCTGATCTGCCGTGTCAGAAGGAAGAAATACCGTTCGTACAAGGGAGAAGTCGGGAAAGTGGCGCCGAAACTCATTCTCCATTCCGACCAAGGCCGGCAATACCGGCACAAACAGTATCAGCGAATGCTTCGTGAGAACGGCATCCGGCAGAGCATGAGCCGCAAGGGAAATTGTCCTGACAATGCCATGATTGAAAACTTCTTTGGATTACTCAAAAGCGAACTGCTGTATTTGCAGGAGTTCACCTTAGTGGAACACTTCAAGCCGAATATTCGGACTGTTACAACAATCACAGAATCAAGGCAAAGCTTAAGGGCTTGCCGCCTGCAATTCACAGACAGCAAGCCCTTTCGGTTGCTTGAACGATTTTTATCCGAATTCTTTGTCTGACTTTTTGGGGTACTTCATTTTCATCGCGCTCTTTCAGACTTTTTGTGATTTCATTTTTTGCAGGATCATGCGCGCACATTTATACACGTCGCCGCCGCCCATGGTGAGCACCATGTCACCGGGCTTTGCGTTTTTGGCAACGTAGTCCGCGATTTCGGGGAAGGTGGGGAGATAGACCGCACCGTCTATCTGCGCCGTGATCTGATCGGCGTGCACGCCCCACTCATTTGTCTCACGCGATCCCATGATATCGCTGACCACCACCTTGTCGGCAAGCGCCAGCGTTTTGGCAAAATCATTGAGATGCCGCGCGGTGCGGGAAAAGGTGAACGGCTGGAAAACCGCCCAAACACGGGCATAGGGCATCTTCTTTGCCGTCGAAATGGTGGCGGCAATCTCGGTGGGGTGATGTGCATAGTCGTCCACAAAGGTCACGCCGTTTGCCTCACCGATGAATTCGAACCGCCTGCCTGCTCCGCGGAAATGGGAAAGCCCCGCGGCGATCTCGGCGGGCGTCGCCCCGCAAAGCGTGGCGGCGGCAGCAGCAGCAAGCGAATTGTATACGTTGTGCGCTCCCGGTACACCGAGCGTGATATGGGTGAGGAAGATGCCGTCGTGATAGAGGTCATAGTCGCCGTATGCACCGTTCACGGTTTTAATGTTTTCGGCACGCCAGCTGCAATCCATGCTCTCACCGTAGGTGATGCGCTTTTCGGCGGGGATGTCCTTCACCGCCTTCGGGGCGTTTGCGTCGTCGGCGTTATAGATGACCTTGCCGGTGGTTTTGCCTGCAAAGCGGGCAAAGGATGCGATGATGTTTTCGAGCGTGCCGAAATAGTCCAAATGGTCGGCATCAATGTCCAGAATGATGGAGATGGCAGGAGTCATTGCCTGATAGTGATCCTTGAATTCACACGCTTCGCACACCATCGTGTCACTGCCGCCCGCTCTGCCGTTGGCATTGATGAGCGGCAGCCGCCCACCGATGAAGATGCTGGGGTCCTTGTCGGCTTCCAGCAGGATCTGCGCAATCATACTTGAGGTGGTAGTTTTACCGTGTGTGCCGGAAACGGCGACGGTGTTTTTGAACTGACGGGTGATAAAGCCGAGCAGCTGCGCGCGCTCAACGAGCGGCAGCTGCTGCTCCCTTGCGGCGACAAGCTCGGGATTGTCCTCGCTGACGGCGGCGGTGTACACCACCATGTCCGCACCCTTGATGTTTTCGGCAGCATGTCCCATGTGCACCGGGATGCCGAGCGCGCGGATGCGCTTTAGGTTGTCGGATTCATTGTTGTCCGAGCCGGTGAGGGCATAGCCCTTGGCGTGCAGGATCTCGGCGAGCGGACACATGCCCGAGCCGCCGATGCCGACAAAATGAATGGCATGAATATTCTTTAAGAGATTTTCCTCACACATACAGATGCGTTCCTTTCGCTTTTTCGTGTCTCTATTATATTGCCGTTTTCCGAAAAAGAAAACCCCTTTTTCGGATTTTTTCCTGTTTTCTCATAAAAATGCAAGGAGATTTACATTGCAAAGGCATACAAAAAGTGCTATACTGACCTGTGTATGTATTTTGGAAAGGAACTATCTATGGCAGACATCAAGCATATTGAAAAAGAAGAGCTTCGTCGGCAGGAAGCCTATGCGCAAAAGGTGCAGGCATATTACGCGGAGCACAAGCGCGGGCTGTCGCCGTTGGCACATATCCGCACTTTCGGCTGTCAGCAGAACGTCGCGGACTCCGAACGCATCAAGGGCATGCTGGCGGAAATGGGCTTCGGCTTCACGGAAGAACCCGAAAACGCCGATTTCATCCTTTTTAACACCTGTGCCGTGCGGGAACACGCAGTGGATCGCGTATTCGGCAATGTGGGTGCCTTGAAGCACATCAAAACGCGGCATCCCGACACGCTGATCGCCGTGTGCGGCTGTATGGTGCAGCAGGAGCATGTGGCCAAACGCCTGCAGGAGCACTATCCGTTTGTGGGGCTTGTGTTCGGCACCCATGTGGTGCACACACTGCCGCAGCTGATATTCGAGGCGCTCGGCAGCAAAAAGCAGCTCACTGTCACGCCGACTGCGGACGGCGTGATTGCCGAGGGCATTCCCGTGCGCCGCGACGGCAGCTTCAAGGCGTTTGTGCCGATCATGTACGGCTGTAACAATTTCTGCACCTATTGCGTTGTGCCGTATGTGCGCGGCAGAGAGCGCAGCCGCGATCCCGAGATCATCCTGGAAGAAATTCGCGAGCTGGTGCGCGACGGCTATAAGGATATCACTCTGCTCGGACAGAATGTCAATTCCTATGGCAAGGGCGAGGCACACGGCGTGGACTTTCCGGCGCTTTTGGAGCGCGCCGACGCCATTGAGGGGGATTTCATCCTGCGGTTCATGACCTCACACCCGAGGGATGCGACAAAGCGCCTTTTCGACACGATCGCGGCATCGAAAAAGATCTCGCATCATTTTCATCTGCCGTTCCAGTCGGGAAGCGACCGCATTCTGAAGCAGATGAACCGCCACTATGACCGCGCGCAATATCTTTCGCTCATTGACTATGCGCGCAAGGTCATTCCGGACATCTCGTTCACAAGCGATGTCATTGTCGGATTTCCCGGGGAAACCCGCGAGGACTTTGAAGAGACTCTTTCTCTTGTAAAGGAAGTCGGCTTTACATCTCTCTTTACCTTCATCTATTCGCCGCGCGTCGGCACACCGGCGGCGTCCATGCCCGATCCGATCTCCAAAAAGGAGAAAACGGCGTGGTTTCAGGAGTTGACTGCGCTGCAGGAGGAACAGTCGGCGGCAAGGCTTGCCGGCATGGTCGGCACGGTGCACCGCACGCTCATCGAAAGCGCCGGTGACGGTTATCTCGAAGCGCGTCTGCCGGAAAACAGCGTCGTGCGCGTTGCGGGCGATGCGGCGCTTGTGGGACATTTTGCCGAGGTGGAGATCACTGCGGCACGCAGTTATATTTTGCAGGGCAACATTTTGACAGTGGAAAATGCTTAAAGGAGATTGCGATATGGAAAAGATTTTGGAAATGGCAAAGGACCTCGGCTACACGCTGCAGGAGGACGCGCGGTTTCTCAAGACCAAAGCGGCGCAGGAGGCGGCGGATGCCGACGAGGCGTTGCAGCAGATGATCGGGGAATTTAACCTCAAACGCATGGCGATCAACACCGAGACCGCCAAGGAGGACGACGAAAAGGACACGGAAAAGCTGGCGACGCTCAACCGCGAGCTGCGCGAGGTGTATGCGCAGATCATGGCAAATGAGCACATGCGGGCATATAACGATGCCAAAATCGAGCTTGACAAGCTCACGCGCGGCATGATGGCGATTCTCAACATGGCGGCGCAGGGGCTGGATCCCGACACCTATGAGGAGAGCGAGGGCTGCTCGGGGAATTGCGGTTCCTGCAGCGGCTGTCACTGAGGTTAAAAACGGGAGGAGAGATCGGCATGGCAGATTTTACGCCGATGATGCAGCAGTATCTGGAGATCAAGAAGCAGCACGAGAATTGTATTCTCTTTTTCCGCTTGGGCGATTTCTATGAAATGTTCTTTGAGGACGCGAAAATTGCGTCCCGCGAACTGGAATTGACGCTGACGGGCAAGGATTGCGGCATGGAAGAACGCGCGCCGATGTGCGGTGTGCCGTTCCACAGCTGCGAGTCCTATATCGCCCGTTTGGTGCAGCGCGGCTATAAGGTGGCGATCTGTGAGCAAACGGAGGACCCCGCGACCGCAAAGGGACTGGTGAAGCGCGACGTTGTGCGCATCATCACGCCCGGAACGGTCATTGAGGGGAGCATGCTGGACGAAGCCCGCAACAACTACCTGGCGACAGTGTTTGTGGATGCCGGACAAAAGCAAGCGGGACTGAGCTTTTGCGATTGCTCGACGGGTGAGGTGCATGTCACCTGTCTTTCCGGCGACGATCTGCAGCTGCGCATTTGCAATGAACTGGGACGGTTTTATCCCAGCGAAATTCTGTTCAATACCGCCGCTGCCGTGGATGAGGCGCTGCAATCGTTTGTCACCGACCGTTTGAAAATGACGGTGGATGTGCGCGAGGATGCCGAGTTTGATGTGGAGCAGTGCACCCAGCGTGTGCTGCGCCACTTTGAGAAAAAGACCCTGGCGACGCTGGAGCTGGAGGACAAGCTGCCCGCCGTCTGTGCGCTGGGGTGCACGCTGGAATATCTGAAATCCACCCAAATGATCGGGCTGGAACGTCTTATCAATCTCGATGTCTATTCGGACATTCAATATATGCGTCTTGATCTCACTGCGCGGCGCAATCTGGAGCTTCTCGAAACCATGCGCTCCAAGGAAAAGCGCGGTTCACTCCTCGGTGTTCTTGACCGCACCTGCACCGCGATGGGCAAGCGTCTGATGCGCAGCTGGATCGAACAGCCGCTCATTCAGCCTGTCCCCATCCTCGGCAGATTGAACGCTGTCGAGGAACTGATGAAGGAAACCGTGCTGCGGGACGAAATGCGGGAAGCGCTGCGGGATGTGTATGATCTCGAACGCATTCTGACCCGTATTATTTACGGCAACGCCAATGCGCGCGAGCTGCGTTCTCTGTGCATGACCATCGAACGGATCGCGCCGGTGAAGGGACTTTTGGCAGGCGCGAACTGTGCGCTGCTGCAAACGCTGTATCAGCAGATCGACGATCTTGCCGATATTGAAAAGCTGTTGTCCACCGCCATCCGCGACGACGCGCCGTTCACCGTGCGCGAGGGCGGCATGATCGCCGAGGGCTATAACGCCGCGCTGGACGAGCTGCGGCTGGACATGAAGGACAGCGGCGCGGTCATCCTGCGGGTGGAAGCGCAGGAGCGCGAGCGCTCCGGCATCAAAAATCTGCGGGTGGGCTATAACCGTGTTTTCGGCTATTATATCGAGGTTCCCCGTTCCTATACGGGCGAAGTGCCGCAGAGTTATGTGCGGCGGCAGACGCTGGCAAACGCCGAGCGCTACATAACACAGGAGCTGAAAGAGCTGGAAACGCGGATGCTGACCGCGCGGGAACGCTCCGTTGCGCTGGAATATGAGCTGTTTACGGAGATCCGCAAAACGGTCGCAAAGGAAATGCTGCGCATTCAGCGCACGGCGGCGGCAATCGCACAGCTGGACGTGCTGGCGTCCTTTGCCGAGGTGTCGGTCGTGCAGCAATACTGCCGTCCCGACATCAACACAAAGGGCGATCTGCACATCGTTGGCGGCAGACACCCTGTCGTCGAGTCGCTGTCGGACGCGCCGTTTGTGCCCAACGATACGACGCTTGACAACCGCGACGACCGCATTGCGCTCATCACCGGGCCGAATATGGCGGGTAAATCCACCTATATGCGGCAGACGGCTCTCATTGTCCTGATGGCGCAGATCGGCTGCTTTGTCCCGGCGACCCGCGCGGATATCGGCATTGTGGACAGCATCTATACGCGTGTCGGCGCTTCCGACGATCTTGCGGCGGGACAGTCCACGTTCATGGTGGAAATGAGCGAGGTGGCGTATATCCTGCGCAATGCCACAAAGGACAGTCTCATCATTTTTGACGAGATCGGGCGCGGCACGTCGACGTTTGACGGCATGAGCATTGCACGCGCGGTTCTCGAATATGTTGCCGACACCAAGAAGATCGGCGCAAAATCTCTGTTTGCCACGCACTATCACGAGCTGAGCGTGCTGGAGCAGGAGATCACGGGCGTGAAAAACTATAACATCGCCGTGAAAAAACGCGGAGACGACATCACGTTTTTGCGCCGCATCGTGCGCGGTCCCGCCGACGAGAGCTACGGCATCGAGGTGGCGAAGCTGGCGGGCATTCCCGACGCCGTGGTGGCGCGCGCAAAAGAGGTGCTGCAGGCGGTAGTTGCCGAAAACGGCGGCACGGTCGCCAAGCACCCGATACATATCGAAAAGGAAGAGGCGCAGATGAGCTTCGGCGACACGCAGCTTTCTGATTTTGTGGAAGATCTGAAGCTGCTCGACGTCAACACACTGACGCCGATCGAGGCGCTGCAGACGCTCTATACCCTTGTGAAGAAGGCACAAACACTCTGATAAAAAGGAGCAACCGCTTTGGGACAGATTCATGTTTTGGACAAGCATACCGCGGAGTTGATCGCCGCCGGTGAGGTGGTGGAGCGCCCGTCCTCGGTCATCAAGGAACTGCTTGAAAACACCGTGGACGCGGGCGCAACGGTCGTGACTGTGGAGATCCGCAACGGCGGCATCACCTATATGCGCATCACGGACAACGGATGCGGCATTGCCAAAGAGGATGTCCCGACGGCGTTTTTGCGTCACGCCACCAGCAAGGTGCGCACGGAGATGGATCTTGAGCACATCGGCACGCTTGGTTTTCGCGGTGAAGCGCTCGCGTCCATTGCGGCGGTGGCGGATGTGCAGATTGCCACCTGCACCGATGAAAGCGGACAGGGGACAGCCTATCGCATCGTCGGCGGCGAGGAACGGGAATTTGACGAGGTCGGCGCGCCGAAGGGTACGACCATCACGGTGTCCGATCTGTTTTTCAATGTGCCCGCGCGCATGAAATTTCTCAAAAAGGACGTCAGCGAAGGCAACGCTGTTGCCGCCGTGGTGCAGCGCATCGCGCTGTCTCATCCGGAAATTTCTTTTCGCTTCCTGCGGGACGGCAGACAGGAAATGCTCACCCCGGGAGACGGAAAGCTGTTTTCCTGTGTTTATGCGGTTCTCGGAAAGGATTTCGCAAACAACGCTGTCAGCGTGGACTACACGCTTGATGGGGTGCATGTTTCCGGCTTTGTCTGCAAGCCGTCCGCCACGCGCGCCAACCGCACCATGCAGCACTTTTTCATCAACGGCAGATATGTCAAAACCTCAACGGCGGCGGTGGCGCTGGAGCGCGCCTATCACGGCATGATCATGGTCGGGCGTTTTCCGACCTGTGTTTTGCACCTGGAGCTGCCGCCGGAGGCGGTGGACGTGAATGTGCACCCCGCAAAGATCGAGGTGCGGTTTGTCAACGAAAAGCCCGTCTTTGACGCAGTCTATCACGGCGTGCGCTCGGCACTGCAGGCGGAAAATGACCCGTCGCCCGCCCCGACACACGCTGCGACGACAAGGCAGGCGGAAAGTGCTTTTCTGCGCAAGGATGTGCCGCAAAAAGCAGCGGTGCAGACCGTGTTTTCGGCTTTCTCCAAGCCGACGGTCACCGCAACCGACGCGCCGAAAGCGCCGCTTTTCACAAAGCCTGTGTCCGCTGCATCCGTTTCGTTGCGGGACGACACGGCGGTGGCGCGTCCCTCGATCGACATTCTCGTGGACGATGAACCGCCGCAGCCGATCGCCGTACAGCCTGTTACACCCAAGGAGCCGCCGCAGCCCGCCGCACCGCAGCGGGAAGAACCTGCCGATGTGCCTGTAACGGAAACTGCCTTTACACCGCCGCGCATCCTCGGCGAGCTGTTTTCGACCTACATCCTGGCGGAGCATGAGGACACGCTCCTTGTGATCGACAAGCATGCCGCCCACGAGCGCATCCTGTATAACGATCTCAAAAAGAAGGTACAGGAAACGGCGTCGCAGATGCTGCTCGAGCCGGTGGCAGTAGCGCTGTCGGCGGATGCTGCAAATGCGGTTTTGGAAGAATTGCCGCTTTTGCAAAAAGCGGGATACATCCTTGAGGATTTCGGCAACATGACCGTTCTGGTGCGTGCCGTGCCGACTGTGCTGGCGGGATGCGATGTCGCATCCGTGATCGAGGAGATCGCGGGCGGGTTCATTTCCGGCAGACGCGATGCATTGACCGCCAAGGAGGATTGGCTGTATCATTCCATTGCCTGCCGCGCAGCAATCAAGGCAGGGGACACCACCACGCAAAAGGAATTGCAGATGCTGACAGAGCGCGTGCTGACCGATCCCGATGTGCGCTTTTGCCCGCACGGCAGACCGGTGAGCTTCACCATGACGAAAAAAGAACTCGAAAAACAATTCGGCAGAATTCAGTGAGAGGAGCGAAGATGTTGGAGCAGCAAAGAGCGCTATATCCCGTGATTGCCGGTCCGACCGCTTCCGGAAAAACCGCCCTCGCAGTGGAAATGGCAAAGCGTCTTGACGGGGAGATCGTTTCCGCCGACTCCATGCAGATCTATGACGGCATCTCCATCGGCACGGCGCGTCCGACGTCGTCGGAAATGCAGGGGATACCGCACCACCTTCTGGGCTTTTTGCCGCTGTCCGCCACCTACAGCGTCGCGCAGTATGTTAAGGACGCCAAGCGTGCTATCGCGGAGATCGAAGAAAGAGGAAAGCTCGCCGTTTTGTGCGGCGGCACGGGACTGTATTTGCAGTCGCTCATTGAAAATATCACCTTTTCGGACGCTGCCGTCAGTTCGGAAGACCTGCGCCGCGAGCTGCGGAAACAGTTTGAAACCGAGGGCGGCGCGGCACTGCTTGCCGCGCTGAAAGAGGTCGATCCCGAGACGGCGGGGCGACTGCATGAAAACGATGCAGGACGCATCATCCGCGCACTGGAGGTCTATCGTCTGACGGGACACACGATCAGCGAACAGGCGGCGCAATCCCGCGCCGTGCCGGCGGATTTTGACGTGTGCATGCTCGTGCTTGATTTTCGCGACCGCGAAAAGCTGTATGCCCGCATCCATGCGCGGGTGGACAGCATGGTGCAAAACGGCTTGCTTGAGGAAGCAAAAAGCGTTTTGTCCGGTCCGTTTGCACCGACGGCGATGCAGGCGATCGGCTATAAGGAATTGAAACCGTATTTTGACGGCGCACTTTCGCTCGACGAAACGCTCGACAACCTCAAAAAGGGCACGCGGCATTATGCCAAACGGCAGCTGTCGTGGTTTCGGCGGATGCCGCAGGCACAGTTTTTGTATGTGGATGATTATGATGGATTGGAGAAGTTGACAGAAGCGGCGCTCGCCGTTTGGAAACAAAGAAAGGGGGAGTTCGCATGAAAACATTTTTGAAGCGGCTGCTCACCTTTTTGGTGTCGCTGACGCTGCTGACCTATGTGTTCATGCAGCTGTACCCGCTTTTCTATTCCTCTGTGAGCTCCGAGGTCGTCAACACCTATACCGCCTATGAAATGCTGACGGTGGACTGCGTCGCGATCCGCAACGAGACGACCGTGCCGCTCAACACCTCGAACTATGTATACTATACAGTGCAAAACGGCACGCGTGTTGCCAACGGCGGCACGATCGCCGAGATCTATACGGGACAGAACGATGCCCTTGTGAAACAGCAGCTGGCGGCGCTGGACGAGGAGCTGAAATCGCTGCAGGATATCGAAACGCTCGGCAGCAGCGGCATCGCCGGATTGGACATTCTCAACACGCAGATCGCGCGCACCATGGAAGAACTGGTGCAGGACGGGGATGCGGCGTCGATGGAATCGGTTTCCACGCTGCGGCAGCGGCTGGTTACACTCATCAACAAAAAGCAGGTCGTCACGGGCAAGGACACGGATTTCTCCGCCCGCATTGCTGCGCTCAAAGCGCAGCAATCCTCTTTGAAAGGGGCGAACAAGGCGGCGACAGCGGTGGTGAAAGCGCCCGTCGCGGGCTATTTTGTCAACACCGTGGACGGGATGGAGGATCTGCTCAAGGTGCAGAACGTCGCCGATATGACGACCGATAACATCCGCACGGCGCTGCAGACGCAGTTTTCCGGCGGCAGCACGGCATATGCCGGGAAGATCGTCGGCGACTATGCATGGTATCTCGCCTGTGTCGTGCCCGGCTCGTATGCCACGGCGCTGGCAAAGGATAAAAGCCTGTATATCCGCCTGCCGTTTGTGACCGACGAGGAGATACCGGTGACGGTGGTGGGGTGCAACCGTGACTCCGAGGGCAATCTTGCAATCATTTTTGAATGTGTGAACATGTCGGAAGCGCTTTCCTCCATTCGCCATGAGTCGATGGAAATTCTGCTTGTCAAGCACACGGGACTGCGTGTGCCGAAGCGCGCCATTACCACCGATGCAGAGCAGAACATCGGCGTGTATATCCGTGCGGGCGATGTGGTGCGTTTTCGGCGCATCGAGCAGGAATACAGCGACGCTGCGGACTATGTGATCTGCAAGGAAAACGCGCAAAGCGGCTATTTGCGTCTGTATGACGATGTCATTACCGAAGGGAGCAACTTGTATGACGGAAAACTCATTCGTTAAAGAAAATCTGCAGGCGGTGCGGGAACGCATGGAAAACGCCTGCATTGCTGCCGGTCGCCCCGTTGACGCCGTGCAACTGCTCGCGGTGACAAAGACGGTGGAGCCCGCCTATATCAACGAAGCCATCGCCTGCGGCGTGACGCAGATCGGGGAAAACCGTGTGCAGGAGTATCTCGGCAAGCGCGACGCGCTGCACCTTTCCGGAGTCAAAACGCACCTTATCGGGCATCTGCAGACCAACAAGGTGAAGTCCATCGTCGGTGCAGTGGACATGATCCAGTCGGTGGACAGCCTGCATCTGGCGCAGGCGATCAGCAATGCGTCGGCGGCGCGCGGCATCAGGACCGATGTGCTGGTGGAGGTGAACATCGGCAGAGAACCGCAAAAAAGCGGCGTTCTGCCGGAAAGGCTGCCCGCACTTTTGGAAGAGCTCGCGTCACTTTCCGGCATTTCGGTGTGCGGAATGATGACCGTGCCCCCGATTTTGGAAAAAGAATACGAAAAAAGAAAAATATTTTCGGAAATGTACCAACTGTTTATTGACAACAGCGCCAAAAAAATAGATAATATAGATATGCATATCCTTTCCATGGGCATGTCCGGAGATTACTATGAGGCGATATTGGAGGGTGCGACGATCGTGCGCATCGGTACTGCCATCTTCGGCCATCGACACTATTAAAAACGGAGGTACAAGCAATGGGATTTTTAGATAAGCTGGTGGATGCTATCAATAAGGATCCGGAAGACGAGCTGGACAACGAGCCGGAGCTGCAGGAGGAAGAAACCATCACCAAGAAAAAAGAGATCATAGATTTTGCAGACGACGAGCCGCGCAAGAGCAACAAAGTGATGAACATTCATGCCACGGCGCAGCTGCAGGTCGTGCTCGTGAAGCCGGAGCGCTTCGACGACGCCAGCACGGTTGCCGATCATCTGAATGCCAAGCGGACGGTCGTGCTCAACCTGGAGTCCGCCAACAAGGATGTGGCGCGCCGCATTCTCGATTTTCTGAGCGGCGTTGCCTATGCCAACGACGGACAGATCAAGAAGGTCGCCAATTGCACCTTCATCATCACGCCGTATAATGTCGGTGTGATGGGCGATCTCTTGGATGAGCTGGAGAATAATGGGCTCTATTTCTGAGGACAAATGGCTTTCGGCGCGCGTTGCGGATGCGGTGGCGCTTTGCGATCGGCAGAGCTGTCCGCATTTCGTCGGTTTTCTCGACGAGGGGCAAAAAGCGCAGATCACGCCGCTTTTGCAACGGGAAAGGGCGGTCTCTTTCCGCTTTTTCGGCGGCTTTGACGGTGCGGAGCGCACGCTGCTCGGCGTGTTCCCGCCGTTCATCGAGCCCGAGGATGCGCTGTTTCCGCTTTGCGTGCTGCGATTTTCCTATCGTGCACAGGCTGAGCTTTCGCATCGCGACTTTCTGGGAACGATGCTTTCCTGCGGGATCAAGAGGGAAACGATCGGCGACATCGTGTGCGGCACGGGGGAGACGATCGCCGTCGTCAGCGAAGAGGTTGCACCCTTTTTGCAGCAGCAGATCGAAAAGGTCGGCGGCGAGGGCGTGACGATCACGACGGCGAACGGCGAGACATTGACGGTGGAGAGGAGATTTCTGCCGATCAGTGCAACGGTCGCTTCGCCGCGGCTGGATAACGTGGTGAAGGCGCTCATCGGCAGCTCCCGAGAAAAAGCTGCCGCAGCGATCGTCGGCGGACTGGTCAGCGTTAATCATGTGCCCTGTGATGCCGTCGCAAAAACGGTCTCGGAGGGCGATATCCTGTCGCTGCGCGGTGTCGGCAGATTTCGCATCGACGCCCTTTCCGAGCACACCAAAAAGGGACGTCTGTTTCTCTCGGCGCAGAAATATCTATAAAATGACATACTGAAAGGATGATACCCATGTATACCGCTGAAGACATCAGAAATATTACCTTTACGAAATCGCTGGGCGGCTATAAGACCGGCGAGGTGGACGATTTTATCGATATTTGTGCGGATACGGTAGAGGAATTGACAAAGACCAATGCCGATCTCAAAAAGAAGATGGAGCTGCTCGCGAACAAGGTCGTGGAATACCGTAACGACGAGGACAGCATCCGCACCGCGCTGCTCAGCGCACAGCGGATGGGCGATACCGTTCTGCGGGAGGCCAATCATAAGGCGGGACTGATCCTTGAAGATGCCAAAATCAAAGCGGACAAGATCGAGGAGACCGCCAAGCAGCAGATCAAAGAGCAGATCGACGAGCTGGATCGGCTCAAAAAGCTGGTCGGCGATTTCAGAACACAGATGCTGAGCGTTTACCGCGAGCATCTTTCCATGATCAATGTGCTGCCCGAATATACGCCGCCGCAGGAAGAAGCCGAGGAAGCTCCCGCAGCGGAAGAAACGGCAGAGGCATCCGAAGAAGTGCCGACGCAGGAAACCGCCGAGCCGGAGCAGCAGACGATGGAAGAAGCGCCCGCTGCAGCGGTTGCCGAAGAGAAAGAAGAACCCGCTGCGACCATGCCGCTTTTCGGCTTCGGCGATGACGAGGAAGATGCGGATGAGGACGCCGGCGGCGGTCGTTTTTCCGACTTGAAGTTCGGTACGGACTACAGCATCGCCGACGATGTCGATGAGGATGCAGAGGATGACAAACGCTTCGGTCATCGGCGGAAAAAATAAACGGGTATATAAAGCGGAGCGGCGTCAGACGCCGCTTTTCTTTTAAGTGAGGTTTTGGAAGGTATGAAAAAATTTTTTGCAGGGTTTTCTTTTCCGCATGCCGCGCGCTACCGTGTGTGGATGCTGACGCCTGCCGCGCTGCTCGTTTTTCTCGATCAGCTTTTCAAATGGCTGACCGTCCGCTTTTTGCAGGAAGGACAGGGCGTGCCGCTCATTGAGGGTGTGTTCGAGCTTATGTATGTGAAAAATCCGGGCGCCGCTTTCAGTATTTTGGAAAACAAACGGCTTTTCTTCATTTTGCTGACGGCGGTGGTCATGGGCTTTTTGCTGCTGGTGATCCTGAGCGGACGCTATCGGCGGCACATGCTTTTGAACATCAGCTTTGTGCTGGTGCTTGCGGGCGGCATCGGCAATCTCATCGACCGCTGCCGCTTCGGCTATGTGATCGACTATCTCTATTTCAAGTGGATTAACTTTCCCGTTTTCAACTTTGCGGATTGCTGTCTGGTCGTCGGCGCCGTGTTGATGCTGATTTTCTTCTTTTTCATCTACGAGGATACGTCTGTCACCAAAAAAACTGCCAAAAAAGCGGAGGACGCGGATGACGACCGACACATGGAAAATTCCTGACGAGGCGGTCGGGGAGCGGCTGGATCGCTTTGCGGCGCAGATGTCGGGGCTGACCCGCTCCGCTGTTCAGGGACTGGCGGATGACGGCGCCGTCACGGTGAACGGAAAAACGGCATCAAAGAATTATCGCCTGCGCAGCGGGGACGAGGTCACTGTCACCGTACCCGAACCGACCGTCTATGAGGCGAAGCCCGAAAATATTCCGCTCGACATTGTCTATGAGGATGCCGATTTGTTGGTGGTGAATAAGCCGAAAGGGATGGTCGTGCATCCCGCTGCGGGAAATTATGACGGCACGTTGGTGAACGCGCTGTTGTTTCACTGTCACGATCTTTCCGGCATCAACGGTGTGCTGCGCCCCGGCATTGTGCACCGCATCGACAAGGACACCAGCGGACTGCTGATCGTTGCCAAGAACGATCGGGCGCATCAGGGATTGGCGGAACAGATAAAGGTGCACAGCTTCACACGTGTGTATGAGGCGATCGTATACGGTAAGCTGCGTGACGACAGCGGCACGGTCAACGCGCCGATCGGCAGACACCCGATAAAGCGCAAGCAGATGGCGGTGACGCCTGTCAATTCAAAGCCTGCAGTGACACATTATGAGGTGATTGCGCGGTATGACGGCAACACAAGACACGGCGCTTTCACCCATGTGTGCCTGCGGCTGGAAACGGGAAGAACGCATCAGATTCGCGTGCATATGGCATCCATCGGGCATCCTGTTGTCGGCGATGCCGTATACGGCCCGGATGCCTATCAAAAGGAGCTGCACGGACAGTGCCTGCACGCCCGCACGATTGGTTTTGTGCATCCCGTGACGGGGGCATATTTGGAATTCACCAGTGATCTGCCGCCGTATTTCAAAGATTTTTTGGCATATATTGCAAAATGAAAAATCCCGCTGCGCTGCAGCGGGATTTTTGTGCGTTATTGGATTTTTACTTTTTGAAGCTGTCCTTCAGAGAGACCGAGCGATTGAACACCAGGTGCTCTTTGCTGCTGTCGCGGCTGTCGACACAGAAATATCCCTGCCGCATGAACTGGAAGGAAGCGGGGGCGGTCACATCCGCAAGCACCGCTTCGACCTTGCAGCCCTGCAGGGTCTCCAGCGAGTCGGGGTTGAGACACGCGAGAAAATCCTTGTCGCCCGCATCGGGATCGGGATCGAGGAACAGGGAGGCATACATCCGCACCTCGGCGTCCTTTGCTGTCTTGGAGTCGACCCAGTGGATCGTGCCTTTGACCTTGCGGCCGTCCGGCGTGTTGCCGCCCTTGGTGGCGGGATCATATTCCGCCAGCACCTCGATAACGTTACCGTTTTCGTCCTTGTTGCAGCCAATGCACTTGACAACATAGGCGGATTTCAACCGCACCTCGTTGCCGGGGAACATACGGAAATACCCTTTGACCGGTTCTTCCATGAAATCGTCCGCCTCGATGAACAGCTCTTTGGAGAAGCTGACCTCGTGCGTGCCTGCGTCGGGATCGACGGGATTGTTTTCCACCGTGAAGGTTTCGGTCTGATCCGCAGGATAGTTCACGATTGTGAGCCTCACCGGATGCAGCACCGCCATGGCGCGCGTCGCATTCTTGTTGAGATCCTCACGCAGACAGTGCTCCAAAAGTCCGACCTCGACTGTGTTGGGCATTTTGGCAACGCCGATGCGCTCGCAGAAATCCCGAATGGAAGCGGCGGTATAGCCGCGTCTGCGCAGACCGCACAGGGTAGGCATCCGCGGATCGTCCCAGCCGGAAACAAAGTGTTCCTCGACCAGCTTGCGCAGCTTACGCTTGGACATGACCGTGTAGTTGATACCGAGCCGCGCAAATTCGATCTGGCGGGGGGCAGCGTCATAATCCACATGCTCCACCACCCAGTTATACAGCGGGCGGTGATCCTCAAATTCCAGCGAGCACAGCGAGTGGGTGATGCCCTCTATCATGTCCTCGATGGGATGGGCATAGTCATACATCGGATAAATGCACCACTTGTCGCCCTGACGGTGATGGTGCGCGTGATGGATGCGATAGATGACGGGGTCGCGCATATTGAAGTTGCCGCTGGCAAGGTCGATTTTTGCGCGCAGCGTCATTGCACCGTCGGGGAATTCTCCCGCTTTCATGCGTTCAAAGAGCGCAAGACTTTCCTCGATGGGACGGTCGCGATAGGGGCTGACCGCCGGGTGGGACAGATCACCGCGGTTGTCATGCACTTCATCGGGCGACAGTTCACAGACATAGGCGAGCCCTTTTTTGATCAGTCCGATCGCGAGGTCATACATCGTATCAAAATAGTCGGACGCATAATAGAACCGATCGCCCCAGTCAAAGCCCAGCCAGTGGATGTCTTCCTTGATGGCATCGACATATTCGGTGTCCTCTTTGGTGGGGTTGGTATCGTCCATGCGCAGGTTGCAGATGCCGCCGTATTTCAGCGCCGTACCGAAGTCGATGCACAGCGCCTTGGCATGTCCTATATGCAGATAGCCGTTCGGCTCCGGCGGGAAACGCGTGTGCACGGTCTTACCGTAGCAGCGGCCTCCCTCGGACAGTTCTTCGTCAATGATCGCGTGGATAAAGTTGGTTGCGGATGCCTCGGCGGGCGTTTTCAGTTCTTCAGCCATTTGTTGACACCTCCGTTGTAGTGTGTATGGCGGCAGCAAAATTATGCAACCGCTCCAAAACGCGTTCTTTTCCGAGCAGATACATGATCGCACACAGATCCGGTGTGTTGCGTCTGCCCGTGACGGCGAGACGCAGCACGGTGCTGACATCGCCGACATGTCCCTTGAATTTTTCCGGCTCTTTCTTATACGCCTTGACGTCGGGGGAGAAGCCGAGCGCAGGGCAGATGGATTTCACGGTGTCGAACCACTGCTGCTTGTCCTCTGTCGGCGCATACGCGGCGCAATAGGCATCCACGATGGCGGCGGCATCGGCAGCGGTGATGTTCTCGGGAAGCGCGGTCTCCGGCGCAAAGGTCTCGTCGAAGAAATAGGCGACATAGTCCGCCGCTTCGCTCCATTTGGCGAGATCCTTGCGCGGCTTGGCGTTTCCGCGATCAATGGAGAAAATACCGGTTGTAAAGTCCTTATCCTTGACAAGGCGTGCGTGCAGCGCGGGGGCATATTCCTTCGCCCAGTCAATGACGGCGCTTGCCACATCCTCTGCCGTCATGCCCGCGATCACGTTTTTGCTGACATCGTTGAGCTTTTGCATGTCAAACAGCGCACCGGAAACGCTCATTTTCTTGAGATTGAAAGGGAAAGCACTGCGCGGGGCTGTGGGATTGCAGCGCCGCCATTCCTCAAAATCGCTGTTTGCCACCGTCATGAGATATTCGAGCACGCTGTCCTTCGGATATCCCTCCTGTGCATAGAAATGCATCGCGGCTTCGGGGTCTTTGCGCTTGGACAGCTTGCGCTTGCCGCCGTTGTCTTCTTTCATGATGGGGCTGACATGCGCGTATTTCGGCGGCTTGAAGCCAAGCATTTTGAACAGCTGCAGATGCTTCGGCACAGAGGAGATCCATTCGTCGCCGCGAATGACATGCGTTGTGCGCATCAGGTGATCGTCCACCGCATGGGCAAAATGATAGGTGGGGATACCGTCGGATTTCAACAGCACAAGGTCCTCATCGTTTTCCGGCATTTCGATCGTGCCTTTGATGAGATCGGTGAATTTGATGCGGTTTTGCTCATTTCCCGGGGAACGCAGCCGCACAACATAGGGAAGTCCCGCCTCGACCTTGTGCAGCGCCTCGGCCGGGGAAAGGTTACGGCAGGTGGCATAGATGCCATAGTAGCCGGTGCGTTCTTTTTTGGCTTCCTGTTCGGCACGGACGGTCTCGCGCTGCTGTTCGGTGCAGAAGCAAGGGTAGGCAAGCCCCTCGGCAACGAGCGCCTTGACATATGCCTGATAAATTTCCGCGCGGCAGCTTTGCTGATACGGTGCATAGTCGCCCTTGATCTCACCGGGGGCGACAAAGCCCTCGTCAATACGCAGACCGTAGGTGTTGAGTCCTTTCAGAATATCCTCGGCACCGCCCTCGACCTCGCGCTTCTTGTCCGTGTCTTCCAGACGGAAATAGAAAATACCGTTTGTGGAAGAGGCGGTGAGACGGTTTATCAGCGCCGTGAAGAAAACGCCGAGATGCAGATACCCCGTGGGACTGGGGGCGATACGGGTCACACGTGCGCCCTCGGGCAGGTCGCGCGGCGGATATTGATCTTCATAATCCTGCGGCGTTTTGGTAATGTGCGGAAACATGCGCGCCGCAAGGGTTTCCCATTCTGTCATGTCAGATCCTCCTAATGGATTATAATCGGATATATTTTACATTTTTATATTGAAATTGTCAATGCAAGTATGCTAATATATAGGAAAATAATTGAGACAAAAGAGGTTTTTTCATGGAACAGACGGCAACGGAAAGAAAAAAACGCGCACTGAGCTGTATACAGCCGACCGGTGCGCCGACGCTCGGCAACTATCTCGGTGCGCTGCGCAACTGGGTGCAGATGCAGGACGAGTTTGAATGTGCCTTTGCGGTGGCGGATCTGCACGCGCTCACCGTGCGGCAAGACCCGCCGAAATTCCGTCAGCAGATCTTGGAGATGTATGCACTGCTGCTGGCGATCGGACTGGACCCGCAGAAAAATCTGATGTTTGTGCAATCGCAGGTGCCCTCGCACGCGGAGCTTTCCTGGCTTCTGTCCTGCTGCACGCAGTTCGGCGAGCTTTCCCGCATGACGCAGTTCAAGGACAAGTCCGCCAAGCACGCCGACAACATCAACCTCGGACTGTTTGCCTATCCGACGCTGATGGCGGCGGACATCCTTTTGTATCAGCCGGACTATGTGCCCGTCGGCGCGGATCAGAAGCAGCACTGTGAGCTGACGCGCAATATTGCGGAGCGCTTCAACTCGATCTATGGCAACACCTTCACCGTACCCGAGCCGTATATCATGAAAGCGGGTGCGCGTGTGCGCTCTCTGCAGGATCCCACGAAAAAGATGTCCAAGTCCGATGAAAACCAAAACGCATTCATTTCTCTGAAGGACGATGCGGACACCGTCATTCGTAAATTCCGCCGTGCCGTGACCGACAGTGAAGCGACTGTGCGGTATGCCGAGGGAAAAGACGGCATCAACAATCTGATGGAGATCTACGGCGCTGTGACGGGCAAGACCATGGCGGAGATCGAAACGGAGTTTGCCGGTAAGGGCTACGGCGATTTCAAAACGGCGGTCGGCGAGGCAGTCGCCGCGACGCTGAAGCCCATTCAGGAGCGCCTTGCGACCTATCTTGCCGACAAGGCTCAGCTGGAAGCGCTGATGCGCGAGGGGGCAGAACGTGCCTATCGCATTTCCTCCCGCACGCTGGACAAAGCCAAAAAGAAAATGGGGCTGCTGCTTCTTAAATAAGTCACAATAAGAAATCCGCCTGTTCCGAAGAACAGGCGGATTTTTTATATCGTGTTCTGTTTCTCAGTTCTTGTCTGCGGTGACCGTTTCCTTGTCGGCAGGCTCTTCTTCCTTAGCGTGGGAGAGGAGAATGTTGGCAAGGATGCCGAGGATCAGCGCGCAGGCGATAGCGGTCAGGGTCACATGACCGAAGGAGACCACGAGTCCGCCGATGCCGCAGATCAGGATGGTGGCAACCACGAACAGGTTCTTGTTCAGACCGAGATCCACATCCTGGATCATTTTCAGACCGGACACAGCGATGAAGCCGTAGAGGGTGACGCACACGCCGCCCATGACACAGTTGGGGATGGTTGCAAGGAAGGTGACGAAGGGGCTGAAGAAGGAGATCACCATCGCCATGATCGCCGTCGCAAGGATGGTGACCACAGAGGCGTTGCCGGTGATGGCGACGCAGCCGACCGACTCACCGTAGGTGGTGTTGGGGCAGCCGCCGAAGATCGCACCGGCGACAGAGCCGACGCCGTCGCCGAGAAGCGTACGATGCAGACCGGGATCCTCAAGCAGATCCTTGTCGATGACAGTGGAGAGATTCTTGTGGTCAGCGATGTGCTCGGCGAACACCACGAAGGCGACTGGCACATAGGCAACCGCTATCGTCGCGATGTAGCTGCCGGAAAGTTCTTTGATGCCCTTGAATGCCGTGACGAAGGTGAAGTCCGGGACAGAGAAGAGCGTCATGTCATGGAACACGCTGAAGTCGATGACCTGCAGGGCGGGGTTGTCGGTGGCGTTGCCGATGACCGTGAAGATCGCCGCAACCAGGTAGCCCGCGAGGATGCCCAGAATGAAGGGGATGAGCTTCACCATTTTCTTGCCGTAGGCGGAGCAGAGCATGACAGTGAACAGCGTCACAAGACCGCAGATCAGGCAAATATAGGGGCTTGCCACGGAGTTGCCTTCTGCATCCAGCACTTTTCCGAGCGACAGATCGCTGACGGCGTTGCCTGCCAGCGAAAGACCGATGATGGAAACGGTGGGCCCGATAACGACCGCAGGCATCAGCTTGTTGATCCATTTGACACCGGCAAATTTCACGATCACGGCGATCACAACATAGACAAGGCCGGCAAAGAGTGCGCCGATCAGCAATCCGAGGTAGCCGAGCTCAACGCTCGAAACCGCACCGGCAAACGCTGCCAGCATGGAACCGATGAAAGCGAAAGAACTGCCGAGGAAGACGGGGCTGCGGAATTTGGTGAACAGCAGATAGACGATGGTTCCCACACCGGCGCCGAACAGCGCAGCGGACTGCTGCATGCCGTTGCCGATAATGGTGGGCACCGCGATGGTCGCCGCCAGGATCGCCAACAGCTGTTGGAAGGCGAAGATGATCAGCTGCCCGAATTTGGGCTTGTCGTGGATACCATAGGTGAGTTTCATGTTGCAATTCCCCCTGTGTTAAATTGTTTTTTATAAATTCCGCCGAAGCGGTATTTATCCGAAGTTTCAGTCGTCGCTGCAAAGTTCGACGGCGGTGCAGCCGTCAAACTCCGGCACCATGACGGAGATGCGCTCGTTGTGCGCGGTCGGCACATTCTTTCCGACAAAGTCCGCACGGATCGGCAGGTCGCGATGACCGCGATCGACCAAAATGGCGAGCTGAATGGCGCGCGGTCTGCCGAGCGCGAAGATCGCTTCGATGGCAGCGCGTGCGGTGCGGCCGGTATATAAGACATCGTCCACAAGGACGATCACCTTGTCATTGACATCAAACGGCAGCTCCGTTTTGTGCAGAACGGGCGAGGGCGCCTCTTTCGTGAGATCGTCGCGATAGAACTTGATGTCCAACTCGCCGCAGGCAATGTCGGCGTTTTCAATCGCGGCAATGTTTTCACGGATCTGCGCGGCAAGCGGCACGCCGCGGCGGCGGATGCCCACAAGGTAGACATCTTCGATGCCTTTGTTTTTTTCAACGATCTGATGGGAAATGCGCATCAGCGCGCGTCGCACATCGTTTTCATCCATCAACACGGATTTCAAAGACATGAAAAAACCTCCCGGACAAAAATAAAAGACCTTGCCGCACCGACAAGATCGCACAAAAAGCGCGCAAAAACTGCGCGTCGTCTCTATGTACATCTTACCGGTCTCTCTGTACCGCTTAAAGCTGTTTTTCATATCATAACACGACAATCGGGATTTGTAAAGAGCTTTTTTTCAAATTTGGCAAATTCGGGAAAAAGTGTGCGATATTATGATGCTTTCCAAATGTTTTCTGTATAATTTGTTGACACATCTATAGTAAAAGTGGTATCATGTATGTAAATGCATGATTCCGAAAGAAGAGGGATTATATACATGAAGATGGCGGATATGCACGACACCACCGATTGCGAAATGCCGACAGACAGCGGCAGACGGCGCACACGGCATTGGTGGCTCGTTTCATCCTATTTTGTCCTATATGATATTTTGGCAGTGAACGCTGCTTTCTTTTTTGCATTGCTTTTGCGTTTTGATTTTCATTTCGGCGACATCCCGCTTTTTTATCTACGGGCATATTGCCGCTTTGCACCGATCTATACCGTGCTCTGTCTCGCTGTGTTTATGGCTTGCCGCCTGTATCAGGGCATTTGGCGCTTTGCCAGCACGACGGAGCTTTTGCACTGCATTTGGGCGACAGCGCTCACGGGCATGCTGCACATTGTCGGGATCGCTTTTTTTCAGCGTATGCCCGCTTCCTATTACATCTTCGGTATCATATTGCAATTTCTGCTGATCGTCGGCGGACGGTTTTTCTATCGCTTTGTGCTGCTTTTGTATCATATCCGCCGCCGCGATTCCAAGAAAAGTGCGCGGGTCATGATCATCGGCGCCGGTTCTGCCGGACAGCTGATCCTGCGGGACATCATGAAAAGCGACAAATGCGCAGAGCATGTCTGCTGTATTATCGACGATAACCGCAACAAATGGCGGCGGTATATCGACGGCGTACCGATCGTCGGCGGACGGGACAGCATTCTATACAGCGTTGACAAATATGATATCGACAAGATATATCTTGCCATTCCGAGCGCCACGCCGGAGCAAAAACGGGATATTCTCAACATCTGCAGCGAGACAAAATGCGAGCTGAAGCAGCTGCCCGGCATCTATCAGCTTTTGAACGGCGAAGTGACCGTCAATGCCATGCAGAAGGTCTCCGTCGAGGATCTGTTGGGCAGAGCGCCGATCAAGACGAACCTGCAGGAAGTATATACATTTATCAGCGGCAAGGTGGTTTTGGTGACGGGCGGCGGTGGCTCCATCGGCAGTGAACTTTGCCGTCAGATCGCCGCACATGCGCCGAAGCAGCTGATCATTTTGGATATTTATGAAAACAATGCCTATGAGATCCAGCTGGAGCTGAAAAATCGGTTCCCCAACTTGAATTTGGTGACGCTCATCGGTTCGGTGCGGGACAGCAGACGCCTTGAGGACGTTTTTGCACGCTATCGCCCCGATGTGGTGTATCACGCGGCGGCGCACAAGCATGTGCCGCTCATGGAGGACAGCCCGTGCGAGAGCATCAAGAACAACGCGATCGGTACATACAAGACCGCCTATGCCGCCATGCGGTACGGGTGCAGTCGTTTTGTGCTGATCTCCACGGATAAGGCGGTCAACCCCACCAACATCATGGGTGCTTCCAAGCGCCTTTGCGAAATGGTCATTCAGTCCTTTGACCGCATGATCCGTGACGGACGGGTGCAGGAAATCCCGCCGATGCACACGCATGCGGAAGATATGACACTGCGTGCTGCTGCGCAGCTGCCGCAGGATGTGCACACGGAATTTGTCGCTGTGCGCTTCGGCAACGTGCTGGGCAGCAACGGCTCGGTCATTCCGCTTTTCAAACGGCAGATCGCAAACGGCGGTCCCGTCACGGTGACCCATCCGGACATCATCCGCTATTTTATGACGATTCCCGAGGCAGTGAGCCTTGTGCTGCAGGCGGGTGTCTATGCAAAGGGCGGGGAGATCTTTGTGCTGGACATGGGCAGCCCCGTCAAGATCGATACGCTGGCGCGCAATCTGATCCGACTCAGCGGCTATAAACCGGATGTGGACATTAAGATTGAATATACCGGTCTGCGCCCCGGCGAAAAGCTGTATGAGGAAAAGCTGATGGCGGAAGAGGGACTGCAAAAAACGGAAAACGAGCTCATTCACATCGGTGTGCCGATTCCCTTTTATGTGGACATTTTCTATGAAAATCTGGAACAGCTGATGGAAGCGGCATATGCCAACCGTGAGGATATTCGTGATATGGTGATGAAAACGGTTCTGACATACCATGCGGCGGATATTTCGTCCGATAACGCTGAACAGCAGCAGCCTGCAACGGTGGGCAACTGAAGATCTTTTGAGGTGCAAACATGATATTGGTTCTTTCCGGCTTTTCTCTCATCCTGTTGCTGTATACGCAAAAGGAGCGTTTTCAGAATCAGAAAAAGCTTTTTTGCATATTGATCGCTCTGTATTTTTTCGGCATTGCTGCGTTCAGAGAGATAACCGGCGATGCGATCGATTATGCCAGAATATATGCGCATCTTCCCGCAACCTCGTTTTCGTCGCTGTTTGCGGACTGGCAGAACGATCAGGTGAAGGATTTTGGGTTCTATGCAGTGGCAAAGGTGTTTGCGGACATCGGCATCAGTGCACAGGTGTGGATCGCTGCGATCGCGTTGCTGTTTGCGGTTGCTTTCGGTCGCTTTTTATACAAATTTGCCGACGAACCGATGATCGGCATGCTGCTGATGCTGACGCTGTTCTTTTCTTTTACGCTCACCGGCTTGCGGCAGACGGTGGCGCTGGCGATCATCTTTTTCTCCTATGAGTTTATCCTTGAGAGAAAACCGATTTCTTTCGTTCTGACGGTGGGACTCGCCTTTCTGTTTCATTCCTCTGCGCTTGTTTTTCTGCCGGCATACTGGATAGCCAAAATAAAATTCGGCTGGAAGCAGTACACCCTCATCGGTGTTTTTCTGCTCATTGCCGTTTTCAAAGGGGAGTGGTTCCGCCAGCTGATCGAGCTGCTCGCATGGAACGAGAGCATGGAGCGTTATGCACACAGTGACACGAAACTCTCATGGGCGGGATATATTATCCAGGCGTGCATTCTGTTTTTCTGCATTTTCGCCAAGAAGAATATGACCGAACTGTCTCAGGAAAAGGCATACAGGCTGCAGGCGCTTTTGAACTGTATGGCTGTCGGGCTTTGTATCCAGAGCTTTTCTGCTGTGGTTGCTGAAGCGTTTCGCATCAGCACCTATTATTTTATGTGTTGTACCGCTGCTGTGCCGCTTGTTGTGGATAATCAGAAAAGCGGCAAGGATAAGACGATCATGTATCTCGGCGTAGGCGCTGCGTTGCTTGCCTATATGCTGTATGCAGGAACATACAGCAATCTGAAATTTCTGTTTTAGCGAAAACTGCAAACGAAAAAGCCGCGGCGGCACAGAGAGGTTGTTGGCAAAAGGATTATGAAGATTTTGCAGATAAATGCCGTATACGGATTTCGCAGCACCGGGCTCATTATGTCGGACATAGAGAATATGCTGCAAAAGCACGGTGACGAGGCATACTGTGTTTTTCAGCAGGCGGGTCCCGGGGCAAAGATAACGGAAAAGCACTATCTCATGAACAACAAAGCCGACAGACTGTTTCACGGCTTGGCTGCGCGTGTCACAGGTAAGCAGGCGTATGCCAGCAGACACGAGACAAAGAAAATGCTGCGCTGGCTGGATCGAGTAAGACCCGATATTGTCCACCTGCATAATCTGCACAGTAATTACATCTGTTTGGATATGCTGTGTACATATCTGAAAGAGCACGATATTCCCACGGTGTTGACGCTTCACGACTGCTGGTTTTTCACCGGCAAGTGCTCCCATTTTGCCGCAGTCGGCTGCGAAAGATGGATGCATGACTGCGGCAGTTGCCCACAGCTGAAAGCAGAGGTCCCGAGCCTGTTTTTTGACAATACGGCGTTTGTCCTGAAGGACAAAACCGACCATCTGAACGCCATACCGCGGTTGGCGGTCGTCGGGTGCAGCCGCTGGATCATGCAGGAGGCTGAAAGATCGAAATTGCATCCGAGCGTTTCGGAAGTCATCTATAACGGGGTCGACACGACGATATTCCGCCCGCATGTGTCGGATATACGGCAAAAGTACGGGCTTGGAAATAAAAAGATCATACTGGGCATGGCGGACAAATGGCGCATGCCGCGGAATGAAAAAGCGGTTCGCTCCGTCACGGAAAAAGCGGCGGATGACACCGCTGTTTGTGTTGTTGGCTGTAATGATGCGGATAAGGCGTATTTTTCGCAATTCGAAAAAATCATTTCCGTGCCGTATATTGCCGACAGAGGCGTTTTGTCGGATCTCTATGCTGCTGCGGATGTGTTTGTCAATTTAACGCATGCAGATACGCTTCCCACCGTGAACATGGAAGCAATCTGCTGCGGGACGCCGGTCATCACCTTTGACTGCTGCGGCAGCCCGGAGCTGGTCGGGGAGAACTTCGGGTATGTTGTAAAAGAGGACGACACCGACGGGCTGAATGAGAAAATTCGGAGAATTCTCACGGACGGATTTGCCGTGGATGTTGAAATGGCGCAGCGGTTATACAACAAGGAACGTAACTATGAGCAATACCACTTTTTATACGAGCGCTTGTCGACGAGGTGATGCGCTCGGGAAGGCGTCGGGAGACATGAAAAAGATCAAACTGAGATTTATCATAAACACGCTTTCGGGCGGCGGGGCAGAGAAGGTGTTGGTGGATCTGCTTTCGCAGCTGGACTGTACAAAGTATGATATACAGCTGCTGACCGTGAGCGGCGGTGTCCATGAAAAAGCAGTTCCGATAACGGTACGATACCGCAAAATTCTGCGCGGTAAAGCACGGATCTTGTCCAAAATCGTTTATAAACTGCCGCCGCGCGTTTTCAGGTGCCTGTTTATGCGTGAACCGGCAGACATTGAAATTGCTTACCTTGAGGGCTTTCCTACCAAAATCGTTTCCGCCATGAAAACAAATGCCGGAAAGATCGCGTTTGTGCATTTTGATATGTCGGCAATGAATTTTCTGCAGGATGCCTATGCCACAAAGGAAAAATGCCGCAGATGTTATGAGGCGTTCGACAAGGTGTGCTTTGTTTCGGAAGAGGCAAAAAGCGGTTTCTTTTCCGTGGCGGGAGAGCTTTCAAACGCTGTGATCCTGCACAATGTACTGAACACAAAAGAAATCATCGAAAGCAGCAAAACGCCGATTCCTTATGATTACGGCACCGATGGGATGAAGCTCATATCTTTAGGGCGGCTGACAGCTCAGAAAGCCTACGACCGTTTGGTGAATATTGCAGCATCGCTGCGGGAGACCTTTCATTTTGAGTTATGGATTCTGGGCGACGGTGAGGAACGCGACCGACTGGAAAAGGCGGTTGTCGACAAGGGACTGGAAAACGTGAAATTTCTGGGATTTCAGAGCAATCCCTATGCCTTTTTGAAAAAAGCGGACCTTTTCATTTGTTCATCCGTTTTTGAGGGATACAGCACGGCGGTGACCGAGGCGATGATCCTGGGACTTCCGGTGCTGACGACCGACTGTGCCGGCATGAACGAGATACTGGACGGCGGGAAATACGGCATGATCGTGCCAAACAGCGAACAGGCGCTGGAAGACGGCATGAGAAAAATTCTTTCCGACGCGACGCTTTATGACCGCATGAGATCCGCCGCGCGTGTGCGGGGCGAAATGTTTGCGGACAGCAAAAAAACGGTCGGAGCATATGATGAGCTGTTTTTGGAGGTTATAAACGATGCAAGCGGAAATCAGCGTGATCGTACCGGTCTATAACGTGGAAAAGACGCTGGACAGATGCCTTGAAAGCATTTTGTGCCAAACGTTTCAGGATTTCGAGATCATTCTGGTGGATGACGGTTCGACGGACGGCAGCGGCAGCATATGTGACCGCTATGCTGCGGAATATCCGCAGATCAGCGTTATTCATAAGGAAAATGAGGGACTGGGACCGACGCGCAACGTTGGCATAAGAGCAGCAGAGGGGAAGTATATATATCACTGCGACTCTGACGATTGGCTCAAGCCGGAATTGCTCGAAAAGGTGCATGGGGCGATTGTCGATAACGATGCCGATGTGGCGGTCTTCGGGTATGATCTGTTCACGGAAAAGGACGGCGAGATCATCCCATACAGTCAGACTGTGCTTGCAGACGGTGTCTATGCAGACGGTAAGGAGATCAAAAAACTGTTTTCAAAGGAATACTTCAATTCCTTTGTCGTTTTGTCTGCCTGTAACCGCATGTACAAAAGGTCCTTTATAACCGACAACGGGATCTATTTTCCGTCGCTGCGCCGTTGCCAGGATATGGCATATTCCATGCTGCTTTTTGATAAGATCGAAAAGCTGGTGACGATCCATGACACCTACTATTGCTATATCATTCAGCCCGGAGTGTATAAGGGCAGATCCTACAGTGAAATGATCGACATCTATTGCACGATCTACTCCATGAGTGCCGAATATTTCGAAAAATGGGGATTGTTTGACGAAGAACTGAAGCAAAAACTGAACAGCGATATTTGCGAGAAAATCGCCAACTATTCTGCCTATGCGTGGATCGTCAAATATGCCGATCGGGAAAAGGAGAACATTTGCTGCCTTTTGGAGAATGAGACGGTCACAAGGATGTTTGCGACATATCAAAACAGCAAGAAATCGCGGTTCATGCTGCTGTTTTCCATGGGTGTCAGACGGAAGATGAAACACCTTCTTCATATCACGGCAAAGCTGGTAATCCGAAAACAGCACCTTGACTGAAGGATGATGGGATATGGAAAAGAAACAGAATGTGCTTTTGCGGAAGATCTCCACAATGCTGCACACAAGAAGGATATTCATGAAAAAGCTTGCGGGGACATGGCTTTTCCGCTTGCTGCCGGATAAGACGGCGCTCAAGATACTGTATAAGAATGTGTTTTCCGAAACACTGGATCTCAAGGCACCGCAGACTTTTAATCAGAAGCTGCAATGGCTTAAACTGTATAACCGAAAGCCGGAATATACGCGGATGGTGGACAAGTATGAAGCCAAAAAATATGTTGCCGACATCATCGGTGGAGAATACATCATTCCGACCTACGGTGTGTGGAACAGCTTCGATGAAATTGACTTTTCAAAGCTCCCCGATCGGTTTGTTCTGAAATGTACGCACGGTTCGGGGGATGTGGTGATCTGCAAGGATAAAGCGCGGTTTGACTACGCCGCTGCAAAGAAAAAATTGACAAGATCCCTGCACGTGAATTATTATAAGATCGGTCGTGAGTGGCCGTATAAAAATGTGAAACCGCGGATAATCGCTGAAGAATATATGGTGGATTCATCTACACGGGAATTACGCGATTATAAGTTTTTCTGCTTCGGCGGACAGGTGAAATGCTATAAAATAGATTTTGACAGGACGACGGAACACCACGCCAACTATTTTGACAAAAGCGGAAATTTGATCCGTGCCGGCGAAACGGTATGTCCGCCGATATTTGATAAAGAGCTGCAGTTGCCGCAGAGCATGCCGAAAATGCAATGTCTTGCCGAAAAGTTGTCGCGCTGTGCTTCGTTTTTACGTGTTGACTTCTATGATGTCGACGGAAACATATACTTCGGTGAATTGACCTTCTTTCCCGCCTCCGGTTTCGGAAGCTTTGAACCAAAAGAGTTTGATGCAAAACTGGGGGAATGGCTGGTTCTGCCGCGCGCGGGAGCGAACAACGGGTGAGAATAACCGTGCGTAACACAGTTGCGAGGTACATATGAATTTGAAAAAGCGTGCCCTATGGAATTTTTCCGCATCATTGGCATATCAGTTCTCCACACTGCTGCTCGGTCTGATCCTGCCGAAATACTATACGGAAGTGTTTGGCTCGGTATACAACGGCCTGAATCAAACCGTATCGCAGGTGTTGAGTCTGCTGTCGGTGCTGCAGTTCGGCATTGCGGCAGTGTCTATCCAGCAGATGTTTCAATATATTGCGCAAAACGACGAGCCGTCCATTGCGGCGATCTATTGGAACACCGGTAAGCAATACAGGAAAATGGGCTGGGTCTTTCTGGCGGTTTCCGTGCCGATCCTTGCGCTTTTTCCGCTGCTGATACAGGACGATCTCCCCAAAATCATCATTGTCCTTTTCCTGCTTTTCAGAATGATCGCCTCCGCCGGAGAATACTTTTTTCAGGCGAAATATACCATTATTCTGACCGCATACAATAAAAGCTATGTGATATCCGCTTTCAACACCGTGATGCTGCTTTTCAGCACGGTTTTGCATTTTTCCGTTCTCTTCACGGTGAAGAACATCATTCTGTATCAGTCGGTAGCGCTGGTTGCCACGCTGGTCAGACTGGTCGTTGTTTATGCCTATATCCGAAAAAATTTCGGCTTTCTGTATAGAAACAAGAACGCGGCAACTGTCGCGGATCACAAAACAAAACGCAAGGATGCGCTGATCAGTGAAATCGCGGGCATGGTGATCGACAGCACGGATCTGTTGGTCCTCAGCACGCTTTCGGGACTGGTAAACGCCAGCATCTATTCCATCTACAGCTTTGTTACAACGGGTATCGGGAATGTGTTAAGCTCTTGCAGAGAAGCGGTGTTTGCCGGTCTCGGCAAAACCTTCTTTGCGGATTTCGACGAGTTTCGGCGGAAGTTCGAGCGGTTTGAGTCTGTCTATTTCCTGCTGACATTTTATTTATACACAACAGCACTGCTGCTGTTCAAATCGTTCATTCTGGTATACACAAAAAAGATGGATGCGACCTACTATTATGTGGGATTGCCGATATTGTTTGTTCTCGCGAGGCTGCTTGTCAATCTGCGGATTCCCGCTATCGTGACCATCAACACCGCCGGACATTTTTCGGAGGTGAAGAAGTATGCCGTCATTGAGGCGATCATCAACCTTTGCATTTCGCTCGCTTTGGTGAAGCCGCTCGGTATTTACGGTGTTCTGATCGGTACGATCAGCGGGGCTTTGTATCGAACGCCGCTGCTCGTGCGGCATTCCGATAAGCATATTCTGAAAAGAAAAGGCAGCAGATACTTGAAAAAAGTAGGCGTGTGGCTGCCGCTGCCGCTGATTGCCTACGGCATTTCGGAAACGGTCGATATGCCGGTTGACACGCTTGCCGGGTGGCTGCTGCTGGCAGTTGCGGCAGCTGTCGGTGTGCTTTTGCTGTTTATCCTTTGGAGCTTCGTCGCGGACAGAAGCACGCTAAAGGAATGCATCGGCATTGTGAAAATGCTTTTACACAGAAAGAAAAGGACGGAGAATCAGTAACATGATGAATTGGCACGACAAGGTACTGTTGATCACCGGCGGAACAGGCTCGTTCGGTAATGCGGTTTTGAACCGCTTTCTCAAAACCGACATCGGCGAAATTCGTGTGTTTTCACGCGACGAGAAAAAGCAGGACGATATGCGCCACGATTTTCAGGCGAAGATGCCGGAGGTCGCGGGAAAGATCAAGTTCTATATCGGCGATGTGCGCGACCTTTCTTCCATCAAAAATGCAATACACGGCGTGAACTACATATTCCATGCGGCGGCGTTAAAGCAGGTGCCGTCCTGTGAATTTTTTCCGATGGAAGCGGTGCGCACGAATGTGATCGGCACGGATAACGTGCTGACCGCCGCCATCGACGAGGGCGTGGAGTCGGTCATCTGTCTGTCCACCGACAAGGCGGCATATCCGATCAACGCCATGGGTATCTCCAAGGCGATGGAGGAGCGCATCGCGGTCGCCAAATCCCGCACCACCGACAAAACGAAGATCTGCTGCACGCGCTACGGCAACGTGATGTGCTCGCGCGGGTCGGTCATTCCGCTGTGGATCGAGCAGGTGCGTGCCGGTCAGCCCATCACCATCACCGAACCGACCATGACGCGTTTCATCATGTCGCTGGACGAGGCGGTGGATCTGGTGCTGTTTGCTTTCGAACACGGCAATAACGGCGACATCTTTGTGCAGAAAGCCCCTGCCTGCACCATTGAAACGCAGGCAAAGGCGGTTTTGGCGCTTTTCGACAAGGATCACAGGAGCAGCATCAAGGTCATCGGCATCCGCCATGGCGAAAAGATGTATGAGACGCTGCTCACAAACGAAGAATGTGCGCATGCCGTGGACATGGGCGACTTTTACCGCGTGCCCGCGGACAATCGCGATCTTAACTATGATAACTATTACAACAACGGCGAAAAAGATCGCAACCTGCTGCACGAATTCAATTCCAACAACACCCGCATGCTGAATGTCGAGGAGACAAAGGAAAAGATCGCGGCGCTTGCCTATATCCGCGAGGAAATGGAAAAGGACGGCATTGTATGAACATTCTTGTGACAGGTGCCGCGGGCTTCGTGGGGAAAAATCTGGTCGCTGCGCTTTACAATCTGCGCGACGGCAAGGATCGCACGCGCCCCGTGCTGCAGATCGGGGAGATCTTTTCCTATGACATCGACAGCGACCCTGCATGTCTCGCGGAATACTGCAAAAAAGCGGACTTTGTGTTTCATCTGGCGGGGGTCAACCGACCGAAGGATGAAAGCGAATTTGTGAAAGGCAATTTCGACTTCACTTCCACGCTGCTTGACACCTTAAAGGCACAGCAGAACGCCTGCCCTGTGATGCTGTCGTCTTCCATTCAGGCGACGCTCATCGGGCGGTATGGGAACTCGGACTACGGCAGGTCGAAGCGGATGGGGGAGCAGCTTTTGTTTTCCTATGGTGAGGAAACGGGAGCGAGGGTGCTTGTCTACCGTTTTCCCAATCTGTTCGGCAAATGGTGTCGTCCAAACTATAACTCAGCTGTGGCGACCTTTTGCTATAACACGGCGCATGACCTGCCCATCACCGTCAACGATCCGACGACAGAGCTGGAGCTTTTGTATATCGACGATCTGGTGGCGGAGATGCTGGACACACTGGAAGGGCGGGAGCATCGCTGCGAATTTGACGGTGTGAGCACGGTCTTGGATGTAAAGGGGAAATACTGTGCAGTTCCGACAACGCATCATGTAACACTCGGCGAGATCGCCGCTTTGCTTGAAACCTTCAAGCAGCAGCCGCAGACGCTCCTGTTGCCGGAAACGGCAGAGGGAAGCTTTGCGAAAAAGCTGTATGCGACCTATCTTTCCTATCTGCCGAAAGAAAAAACGGCGTTCCCGCTCAAAATGAATGTCGATGATCGCGGCAGCTTCACGGAACTGCTCAAAACCGCAAAATGCGGACAGGTTAGTGTGAACATTTCAAAGCCGGGCATCACAAAGGGACAGCATTGGCACAACACGAAATGGGAATTTTTCATTGTGGTTGCCGGACACGGACTCATTGAGGAGCGGAAGATCGGCACCGATGAGGTGCGGCGATTTAAGGTTTCCGGCGAAAAGATCGAGGCGGTGCATATGCTGCCGGGGTTCACGCACAACATCATCAATCTCAGCGAAACAGAAAACTTAGTCACGGTGATGTGGGCAAACGAGGCGTTTGACCCGTCGCATCCCGATACTTTTTTTGAGAAGGTGTAAAATTGGAGATCAAAAAGGACTATTCGGATGTTTCTTTCAAAAATGACGGCAGGCTCAAGCTGCTCATCATCGTCGGCACGCGTCCCGAGATCATCCGTCTTGCGGCGGTGATCGACAAGTGCCGCCGCTATTTCGATTGCCTTTTGGCGCACACGGGGCAAAACTATGACTATACCTTAAACGGCGTGTTTTTCAAGGATCTGAAGCTCGGCGATCCTGAGGTGTATATGAACGCTGTGGGGGATGATCTCGGCGAGACGGTGGGGAACATCATCAGCTGCTCCTATAAGCTGATGGCGCAGATTCAGCCCGACGCGCTTCTGATCCTCGGCGACACCAATTCCTGTCTTTCCGCCATCGCGGCAAAGCGGCTGCACATCCCGATCTTTCACATGGAAGCGGGCAACCGCTGCAAGGATGAGTGCCTGCCCGAGGAGACCAACCGCCGCATCGTGGACATCATTTCCGATGTCAATATGGCATATTCCGAGCACGCGCGCCGCTATCTTGCGGAGTGCGGGCTGCCGAAGGAGCGTACCTATGTCACGGGTTCTCCCATGGCAGAGGTGCTGCACGCCAATTTCTCCGCCATCAAGAATTCCGACATTCTCGGCAGACTCGGACTGCGTCCGCGCAAGTATATCCTGCTTTCCGCACACCGCGAGGAAAACATCGACACCGAGAAGAATTTTCTCTCGCTCTTTTCCGCTGTCAACAAAATGGCAGAAGCCTATGACATGCCGATTCTGTACTCCTGCCACCCGCGCTCGAAAAAGCGGCTGGAGGAAAGCGGTTTTGTGCTGGATCCCCGCGTCATTCAGCATGAGCCGCTCGGCTTCCATGACTATAACCATTTGCAGATGCATGCGTTTGCCGTGGTTTCCGATTCCGGCACGCTGCCCGAGGAGGCGAGCTTTTTCACCTCTGTCGGCAGACCGTTCCCCGCAGTGTGCATCCGCACCTCGACAGAGCGCCCCGAAGCGCTGGACAAGGGCTGCTTTGTCCTTGCGGGGATCGACGGGACGTCGCTTTTGCAGGCTGTGGATACCGCTGTCACCATGCACAAAAACGGCGACTATGGCATCCCTGTGCCGGATTATGTGGAAGAAAATGTATCCACGAAGGTTGTCAAGATCATCCAGTCCTATACCGGCGTTGTGAACAAAATGGTTTGGCGCAAATATTGACGAAAAAGCCGCTGTTTTCGCAGAAAACAAGCGGTTTTTTGTTGCTTTGCCGTATGAAATATGGTATACTTTACTGTATATGGAGGTGCCGTGATGCCCATTACCGACATCTGTGCCGGTGTACCGGCACTGCTTTCGTGGTTTGCCGAAAACGGGCGCCCGCTGCCGTGGCGTCTGGACGCAACCCCTTATCATGTGTGGATCTCCGAGGTCATGCTGCAGCAAACGCGGATCGAGGCGGTCATTCCGCATTATGAGGATTTCATCCGACAGATGCCCGATCTTGGGGCGCTTGCCGAAATGCCCGAGGAAAAGTTGCTCAAATGCTGGGAAGGACTTGGATATTACAGCCGTGCCCGCAATCTGCAAAAGGCGGCGAAGGCGGTCATTGCAAGCGGGAAGAGGGAGCTGCCCGAGACCTATGCAGAGCTTATCAGGTTGCCCGGCATCGGAGAATACACCGCCGGCGCGATCGCATCCATCTCTTTCGGCGAATGTGTGCCGGCGGTGGACGGCAATGTGCTGCGCGTATTGTCCCGCCTTTTGAATGACGGCACCGATGTGCTGTCGCCTGCGGGCAAAAAGCATTTCACCGCTGTTGCCCGCGCACTTGTCCCGCAAACAGCGGCGGGACAGTTCAATCAGGCGATCATGGAGCTTGGCGAAACGGTCTGCTTGACGCATACGACACCGCGCTGTGCCGTGTGCCCGCTTGCCGCCGTGTGTCGCGGAAAAAAGGCGGGGACGGCTGCCTCTCTGCCGGTGCGCAAAAAGCCGCGCGCCCGCAGGGTGGAGCAAAAAACGGTCTTTCTGCTGCTTTCCGAAAAAAAGGACGCCGTTTTGCTGCACAAGCGCCCGCAAAAGGGGCTTTTGGCAGGGCTGTATGAATTTCCGAATGCGGACGGCAAACTGACCGCAGAGGGAGCACTGGAGCTTCTGAACGAAAAGGGCTTCACGGTTTATGAAATGGAGAAAACCGCGCCCGCAAAGCATCTGTTCACACACATCGAATGGCAGATGAACGGCTATATTGCCCGTGTGTGCGAAAAGGATGCGGCGGACTGCGTGTGGGCGGGGACAGCGGCGCTTTCTGAGCAATATGCGCTGCCGTCTGCGTTCAAGCCGTTTTTGAAAACATTGCAAAAGCATTTGACATAAGGAGGAATAGCGTATGGATCAGAGAGAAAACTATTTGTCGTGGGACGCCTATTTCATGGGCATTGCGCTGCTTTCCGCGCAGCGCAGCAAGGATCCCGGCACGCAGGTCGGCGCCTGCATCGTCGGTGCGGATCACAAAATTCTGTCGGTCGGCTATAACGGCATGCCCTGCGGCTGCAAGGATGCCCTCATGCCGTGGGCGCGGGACGGCGCACCGAAAGACACGAAATATCTGTATGTCTGCCATGCGGAGTTGAACGCCATCCTAAACTATGCGGGCAGCAATCTGCAGGGTGCGACGATTTATACCACGCTTTTTCCCTGCAACGAATGTGCCAAGGCGCTCATTCAGGCAGGCATCAAAAAGGTCATTTACCTGTCGGACAAATATGCGGACAGCGACAGCACGCGTGCGTCAAAGCGCATGATGGACATGGTCGGCATCGTGTATGAGCAGTATATCCCGTCCGGAAAACGGTTCGAGGCAGAGCTGTAAGATGCGGAAAGTGGTTTGGATCACGGGCGCCGCAAAGGGCATCGGCGGTGCGATCGCCCAAAAGCTGGCAGGGGACGGCTATGCCGTCGTTTTGCACTATCACCGTTCGCAGGCTGCCGCTCTGGCGCTTGCCGAAAAGCTGCGGGGGGCAGGCGCCGAGGCGCTGCCTGTCTGCGCCGATGTGACCGATGCGGCGCAGATAGAAAAAGCCTATGCGGACATCTGTCTGCAATTCGGGCATGTGGATGCGCTCGTCAACAATGCGGGCATCGCCGCAGGGCGATTGTTCACAGACATCACCGAAGAAGAATGGCGGCAGATGCAGGCAGTGCACGTCGACGGGGCGTACCGTTGCTGTAAAGCGGTTTTGCCTGACATGATACGACGGCATGACGGCACCATCGTCAACATCTCTTCGATGTGGGGTGTTGTCGGTGCGTCGTGTGAGGTGCATTATTCCGCTGCAAAGGCGGCGCTGATCGGCATGACGCGGGCACTGGCAAAAGAGGTCGGACCGTCCGGCATCCGCGTCAACTGCGTTGCTCCCGGTGTTATTGACACTGATATGCTGCGCGGATATACAGAAGCGGATATCGCCGCGCTGCGGGAAGAAACGCCGCTTAGCCGCATCGGCACGCCGCTGGATGTGGCGGAGTCGGTCGCCTTTTTGCTGTCGCCTGCCGCGTCGTTCATCACGGGACAGGTGCTGACGGTGGACGGCGGGTTCAGTCTTTGATTTTTTGAGTGGGAGGATACCTATGGCAAACACGGAAAAATGGGATCTGACGGATATTTATGCCGATGACGCAGGCTTCGAAGCGGACATTCTCCGCATAAATGAGCTGGCAAAAACGATAAACGGCATGCAGGGAAAGCTCGCGGATGTCGCTGTACTGCGCGAGGTGCTGCTGGCCGACACAGAGCTGTCAAAGCTGCTGGAAAAAGCCTATGGCTATGCGCATCTGCGCTATGACCTCAATCATACCGACGCGGCGGCACAGGCAATGCATGACCGCGCGATGACGGTGTATTATGCGGCGGTGGAAGCCACCTCATTCATTCTGCCGGAATTGACGGCGCTGCCGGACGGCGTGACCGAAAAGGCGCTCGCTGCCTATCCGGAGCTTGCGGACTATGCACATTTTCTCGATGATGTCACACGTCACAAGCCGCACGTTCTGTCAAAACGCGAGGAACAGCTGCTGACCTTGGCAGCACCCGCACTTTCGAGCATGGACACGGCTTTTTCCATGCTGGAAAGTGCCGATCTTGACAAGGGCACGGTGACGGATGAAAACGGCAACACCGTCAAACTGACCGACGGCGAATTTGCCAAATTCCGAGAGAGCCGCGATCGCCGCGTGCGCGCCGATGCATTCCGCGCACTGCACGAGGCGTTTGCCGGAGTGGGCAACACGGTCGCGTCGCTGTATGCGGGGCAGGTGCGCGCCGATCTTTTTGAAGCCAAGGCACGGCACTATGATTCCTGCCTTTCGCGGGCACTGTTTTCCGACCGTCTGCCGGAGAGCCTCTACAGCGGGCTGATCGAAGCGGTGCACAAGAGTCTTCCCGCACATTACCGATATTTGGAGCTGCGGCGCAAGGCGCTCGGTGTGGATAAGCTGCATCTGTATGACGGCTATGTACCGCTGGTGAAATCCGCTGATGACGTCAGCTATACCTATGCCGAAGCCAAGACGCTTGTGAAAAACTATCTTTCCACGCTCGGCACACAGTACGGCAAGGATCTTGACCGCCTGCTTGCGGGCGGCTGGGTGGATGTTTATGAAGCTCCCGGCAAGGAAACGGGTGCTTATGCTACCGGTGTCTACGGTGTGCATCCGTATATGCTGCTCAATTTCGTCGGAAAGCTCAACGACGTGTTCACGCTGGCGCATGAGGCGGGACACTGCATGCACACCTATTATTCCGACACCCAGCCCTATATCAACAAGGACTATCCCATTTTTCTGGCAGAGATCGCCTCTACCGTCAACGAAAATCTGCTTTTGCGCGGCATGCTTGCCGACACGGACGACGAGGAAAAACAGGCATATCTGCTCAATCACTTCATCGACGAGGTGCGCGGCACCATCATTCGGCAGACCATGTTTGCGGAATTTGAATGGGAAGCGCACAAGCTGGCGGAAAGGGGAGAGCCGCTCACGGCGGAGGTGTTCTGCAAGCTGTACCATGAGCTGCTCACGCTGTATTTCGGTCCCGATGTGGAGATCGATCCGTATATGGATTGGGAATGGGCACGCATTCCGCATTTCTATCGCGCATTTTATGTGTTCAAGTATGCGACCGGCTTTTCCGCTGCGGCAGCAATCAGCAAGAAGCTGCTGGAAACCGGCGAAGTAACACCGTATTTGGCATTTTTGCACGCGGGCGGCAGCGACTATCCGCTTGAGACGCTGAAAAAGGCGGGAGTGGATCTTTCGACACCCGTGCCCGTTTCGGCGGCGCTTTCGGAATTTGAGGACAGTATCGAACAGCTGGAAAAGCTGCTGAAATAAGGAGGAGCATTATGATAGCGATTGCATGTGACCATTCCGCTTTGGAAATGAAAGAAACGATCAAAAAAATGCTGGATGAAATGGGTCTTGCCTATAAGGATTTCGGCACAAACAGCGAGGAAAGCTGCCACTATCCCATTTTGGGTGCTCGCGCCGCAAAGGCGGTGGCATCGGGAGAATGCGAGCGCGGCATCCTCATTTGCGGCACCGGCATCGGTATGTCACTGGCGGCAAACAAAGTGAAGGGCATCCGCTGTGTCGCGTGCAGTGAGCCGTATTCCGCACGCCTTTCCCGCGCACACAACAACGCAAATATGCTGTCGATCGGTGCACGCGTGATCGGCCCGGAAATGGCAAAAATGATCGTCGGCGAGTTTTTGAACACCGCGTTTGAGGGCGGTCGTCACCAGCTGCGCGTGGACATGATCACGGCGCTTGAAAACGGCGAAGACATCGAATAAATACTTTTTACCGCCCGTCGGGCATATACTGCCATGATGAGGTGATAGGAATGAGCGGTCGAAAAACAGCCATTTGCGCCGTGCTGTGCGTTGCCGTTTTGGCGGTGGGCGGCGTTGTCCGTCGGGCGCACACGGTTTCCGTTGCAGCAACACCGTCGGCGGCATACATACTGATCGATCCCGGGCACGGCGGAAAGGATCCGGGCGCTTCCGCTGCGAACGGCGCGGCGGAGGATGATATCAACCTTTCCGTGGCACTGACGCTGCGGGATATGCTGACCTTCTGCGGATATCCGGTGCGCATGACGCGTACTGCCGACACCTTGGTGGAGGGGAGCAATGTTTCCGGCAGCTGGAAAACAAACGATATGTACAGCCGCCTTGACATGTATAATGCGGCGCTTTTGACCGTCAGCATCCACCAAAACCATTTTTCGCAGGCGCAGTACCACGGTACGCAGGTGTTCTATGCACCCTCCCTGCCGCAAAGCAAGGATATCGCGGGCTGCATTCGTGACGCAGTGGTGCGCCTTTTGCAGCCCGAGAACAAGCGTGAGCTGAAGCCTGCGGAAAAAAGCATTTTTCTTTTGACAAACACGAAAAAGCCTGCCGTCATTGTGGAGTGCGGTTTTTTGTCCAACCCCGACGAGGCGGCAAGGCTTTCCGATCCCGCATATTGTCGGCAGATGGCGTTTGCCGTTTGCTGCGGTGTGCTGCAATATGCCCCGTAGAGGAGGAATACCATGGCGGAAAAGGTGAAAACACTGTATGTGTGCAGCGAGTGCGGCATGGAGTCGGCGCGCTGGTATGGGCGCTGTCCCACATGCGGCGAATGGAACACGCTGCATGAGGAGATAAGGCAGCCGCTGTCTCACACCGCTGTTCCCGCATCGGGCGGGCGCGCTGCGGTGCAACGCCTTTCGACGCTGGTGCCCGAAGGAGAACAGCGCTCCAAAACGGGACTGCATGAGCTGGATCGTGTGCTGGGCGGCGGCATTGTCAAGGGCGGGCTTATGCTCATCGGCGGCGATCCCGGCATTGGCAAATCCACGTTGCTTTTGCAAATTTGCCGTCACCTCGGCGCAGATAAAAAGATCCTGTATGTTTCCGGCGAGGAGTCGCAGCGGCAGATAAAGCTGCGTGCCGACCGTTTGGGCGTCACCAATGACAATGTTTATCTTCTCTGTGAGACGGATGTCGGCACGATTCTGCAGCAGGTGGAAGCGGAAAAGCCGGATCTGCTCATTGTCGATTCCATTCAGACGGTGAGCCTTTCCAATGTGGCATCCTCGCCCGGCAGCGTGACGCAGGTGCGGGAAAGCGCCAATGCGATCATGCACGCCGTGAAGGGTGCGGACATCCCGACATTTATCGTCGGGCATGTCAACAAGGACGGTGCGATCGCGGGTCCGAAGGTCATGGAGCACATCGTCGACTGTGTTTTATATTTTGAGGGCGATCGCAACAACAGCTATCGCATCCTGCGGTGTATCAAAAACCGCTATGGCTCCACCAACGAGATCGGTGTTTTTGAGATGGCGGACGACGGGCTGCACGAGGTGGACAACCCCTCGCAGCTCATGCTGTCGGGCAGACAGGAAAATGTCAGCGGCACCTGCGTTGTGGCAACGATGGAGGGCACGCGCCCGATTTTGGCAGAGGTGCAGGGACTGGCGTCCCCGTCGGGACTTGCCAACCCGCGCCGTATGGCGACCGGATTTGACAACTACCGTTTGTCACTGCTGCTTGCCGTGCTGGAAAAGCGGGCGGGATATTTTTTCTCGACGCTCGACACCTATGTCAACGTGGTCGGCGGACTGCGACTGGATGAGCCTGCCGTGGACCTGGCGGTGGCGATCGCGCTCATCACCAGTCTCAAGGACACCGTTGCCGACAGCCGAACGGTCGCGTTCGGCGAGATCGGGCTTGCGGGCGAAATTCGGGCGGTCAACAACATCCAGGCACGCGTCAATGAGGCGGCACGCCTCGGCTTTCGGCGTGCCATTGTGCCGTTTGATAATCTGAAGGGGTTAAAGAAAGCGGCGGATTTTGACATCATCGGCGTGAAAACGGTGCGCGAGGCCTATGCTGCCGCCGTTCCCGCGGAGGCGAAAAAGGCGTGACAAAAGAACGAAGGGAGCTGCTTTCCTGGGCGGTCGTGATGCTCATGCTGCTCGCGGTCGTGGGAACCGCCGCGTTTTCCCTGCCGCCCTTTTTGGAAGCGAAAGGCGTCGTGTATACGGAAAGCACGAAAAAGACCGCGCGCATGACAACTGCGACAGCGAAGACCGTGCCGCAGAAAAAGATCAATCTCAACACCGCCACGGCGGCTGAACTCATGACTATTCCCGGAATCGGGGAGGTCTATGCTGCGCGCATTTTGGAATATCGCGAGAAAAACGGCCCTTTTCGTGAGGTGGACGAGCTGATGAACATCAAGGGCATCGGCGAAAAACGCTTCAAGAAATGGTCGCCGTATTTATCGGTTGATTAAACGCCGAAATTGTGGTACACTGTATCATATCGAAAATGGGGGATTTCTGTATGAAAGTTGCACTTATTGCGCACACGCCCGATCCGGAGCATGTGCTTGCTGCCGCCGCAAGGCTTTGCTATTCGTCTGCCGACATCGCGACGGTGATGGAAAGCCTGACGCCGGAAAAAACGGCGGAATTTGTCCACAAATTGGCGGCACTCGGGCACGAAAGTCCCATTGAGCACGTGTCGTTTACCTTCGGTATCGAGGGCGTTTCCCGCTCGCTTTTGGCACAGATCACACGACATCGCATTGCGTCCTACAGCGTGCAGAGCCAGCGCTATGTGCGGGAGAAGATGTTTGAATATGTCGTGCCGCCGGAGATCGAAAAAGAGCCGCAGGCAAAGAAAATCTTTCTTGAAGCGATGGAAGAGGATCAGCGTCACTATGAAGAGCTGACCGCTATTCTCAAGGAAAAGCACCTGAAAGCAATGCTTTCTGACGGCATGCCCGAAAAGGCGGCGGCGAGCGCAGCCGAGAAAAAGGCGATCGAGGATGCGCGCTTTGTGCTGCCGAACGCCTGCACCACCAAGATCATGATGACCATGAATGCACGCAGTCTCATGAACTTTTTCCATCATCGCTGCTGCAACCGCGCACAGTGGGAGATCCGTGATCTTGCGGAGCAGATGTTCAAGCTCTGCTATGCCGTGGCCCCCAACCTGTTTGCAAACGCCGGTCCTGCCTGTGTGGCGGGGGCATGTCCCGAGGGGAGAATGTCCTGCGGAAAAATGCTTGAAATGCGCGAAAAATACGGCGCGCTCAAAGACACAAAGGAATGAGAAAAATGGGCAAACTGATCGTGATCGACGGTCTTGACGGCAGCGGAAAGACCACGCAGATACAGCGTCTGCAGGCATATCTGCAGCAAAAGGGGACAGAGCACCGCGTCATATCCTTTCCCGACTATGCGCAGCCGTCCTCGGCGCTTGTGAAAATGTATCTTGCCGGTGAATTCGGCGACAGTGCCGACAGCGTGAATGCCTATGCGGCGTCCTCGTTTTATGCGGTGGATCGGTATGCCAGCTTCAAGAAATTTTGGGAAACGGATTACCGCCGCGGCGTGCCGATCATCGCGGCGCGGTATACGACCTCAAACGCCATTCATCAGATGTCCAAGCTGCCGAAAGAGCAGTGGGATGCTTTTCTTTCCTGGCTGTATACCTATGAGTACACGCTTTTGGGGCTGCCGCAGCCGGACAGGGTTGTGTTTCTCGACATGCCGCCGGAGGTTTCACAAAAGCTCATGACAGGGCGATATCGGGGAGACGAAGCGAAAAAGGACATTCACGAACGGGATCGGCACTATCTGCAGATTTGCCGCGAGAGTGCACTGTATGCTGCCGAAAAATGCGGCTGGTCGGTGCTGCCCTGTGCCGAGAACGGAGAACCGCTTTCGATGGACAGCATCACGGCGGCGCTCATTGCACTTTATGAACAGGAGGAACGCTGAATGGTATATGTATTTTTGGCAAACGGATTTGAGGAGACCGAGGCGCTTGTGACGGTGGATCTGCTGCGGCGCGCGGGACTTTCGGTGCAGACGGTCGGCATCGGCGGGAAAACCGTGTGCGGGTCACACGGCATCTCTGTTTCGGCAGATGTCGAGGATGTCGATTTTGTTGCAAAGGATACAAAGGCGGTTGTGCTGCCCGGCGGCATGCCCGGCACGCGCCATCTGGAAGCTTCCCCTTTGGTGCAGGATATGTTAAAATCGGCTGTAAAGGAAAACTGCTTTATAGCTGCCATCTGCGCAGCACCGTCCGTTTTGGGACATGCCGGACTGCTATCCGGCAAGCACGCTACCTGCTATCCCGGCTTTGAATCCGAGCTCATCGGCGCAACCGTTGTTCCCGATGCCGCCGTGCGCGACGGCAACATCATCACCGGCAAGGGCGCCGGTGCGGTCTTTGATTTTTCCTTTGCCATCATCCGTGCCCTGTGCGGTGAGGAGCAAGCGACAACTGTGAAAGAAGCAATACAATGCAAGTGAAAGACATTCGTCCCCAAAAAGCGCAGCTGCGCGATAAATATAAACAGATGCGCCGCGATATGCCTTCGGATGTGAAAGCGAGCAAGGACAGGCGCATTGCCGAGCGGATCACGCGCCTTTGGCAATACCGTCAAAATGAAGTGCTTCTTACCTATGTATCCACGCCGATCGAGGTGGACACAAGGCGGATCATCGAACGTGCCTTGAAAGACGGCAAGCGTGTTGCCGTCCCGCGCTGTGTGCCGGACACCCGCAATATGGAGTTCTATTTCATTGACGGTCTGGACGAGCTGCGGCCCGGCTGCTTCGGCGTCTTGGAGCCGCAGCCGAACCCCGAAAAGCTTTTGACCGATCTCCGTGCGGGGCTTTGCCTTGTGCCTGCCTTTTCCTATGACTGGCACGGCTTTCGTCTCGGCTACGGCAAGGGCTATTATGACCGTTTTCTGTCGCGGTTCCACGGCAACATCATCGGCATCTGCTACAGTGAGGGCATCCGACCGACCCTGCCGCACGGCAGATTTGACCGTGCGGTGGAGCTTTTGGTGACGGATCGTTTTTTGAGAAGAATACCGAGCGAAAATGCAGAAAGCAAGGAGCGTGAAAAACATGGGCGGTAACTTTGAAGAGCTGCTGAAAAAAGCGCGTGCCGAAAAAGGCGGCGAACCGTATATCGAAGAGCCGGAAGAGGAAATCGAGGAAACAACACAGCCGGAAAAAACGGATGTGCCGCAGCACCAAAAGCCGAAAAAGAAGGGAAACCGCCTTGTGCGCGCGATCGTCACGTTCATCGTGGTACTGGCGCTGTGCGGCGGTGCCGCCTATACGATCATTGCGGGCGTTTTCGATTTTACGGCGCTGAACAAATCGGACACCAAGGTCGATGTCACCGTTTCGGAGGGCGCAACGACCGCGCAGATCGCGGCGGCGCTGCATGAAAACGGTCTGATCGACCATCCGTGGATGTTCCGCCTGTATTCGAAGCTGAGCGGTCGCGACGGTTCCTATCAGGCGGGCACCTACAGTCTTTCCGCCAACATGGGCTATCAGCTGCTTTCCACCACCATCATCCTCGGTAAGCCGCGCAACACCGTGTCGGTCACCATTCCCGAGGGTTACACAGTGGACAAGATCGCCAAGCTGTTAGAGAGCAAAAATGTGTGCACCACGGCGGATTTCTATGATGCCCTGCTGCACGAGAACTTCTCCTATGACTTCTTTGCCGATATCCCGGATTCCGCAGACGGCGGTGTTTATGAGGGGCGCATCTATCGGCTGGAGGGGTATCTGTTTCCCGATACCTATGAATTTTACACCGAAAGCGCCGGCAAGACCGTGATCAACAAGTTGCTTGCCAACTTTGACGCCAAGGTGACGCCCGCGATGCGCTCTGCCATGCAGGCAAAAGGGCTGAAGCTGGATGATGTGGTGATCATGGCATCCATTGCCCAAAAAGAAGCGGTCGCGCCTGCGGAAATGCCGAAGGTGACGCGGGTGCTGTATAATCGCTTAAGCAGTGATTATAAGCGCCTGGAGTGCGACTCCACATCCGGCTATGTGGCGGATCTTCTGCCGACGGTTGCGGGACAGGAGATCGTCAGCACGGCGTATGACACCTATAAGCGATACGGACTGCCTGCCGGTGCTATCTGCAATCCCGGCGAGGATGCCCTCAAAGCGGCAATCTATCCGTCGGACGATTCGTATATCGCGGAGTGCTATTTCTTCGCCAACGACACCAAGGGCAACACCTATTATTCCAAGACCTATGCCCAGCATGTCGCCACCTGCCGCAAGTATAAGATCGGTATTCATGGCTGACGCGCGTTTGGTGCCGCCGGAGGTGCTGTCACCGGCGGGGGATGAGGAGCGGCTGCGCGCCGCACTGCTGTATGGGGCTGACGCCGTGTATATGGCGGGAACAGCCTACGGCATGCGCACCGCGCCGCAGAATTTTGATGCGGACGGCTTGCGGCGGGCAACGGAATATGTGCACGCTGCGGGGAAACGCATCTATATTACCTGCAATATCCTGCCGCGCAACGAAGATATGGCAGCGCTGCCGTCCTATTTGCAGTTTCTGAACGATCTGCGCGTGGACGCACTCATTGTTGCCGATCTCGGTTTGCTGACGATGGCAAAGCGATATGCGCCCGATGTGCCGCTGCATATTTCCACACAGCTCGGTGTATTCAACTATGAGACAGCGCGGTTTTTGCATGAGCTGGGCGCAAAGCGCGTGGTGTTCGCCCGCGAGTTGTCGTTGCAGGAAATTGCGGAAATACGGGAAAAGACGCCGCAATCGCTGGAGCTGGAAGCCTTTGTGCACGGCGCTATGTGCATGTCGGTTTCCGGCAGGTGCGTCATTTCCGATTATCTCACCGGCAGAGAAGCCAATCGCGGTGCTTGCACGCAGCCGTGCCGCTGGCGGTATCAGATCATCGAACCGCACCGTCCCGACAAACCGATGACGGTTGAGGAAACCGATGAAGGAACCTACCTTTTTAATGCGCAGGACATGAATATGATCGAGCATGTCGCGGCATTGGCAAGGGCTGGCATTTCCTCTTTCAAGATCGAGGGACGCGCCAAAGCGGCATACTATACTGCCGTGACCGCTGCCGCTTACCGTGCAGCGGTGGACGGCTATGTTGCGTCGGGATTTTCGCCGACCTATGTACCGGAAAAATGGATCACAGAGGAGCTGTCAAAGGTCAGCCATCGCCCATACGGCACGGGATTTTATTTCGGCAAGCCGCATCAGGACACGGTTTCGGGCGGCTATGTGCGCAGCTATGCGGTGGTCGGTGTCGTGGAAGGCTATAAAGACGGGATGCTGCAGATCGCGCAGCGCAACCGCTTTTTCTGCGGGGACACGCTCGATGTCCTCGAACCGCACAAAAAGCCGTTTTTGCTGCCCGTCGAAAAGCTTTTTGACGGTGACGGAAACGCCATCGACAGCGCGCCGCATGCGGCGATGAAGCTGCAGATTCCCTTTGACCGCCCCTTGACGGTCGGCAGCATTTTGCGCCTGAAAATCGAATGATTACCCCCTCACTTTTATGGGCAAACTACCCATGAAAGTGGGGGCTTTTTTATGAAAAAACGGCTTTGGCTGCTCTATGGCGGCGTGTTCATTGTGTTTTGCGGCTTGCTTTTCCGTGTGTTCAGTCTGTCGGATCAGCAGCTTGTGAAGGCAGCGGATCGGCAATCAAAGGTGACTGTCAACGTCGGCAGCGTGCGCGGCACGTTTTACGATCGGAACAAAACGCTGCTGGTGAACAGCACGACGGTATATCGCGCTGCCGTGACCGCCAACCCCAAAGCCCTCACGGCACTGTCGCAGGTTCTGGACAGCACTGCATTTTCGGCAATGAGCAGGACCCTGCAGGACGGACGCCCGGCGGTGGTGACACTGCCGCGTCCCGTTGCCGCGCCCGAGGGCATTTCACTGTTTCAGGTGCCGTTGCGGTATACGGAACGCGTGCTTGCACCGCATGTTCTCGGATATGCGGATGCGGATCTTTCCAAGGGGCTGACGGGACTGGAAAGCGCTCTTGACACCTTTTTGTCGCAATACAGCGGAAAAGCGAAAGTGACCTATACGGTCGGTGCGACGGGAAAACCACTTGAGGGCGTTGCGCCGACAGTTGAAAACACGCTGCCATGCGCGCGTGGCGGCGTGGTGCTGACGCTCGATGCAAATATACAGCAGATCACAGAGGATATCGCCGCCAAATATATAAAAAAAGGCGCGGTGATCGTCATGAAACCGCAGACCGGAGATGTTTTGGCGATGGCAAGCCTGCCGTCCTATCATCCGCAAAAGGTGGCGGAGGTGCTGGAAAATGAAGATGCGCCGCTGCTCAATCGTGCGCTGTGTAACTATAACTGCGGATCGGTCTTCAAGATCGTCTCCGCTGCTACGGCGCTGGAAAGCGGTGTAGGTGTTGACACGGCGTATACCTGCAACGGCAGTGTTACCGTCGGCGGCACGATCTTTCACTGTCATAACCGCCTGGGTCACGGGTCACTGAAAATGGACGACGCTTTTGCCAAATCCTGCAACAGCTATTTCATTCAGCTGATGGGCGGTGTCGGCGGAGACGCCCTGTGGCAGATGGCGTCGCGTCTGCAGTTCAACAGTGACATTTCGCTTTACAGCGGATACAGCACCGCAACAGCGACCTTTCCGCAGGCGGAGCTTTTGCAAGCTCCTGCCGTTTTGGCAAACGCTTCCTTCGGACAGGGAGAACTGACGGCAAGCCCGCTGCATATTGCGCAGCTTGTTTCCACGGTTGTCAATGGCGGCACACTCGTCCCGCCGCACATCGTGATGGGCTATATGGATGAAAACGGCGCATATACGGAAGAAACCCGCGCGGAGCAGCACCAGCGGGTGTTTTCCGTCGAAACGGCAACAACGCTGCGCATGATGATGGAAAAGGTGCTGGCGGATGAGGGCACGGGAAAAAGCGGCAAACCGCTGATCGGCGGTGCGGGAGCGAAGACCGGCACGGCGGAGACGGGCTGGAGTCGCACAGACGATGAAAAATATGCCGTTGTGCAAAGCTGGTATGCGGGCTATTATCCTGCGAGCGATCCGCGCTATGTGATCGTTGTGATGGCGGAAAATGCACAAAACACCGGCGCAAAAACCGCGCCGGTGTTCAAGGAAATCGCCGATATGTTGTATCGGATGGAACTATGAGTCTTTTTCCTTTTTCATGTGCACATGTGCCAGCGGATTGGCATCGACTGCTTTTTTTGCCTGTTCACTGGAAATGTGGGTATAGATCTCGGTTGTGCCGAGGTTTTCGTGTCCCAGAATATCCTTTAAGATACGGATGTCGACGCCGCCCTGCTGATACATCAGCGTGGCGGCGGTGTGCCGCAGCTTATGCGTGGAGAGATCGTCAAGTCCGATTTGCTTTAGATAATGCTTCACCACATAGTGAACACCCTGCAGAGAAATGCGATGCTTTGTGTGGCTCAAAAACAGCGCATCCTTATCCGCAACCCCGTCGCGCGGACGCACTGCGAGATAGTCCTTGATCGCCGCCTGGCAAGCGTCGTTGAGATATAAAATGCGTTCCTTGCTGCCCTTGCCGCGCACCCGCAGGGTGTTATCGTCACGGATATCTCTGAGATTGATGCCGGCAAGCTCTGCCCGCCGCAATCCGCAGTTGAGCAGCAGCACCAGCATGCAATAGTCCCGTTTTGCGTTTTCGCCGTCGACCGCACGCAGCAGTTCCAAAGACTGCTCCAGCGAGAGATATTTCGGCAGCGTCTTCGGTACCTTCGGTGTGCTGAGATTCACGGTGGGATTGGTTTCCAAAACATGAATGTTCTCGGTAAGGTAGTTGAAAAAACGCCGCAGTGACGAGGATTTGCGCGCACGCGTGGAATTGGAATTGCTGCGTTCGGAGCGCGTATAGTTCATGAATTCATAAATGTCATTGAGTGTCACGGTTTTGAGCAAGGAGACATCCACATCGTCGATCGTGATCTCTTCCTCGGCAACGTTGTGGGGGACAAGACCGCGTTTTTGCTTCAGAAAACGGAAAAACGTGCGCAGATCAATAAAGTATTCGTCCACTGTATGCGCCGAACGCCCTTTGACAGTTTCCATATATCCGAGAAAACCCTTGAGGATTTCCGGCGATTGGGAAAAATATTGTGAATTCATAAGGCACCTCCTGTCGTGAAACAGTTTCACAGTATACATTGAAAAAGAGTGGACAGAAAAGGAGCAGAAGAACAAAGCGTCCGCCGCATCAAACAAGCGTACCGTCCCGCAGCAGACAGAGCACAGAAAAGTGCATGTCGTGCAACGGCACATATGCAAGAATGGGCGGCTTGTTATAAAGGGCTTACCGTCGCAAAGAGCTGATCCATTTTGCTGAAATACTACTTTTTTTTATTTAATTGCACCTTCGCCACGATCCGTTGTGTGCGACTTCTGTGCGCGACTTAGAAAAAGTTTTTGAAAAGAAATCTTTGCCGGAAAGGTTGCGTCAGAAAAAAACAGCGTCGAAAGGAAATCATCGAAACGATCTGTGCATCATTCAGAAAAAAAGAAAAGGCTGGAGAGCAGAGTTCAAATTGTGCAAGAAAGCCTTCGGAGCGAAAAATGCCGCCGAAATCGCAAGGCCACCAAGAAACCGCGCATTCAGACGGAAAAAAGGTATTTGGGCTCCCCTAAACTATACAAAATATTCATTTTGTATAGTTTGATGTATATTTTCAGAACACCGCCCTATGGTGACCGCGACTTAATGTCTCCCTCGGTTCGAATCTAATAAATTCAAATGCGGTGGTGATCAAAGAGTCTCTGTGCTGCGGACATGACGCCTATCTTTCCGGCGTCATAGTTCAATCCGCCCTGTAGGAACACCGCATACGGTTCGCGCAGCGGCGCGTCTGCGGAAAGCTCAATGGATGCGCCCATTGTGAATGTGCCGGCTGCCATAATCACCTGATTATCATAGCCGGGCATATCCCACGGTTCGGGCACAACGAACGCATCGATCGGCGAACCGCTTTGCAGTCCCTGACAAAAGTCGACGAGCGTTTCCGGTTCCTTCAAAAACAGTGTCTGTATGATGTCGGCGCGCGTCTCTTCGCTTGTCGGCGAGACCGCAAAGCCCAGCTTTTCAAACAGCGCCGCTGCGAAAACAGCGGTTTTCAGCGCTTCCCCCACGACGTGCGGTGCGTGGAAAAGCCCCATATACAGCGTACGGTTATGCCCAAGCGATGCACCGATCTCGCGTCCCAGTCCCGGCGTGGTCATGCGATAGGAACAGCGTTCCACCAGTTCTTTTCTTCCGCAGATATAGCCGCCGTTCTCGGCGATGCCGCCGCCGGCATTTTTGATCAGAGAGCCCGCCATAAGGTCAACGCCGACAGCGGTTGGCTCTTCCCTTTCCACAAACTCTCCGTAACAATCGTCGACAAATATAATAACATCCTTGCGCACGGAGCGCACCGCCTTAACGATTTCTCCGATCTCTGCAACGCTCAGTGACGGGCGTGTGCTGTAGCCCTTGGAGCGCTGTATATGTACCATTTTGACAGAGGGTATATCCTGCAGTGCCTGCACGATCCCCGGAATATCCGGCTTTTCGTCAGCGGCCAGCGGCACTTCCCTGTAGTGTACCCCCATCTCGGCAAGGGAGCCTTCCGACGGTTTTCCAAGCCCGATAACGGGATGCAGCGTGTCATACGGCGCACCCGTCGCGGCAAGCATGGTGTCACCGGGCAGCAGGATACCGAAAAGCGCAATGGCAATGGCGTGCGTGCCGGAAAGGATACTGTGACGCACCAGTGCATCCTCTGCACCGAAAACGTCGGCAAAAACCTCTTCCAGCTTCTCTCTGCCGCGATCACCGTAACCATAGCCGGTCGTGGCTGTAAAGCAACTTTCGCTTACACCGTGCTTAATAAACGCAGCCAGCACCTTTTGCTGATTATAGGCGGTGGTTTTCGCAATTTCTTCGAACTGTGCCTTTACCTCATTTTCGGCTGCGCTTGCCGCATCCGTCAGGCGGCGATCAAAATGAAAAAACTCGTGCATACTTGTTTCCTTAAAATCCTTTCTTTCGGCAATACAGTGCCGTGCTCACAACGGAAAAGCCGTTGCTTTCATAAAAACGTTGCAGGGATACATCTTTCGGAAGAATATAGACAGCGCGCCCCGGCTGCTCCGCACGCAGCGTTTGTATCAGGGCTTGCAGGCACATGGCAGCATATCCCTTTTTGCGGTGCTGCGGCAGCGTTGCCACGGCACCGATAACGGCAGCATCCTGCGTTTCCGCCACTGTCATTGCTGCCGAAAGTAGCGCACTCTCCCCTTCTATCGCCGCGATATGGCACATGCCGTGCCGTAAACGGTAGGCGGTGTCCACATAAAAGCTGTCAAACGGCGGGATATCGTCCTCACCAAAGGCGGCGCAAAGCAGCGGGTGCACCGCACGGGGTGAGGAAAGCAGCGCGGCATCGGACGGCGTCTCAAAATTGCCGATATACCGCATCACGGAAAGCACCTCCGTTTTGCCGTTTTCAAACGGCAAAACGGCGCACAAAAGCGTTTCCGGCGCAAGCAGAGTTTTCAGATCGGCAAGCCCGTTCAAAAATGCCATCCATTCCGCAGCATCCTGCGGCACGTTGCCTGCCATGACGCCGTTGCCGTCCAGAATCGAAAGACAGCATCCGTTTTCGTCGACATAAACCGTTGAAAACGGCTTGTCAACGCCATATGCCGCGACACGCATGCGTATGTATGCCGCCGCCCAATCGGGCGACAGCTCCTGCGGCAATCGGTCGCCGTCAAGCAGCATACGGATCATTTCGGTAATTCTTCCGTCAGCGCAAACAACAATGCGAGCGTCGCTTCCATATCCTTCAGCGAGACGACCGAGGACGGCGAATGGATATACCGACAGGGCAGCGACACCGCTGCGACCCGCGCACCGCCTGCCGCGCGCTGCATGGCACCGGCACCATTGCCGCCGGCAATCACTGTTTTGGTCTGATTGGGCAGCTGCAGTGCATCCGCAATTTCGCGGATCTGCTTATACAATACGGTGTCATAGACAGTCGCTCTGTCCATGAACGACACGACAGCACCCTTTCCCACGGCGCACACCTGCTTTTCCATCGGAACATCGGCGACGTCGTTTGCAGTTGTGCTGTCAATGGCGACCGCAATATCCGGTCGCACGGTGAACGCTGCGACGCCTGCGCCGCGCAATCCGACCTCTTCCTGCACAGTGAAAGCCAGCGTGATATCATAGGGCGGCGTCTTTTGCGCCAATTCCAAAAGCAGTGTGCAGCCTGCACGGTTGTCGATCGCTTTTGCCATCACCAGGGATTGCATCTCCGTGAAAGGCGTGTCAAAAACGGCAGTATCACCAACGCTGACCTTCTTTTCAGCATCTTCTTTATTCTGCGCGCCGATGTCGATGAGCAGATCCTTTGCTTCCGGCAGCGTGTCGGCTTCGTCCTTTTTGCAAAGGTGAATAGCTTTACACCCGATAATACCGACCTGTGAACCGATACGCACGCGCTTGCCGCACAAGACGCTTTTATCGATGCCGCCGACAGTTTCAAACTGCAAATAGCCGTCGTCTGTGATGCCGCGAACGATGAAACCGACCTCGTCCATGTGGGCGGCGAACATCACCTTTTTGGTGATATGCTTCTTGCCGTGCAGATAACACAGAACATTTCCCAGGGAATCTACCGTGATGTCCTTTTGCACGGGCGATGCCTTCAAAACGGATAGGATATACTCCCTGACTTGTTCCTCTCTGCCGGAAACTCCCTGCAATTCACACAGCGTTTTCAGATGTTCTTTTATCATTTGCCATACATCTCCTCAGTTATAAACGCAGCCATCAGTTCGCCCACAGCGGCAACATCCCGCACGTCGACGACCTCAACCGGTGTGTGCATATAGCGCTGCGGAATGGAGAGCAGTGCGCTCGGCGTGCCGTCTCCCACAACCGTTACGGCATCGGCATCTGTGCCGGTTTTACCGCCCATGACTTCTGTCTGAAAAGGTATGTCATGCTCTTTCGCATATTGCATGAGACGCTTTGAAAACTGTGCGTCCAAAATGGGAGAAATCCCGATCATCGCACCCTTTCCGAGGTCGCCGCAGCTTTCCCGCGGAGCATCCGGTGTGAAAGCAAAGCTCACATCGGTGACGATTGCAGCATCGGCATCGATGGCAAATGCCGCCGGTGTCGCGCCGCGACTTCCCAGCTCTTCGCCGCAGGCAAACAGCACCTCCACATCACAGGACAGATCGCGTCCGTGCAGCAACGACAGCGCATACATCACTGCCGCCATTCCCGCGCGGTCGTCCAGTGCTTTTGCGCTGATCAGCGTGTCATTCAGCTCTGCATAGCACGGCATAAAGGATACGCGATCGCCGACACTGATGCAGGACTGCGGATCGGTCATGCCGACATCCACGAACAGCTTGTCCGCCGGCTGACATTTCTTATCATCGGTATCACCGCGCAGATGCGGCGGGACGGCACAGAAAACGCCGTTTACGGTTTCTTTTCCGAAAATTCTGACCGGTGCGGCGGCAACACACCGTCGATCAACGCCGCCGCAAGGCGCTACGCGCACGAAGCCGCTTTCGGTAAATCCCGTGACAACAAAGCCGATCTCATCCATGTGCGCTTCCAAAAGCACACGCTTTGCGTTTTCTTTTTCACAGCACAGCGTCGCACGCACATTGCCGTTTGCGTCTATACGCGTAATGTTGGCATATTCCTTCAGCATTTCGTATGCAACGGATTGAATCTCCGTCAGCCCGTTGACGCCTGCGGCGCCGCACAGCTGCTGCAAAAGATCGCGCATATCCGATTTTTCCATACGGATTCCTCCCAACCTGTAAGTATCACTGCTATGATTATATCGCCTTTGCGCGGAAATATCAAATAAAATGTATAAGTTTTTAATATTTTATAAATAGTTGCAAAAACAGTTGCACATTCGTGCAAGAAAAGGTAAAATACAAGTAATCAAACAATTCGGAGGCCTTTGCATGTTCTTTTATGAAGGGTATTCCTGTCCGGTCTGTAAAAAGCCGTTTACGGAAACGGACGACATTGTTACCTGCCCCGACTGCGGTGCACCGCACCACAGAGCTTGCTGGAAGCAGGAAAATCGGTGCTTTTATGCTGAATTGCACGGGACCGATCGGCAGTGGAGCCGTGAGAAGCACGAAGCGGAAAAAGCGGCTGCAGAAGAGCCGCACACCGACGAGAACAGAGATACCGTTTTTTGTCCCCGTTGCGGACGTTCCAATTCTCCGTTTGCGGAATTTTGCTCCGGCTGTGGACAACCCCTGCAGGCGAGAAACTGGGGTTTCGGCGGACAGTGTCCCCCGCAGGGCGGCGGCTTTTCCCCGTTCGGCGGTACCTACCGTGAATATCGCCCTTTCCGCCAGGCAACGCCGCCGGACGGCGTGGAATTGCCGGACGACAATGAGGATATGGGCGGTGTAACTGCCGGAGAAATGCGCTGCTTTGTCGGACAAAACGGACGGTATTATCTGCCGCGTTTTCTGAAACTTTCGCAAAAGCGCGGCAACGCCGGCTGGAACTGGGCGGCGTTTTTGCTGACGCCTTATTGGCTTTGGTTCAGAAAACAGTATTTCGCCGGTTCGTTGGTATTGATTTTTCAGACACTGCGCACGGCGCTCAGCAGCTATTTTCTGTATAAATACGTCGGCGTTTCCGTGCCTGACGGCAGTGTGAGCGTCTTTGATCTGGTGCAGAAGCTGCCCGATTCCGCAGTGACGAACCGCTGGCTCATCATTTTACTGGCGCTGTTGTTTATAAGTCTTGCCATTCGCGTTGTTTTCGGCTTTTTCGGCAATCGTTTTTATTATGCTTCCGCCAAACGGCGTATACGCCGCTCTCCCATGCGCAATTCCGCGGATGCCCTTGCGGCAAGCGGCGGCGTATCCTTCGGACTCGGGGCTGCTGCGTATGTCGTGCTGTATTTGGCGGGCGTGCTTTGCGGCATATTGTTTATGTATATTTGAGGAGGAAAAACATGAAAAAGGTGCGTAAGGCGGTTATCCCTGCCGCCGGTCTGGGAACGCGGGTGCTGCCGATCACAAAGGTGATGCCCAAGGAAATGCTGCCCATCGTGGACAAGCCCGCTATTCAGTATATCGTTGAAGAAGCGGTGCATGCGGGCATTGAGGAAATTCTCATCATTACCAACCGCGGCAAGGGGCTTATCGAGGATCACTTTGATCATGCGATCGAATTGGAGCAGCGGCTGGCAGCAACCGGCAAAACAGCTGTGCTGGAGCAGATCCGCGCCATCACCCATCTTGCTAACATCACATTTATCCGTCAAAAGGAAACAAAGGGCTTGGGGCATGCTGTGTCCTGTGCGCGCAGCTTTGTCGGCGATGAGCCGTTTGCGGTGCTGTACGGTGACGATGTGATTATCGGCGACGATCCTGCCTGCGGACAGCTATGCCGTGCTTATGAGCAATACGGCAAGGGTGTTGTCGGCATCAAGGAGGTCACGGCGGAACAGATCACGAAATACTGCTCGCTGCAGGTCTCTCCCCTCGCCGACCGCGTTTTCCATGTCACCGATATGATCGAAAAGCCGCAGCCGGAGCAGATCATGTCGCTGTATTCCATTCTCGGCAGATGTGTGCTGCCGCCGCAGATCTTCGACATTCTGGACAAGACCCCTCCCGGTGCGGGCGGCGAAATTCAGCTCACTGACGCCATGATGCAGCTGGCAAAGGGTGAGGGCATGATCGGTGTCGATTATACCGGAAAGCGCTATGACATGGGCAACAAGCTCGGCATTATGCAGGCGGCATGTGAGGTCGCTTTGAAGCATCCGGAGATCGGCGAGGATTTCCGTGCATATCTGAAAGAGCTTTCCGCTACACTGTAGTCACAACCTCCGGCTAAGCCGGAGGCTTGAATAAGCCCTAGAAGGGCATTCTA
>ERZ791927.284-NODE-284-length-56328-cov-5.181224_pt1 | contig 56328 bp, 52 predicted proteins | sample MGYA00510130_ERZ791927 | MGnify/ENA primary metagenome ERZ791927 (study PRJEB30046, sample SAMN00792055) | human gut metagenome | study: EMG produced TPA metagenomics assembly of the A metagenome-wide association study of gut microbiota in type 2...
GAAAACTACGCGAAAATCAAGCTGCGCCCATCGACCTTCAAAACCTCGCAAGGCTTTCTGAAAAACCACATCAAGCCGCAGATCGGCGGCATCCCGCTGGCAGACTTGACCTCTCTGGACTTACAGCAGTTCTACAAGCACCTGCTGGACGGCGGGCGAGTAGACCGCATCGAAGCCAAGAAGAAACCAAAAGGTTTAGCACCAAAGACCGTCCGCAACATCCACCAGATGATCGGCTCGGCGTACAAGCTCGCTATGGAGCAGAAGTTGGTGAGCAAGAATCCAACGCAGGGCTGCGCCCTGCCGAAAGTCGAACACAAGGAGATGAAAACGCTGACCGCCGACCAGCTCAGCGCCTTCTTCCGGGAGGCCAGGGACAGCGGCGTGTACGAGCTCTACTACCTCGACCTCGCCACGGGATTGCGGCGTGGGGAACTGCTGGGGCTAAAGTGGACGGATGTGGACTTCCAGCACGGAGCACTGAAAATTCAGAGAGCCATCTCTCGGCAGAATGGCAAAGTGGTCGAGGCACCGTTGAAAACGAAAAACGCCTACCGCACCCTGCCGCTGTCGGCAGACGCGATAAGCGTTCTGAAAATGCAAAAGTGCAAGGTGGGTAACAGCGAGTGGGTGTTCCCGTCACCCACCGGAGGCCCCATGTCACCGGACAGCGTGCTGCACATGCTCCAGCGGGTGCTGAAACGAGCGGGGCTACCGAGAATACGCTTTCATGATCTCCGCCACACCTTCGCAACCATGGCGCTCCAGAACGGCGTGGACGTGAAAACGGTGTCCTCGATGCTGGGCCACTACTCCGCGGGTTTCACGCTGGACACTTACGCCCACGTCACCACCGACGCCCAACTCAAAGCGGCGCAAACGATGGGCAATATCCTATCCCGTGCGGTATAGTGCTTTCCGCTACCCCGCCCCGTTGGGGTCAGCGTTTGGGTCAGAAAAAAGCAACACCATAAAAACGGAACTTATGAAAAGCAAAAGTCCTCGAAATCGGATGATTTCGAGGACTTTTGGTACGCCGTGAGGGATTCGAACCCCCGGCCTTCTGGTCCGTAGTCTAATAAGCGCGATTACGCTTGTTCACGTATGTTCACGCTGCATCCCTCTGAATCCCTTGTGTTACAAGGCTTTCAGGCATAGTGGAAGCGTCGGCGATTGAAAAATCAGAGTTTGAAAAAATCTGGTTTTGAAGAAAATTGTTAGAAGAGTGTTAGAAGAGCGGTTTGCTATTGTGGAATAGAAAGCTGGGGAAGTATGACCTTGGGAGAATATTTTTAACCAGCATTTTGAGTCATTAAAGTGTCAACTTCTTTTAAGTATTAGGAGAAAAAATTATGAGGGAAAGCACAGTAATATCTATTACAAATTCAAAAGGTGGTGTTGGGAAGACTACCACCGCATTAAATCTTGGTGCTGCACTTGCGGCAGCGAAGAAAAGAGTCTTGCTGATCGACAACGACCCGCAGGGCAACCTCACTGCTGCATTGGGCTATACGCCTGGGGAGCAGAAAAACACCTTGGCAAAACTCGTGCTCGTTCAAATTGACTCGCCAGAAGATTTAGACCTGCACCTTCCGCGCACCGTGATACATACCGAAACCGGTATTGACCTGATTCCTGCCAATAAACGACTGGCAGATGCTGCGGCCCGCTTACAGGTCATGCAGCTTTCGCAATATAATGCCGCCGGGTTCTCCGATGCCCTTTGCGAGAAGATAATGGACAAGCTGCTGACTTCTCTCCGCGAACAGTATGACTACATTATTATTGACTGCGGGCTGAAACATGAGCTTTTGACCATCAACGCACTCGCCGCTGCCGATTATTGCATTATTCCAGTGCAGGCACATTTCCTTGCAAGTGAAGGAATTCCGGATGTATTGGAAATGGTGAAAAATGTTCAGAACCGATTCAATCCTGATTTGAAGATTGCAGGCATTCTCTTGACTATGTATCAATCGCGCCCGCAGCTCTGTCAGAGTGTCCGAAACAGTGTAAATGATATCTACGGCGAGAGTCTCCATGTTTTTGAGCGTCCGATCGAGCAGACAATCAAGGTGGCCGAATGCCCCGCAGCCGGAGTGAGTATTTTGGACTATGCTCCGAAAAATCCTGCCGCCGAGTCATATCGCAGCCTTGCTCTGGAGGTGCTTCATCTTGCCTAAACGCGACATGAATGACCTGCTAAAAAAGCGTATGAGCGCCACACAGCAGGCTGCTGAAATTGTGGTGGGCGACGAGGCGTATGAAACGCTGTTTAGAGGTGCACCAGCACCGGAGGCCTCGAGATTCTGCGAGCTGCCGATGGACAAGCTTCGCCCGTTTTTTACTGCCGACATCGGGTTCCATCCCTATCCGCCAGAAAAGCTCAAAGCGTTTTCACAGCAGCTTGCCGAGCAGGGGATCTACGAGCGTGTTATCGTCCGCCCTATCCCAGACAGCAACGATTATGAAATCCTTGCCGGTCATAACCGCACGAGGGCTTGGCAGATGACCGGGCATGACATGATCCCAGCCGAGGTGGTGAGTGCCGACGACGCAAGGGCTGTCTCTATTGCTGTTGCCACCAACCTCCTGCGGCGTCAGGACCTTACCATCATTGAGCGCGGCAAGGCATATCGTGCGCTGCTGCGCGAAAATAATCGGCACGGTCAGTGGGATGCAAATCAAGCAGAAACAACTTTTGGCGATTCTCGCCAAAAGTTGCAAGAGGGCGATGCGGACAGTACCTTTGGCGATTCTCGCCAAAGGTACAATGCCCGCAAACTCGTGGCGGATTTCTTTGGCGTGACCGAGTACGAGATCCGCAAAGCAATCAAGTTGGCAGGCCTGATTGAACCGCTTGCGGAGATTTTGGAAGACACTCCACGCAAGCTGCCGATTGCTTGCGCTGAGTTGATTGCTGACTATGACGCGACCACCCAGCAGGCATTTGTGGAGATGTGCGCTATCGAGGGTTACACGCTCAAAAAGGTAACAGTGCAAAAAATCACCCGCGCCTGTCCGCCACCTTCTGCGGGAAAACAGAAGATTTACGCTGTATGGCGGCAGGCTCGCGCTGAGGAAGCCCAGCGCCGTACTGCACCTCCAAAGAAGATCAGCTTTGACCGCAGGAAGTTCGCTCCGTACCTTGAAAAGCTGGGCAGCGACAAGGAACTTGAAGAGTTGTTTTTGGCGTTCTTGCGGCAGCGGGTCGGCTGATGTATAATGAAAAAGCATAAAAGAAAGGATACCGAACGCTATGAGCGAACAGGAAAAAATCCAGCTTTTTGAAGATCAAAAGATCCGCACAGCATGGGATACAGAAAAAGAAGAATGGTATTTTTCAGTTACCGATGTCATTTCTGTTTTGACAGGTCAGCAGACCGCTCGTGGAGCGAGCAACTACTGGGCCAAACTCAAGCAGCGGCTGAAAGAAGAGGGCGCAGATGAACTGCTGACAAATTGTCAGCAGTTGAAAATGACCGCATCTGACGGAAAGCGCCGCGCAACCGATGTTGCTATAGAAAAGAAATCATTGAAGGGGGTTATGCGATGAGTACATTATCTGCAAAAGAGTATAAGTGCTTTGAAGATATCAAGCGAATTCGTCCAGATGGCTCAGAATACTGGGCAGCGAGAGAGCTCGCTCCCGTGCTGGACTATGCAAAATGGGAGAACTTCTATAAGGTTATTAAGCGTGCCATGATTGCCTGCGAGAACAGTGGACGCAGTACCTTGGAATGTTTTCCTGAGGTCAGGAAAACATCTCCCATGCCGAATGGAGGAGTAAAAGACATCCTTGATTAGCGTGCTGCATGACGAGGCAGGCGCAGATACCGGCGACGTTCCCGCAGAGTTGCCGGAGGGGGATCTTTCTGCGGAGGAAACGGCAGAGCAGTCGGAGACGCTTTCTGCAATGGAGGCAGCCGAGACGAAACCGCTTGGACTTTCCACAGAAGAGAAAACTGCATCCCAAGACGAAAGCGATACCGCAGAGGAGCGAGTGGAAGAAGCGGAACTGCACGAAGAAATGTCGGAAATTCCGGATGCCGAGGAGAATTTGCTTTCAGATTTGCCCACTTCTGTTTCGCAGGCTTCTGAGGCCGATGAGGCGGACTGGGGCTTTGGGGAACCGGTCCCGGAAGAAGCCGCTGCAGAACCTGCGGAGGATGAATACCTGGCAGCAGATAACGCCGAAACGCTTGATGCATCGGATGAAAAGAGCGAGCGCACGCTCTTCTACGAGCTGGACTTCAATGAACTGGATCGGGGGCTAAGTGAAGAGGAGCGGAAGGAATGGAACTCCATCTATGCCTCTTTCCGCGGCCGCAGCGCCATTACCGGAACGATCATCGGTGTGGATCTCTACGCAAGATACCTTCCGCGCAGCGAGGCAAGAATGCTTGAAAATAAGCGGGAGCTCTGTGCCGTTGTGGTGCCATATCGCATCCCAATTCTGATCCGCGAGTCCGAAATGTGGGAACTGGGAGAGGAACGACCCGACTTCGTGCTTCGAAATATGGTGGGGGCCAGCATCGATGTGATCGTCACCAAGGTGGAGCGTACCGCTAACCGTGCACAGGCGTCCCGCCGTCAGGCCAGTCGCAGCCAGCGCCGCTTTTTTGCTGCCCGTGAGGATCTTCATGCTGTCGGTTCCCGTATTACCTGCAGGATGCTGGCGGTCGGCCCCCGCCGCTGCCTTGTGGACTGCTATGGCTACGACCTTGATATGACGCAGAGAGAGATCCGCTACGCGGCCATCCCGGATCTTCGCACGGAGTTCCACCCGGGCTCGGAGATCGACTGCATTGTAAAGGAGTATCACCCCCGTACCGGCGAACTGATCGTCTCTGCCAAGGAAACGGAGGTCAATCCCTTCTTTGGTGCGGAGGAGCGTCACCCTGTAGGCTCCCGCCGCTTTGCGATGATCTCCGGTAAATATGGCGGCGGCGTGTTCTGCAACCTCCCTGATGGCGTGACCTGTATGTGCAACTACTCCTATCAGCACGAGGATGCGGACTTCATGGTGGGCGAGCACGTCATGCTGATGGTGCAGCGCTACGATCAGGAAAAGCTCCAGATGTACGGCAAGATCATGAGCAAGTGGTGACCTTTCGTAAACGTCTTGGATCTTGAAAGCGACCTAAATTTCCTTACAGTTTGCCCCCCGCAAAGAAACCATTTATTTATCCGATAGCCGGTGCAACAGCACCGGCTATCACTTTGAAGGGAGAACTTTATGCGAAAAAAATATCTGTACTTTGCACGACATTCCTACTGCCCCTGCTGATGACCGTTCTAGCGTTTGCGGCGGACAGTTCTTTTTCCGATGTTGCCCCGGACGCACCCTATGCTGAAAGCATCGCCTATCTGGTAGAGCATGGCATTACCAACGGCACCGGCGCGGACACCTTCTCCCCGGACGCACCCGTGACCGTCCGCCAATGGTCGGTCATGCTATGCCGCGCCTATGGATTGCCCATTGAGGGCGACACATGGGAAGAAATGAGCTACGTCGCCATGGTTGAGGCGTACAGCCACGGCTGGATGTATTCGTCCATCTTCTCTGCGCCGGAGACACAGATGTGCCGGGGCGCACTCTATGACAGTGCCTTTGCCGCCGCAGGTATCCCCATTTACGACAACACTCTCTACGATAGAGAAGCTCTGAGCGCCTATGAAAACACCCTGCGGATTGCCGGAGAGTTTCAGCTCTGCGATAGTGGTTCCAATCCGCAGAAGATCGTCACCCGTGCTGAGACTGCCCGACTTCTTCACGCCATTCTCACACGGGATCTGACCGTGGAAGCCCCCACCGTGCCGGTGAAACTGAAGAATCCCACCGACATCAACGCCAACGATTTCCTGTTGGAATTGCAGAAAGTGCCGGAAGCCATTCTTGCGGAGTTCAATCAGCGTGGCTGGGCCTACAGCATCGATTTTGACCGCGTGGCGCAGTTTGCCGAGGAACTGAATGTGAGCTGCATCGGCGTGACGGACTACGCCGCAAAAACCATCTATGTTTCCGAGGCCAGTGCCACCGTACACGAGTTTGGACATTTCCTTGATAAAGTGCTTGGCTTCCCCGCAGAGCATGAGCGGCTATTCTGTGAGGAAGCAGAAAGCTCCATTCTCCGCGACTACGCTAAAACAAATGCTCATGAATACTTCGCAGACTGCTTTGTGTACTGGATCATGTACAACGAAAGCGCCAAGCGTATGGAGCGGTTCAAACAATCTGCCCCGCAGACCTATGCATACTTCGAGTCACTAACTGCGATAGAAGATTTATCCAAGCAACCACCGTGGGGAAATGATATAAGTGAAGATATCACGAACCTATCAAATTATTTTGTGACAAGCGACGGAGAAGATTTCCTCACCATTTTATTGCATGCGCTCGAGAAGGCTAAAGATGTAAATGAAGATGTAAACATCGAGTCTATGTAACTGGGCAACCTGCTGAAGCAGAGCGGTCCCACCAAGGGCGAAGAGGATACCTACCAGTACAACGACCTCAACCAGATGGTGAGCAAGCATGTGTGCGGCTATGAGCAGAAGCTCACCCGCATCTATGACTACGGCTATACCTACGATAAGCGCGGCAATCTGGTGAAGGAAGAAGAGATCTGCTCTCCTACCACCACCGGGCCTAGGAACATCACCATGGATTTGAAGAAATTACAAACTACTACTCTCAGGTAACTTGTTCTTATGCGGTTATCAAAGGAATTCGTGTTGGTGCCCTCAAGAGCGTGTTATATGACGGTGTATACTCAATTCTTTCTACAATGAAAACTAAAATTGATAATCTTCCCAGGTGAAATTACTTAAAGACATGGAGGCAAAATGTTTAGAAATCATCAACCACCACCCTGATTGTGGATGCGTGACTGGAACATTTTGCTCCATCAAAAAGAATCATAAAAAGGGGTTCTTTATATTCTTTAGCTTTTATGCCGATGCCCTCAACGGCGCGGACTTCTATGGATTGAAATATGCTATATGACTCATAAATAAAAGACCGCCATCTCGGTGAGCAAAAGCTCCTTGAGATGGCGACCTTTTTATACGCGGGGAGGTTTGACGCTTACGATGAAAACAGAAGTTGAGGATTCCCTTGAAACGGTTGCTTTGATTGATGATCTGCAAACAGGCATCAAATGATTATTCTTTGTAATGTGTCCGAGTAAACAGGAATCAGAAAGATTGTGTTATCAGAGCAATTTAACTCAAAAGTTCCAAGCGGGAGTGTTAAATAATTGGATTGAGGCACAGCTCCGTAAGGGAGGATAATGCCATTATAGGATACTTCGGCACTGATGGTGCAAACCCAAATAGCTGCTTCATCATTCCAATTAACTGAAACTGACAAATTTTTGCAATCAATGAATTCGAATGTGCGTTGAGGGTTAGGAGTAGATAGTTCTGATATCAGCTGCTTTGCAAGGAGCTCAGATAAACTGTTACGCAAAGCCTCATCCGATAATGGGCAATTATCACTATCCATCTTTACTATACCGAGGGTTGAAATTGCGGTTTCGAGGCTCCAACATTTGCTTGTTTCGCCGTATTGCGGATTTTCCCGTAGCCACAGCTCAATGTCTTTTCCATCACATTCAGCCTCGCTCATCCATTCTCCTGAATTGTCGCCCCAACTATTGGCTAACCAAGCAACCCACTCAGGCGCATCGAGAGCTGCGGATTCATCGGAGACAGAGGGAAGCAGATCAAGGCTTTCGCTTACTATATTATCATTTGTATGACTCTCATCGCTCTGCAATCCACAACTGGGCATGAAAACTAGGACAAGGAACATCAGAGAGGATAATAAGAATGGATTCTTCATGTTGACTAACCTCGTTAGGAAAGTTTGTTTGCAGTTAAAGTATACGATCCTGTGCTAGAAGATGCAACATGTTTGACAAGAAGGAAATATGTGCCTGCCTCAAGTGTTCCGGAATTCAAAGTAAAATTATTAGAACCGTTAACTTGAGTCAGGGGATACATGGCCATTCCTTTACTGTCATACGAAGAGGTTTCTTTTTCTTTGTACAGTGTTCCCTGTACCGTACTGCTTCCAGTAGTGGTAAAGCGATAGCTTCCGCCACCAGCGGGGACGGTGAACTTATACCATTTGCAGGCCTCCGAACCAAGGTACTGGGTATAAGTTTTGGGGAAAGTACCGATCGTAGTAGCCTGCGCTGGTGTTGTGCCAAGTCTATTGGTGGTATTGATTTTAATTGTTTTGGTGTAGCCAGAAAGAACTTGATGGAATACATCTCTTGTGTGACCGTTAATAATGGGAACGCCAGCAGAATTGTAACCAACACAAATTGCCACATGACCCTCATTAGAAGTAATTACGGGGTTGCCAGGGAATACATTTGATTTATCAAGATTGATCCCCTCATAGGAATATCTGTCTCCCCAGTATTCGATGATGCCAGTAACCGTTCTCCACACGTAGCTGCTATTACTCGAAGTTGTGCTACCATTTTTGTTATGCCAAAACTGTTTATCAGAAGAGGCAACTCGATCAGATGTGCTTGTTGGATCGTGTACAAATCCGCTGTTGGAAAGACATTGGTTCACATAATTGGCACAATCAGAATCGGTGCCAGCTTTTCCATAGGTGGGATTATAATATGATTCCTGAGCAATAAAGTTCGTAGCAATGTCCTTTTTCACCCATTGATCCGCATAAACAATAGCGTTCCAAACATATGGCATCCCATTGCGGTTTAATGTTGAGTGAGAGGTTGTGTTTGCGACCGTGGCTACAGGAGGGATTTTAATTTCTGAGAGCTGAACAGGCGGCTCGGCAGAAATATAGCCAGGGGAGGTATAACCGGAAATATCAGCTTCATCATATAGGTCTTCTACAACAAGATAGCTTCCGTCTGACTGTAATTGCGCGGTGATATAATGCTCTGTGGCGAAACCCATATAGTCAGTAGCTGGAGCATTAGGGCCGTCACCGTTGTTATAGTAAACCCACGTCCATTCGTATACATCCAATGCTACATCTTTGGTGGTAATATTGCGTGCAGCACTACGAATTGTTGATTCGCTTTCAATAGAAACAATATCCACATTCTCTTTAGCCCAAAAATCACGTAGAGCATTGTTTCGTTCCGCGCTTTGTGTCAGTGGAGCGCTCTTTGCTACGCTTATGCTATTGGAGAGAAACGATTTTTCAGAAGAATAAGAATCCTGTCGATATCCAAAGTATGTATCAACTGCCAACTGAATCTCCACATCCGCAGCATTTGCAAATTGGCCTTGTTCCAATTCGAGCTCAACGAGTGCATCGGTTGCATTGGAAAACTGAGCAGCATGCGCTGGGACACAGCTGAGTGACAAGGCGAGGATTAAAGCAAAAGACAATAGTTTATTATACTTTTTCATCTGGTACACTCCTTTCATTTTTCATTATAAAGAAACTCTGCTTTCCAGGAAGATATCATACACCTCCTTTACTATTTGCTCCGGCCATGAGCAAAACGCAAGAAAAGCAGTAATTGCAATGGTTTCCGGTCATGGCTGAAACCGAAAATCACTCATATGGTATAGAAAGCGGAGCCTCTTTTTGGTAAAATCAGCTTGCAAAGAAAACCAACCAGAAAGGGGCTGGCCGCTATCTACCGACAGGAAATCATTCAGGATGTCGTGCTGTTCACATCCCAACGAGCCGCAAACTTCTACAACAAGATCTTCAGCAGTCTGGACTTCGCACTGCAAAATCATTCAGGCGGTCTGCCTGACAACCCACAATATTGCCTTTCTCAGGCTCAGCTTTCTGTGCAGGGGCTGGTTTTTGTGCGCCTTTTTCAAGACATCCAGCGGTTTTGCCTTGTTGACCCGCTTTCCTTTCGTTACTCTTTCCGTGTTTTGCTCATCTCTGATTTGCTAATATATACGATACAGAGTGCCGATTTTGGACACCAAAACCGACAATATTTCTGTTTTATCTTGTGTTTTATATAATTTGCGGTTGTGCTGTTCTCTTTGCGCCATTTCCGCTATGATCCTCTGTTTGATATGTGAAACAATAATTGTATTTGTAAAAAACGAGCGATTTCACTAAGCCGCTGGACTTAATTTGTCAAATCTATTATAATGTGGTTGAATTACTACTTTAGGTGGTGGGTATTCGGTGATAGTATATCTGCAAATGATTGAGACGAACGAGGACAAGTCTAAGTTCGAAGAAATATATCAGGAATATAGAAACCTAATGTACTATGTGGCTTACAAACGAATGCAGCATGAACAAGATGCCGAGGATGTAGTCCACCATGTATTTGTTAAAATTGCCGAGAATATTAAACACATTGAGCCAGTGAGTCCAAAAACCAAGCAGCTTATCGTAACTATGGTTGACAACCGGGTGACGGATATATTCCGCGTCAGGGGCAGGCATCCTGTTGTGATGTACGATGACGAGCTGAAAAACAGTCCTGTCATAGGAAATGAAGGTGAGGATTTGCTGACAGAGTGTATTTTGAAGTTGCCGGAGCAGCAGCGTATGGTCATTTGGATGAAGTACGGACAAGGTTATTCGCTGAGAGAAATTGCAAAAATGCTCGGTATATCCTCTTGTGTGGGCCCAAAAATTGACCAGCGAGCTAAGAAAAAGCTGGAGGATCTTTATTTGGAAGGGGGCGGCGTTTTATGATCACAGAGGAGATGCTTTGTGCGGCTGCCGCACGATCCTGTGAACTATACACCGCCGACTTAGAAAGTGGCTATAATGCCGATGTACTGCATGAGTTTTCTCCGGCATTTGAAAAGAAAATCAGAAAGCTGAAGCGCAGAGCAGATCATCCGGCATTTTATCGCACCATGAACCGTGTTGCATCCATCCTTCTTGCAATTCTCATCGCTATCGGTGCATGGATTTCAGTAGATACTGAGGCTAGAGCCGCGATTGTTGGCTGGGTCAAGGAGATTTACGAAACATATTTTGTCTATCGCTTTGAAGGTAATTCAAATGAGAATAGGGATTTGGTAGATTATCGGCCAACATTGATTCCGAGTGGCTATACCGAATTTTACTCAGATACAACAGAAGGTACGACTACTGTGGTATATACTAATAAAGAAGACGAAATGCTCAAGTTCAGCTATAGCCACGGTCCTGACAATACAACTTGGTTTGTCGGAGCGGGTCCGCTAACGGTTCAGCCGATTACAATAAACGGCGTTGCTGGAGAAGCGATTACATCGACTGGACAGGGTACTACAACTGCAATCATGTGGGTAACGACGGAAAGCACAGCGTTTAGCATCTCGGGCTTTTTGAGCATTGAGGATCTGGTTGCAATGGCCGAGAGTGTGCAAATCATAAAAAGATAAAAATAATGTTTTAAGGTGTCCAAAATCACCCCCTTTCATCGTATTAGATAGACGAGAAAGGGGGTGATGAGTTATGAGGAAACGGTTTTTATGCTTATTGCTCGTGATATCCGCTATTCTTGCAATTTCCGCACACGCTGCTTCTGCCAGAACAATTGATGTATATCCCTCCCTTGCATTTAATGGAACATCGGCTACCTGTACGGTCACTATTTTGGGTGAGCGGACAACCGACAGGATCTCTGCGGTTATGGAGCTTTGGCAAGGGAATATACTGATTGATGACTGGAGTGCCAGTGCCTCTGGAATCCTGAAGATCGACGAGACAACGACTGTTGCAAAAAACAAAACCTATACGCTGACCGTTGAATACACGGTCAATGGCGTAGAGCAGACACCGGTTTCTATTTCTCGTACAAACAACTGAAAATGTGATTCGCACATATGCACAAAAAATCTAATGTGGAATTATCGTAGGAGAAATGCATGAAAAAGATTATGATGGTAGTTTGTTTTGCAAGCATCATTTTTGCCACTGCTTCCTGTGATAACAAAAACGAAAACTGTAATTTACGCAATGCTGAACAATCATCGCCGCTTCAAACGGTTGAAAGCCCTGATACATTTGCACCTTTGGAAGCCATTCCTTTATTGCCTGTAGCAACAGCAGAGATGTTTGACCTCAATGAAGTTGATACTGCGCTTTTCTATGGAGCATTGACAAAGGATATGCCGTACAGTAGTGGTAGGGGCGTTACCTTTCCGTATGTTGGTATTTATGACAGATATAACAATGAAGAGACCACCAACTATATCTGCTATGTGGCTTACATGAGATATGATATCGATGATTCATCCCGATCCTTGATGTATGCGGGAACCAAGATGACGTATGGCCGCGCCATTCTCGTTCAAGATGAAAATGGCGGATATTCATGCGAAGCATTTGAACTTTTAGGTGATGGGGAAGGATGGTCAGAAAAGTTAAGAGAATACTGCGGGCCATTGACCGAACTGCCTTCAGCTATCATGGATGGTTCTATCAATTATAGCAGTACATTTCCTGACGATATGTGTGAGCAGTATTGCATATTGGCTGATGCGATAGTAAAGGAGTAGCTATGAAAAAAATTCTATCTTGTTTATTTGCGTTTTCCGTCCTTTTGAGCGTACTTAATTTGCCAGCATTTGCGTTATCGGAAGAAACTGAAATCGAAGCTATTGTAGAATCCTATCTGCGGAGCTACTCGGAAAAATCTTTTTTGTATGCGGATCAGGATCTTAAAGAGAACACAGTTGCAGAAATTCCTGTGCTATTATCTACGGAGGCTACAAACACTATCTATCAGTTGTCTTCTGGTAGTACTACGATTTATGAAATGCAGGACAATATTGGATATCTGAATGAGAAAGCTGAATATTTTTCTGCTGCGCGTCAACTACAAAATATTAAACGAGAAAATTTTGAACTTTTTTATGCTTTCTCTGATATTTCCGTTGACGAAAATACTGCGACTGTAAATGTTTTGGAGACTGCGAGTTTTACGTACATTGATGGAACTATGGACTCCTATTTGGATACCCTATATACGGTTGATCTGTTGAAAATTGGGGGGAAATGGTTGATTGCCGATGTTACGGATAACGATTGGTTTGATGCAACTTATAAAGACGAGCCATCATTTTCTGCGGCAGATGAAATCGCAGTTTTGGAATCTGCATTACATGCTGAGGCAGAGTGTGTTGTTATTGATCCGGTAATTGATAACGCTGAAGTAACTGCAACTGGAAGCTATCAGATTCCATATAATGCCGAAAACGCAGTTGCTTATGCATATAACCATACTCGACAAAATGCAGCAAGTTGGAAAACCTATTATAATCCTGATTTCTATCATTGGCGCAATGATGGCGACTGCATGAATTTTGCATCTCAGTGTGTATGGGCTGGATTTAGCGGAAATCTAACCAGATCTTCTTTAGACGCACATAATCAGCCGATGGATACAGATTCTACTTATAAGTGGTACACTTGTAGCCAAAATTACGAAGATGAGGATCCTTATTCCGAAGGATATAGCAATTCTTATGCTTCCTGGCGCAGTTGTAAAAATTTCAGGCGCTATCTTACCGGTAAAGAAGATGGAACTGGAACAACTGGATCTAATGCAGCTACTGATGTAGGAATGAAAGCAACAGTAGTCGAAGTTGGAAGCGGATCGACATTCTCTGGTATCACCGCCGTCCAACTTAAAGGCGCTGTTGCACATGTCGATGGTACTGCGGGAAATTACGCTCACGCAATTGTAATTACTGAAGCAAATGGTCTTGCACGCAGTCAAATTTATTATTCTGCGCACACTGGTGATGCTAAGTACATTAAGCTTGGTGATAGTTGGACCACTTGCCCTATTAAAGCCTATATTCCGCAATATTTTCGAACCAATGAATCTCTGTCCGATTACATCCAGTATGATATGATTCGTCCTTTCGCCTGCAATAGTACTAAGACGATTTCTTTCTCTACTAATGCTGCACAGTATAATATGCGCATGTATATCACGACTCCCGTTTCTAATCAACGTTCTTTGATTAAGGATGTGAGTTATGGTACGGATTGTTCTGCGAGTTACACTTTTACCGAGCAGGGCTACTACAAAGTCGAATGTTATAGCAGAGCAACTTCTGCAGATACGTATAATACATCTACCTTTTATATTTTGAGTGTTTAAGATATTTTAGTATCGATAACATCGGTGGGTGGAAAGCAAAGAGTGGTGTTGGCAATACCTTCGAGTACATCCAGTAAGACATTTATAATAAAACGGTTTTGTCGACACTGAATAGGCATATATAACAGCGTGTTTGAACAAGCAACGCTTGGATTGTTTATCCAATTTTCTCTATTTTACAGTTATAATGTATTAAAGCTTCAAATAGTAGTGGACATACAGGTTGTAGTCCCGCTCCCGGGTAATCAGGCGTAGCCAGATATAGAAATTTTCTGTTTCCGAGTAGAGGGTGAACTCCGTCGGATCGCTGGTGCGCTGCGCATATAGCTTGCACATCCGTGACATGCTGCGCAGCGTTTTGAACTCAGATCGAGCCATGAGCTTATCCTGAAAAAGATCGATTTCCAAGGCTAAATCCTTTTCAGGCTTATCCTCCGGACGGCCGAACCAGTTTGTCCACCACTGACAACCATCATAATCCGAGCGGGAATAAGCAACAAAAGGCGCGGGATATTCCAGATCGCTGAACGGCAGTTTCTTTTTCGGCGCGTGAAAAACCTGTGAGAAACTGCAACTCGGGAGGAGTCGTGCCGCATACTGGTGATCAGCCTCGCCAAAGAAGTGATGCTTTACGCTGTACCACTCGCTCATAGGCAGCACATCATCCATTGCGGCATGGAGCGCTTCGTCCGTGCCGCACTCGGGGCATACATAGACGTCAAGTGCCCTGCTGAGAGCATTTTCAGCAAGACGGGGACGCATCGGCTTACCGCACCGCATACACGTTTGGTACTCCGGATTGCCGGAATCAAAATGCTCCTTATGATTTTTCCACTCACGCTCCAAGTCAGGCTTTGGAAAGAGCTCAATATACAGTTTTTTCATAATGATAGTGTCCTTCCTCTTGCGTCGGCGGGCAGGGGATCAATATGATCTCCTGCCCTTGCTTTTAGGCTGCAAGGTCGTTCTCGGTCAGATACCGAGCAAAGTCATATTCCGTTTTAGTCACTTTGATACGTAAGCGTCAAATAGGTGCAAAAATGGACCGTACTCGTTGAGACGGTCCATTTCAAATCAGAAGTTCTGTTGTAAAGAATGGCAGTCTGCCGGGGCGTTGGCTGGCAGGAACTTGTCCGCCCGGCTATCGTCCCTGGAGGCCAGAATCGGTGCGTTGGTCAGCAGCCATGTCAGATAGCGGTACGGATCCAGCCCACTTTCTTTCGCCGTTTCAATCAGACTGTAGATCACACTGCTGGACTGAGCACCACCAGCGGTATTGGCGAAGAGCCAGTTTTTGCGGCCAATCACAAAGGGTTTTATGGAACGTTCGGCAAGGTTGTTGCTCAGCTCCAGCCGCCCGCCCTCCAGCACACGGATCAGATACGGCCACTGTTCCTTCAGATAGTATATGGCTTTGCCCAGCGCAGATTTTGGCGCAGCGTTGGTTGTTTCTGCCCATGCCAACAAAGCGTCCATCACGGGCTTGGACCGTTTCAGACGCTGCGTATATTGTTCTTCGGGTGGCAGTTCTGCTAATTCCTGCTCAATGGAAAACAGTCTGCTGCAATACGCCTGTCCCTGCAAAGCCGCAGCATTTGCCTGGCCCTTCTGCGGCAGGGACTTTACCGCCTCGTCAAACTTGCGGCGCAGATGCGCCCAGCAGCCAACCACACGGATGTGCTCCGGCAATCTGTGGTAGCCGGGGTAATGCGGGATCGGACTCGCTGTATTCGACGTCGCTCGGTGTTCTGAGCAGATATGTATCGTCCTCCGTTTGTGCGAAGAAAACGCTATGTCCTGCGATGACTGGTGGAACGTCCTCACTCCATTCACCGGGATAGTAGTCGATAAAGAAAAGAACGCCGCCTTCACCATTGTCATGGGCCGGCTTGTGATAAAAGGTGATGCAGTTCCCGCTGCTATTCTGAGCAAAGGGGTTTGGTAGAAATATACTATCTTGAGCATTCTCTTTGCTATGGAAAAACTCCAACTATACAGCCTTCCCCTGTGATGCTACAATGAAGCTGTATTTCAGGGCGAAGTAAGTTAGGGCGGAGTAAGTTAGGAAAGAAAGAGTGGAAAGGAGGTAGTATGCCCTTTGCACAGCTCATGGCGGTTTTACCGCTTAGAGATGTGGCATGCTCCTTGCGAGTACCGTCGAACCCAAACGGCTTGAAATATAATAAGGACGAGAACGAAACCGTAATTGCTCATAGGAGTGATTGCGGTCTTTTTTTGTTTCGTCAAAAGAAAGGAGTCAGGCAATGAATGTCCAATAGCAAGCTGATCGAGCTGAGTTACCGCTACGATGCACAGGCACATCTGCATCGTACCAAAAACGAGCGTGTTCTCGATCAGCTCACTGAGATCGCCCAAAATCCGGATGCATTCTACCCGATCCGCGGAGCGCACCGGCGGTTTCCCTTGAGTACCTACATCAAGAAGAAGCTGCACGGGCGCATCGACGGCTTCCTCTGCGATGAGCTGCACGAGTACAACAACAATAGCGGGCAGGGCGACGCCATGGCGGAGCTGTACGGCGCGTCCAGGTGTTTTGTCGGAATGACGGCAACGCTTATCAACGGCTATTCCTCCGGCATTTTTCACCTGCTCTACCGTATCATCCCCGGGCTGATGCTCAAGGATGGCAAACGCTACAAAAGCCCCGGCGATTTCGATGCGGAGTACGGCGTGGTGGAAAATACCTATGAGATACAGGATGTGGAGTACAATTCCAATCGGCGCACCAGTAAGCGCAGAACAAAGTCAAAGCAGCTGCCCGGCGTATCGCCGCTGGTATTTTCCCGCTTCCTGCTGGAATATACGGCGTTTCTCTCCCTCTCCGACATGGGCAAAGACCTGCCGGACTACGAAGAGATCCCCGTACCGCTGGAGATGCCGGAGGATGTACGCACGGCCTATAAAGAGGCGGAACACGAATTGCAGAAAGTCCTGCGCACAGACCGGAAGGCGGCGCAGAAGATCCTGTCCACCTATCTCAATTTGCTGACGGTTTACCCGGATCAGCCCTACGATCAAGCGGAGGTAGTGCATCCCATAAACGGAATGCCCATTGTAACGCCAAAGAACTGCGGCGATTTTTCCCGCCTGTTTCCCAAGGAGGAACGGGTATTGGAACTGGTGCGGCAGAAGGCGGCAAACGGAGAGCGCGTGCTCATCTATACCAGTTGGACGCGCACGGATTCACAGAAAAAGCTCCAGGAGCTTCTTTGCTCGGAAGGCTATCGGACAGAAATCCTGACGCCGCAGATCGCTACGGATAAGCGGGAGGACTGGGTCAACAAGCGTGTCAAGAACGGTTTGCAGGTGCTCATTACCAACCCGCGCTGCGTGGAAACCGGCCTTGACCTCAATGCCTTTACCACCATTATCTTCTACTCCATGGGCTATAACCTCTTTACGCTGCGGCAGGCATCCCGCCGGTCGTGGCGGATCAATCAGACCGCCCCCAGAGTGGAGGTATATATGCTCTACTACGCCGATACCATGCAGGCAAAGGCCATGAAGCTGATGGCCTCCAAGTTGGCGGTAGCAGGCATCATCGAGGGGACATTTTCTGAAGAGGGCCTTGCGGCCATGAGTGATGTAAAGGACCTGACCTCACAGATGGCAAAGGAGCTGGCGCTGGGGATCCGGGATAATGTGGAGGATATTGCGGCGGCCTTTCGGAAAATGGCGGTCATGAACCCGGAGCGGAAAAGGAACATTACCGCTGCACAGCCGAAAGATACTGCGGCAGAAGAACAAAAGGCACCCGCAGCCAAGGATTCCTTCGGCGTGCACACGGCGCAGGCGCAAGTGCGTCAGGCACTCTATGAAGGGCTGCTTGCCAGGACTGCGGAAGAACAGAAGAAACGGAAGTCGAAGAAGGCAGAGGTGGATGAAAACCAGCTGTCGATCTTCGGCTTTGCTGCGTAAAGGAGGAGATTATTTGAATGTAACGATCAATCGGGCGGAAATGCTGAGCGCCATCAAGCGTGCATCAGCCATCGCACCGGCGGATTCGCCGTTGGACGTGCTCCGGGGCGTTTTGCTGGAGGCAGATGCCGCCGCCGGAAAGCTCACCGTCACCTCGACCAACTTGGAGGCGGCGCTGGAGGAAAAGCTCCCCTGTGCCGTTCAGGAGAATGGGGCGCTGGTATTTGGAGCGAAGATGCTTGCAGAAATGCTCTCACGGCTGCCGCAGGATACCGTGCAGCTCTGTCGGGCAGAAAATCAGGGACGCATGACGCTCAGAAGCGGAGACGCCTGCTATGAAGTGGATGTATGGGAGCGAGGCGCTTTTCCAAAGCCGGATCTTCCTTTCCCGGAGGATACCGTCAAACTCAGCGGGATTCCCGCTATGGCGCAGCACACCGTATTTGCAACCGCACAGGATAACAGCAAGCCGCTTCTCAAGTGCGTCAATCTCATGTTTACCAACACGGGACTGCGCGCGGCCGGCAGCAACGGAAACTGTATCGTGACAGCCAGAGGCGACAATCAGAGCACGGGTGATGTGAGCCTGCTCATCCCCGCCGCCTCGCTTGGAAAGCTCTCGAATATGTGCCAGGACAAGGATGAATTCCGCGTCGGCACCACGGGAAAGAGCATCGTCTTTTTCCGCGAGAACTTCCTTTTCAGCGCGCGGCTCATGGAGGGCGGCTACATCGATACGGATCAGTTGGTAGGCAGCATTCGGAATGCGTTTACCGTGCTGACGGATATTCACGACATGAGAGCGGCGCTCTCGTCCGTCCTAAGCATTGGCACCGGAAACCGGGTGAAGCTGAGCTTTCAGGATCAGCGCCTTGTATTCCAATGCGCAGGCGATTGCGTCAGCGCATCGGCACCCATTGAGGTAATTGCATTGACCGGCGCTCCTGCGGGGGACTACTGGTTCAACGCAAAGCAGCTTGTCACCTGCCTGAAAGCCTTGAGCGGCACGGTCACGCTGGGGATCGCGCAGGGCGGAATGCTGACGCTTGCCACGCAGGATGCTTACTATCTGCAAAATGCCATGCGGCCGGAAGCACAGAAGAAAACTCAAAAAGCCGCGCAGCCGGCTGCTGCGAAAGCGGCGTAAGGAGGGATGCCTTTGGTAGAGATTCCAACGATCTGCCGCTATTGCGGCGGCGCAGTCCATCTTGTTCCCGCGGCAAAGGTGTATGGTCCCGCGGCGGCAAAACGACTGGGCTTGGAACGTGAGAAATTTTATCAATGTCAGAACTGCAATGCCCGTGTGGGCTGTCATAAGGGCAGCACGCGGCCGCTGGGCAATCTTGCCAACGAAGCCCTTCGCATGAAGCGGATGGAGACCCATCAGGTCTTTGACAGCTTCTGGAAGGAGCGGGGCATGAGCAGAACGCAGGGCTATAAGTGGATGGCAAAGAAGCTGAGACTCTCTGAAGAGCTTGCACACATCGGCGGCTTTGAGATGGATCGGTGCCAGAAGCTGATCCGGCTATGCGAAAAGGAACGAAACAAAGAGAAAAAGAAGGAGGCAGCATAAATGTGTGAGAGAACATATTGCCGGCATGAGTATGAGAAACTTTGCTCGTGTCCGCCGGTCGCTTGCAGGGACGCCCTTGGAATGGCCGCGCATTTGGCGGAGAACATGGAGAAAGTCCAATGGAGCCTGACCTACAACAGCCTGAAGGAGATAAAGCCCTATCAGCTGTGTCTGGTCGGGAAATGCAGGATCTGCGGCGGGCGGCTGTGCATGGAGCAAAGGCCCGTTGAGGCGGATAGCACTGACGGTTTCCTTGCTGCGGTATACCGGCATTTATACCATTTTCACCGCTCCATCGGTCAGTGCTTGCCTCGCGCGGCGTTTCGCACAAAGTTTGTGGAGATGTTCCGTAAGGAGGATCGCGCCGCTGTTGAGGACTGGCTGAGCATGCCGGAAAACCAGTCGATCCATGCCATGATCTGCGGAAATGCGAAGAGAGTCTATACCATCGTCCACTCCTGGGCGGATGCGGATCAGGGCAATTTTCCTGCTCCGGAAGGTATGGCAGCCTTCACTGTGAAGGAGGAGGCCCGCAAGGAGCTTGCGCGCCTTGTGACGGAGGAAAAGGAAAATCGGACGATCCCGTTTCCGACAGAAGAATACTGTGAGGAGTACGGCGAGGATTTCTGGGAGGCTTACCGGGACGGCTATGCCGCCGGATGGTTTACCCGCTATGAGATCATCGAAAGTCCGCTGTACGCAGAAAATATCGAAGAAAAAGGAGGTGCGGCTGATGATGCTGCGAAAACCGAACTGCTCTGATTGCCCACATAATCTCCAATACATGGAAAGCTTGCCGATCAAGAAAAAAGGCGTCACCATGCACTTGGGGGAGTGTTTCTGTGTTGCGGGAAAGCGCGCGAGAAAATTCAAACGCAGTGATCCCAAAACCTATGTGCCAAGCTGGTGTCCCAGGCTCAAGGCTCCCTGTGAGCTGCGGATCTATGGCTTCAAGAATCAGAGAGAATGGAGGATGCACCGCAGTATGTGCGCGGATCTGGGCAAGGATACTTCTCCATCTGCATTCCGCTATGCGGTGCGCTATGAAGGACATACCGATCTGGCGCCGTATGAGTTTTTTGAGTGCTGCAATGAAAAATCGGATGATGAGATTTTGGGTGCAGCAGTCCAGCACTACGATGTTGTGGAAATCGACGACGGTATCAAGCCTGCCTTTTTCTACAAAACGGAGCATGGCTATGAGCTTTTATTCTCGTTTGATGCCAAGACTGCCAAGAAGAATATCAGGGAGGAAATTGATTGAAGGAAACTGTAAAAAGCTGCAGCAACTGCCGATATTCCTATGATCTGCCGAGCAATCGCGGACCGATGGCAAAAACGCAGTACTGTAGAAACAAGAACTATAATTCCGTGAACTACACCACCAAAATGTTGCTGGAGGACTGGGACCAAGGCCACTGCCGCTTTTGGGCGCCCATACCAGAGGAAGGAAACGACAATGAAAAATAATTACTCAATCGCTCAGCGCAACGCCATTGTGGAAGCGAATCTTTGGTGCATCGACAGTGTGATCCGTCAGAATCGCCCGCTCATGAGAGCGGCTCGGCTGGAATATGACGATGTGTACCAGCAGCTTGCCCTGCGGCTTATCAAGGCTGTGGCGGGCTATGACCCGGAAAAGGGACGCCTGGAGCAGCACATTTTCGCCCAGCTCAAGTATGAGCTTCTTAGCTGCAAATCGGCCTACCGGCTCTGCGGTATGACCGGCACACCACACTCGTTCCGAAAGAGCCATATCATTTCCATCGACGCGCTCTCTGAGAACAGCGGCCTCTATGAAGAGACGCTGGCGGCGTAAGGAGGCACGGAAATGACGCTGAGAGATAAGATGCTGGCGGTCATTGCGGATACCAATGATAGCGTGGCCGAGCGGGAGGAATTGGTGGAGATGATCGCTATTGCCCTGCTGACGCGAAAAAACCTGTTTGTTCTGGGTGAGCCGGGACAGGCCAAGAGCTATGCCATCAACCTGTTCCGTCGGCACATCACCGGTGCGCGGCAGTTTGAGAGGCTTCTTTCCAAGCAGAGCGATGAAGAACAGCTTTTCGGCCGTGTTGATCTTGCGAGTCTGCTGCCGGGCTCTGTGCCGCAAACTGTGCTGGAGCAGGACGCAACCTATCAAAACCAGCGCTTCAACCTGCGTGTCCTCGTCGAGGGCATCGGCTCCATGAAGGACGAGCCCGCAACATGGGAAAAGCTCAAGAGCGGCACCGAAAAGCTGGAGCTTTATCGTGCAGCGCTCTCGGCGCTTCACAAAAGCGAGCCCACGGTGCAGACAGCCGGCAAAATTCCAGAGGCCGATATCGTATTGCTGGATGAGATCTTCAAGTGCAACGACGGCGTGCTGAACTCACTGCTCACCGCCCTCAATGAGCGGAAATACACCAACGAGGGACGTACCTATCCCATTCCGGTCATTTCTTTTTTTGCGGCCTCCAATGAGATCCCTAATTTCAACGATCCGCAGGAAAAGATCCTGGAGGCGCTGTACGACCGCCTGGAGCTGAAGGTCGTGACGGCCAATATGGAGGATCGGGACACGCGCCTTGCCGTTTTGAAGAATAAGCAGGCCGGCACCTTCGGACAGGTCACCGTTACGATCACGTTGGAGGAATTGCGGCAAATGCAGCAGGAGGTCGCGTCGATCCTCGTTCCCGACGTCATCAACGAGTTGGCTGACGATATCCTCTGCGAGCTTCGTAAGGATATGGCGGTGTCGGACCGAAAGTATCTGGGCTATTATCCCATCGCGCAGGCCAAGGCATGGCTTTCCGGCCATGACAAGGTAGAATCCTGTGACCTTCTGGCGCTGAAAAATTATCTCTGGCGCCTGCCCTCAGACCGTGAAAAGGTGGAAGCGGTGCTCACCCGCCTGTGTGTCAACCCCATGCAGGATAAGGTCAACAATATCCGCGGTATGGCGTTGGAATCCCAGGAGGAGTTTGACGCTGCGCTGGGGGATGGCAGTAAGTCCGATACTGTGCGCAAGGCATTTATCAAGCTGCGCGGTGAATTGACGCATCTTTATCAGATGCAGTGCAGCCTCCGCACGGCGGCGCAATCTGACAGCGAGACAGCGCTGGTGGATGACCTCTTGGCCGATTTGGAGAAGATCAGCCGCAAGGCCCATGAGCAGACACATTTTACTTATACAACGCTGGAAGAGATCGCAGCGTTAAATTAAAAAAATGGAGGAATCACGATGCTGAACAAGATCATTCTTATGGGAAGACTCACGCGCGATCCTGAACTGCGCAGGACAGAGAGCGGTACCGCTGTTTGTTCGTTTTCAATCGCGGTGGATCGGGACTTCAAGTCCAAAAACGGGGAAAAGGAGACGGACTTTATTGATATCGTTGCATGGCGCGCCACGGCGGAGTTTGTGAGCAAGTATTTCACAAAAGGCCGCATGGCCGTCGTGGAGGGCCGGCTCCAGATCCGCGACTGGACAGACAAGGAAGGCGGCAAGCGCCGCAGTGCCGAAGTCATTGCAGACAATGTCTACTTCGGAGATTCCAAGCCGAAAGACGGCGGTGAGGAGGATGATATTCCTGCCTATACCGGAGCGCCCGACAGCTTTGCTGTGCCGGACGGCTTTACACCAGACTTTGGCGGCGAATCCGGGGAAATGCCCTTTTAAGAGCACCAAATAAGCGAGGGAGGGCATCAGCCCTCCCTCCATATAAAGATAAGAGGAGAAAATAAAATGAGCATTGTTTTTACGGAAGTACGGATCGAAGACCGTGATGGCGTGGAGCTTTCCTTTATGGAGGGCGGTTGTTTGGATGAACTTGATATCCGTGAGCTTTTGAAGCACGATCAGCCCTTCCGTGATATGTGGGACGCAGTAGGCAGCGACGCAAGGATCGCCGTCCAGCAGTATCGTTTCCGGGGCGGCAAACAGGGAGAAGAATTGGGTGACGAAAACCACTTCGCCCTGATGCGTGCGTATGATCGCGCACTCTCAGACGAGGACGGATCTACTTTTGTCGAACGGGACGATGTAGACTGGCTGGATGACTTTGAACTCACCAAAGACGATCTTGCGGATGGTAAGTGACAAACTCGCATTGATTGGGGAGCGTTTTATATGGAAATGAGTATTCTTAGCACCTATTCCAAGAATGAATGCCAGAAGTATTTTGACTATCTGGAACGGCTGCGTCAAAGCGGCGAAACCAATATGTACGGAGCTGCACCATACTTGCAGGAAGAATTTCCGGAGCTGCGATATGCGCCGGAACGGGCAAAAGAGATCCTGCTGGCGTGGTTTGGCACATTTGAGAAGGGAGAGAATGAGAAATGCTGAAGCCCTACCGGACGGTTCAGGATGTTCTTTCCTCTCCGTGGGCGCAGGTGCAGAGAGCAAAAAGCAGTTCGCAGCAGACAGACCGCGTGCTGCGTTCCACCAAACTGGAGGATAGCATTTACCGAGATCTGCGCATGGAGGATACAGGTATGGACGAGATCGAGAACAGCGCAGGCGAAAAGCTGCGCTCTTTTCCGGCGCTCTCGCGGGATATTTTCCAGTCCTTTTATTCCCTGATGCCCCGGCGCAACACAGAAGATGATCTTTCAGTGGCGGCGAGGAAGATCAACATGCCGATTCTGGAACACATCACCCAAAGCGAAGACTACCCCACGCTCAAGGAGGTGTGTGAAGGACGGGAGCTTCCGGCCTATGAAGCAGCGGCAGAGTTTACTGCCCAGACCTCGGGAGAACTGGATGACTTACTTTCCCAATTGGGCGGAAAACCCGGCGCTGTACAGACGCTGGAAAAGCTGGAGCAGGCAGAGAAAACCGCAGAGGACAAGCTCGCGGCACTGCTGGAGCAGCTTCGTGGGGCTCCGCAGGACGATCCGGCTCTGAGTGCCGCTGTGGTAAAAGCCGCCAATGACGCCGAGAGCAAACGGCGGCAGGCAGATGCGGTCAATAAGCTCGTTGACGCTGGCCTTGCGCAGAATCAGGCAGAAGCCGGTGCGCTGATCGCCCGTGCGGTGTCTGCTGCCGCGGAAAGGGCGGAAGAAGTACAGACGATCCTCGGCGCATGGAGTGACGCCCCCGGTGATATGCGGAAGACAGACGCGAATGCGGCGCTTTTGGAGCGTGTGCGCGATAGTAAAACGCTGCGGGACATTTCCCGCTATCTGGGGCGTTTCCGGGAAATTTTCGCGCAGGGCAAGCGCAATGGCTATGCCTATGGCCGCGGGGAAAAATATGCGTTGGAGTTGGGAAACGATCTATCTCGCGCACTGACCTCCGAGCTTGCCATGCTTGCTGTGCCGGAAACGCTGCCGTTGTTCCTGCGGAAGTATCAGCACCGGCAGATTAAGCAATACCGCCGGCGGGAGCCGGTCTATAAGGGCGCAGGTGATATCATATGCTGCCTGGACGAATCCGGCTCCACTGCGGGAGATCTGGCCGCGTGGGGAAAAGCTGTTGCCCTGACGCTGCTGGAGATCGCGCAGAGCGAGGGACGAAAATTCGCTCTTGTTCACTTCTCCGGCCCCGGCCGCTTTCAAACGGATGTATTTCTTCCCGGGCAGTCTTCTCTTGAAGGGAAGCTGCACGCAGCGGAAACCTTCTTGGGCGGCGGTACGGATTTTCAGACGCCGCTTGCGGAGGCGGAACGCCTTATGCGGGAGGGCGGCTTTGAAAATGCTGACATCGCGTTTATTACGGACGGTGAGTGTTCACTGCCAGAAACCTGTGTGGAGATGCTGCAAAAGGCGCAATCAGAGCTTCGCTTCACCGTCACAGGGATTCTGCTGGATGAGGGAAACGCCGGCATGGATTTCAGCCTGAAACCCTTTTGCCAGAACATTTACCGCACCAGTGAACTGACCGGGGATCAGATCGTCGAGGAAATTGTACTGGATCGCGTATGATATTGGTTGCGCGCAGAAAGGAAACAGGCTATAATATTATGAAATATAAGGATGAAGGAGGACGGTTATGCAGACTCTTTACCATGGAAGCAGAGTGGTTGTGGAACAACCCGAGATCCGCATTCAAAAATTCCATAAGGATTTTTACTGGGGCTTTTACTGCACCTCCTATGAACAGCAGGCGCTGCGCTGGGCAACGCGCTTTGGAAAAGCTGGAGTCGTCAACGTCTATTCCTTCGATGACCAGACCGAACTCAAGATCAAGCGCTTCCTGGAAATGAGCGATGAATGGTTGGATTTTATTGCGGCATGCCGGAATGGAGTTCCCCATGACTATGATGTGGTGGAAGGCCCGATGGCGGACGATACCATCTTCAATTATGTGCAGAGCTTTTTGGATGGTGAGATCTCCAGAGCTGCTTTCTGGGAGTTGGCAAAATTCAAGTATCCCACCCATCAGATCAGCTTCCACACTGCACGTGCTCTCGCTGCACTGAAATTCGAAAGGAGCTATGTTGCCAATGTGCAAGAGAAACAATGACGCTCTCTTTTTCACCTGTTCTCTGATCGAACAGCTTGGCCGCTCCCTTCACATGCGGCGCGGTAAGGTGGCTGCGGAACTGGGCGAGGCCGGCATTCAGACGCTCTACCGCAATGCAGACATTCTGCACTGTGAGCCGATCGAAAAGGTCGCGGACGATGTGATCACGGAATTTTCACTGCAAGGCGGGAATTTTGACAATCTTGCCGAGGCAAGATATACAGTCCCCGATGTGTGGACGATGGGAAAGGTCTATGCAAGGCTCATCGAGGATGTGTCCGATGAGGACAACATCGTAGAAACCATCTTGCAGGTCTTTACCTCCTGGATCGACAGTCTGCTTTCGGACTATAATGCTGCCTTCTATTATCAGCCCCGCGATTATATTGCGGAGTGCTACCGGCAGAAAACGGTCCTGGACGGTTGAGAGGAACGAAAAAGGCGATGGTTTTCTATCGCAACACTTATAATAGTAGAGGCGGGAACATCATTGAAGCATTATGAATGGAAAGGAAGAAACGCACAACTTGGGATAATAGAAAGGAGACGCTAATGAAACAAACGATTCTCAATAGGCTTTTTGCCACACATTTATCCGATTCAGCAAAAGGAACAGATGTAAGCATTCAACCTATTTTCCAAAAGAAACGCCCGCCGGTAATGCTTATCCTATTGCCGACCTTGTTCATCCTGCTTTGCGGCAGTCTGGTATCCTGTCAAGCTAGTCAGGAAGACTCCGATTTGGCGGCTATTACCCAGAATAAAACCAGCGACTCTTCCGTCTCTGATCAAGACCATGAAAATCAAGAAATTTTGAATTCTGTTACTTATATCGACATTGACGGAGTTTATTTCCCTATCTCCTATGTTAATCATGGAGAACAACTACTTTCGGGGGATGTTGGCCCTTACTCCGCCTTTGCAGAAAGTCTGCTCAAAGAAGCTCCGCCTGCAAGTGGTCTCAATAAAATTGACTTACCGGACATTGATACAGACGCAGCTGGGCTTGGTCCGATAGCCTCAAATGGTACATGGGACTTCTTCCCTGATAAGGCCACTTATCAAACATACTCTTTTGATAACCAGCCCAATGAATCAGATTGGATTGAGTATTTTAAAGAACGGCTTTCAGCATCCAATTATGATGGGCCAATTATCATTCAAGAATCTGTGACTTTTCAATGGGATGGTATTGAATCCGCAATTGTGACCGCAAGCAATGTGATAATCTCAGGCGACGATGGTGATTCTTGGGCCAATCAAGATGATTGCCAAACTGCCATGTCACCGGAAAATTCCACCCCTTCTATTTATATAATTTCGGCGCTTTTTACTCAGGGAAATACGCCTATAGAATTGGTTAATCAGTACTGTGAAATCTTAAAAGAACAAGAGGAATACTCTGAAATCGGTATTTCCTATATGCCATGGGATAACAATTACAGTCAATACATGCAGTTTATTTCTGCGATCCAATATGATAGCTCTGGGAACGCAACAGAATTCCCTATATTCAGCAACATGAACGGGAGCCTCGTGATTAGAGACTTTCAGTATATGCCGCGCTACTTGGTATCTGATATAGACGGTGATTCCGAATCTGAAGTTATTGTCAATCTTTCAAGGGCCAGTTCTTCTATGAGTTTCTGCAAAGCGTACAAGATGAAACAAGCTATACCGAAAGAAGTATTATGTATTACCTTGAACTAGCTAGTGAATAAACACAAGGCAAGCGTCTTTGGGGTGTTTGACACCCCAAAGACGCTTGCCTTGTGTTCGTATATTAGTCTGCGTAGAAGATAATCTTTTCAACCGAGTAGCTGCCCAAGCCAGTGAGTTTTCCATCCAGATCGCCGATGAATTCCGCACAAACAGTACCGTTGAAATTTCGTCCAGCGGATGCAAATTTACCATCCGGGTACGCTTTATAGGTTTGAATAACCCCGTTATTCCAAGTGTGAGCTTTGATATCTCCGATAACTCCAGGGATATAATATAAGGTTCCATTGCTGCTTTTTACAACAACGTCAAGTTTTCCAAGCGCATATACTTGCTCAGCCGAGATATTTGCGTTGGATGCCTGGGAAGGATTAGGAACCTTCGGCCCGACTGCCATCCAGTAATTTCCGTTTTCATCCGTATATTCGCCATTGCTGCCAACGTTTACAATGGGGTTTGCGCCTGTTACTTCCTTGATGCGATCAATTGCATATTTGTTCAACTTATTCTTATAAGGATTTTCATAGGCATACCAATAGCTTTTATTGGTGAATTTATAGGTATAGCCATCGGTCCCAGTATAACTTGCAACGGTTGGGATTGTGACAGTTCGACCCGTTTTAGAACTAGTCGGCTTCTTGTATAATTTCAGCCAACCGCCAACGCCAGCTGTGATGTAGTCTCCAGTTGTGGTAGTCACTGTAGTGATTTTCCACTGCTGAGAAGTGGTATTATTCAAGGCTGCCCACTTCACATTAGAACCACTGGTAGTACCTTCAGCAGTTAAATACTTGGTAGTATCAGACGCTAACTGCAGACGGTAAACACCTGTGGATACCAGAATGAAATTGATATAGGTATCAGCGTTGGAGGTGTAGACATCGCAGTTCCAAGTCGAGGTGTTTGCATTGAGCATATAGTTGAGATTGTTCAGGGATTTTACCTGCTGATTGGAACCTAGACTGGCAATAGCCCACTGCTGATCAGTACTGCCGGTATCTGTCCAAATGCAGACGTTACGGCGCGAAGTGATAGTTCCAGAGCCATAGACATTCAGCGGAAGACCGGACCCGCCGTGCGAAACGATTTTATAGTTGGCCATAATTAAAAGTCTCCTTTATTTAATTATCCCCATGCAATTCAACCATTTGGGTATAACGATATCAAACAGATACCCAACTGTTTGACACCGGGCTGGTTTTGCGGGAACACTTAGTAAAGAGGCTTTTCATGCAGAATAGTAAACTAATAGTTTTGAGTGTTTTGGGGCTATAGGCCGTTCCTAGCAGTGCTGCGCAAAATCCATACCACTAGAGGAAGTAACCTAAATGCAATACAGCATCAATCATATTGTTTGAATCAATGAGGAAGAACGTATTGCCTACTTTCAGATACCATTATTCTTAAATCTTAAACAGAAGTAGACTGCCAGCGGTGCAGAATATTCCAGACTGCTGAGGGGGACCGTTTTTTCTTTGGCTCGTGAAAAATATGCGAGAAACTTCAAGGTGGAAGAAGCCTTGAAACATAGGGATAATCAGACTCGCCGAAATAGTGATGCTTTACGATATGTCGCTCACATACGGGCGGCACATCGTTCATCGTGTCACGGACTGCTTCATCTGTGCTGCACTCGGGGCCAAACATAAGGACAGCCTCCATGCCGCTATTCCGAGCAAAGGGGCTTAGTGAAAATATACTATCCAGAGCGTTCTCTTTACTATGGAAAAGCTCCAACTATACAGCCTTTCCCTGTAATGCTACAATGAAGCTGTATTTCAGGGCGAAGTAAGTTAGGGCGGAGTAAGTTAGGAAAGAAAGAGTGGAAAGGGGGTAGTATGCCCTTTGCACAACTCATGGCGGTTTCACCGCTTAGAGATGTGGCATGCTCCTTACGAATACCGTCGAACCCAAACGACTTGAAATGTAATAAGGACGAGAATGAAACCGTAATTGCTCATAGGAGTGATTGCGGCCTTTTTTTGTCCCCAAATCGAAAGGAGTAATTTACTATGAGTGAACCCAGCAACGGCGCGTGGCCCTTTCAGGAGATCCCAGAAGAAGAGGGATTGGACATCAGCGCGATTTTTGGAAACAGCAGCGCTGCGCCGCAGGGAGACCCGTTTGCGCCTCCAGCGGCAGCACAGAGCATTCCGCCGTCTCCGGCACCTGTGATGCCGGAAATCACACCGGCAGTTACTGCAACATCCCAGCCAGCAACCGCACCCATCGTCAATGTGCCTGCCAAGGCGCCAGCCGAAGCTCCTGCGGAGAATCCCATTGCCGCGGCCTTTGAGCAGAAAACAGCGGAGAATACCAAAAAGGGCCTGTTGGAAAAGCCTCCGGTATTTTACCACAAGGGCGTGAAAGAGGAGATTGACGATCCTTCCATGACCTTTGAGGAACTGCGCATCCGCAAGTCCGATGATTTTACCGATCTGGAGGAAGGCAAAAGGGTATCCTGGAGCGTGGAATACTGCGGCATCCGCAAGGAGGTCAAAGACCCCAAGGGGACCACGATCATTTCCATGAAGGAGATGATCGAACGCTCCCGCGAATTTCTCGACGCCCTCAAGAAAACGAAGGACAAAGCCCCTTGCTGCTATGTAAAGCCAAAGGTGGAAATGAAAACCAAGGGGAATGCCGCTTATAAGGGGAAATTCGGCACCTTGGAAGAGGCTCGCACCTCGGATAAGGTCATCTGCCTGATCCCCTCCAACGACGGCAGGATCTATGAGCTTCGCAAGATGGAGCAGGGCGAGTTTATCGCCCCCAAAAAGAATGTGGTGGATTTCTCTGAGGTCAGAGCCGGGTTTTCCCCGGCTCTGCCGAAGATCCCCGCCGAGCTGATGGGACAGATCATCGCCTTTTTCCGTGCCTTTATGACGGATCATGGGGAGAATGAAGCATTTGCCCAGATTTACTGGGACAAGGCGGAAAAACGCTTTTTTGCCTACGTCCCCAAGCAGAGCGTGTGCAAGGAGGAAGTAGAGGCCGATCTCCATGACTGCCCCTATGACGATGAAGAGCGGTATCTCTGCTACGCGGATATCCACTCTCATAACAGCATGGATGCCTTTTTCTCCGGTAAAGATGATCAGGATGAGCGCTCCACAGGACTCTACCTCGTTATGGGAAAACTTGATAAATTCTATCCGGACGTCAAAGCACGTATTTTCTGCGGCGACTCCTTTGTATCCATCGATCCAAATATTGTGATGGAAGGATTGGAGCAGCCGTTTCCCAAGGAATGGCTGGCGCAGGTAAGCATCCGCAGCAGAAAGCCCGAACGATTCAAAAAGCCGGATAAGCGCAGCTTCCGGGACCTTCTGGAGGAGGCGTTCCTATGAAGTTTCCAACGGATCGCCCGGTCAAGGTGGTCATGCTGGGGGCTGGCGGCACAGGAGGCTACCAAGATGAACGGTACGCTGCCTTTTTCCTCTCAGCTGGCTGATGCAGTTCGAGAGGCTGTCAGGGATTATCACGAGGGATCGATGTACAAACGGGATGAAGCTGTTCGTACTTTTAGGAGAAATTTATTCCCTCGATGGAAGCCCAGCTTGGGCAATGTTCTGGCGTGCTGCGACATTTTTCAGATTATTCTTGAAGCGGCGTATGAAAAATATGTCTCCGCCGCTAATCAGAACAATCAGAACTATCAAGAGATCGCCCGCCTTGGTTATGTCAGCAAGGCATACCTTGTTTTGGCTGCGATTGGGACAAGCGGTGGTGCGTTGAATCTGCTGGCACAGATGTTGATCAATCAGGCAAATCAGTATGAATCTGACCCAAGGATTCCTTTTTTTAGGAGTCATCCTGATATCGGCGCCTTTGTCCAGCAACATGCCGCATCTTATGGTTGGCATTTGAACGACAACTATGCGCTTGCCTACCGTGTGCTTCAAAGCGTATGCGGCATTCAGCGCGGCAGCCAGCCGTATTCTCACATGAAGAAGGCTGAGCTTGTGCTCAAGGGCTACGTCTCCGAATCGAGCAGCACACAGTTGACCTCACTTAACATTGCCATCAACGGCGGGCTGGCGATGGGACATTACTGGAAGGGGCGTCTTCTGCTGGAACAGGCAAAACAGGAACATGACCGCTGCAATGACTATAAAGATGCGGCCATTGCCAGCTTCTGTGCAACAAATGTGACAGAGCGCTTTGATCACTTGCCTGAAAATGCTGACGAGGACGCTGCTCCCCAATTGTCGCCTCCGCAATGGCTCTCTGCCATCGAGCTTTTACGGTATCCTGACAGAGTGGATTTTCGTGTTGATCGTAGGATGGTATTTCAAGCGATTCATCAAAAGCTTGCCCAGCAGGTTGAAGAGGTGCAGAGCGACAGTATCCAGATACATAACGAGCGCTATCGCCTGACAAAAAAGGTTATCAGAAGCAATCTGGAGCGTTGCTTGGATATGGTGAAAGCGCAGTTCCCTGACAAGGTGCCCTTGATCCAAGAAATGATTCGATCAATAAGATAGGCATAGCAATCATGCGGTTTCGATAATTCTATCTGCTTTTATCGATCAAGAATAAGCATAGAGGCGCTGGGAGTATACCGCTCCCGGCGCCTCTTTGCTTATTCTATGCAACAACAGTTCAGAGTTTTTCGGGTATTTGCTTTAACCGACACGCCCAGGCATTCAGCCAAGCCTTTGCTTTTTCCGATTCAGGCCACTTTACTAACATTCCTTCCAGTATTTGAATCTGCCGCTGAGCTAAAATGAAGGCGTTGCGCGAGCGATGATAATCGTAGTTTTGCAGTTCTGGCTCTGTGGCGTCCTCAAATGTGTTCCAATCTAAAATATCCTTGAAAATGTGATTTTCTGCATTTTCACCGTATAGCGCATCTACGCAGTTCAAATAGAGTCCTATTGACCTAGGAATATCCGAGGCGGTTTGGCAGTCTTGAATTTCTCGTTTTAAGATTGGTTCTGCCCTTGCCAGCAATTGCTTCTGCGGATGAGAGTTTTCCATTCTTTCAGCAAGTGCCATAAGAAGAACTGCTCGTGATACGGCATTGCTATCATGCAGCCAATCTAACGCGGTATTTATTACCTCACCGCTGCACGCAGGAAGGTCGGATGCTAATTTGGACAGCAGTACCTCTTGAATTGCTTGCCACTGCGCCTCTGATTCTAACCGCCGTGTCCTAACGTGAAATACAACGTTAGATAGCACGATAGCTTCCTGTAAAGCTCTCACATCCGGTTCGAAGCGATTCCAAATCTCTCTGGCAACTTCAAACTGTGACCTTTCGTCGCGAATAGCATTAAAAAGCCATTCTGCACTCAATAAGCGGACATATAGCAGTTCCGAGCAAGCTGCTGCACAATATAGTTCTCTATCGAGTGGCGAGATTGCCATTTGAAAGGCCAGTGTATCAAACATCATTGGAGAACGCAGCTGACTTAGCAGCGTCAGGAATCCTGCAATATCTAATTCGAGCATCATATGGTATCCGCAGTTTAACCATGTGAGTCCGCGTAAATGGATATGTCCTGCATGGTCAATCAGCAAGTGGTACCCCTGTGGGCTTGGCCGAGCTTTTCCGTTTAGTAGTGCCCACAGCGTATATTCTGGAGAAGATGCTCCACACTTCAGATAATCACACTGCTGCTCAGCGGCCTTTGCCAAATTTGGAAACTCTGATAAGAACAGAGCCTTAACTCCACCCGCGGATTGAAGCATTTCCGTTAGCAGTTCCACTTGGCTCGTGCAGATATTGCTCAGCGCATAACAGAACATTTTACATGCATCTATTCGATCACTTTGTGCTCGCTCTGCTACGGCCGTAAGGACTGTAGAGAAATCATCTTTGCAAATACATATCTGCTTTGACGATTCATCATACCACTGCCGCAAATACCTTTCCGCTGCTGACTCTACTGAAGTTTCGCTTTGAACCTGACACCGGTATGTCTCAGAGCAAAAAAGAACCTCATTTGAGATCCTCAATGCTCTTGGCTTCTGCTGTTGGATATCGGAATCAGAGAGACTATTCAGGTACTCACAAACTTCCATGCATACCCGATGCTCCAGCGGAGCTATGACAAGCGGAAACTTTTGCGCCATAGAGTTGAGAGAATTACTCAGAAGGAATCCATCGATCGTACCGTCCTTGTGATATCGAATCAGATATCGGTCGTGAAAGACGCCTTTTTCACCACGCGTCAGATTTCTTACCACCAGATTGTTGTGGAGAAGGGGTGCTGTCCGCTGTAAAAAAGCGCGAGTTTCCTCGCAAACATTACTTTTTTGATTTGTGTCCGGATCAAGCGAGCCAAGCGAGGTAATGATCTCCAGTTCAAGGTCTGTTCGTTGTATTCTCGTCAACAGCTTTTCTGCTGCCCGTGCAGAGAAGTATGGATCGGCAATTACCGCCTTGCAAACAGAGGATTGCTCAATATATGCTCTTACCTGCAAAAAGCTATCGATCTCTCCGGTTGTGGGGGCGTTAGAAATAAATGCCCCAGTTTCTTTTTTTCCCTGATAATCTTTAAAAAGAGAGTAGCCGTCCTCCATCGCCTCATCTAACACGGACTCATGTTCGCTGCGAATGCTGATTGCACGATCCGTAGTGATGCGTTGGACTTTCATGAGTTGAGTTCGAATCAGTTCGCTGCTCTTTGCTGCAGAATGTAATAATTTATTTGTCCAAGAGTCTCCGATTTGATATGGAGTACCGCCCCACCTCGAGATGATGGAGAGTCCCATCATCAGCGCAATGCTTTGGGAGACGATTAGCTTTCCTGTGGCGACATTCCATGCGTGGACCACAACCGATGTCATTGGCTCATTAGCCTCGAAGTAGATTTCCTTTTTATTTGCAGGCCATACTTGTGTCTGATTACAGATCACATAGTCTTTATACTTTCCGATACAGTTAACAATGATGTCTTCTGCAAAATCTTTGCGCTTGCGAATCGTTGTAACCCGCAGGCCTTGATCCTTGTGGATATCTATTTCAAAACTGCTATTCTCAGGGGTACGATAATAAACTTCGTAGTTGCCAAAACGACGTCCATCTATACAGAAGTCAATTCCACAGTTGCATTTTGCCCATTCAAGAAGTTCAAGTGTCTGCTCGTAGCGTGTTCTACCATCTGCACTGAATTCATTTTGTATCTCACTCAAAAGAGAAAGCTTTTCTCTGTTCCAAAATTCAAAGAGATAACAGAATTCGGATATGGGCACAGCCTGCTGTTCTTCATCATCGGAATATAGGAGCTGCTCTCTTTTATACAACTGCGGCGATTTGAGAGTTACCCTTTCGCATAACATGATTGGTTCGGTGCCCGTCAGACTTATCAAGAAATTATCTGCTTCGCTTGGCGATAGAATCGCCTTTGCAATCAGCTTTTGCCCCTTCCTGTCAGCAGGAAAGGCCTTCCACGGATATGAGGATTCTTCGGTTTCACTGCTGAACCCATAGAGAAGTCTGTATTGTGTATCCACCTTAAAAAGTAATAATTTGACAAACCTTTTCCGCATTTTGCATCCCCTTCGTCAATGTTGAGCAGGCTTTTCAAAGTGCGCTGCTATTTTACCGTTATGATCTGGTATCATTATAGCAAGTATACCTCTCCACTATCGATGCTCGCAATATTGGAATCCAGCAATCTGTGAGATTCCAATATGCAAGCATTTTATAGTAGACAATATGCAACGTTTTTCGACACGCAACACACCACAAATGTGGGAAGTCGTTTCACGGCTGCAATTCAAAATGGAGGGACTTTTATGAAAATCAAAAACGTGGCTATCAAAAACTTTAGAGGCTACAGCGATGAGATTAATAGCGACTTTGAAGATTTAACAGCATTCGTTGGGAAAAATGATATTGGAAAGTCAACTATTTTAGAGGCGCTTGACATTTTCTTTAATGACGGGAAAGGCGTAACAAAACTGGACAAGGCAGATCTGAATGTTGAAAGTAAAGCGCGTCAGGAAACAGATATCTCAATCCGGGTCTGCTTTACAGATCTTCCTGAAAAGATTGTTATCGACACAACAAATGAGACATCACTTAGCGCAGAGTATCTGCTTAATTCGGACGGCTTGCTTGAAGTTGTCAAACGTTATCCTAATGCAGGTACACCAAAAGTTTTTATTTGTGCGATGCATCCGACGAATCCGGAATGTGCAGACCTACTTACTAAAAAAGATAGTGATCTTAGAAAAATAATTGAGACGAGAGATATCCCATGTGAAGATAAGACGAGAAACTCTGCAATGCGAACAGCAATTTGGAGCTATTACGGTGATGATTTGCAGGTCAATTCAGTCGAGCTTGATGTAACTAAAGGTGATGCCAAACCCATTTGGGAGAAGCTCCAAAAGTACCTTCCGGTTTACTCCTTATTTCAAGCCGACCGAAAGAACAGTGATAGTGACAGCGAAGTTCAAGATCCTTTGCATGCGGCCGTAAAAGAGATATTGCAAGATGAAGATATCAGCCAAACCTTAGATCATGTCGCAGAAATTGTAGAAGGAAAGCTGCAAGAGGTTGCGACGCGTACTCTTGAAAAGCTGCGAGAGATGAGTCCTGATATAGCCAATACATTGAGTCCTGTCATTCCACCTGCTTCGAGCCTGAAATGGGCAGATGTGTTCAAATCGGTCACTATTTCCGGAGATGAGAGCATTCCTATTAACAAACGTGGTAGCGGATCTAAGCGACTGATATTGCTTAATTTCTTTCGTGCAGAAGTTGAGCGTCGCAAGGATGAAGCAAATGCTCCCGGCATTATTTACGCCATTGAGGAGCCGGAGACGTCACAGCATTCAGAAAACCAGAAAAAACTTATCAATGCATTGATCGCACTCTCCACTGAAAGCAATGTCCAAGTAATCGTCACTACTCATAGCGCGGTACTTGTTAATGCGCTCGACTTCAAAAATATCCGACTGATTTGTGCGGATGGATCTCAAAAACGTGTTGAGGCTGTGCGCTCGGGACAGTTACCTTTTCCTTCACTTAATGAAGTCAATTATCTTGCATTTTCCGAGATATCTGAAGGGTATCACGACGAATTATATGGCTACCTCGAAGAACAGGGATGGCTTAACGAGTATAAGCAAGGTAAGACAACCGTTCCTTATAAAAAAATCAGCGCCAATGGCACAACGCGAGAGCAGCAGATATGCATGACAGAATACATTCGACACCAAATTCATCATCCTGAAAACACATATAATGCGCGGTTTAATGATTCGCAGCTCCGGAGGTCTATTGAAGACATGCGAGCTTTTGTTACTTCTAAAGCCCAAACTCCGGAAACCACTTAAATACTTCCATAAAGATGAGAATTCTAATCCGAACAGGGATTGCCTTTCAGAAAATTAAAGCACTATTTGTCTTTGACGGAGCGGATGAATTGAAAAACGCAAGGGATAGAATCGTTGGTAAATGAAAAATAATTTATAATCGCTGGACACATTCTGAAAACACATATAATACGAGATTTAATGATTCGCAACTCCGAAAGTCTATTGAAGACATGCGAGCTTTCATTACTTCTAAAGTCCAGGCATTAAAAACCATCTGAATTTTCCTTTAAAAATGAGAGTTCTAAACTTGCCTTTCAAAAAAATAAAGCATCATCTGCCTTTGTTAGGGCAGATTGATTGAGAAAAACGCAAGGATTAAAAATCGCTTGGTAATAGAGATTTATGCTGAACGAACTCTAACAATCCCTTATCATGTGACAAGTGCATTCCGGTTTTAGTCAGGCTGATGAAAATCAATTCATAATCACTGGACACATTTTTGGTACCTTGATATAATACGAATATAATAAGTAGGAGTTAGGGCTATGCTGATTTATCTTCAAGTAATCGAAACAGAGGAAGACAAAAACAAGTTTGAAGACATATACCAGAAATATCGTGGCCTTATGTATTATGTCGCTTACAAGCGCTTACATCATGAACAAGACACAGAGGACGCAGTACATCATGCATTTATGAAAATAGCTGAAAATATTACGGCTATTGATCCAGTGAGTCCAAAAACAAAGCAGTTCGTCGTAACTATAGTTAATAACAGAGTAACTGACATGCTGCGAATGAATGGCCGGCATCCCGCCGCAGAATACAACGATGAAATTCTTAGCGGCCTGAGTTCCGAACTTCACACAGATGATTTGCTTACAGAAGCTATCCTCAAGCTTCCGGAGCAACAGCGTCATGTTATCTGGCTGAAGTACTATCACGGTTACAGTTTACGGGAAATTTCAAAGATGCTAGGCATTACATTATCTTGGGCACAGAAAATTGATCAGAGAGCAAAAAAGCAACTTGAGATACTATACAAAGAAGGAGGCGGTGAATTTTGATCACGGATGCGCAGCTACGCAAAGCTGCTGAAAAATCCAGCGACTTATATCTGCGTTACGTAGAACATAAAAAGAATCCCATATGCTTTCATCGGTACTATATGAAATGCATCCATCTTGAAACTTAATAGAAGCTATGAGTTTACTGTTTGCCAATGACAAGTCCTGGACTGGAGGAAATTTAAGACCCGTTGATTGATCTCTTAAAATTGATTCAACCATATCGGATATTACGATACTTCGATTTTCGGGATTATCCAAGAAAGTTATCTTTTTTTGCGTTTCATTGACCGTTGCAGAAAAATATCCTCTTGAATAACTAATATACGCACTACAAATCGGCGAGTATGGCTTTGCTTGCAACTCCAGTAGCTGTGCAGCTTCTAAATATCGCTCAAATATGATTTTCATTTCCAAAGTATCTGTGTCTTTATGCGAACAGTCCTGGAATATCCATTGAATTAGAACATTTAATGAATCTAGCTGCTCTCGGATTAGTATTGAATACTCCAAGCTATCACCGATTAGTGCAAGATTTGTTGTGCCACCCAAGCGGCAAGCATCCTCAAAGACGGTTAGTGCATTATATAATGCTGTTTTTCTATTCAGAGAAAATAATGGATTTTGTTTATGATAGGCATCAATAATTTTTTCGACTTCACGAATGTATTCTGCCATATTTGGGTTACCTCCTAACGCATATGCCGCTATTGCCTATAAGTATATCAGTATTTACGATAAGATTCTATATAAGAGATTGTTTTATAAGAGATTACTTTAGGACTATATTTTCAAATTGCTCCTAAGTGATATCGGTGGTGTCCTCATAGGGAGGAGACCGCCTTCTTGAAAAAAGTTTTAACACTCATCTCACTGCAATACTACGACGACGCGAAAGCAGGTATAGCTACACTATTTATAACTATATGGGCCAAGGATAAAGAAAAATTGGCAAGAAAAAATAGTTAACTGATTGAGATAAAGCTCGTCCATCTTCTTTAATTTCTGTTAATGGACAAATGATCCCTTTTATAAGATTTATCTATCTAATAAGTGTAAGAAAAATGCCTTTGCTAAAATATAAATTATTTGTCCAAAATCAATTTATTTCATCGTATAAATAGGAAAATGAGTAAAGAAGGTGATAACAATGGGCTAATTATTTATTAACGGCCAATACCAATTCACTCTGTCGTATATTTCAATAGATTTGGAGGATAAAATGAGACAGTATAAATGGAAAAAGAGTTTATGCATGTTTTTGGCGTTGTTGATGCTTTTTAGCACTTTTTCAACACCTCAGGCAACCTTTTCTGCCGATAATGTGGATGTAATCGAAAACGCTGTCGAAGAATATGTGAAATCATGGTTTTTTGAAAATTTCTCAGAACATTATATCTTGTCAGATTATTCTTCATCTGTCTCAGAACTCACAATTACTGGGGATGAAATCTTAGCAACAGTGCCTTTGGGGGCTTATACTACCTTAAAATATACAAGTGTTGATTCTTTGCCATACATGTTAGGAATTAAGGAAAAACTAAATATATCTTCTCTTGCTGAGATCGTCCCTGCAGACTTTGCGCAAAAATATGGTAAGGCGGCTGTTGCTGAACTTCGTAAATCTGTTGACTATGGAGTTGAGACAAGCAGTTCGTCTGCAGTAGCAAGCAAACTTTCGATGGACAGCAAAGGAAATAGTGCGCTTACTACAAAGAGAGCAGTCGATACTTTGAAGAATTCGATGCATATTACTTCAGCCCAGGCGGAAGATATCATCTCTTTGGTAGCAAATAATTTCGTTGACGCAGCTGAGTGTATTGGAGTACCGACGTTATTAACACTCGAGATTTCCTTTGCAGCGAAGTACAATAGCGACGGAACATTTAGCAATGTCACAATTGAGCAACGTCATGGGGATTACGCTGTTGAATCAGAGAGTGAAATCAAGCCGCTTTCCTTTGAGGACTTGAAGAAATCTGCGGAGGAAGAAATTGATGTTTGTTTGGCATCTGATTTGAGTTCCTTGCAGGCGGTAGTTCCTCTTGCCGCAGCTGATAATTATAATCGCGTAGCTGCGAGAGATTACGCATGGCAACACACGGCCCCTGGCTATGGCTATCATCAGAACGATCCTGATCTTGGCGGCTATACACCTTCGACAACATGCGGGCATACATTCTATGACAAGAATGGCAACAAAACGTATGTTTATGTGGACCGCAGTTTTTGGAACACCACAGATTATCCGTCGTGTATGGCGCTTGGCCATTGCCATAATGATTGCGCTTGCTTTGTGTCTCAATGCATGGTAGCCGGCGGAATCTTACCTACAAGTGATTGGTATTATGGATCACTCACATGGGTAAGTGCGTCTAGGTTAATCGATTTTATTACGAGTAATGAGGTCGGCGGATATGCTGTGACATATAAGACTTGTAATGCTGGCAATATTGTTTACTGGGAAGGACATATTACGCTCTGCACTTTGAATGATACTGTCTCGCATCGATATACTGGACACACGAATGATCGTAATAACTCAAAATTCAGCTCAGCAGATGCATATTACGCTATTAATTTAGCGTGACGTGAATATCTTGGAGGAGAACTCCGTGAATAGAAAATGCTTTTTTGCTTTGATGTTACTTTGGCTAATTTCAATGGTTAGTGGATGCTTTAATAAGCAAGGAAACGCTGCATTTGAACCTCAAGAGACTGTTTTCACCAATGGTGCATTTTCCCTTGCGTTGCCTTGTGAGTTGTCTAATCAAGTAATCGTTAATCCGTCGGAAAGTTTTTACATCACCGATCAGACTGTTTTTTCAGTATTCCATGCTGATACTTTTGCGGCGGAAAATCTAGGATGGATTTTTTCAATCTGTAGATATACTGAAAGCGAGTACTGCGAGGAATACTTGCAGAGCGAAAGTCGTCAATATGTGTTTGCAAGAGATGAATGGGGATATTACTGCGTCCTATTTCCAAGTGATGTACAGTCTTTAGATCCTACGGTAAATAGCTTTATGGAAAACGTCCGCCAAAATGAACTGGACGGCATCTTGGATGATTTTATTTCCAGAAATGCTCTTGAAGAATACGGTGAGAAATCCTTGGGGGCTTACGAAGAAATCGAATCGAACGAGGAAGAAAAACCAAATACGGCTATGATTCCCAATTTTTCCGTGCTTGTTTGCGACCAACCAACATGGGCTGGTATCTGTGATTGGTTTTATTCCGATTCGATGCATCAAAAGACTATGCTTCTAAGTGATTTTTGTAACCGTGCGCCTCTGGAGGAGTGTATTACATCTCTTTTAACTAATAGTAGTGACGTCATTTTAATTCCCTGCAATGATGAAATCTTGGAAGGGTTTTCACAGTTTCGAGCAATACCGATTCAAAAAGATGCAATCGTATTTGTCCGTAATAATAGCAGTGAGTTGTATAACCTGAATCAGTCGCAGATTGTGGATGCGTATACAACAGATGCACAGATTTATTGGGATAGAACAGGGGGCGAACCCATTATTCCGTCAATGGGATATTTGGACTTGGAAGTTGAACTTTGGCAGGAACTTTCAATGTGCTTTGACCTCGTTGCAACTTCGAAAAACATAGTTTCGGCGGCCGATTCTGATAACCCTGCACAGGCCATTATAGAAAAAAACCTAAATGGAACGGGCGTGTGGCCATACTATTTTAGCTTATTGACCGGAGAAGTTGGTATTAATGGTTCTGTTGTTACAGTTGACGGGGTTTATCCATCTGCACAAACAATTTTGAATGAAGACTATCCATATACACTGAGCTATTATGCCATTTTTTCATCGCAGAATCCATACTGCAACCAAATCCTCGATTTTGTTGAGCGGCTCGAATCAGTGCTTTTGTAAAGGAGAAAGATATGAAAAAGAAGATAACCAAAATCATACTCGCAGTATGCCTTGTTGTTGCAGGACTTCCCCTTTTTGCTATTGGAGCGAGGGCTAACGACGATGCGAATACGAACAGCGAGATGATGATCTCGGTTGATAACTATTTTGATTATAGAAATGCTAAGCTAATGACAGCAAGCTTTGGTGCAGGATACACTGCTGATAGTATGGATTATCCTGCGTTAGTGTGTAATGATGTTGAAGCTCCAGCGATGGCCATGGAGGCGAAGACGAACACAGATTTAAGAACAAGCGGCATGATGGATTACTTTGAATCATGCAAGCTTCATTTGCTGAGCTGGGAAGCCTTTACTGGGGAGCCTCAGGACATTACAACAATGGAAAACGGACTTGTGTCTTGCAAAGTATACGAGTGGGTGGAGTATACATGGTATAGTGATGATTTTCCTGATCCGGTTTCGTCTGGATTTGGAACGTGGCATACATTAACACTTGCTCCGAATGCTGGAGATACTAGCTATCAAATTGTCCAAGATATTTATGACGAAAGTGATATTAGTGGCTTTAACAACACCGTTAGTAAAGCGAATGATTTTGACAACGAAATTTTACCACACTATGATACAAGAGGTAATGTATCAACATTCTCTGCGTTAGCATCGTCGTTTTCTCGTTCTGCAGCAGTTAGTTATGCAGACGCCTATGTTGGAAACTACTCGTTTTCATCTGGGGATGTTGCAGATTATACTTACTATAATAAACAATATAAAAACTTTAATGCATCGGGCGGCGACTGTGCGAACTATGTGTCGCAGTGCTTAAAAGCGGCCGGACTTGGCACAACGAGTAACTGGTATTATAACAATAATGGCAGTATTTGCACAGATAGTACCCATGACGCAAGAGTTGGTCATACGTGTACGAATACGCATATTTGCGGAGAGGCGTGGAGAAAATCAACTGAACTAAGAAAAGAACTTTCTTCATATTATGCATCCACTTTTGATACTGATCCAAGCCCAGATTCTTTCTGTGTTGCAGATGTTGGCTTTTTTGGGAGAGGTGCAACACAATCACACTCTGTTATTTGCGTTGCAACTGGTGGCAATTCTTTCCTCATCAATTCTCATAACAACGATAGAAAGAGAGTTGAATATAATGCGAGAACGATTGCTAGTAACAGTTTAAGTAGACTACACATTCATAGCGGCAACTCTTGGACGAAATATAATGCAACTTATCACAGAGGGCTTTGTAATGGCGGCTGTGGTGAGTTTGTTTTGGCACAGCATTATGCTAGAACGCCCGGAAGTAATGCTACTTGTTTGGGGTGCGGCTATGTTGGGAACATTTCTATTGGACTTATGTCTATGGGGGATAAGTTATCCTGATAAGCGGCGATGGGGAGACAGCCTGTCGCAAGCACACTTTTACAAATGGCAGGCTACTAAGCAATTTTATACAAGGAGGTATATTATGAGGACATCTATTCGAAATATCCTTTCTGCGATTATCATTATGTCAGTCTTGCTCTGCAATGCTATGGCTATCGAAAAAGAGAATATCAAAATAAATTCCGCTGCTGAGGAATTAATTGTAGACTTTCTTGATGCATATTCAACATCTCTTGTAGAGTTAACACCGCTCGACTATTCTGATTTTTTTTGGGATACGGAGAGCACAACTGTTTTTGCCCTACTTACTGACTATCGAATTGAATATGACAGCTTATGGGATAGCAGATATAGTAACATTTCGATTGATCCTGAATTTAGTAATATCAGCGCAGTTGATGACGAAATCGTTGCCGATGTAAAATTGAGTTATGAGGCAAATATTTGGCATGATGGTAAGAGCGAGAAAACACTTGGGGTAATTGATTTTACATTTACGTTAAAAGCAAGCGATGATAATTGGAAAATCTCGGCTATAACTCGCGAAGGCGACGAAGAATGGATTGAAGATGCAAAGACTTCTTCAGCGAAAAAAACTGGAACGACTGTAGTTTCGGAATTGAAGCGCTTATTAAATGAAGAACTTGCGAAAGCAAAAGCATTGCCTCATACTAAAATGCTTTATGGAACGCCTATAGATCCCAAGGAGACGCAGGTACTCAATACATCCGTCGAAGATACTAAAGCAAGTAGCATGCGTAATGCTTTAATTGTGGCATACGATGCAAACAAAGCGGTTAATTATAGCGATTGCTATGCGCTTACAGAAAATTCACTTTTTTATGAAGCCGATAAGGATTGCACAAACTTTGTGTCACAGTGTGTATGGGCCGGATATGGCGGTTGGGTAAATGGTGATGAGACTGCCAATGCACAAAACATTGCAGCTCACTACCGCATGTATCATCACAATAACAGTGATTGGTATACGACCAGTTGGTTTGCACACAAAAACGGTGGTAGCAGCCCGTGGGAAAGTGCAACATCACATGGAAATTTTGCTTTAGGAAATACGGGCAGCGGTTTGGGTCCATTTGGACTTGGAAGTACTACAGCAGTTCTGTATAGTAACTATGATGCGAGTTCGATTCAGAGGGGAGATGTTGTCCAACTAGGTAGATCTGCAAATGACATACGGCATTCTGTGATTGTTCGAACTGCAGGAAGTTCATTCGAAAATATCTTTGTGAATTCGCATAATTCGAAACATTATAACTATCCTCTGAGTAAATATTTTGAGACATATTCCTATATCCGCGTTATTCACTATCGCCCTGCTTTTTTTGCAAATTAAGCTGCTTTTAGCATACGAATACGAAAAAGGGCTTTGTTAGACTAATGTGAGGTAAGCGTCAAACCTCCCCGCGTATAAAAAGGCCGCCATCTCAAGGAGCTTTTGCTCACCGAGATGGCGGTCAATTATTTTTGCGGCACATAACATTCTTTCGGGGCTCTCGCGGGAAGTAACCGTCAACCTAACCGCGCATAGACACACATGAGACAATAGTAGCGGAACGTTGCGAAAGGTTTCGCTACTGTTGTATTGTGGGATGTCAGAATGACAAGCGCAGAGTTGAAACATCGGGCGGAGCTACAGGAGTGGGCGGCACAAATCCAGGAATGCCGCAGCAGCGGTCTCTCCGTAAGCGAATGGTGCCGGCAGCAAGGTGTTACAACAACACTCCTGGCAAGTTTCTCAGGCATCCCTCTTTCTTTTGCGGAAGCTCAAATCCTGCCAAGTAAAAAAACCGTTAAAATGCTGCGCAGCGGATTGAAAAAATAAGCTGACGGGACTATTTTATACAAGGTGAGTGTGTAAAATCAAATTTTTAAGGGGGAGGCGGATAAAAATGCCGCACCGTAAGAAGATTTTACTCTCAGACAGTAATGAAGCCCTCAGCATGCTCCTGGCGGATTCCCTGCGTGAGCGCGGAAACTTCCATGTATTTCACGCAAAGGATGAGGACGAGACAACCAAGGCGCTCCACCGGCACCGACCTCACGTTCTTCTGCTGGATTTTCTGCTGCCGCACAAGGGCGGCTTTCACGTTATGCAGCATCTGCGCGAGGACGGGTACAAAATCTCGACGATTTTTATGACGGCTCTGCCGACACACAGGGTCATAGAGGAGGCATACCGTTTGGGCGCAAGCTTTGTGCTCCCGAAGCCTTTTACGGCAAGGGTGTTGGTCGAACGGATACACGATGCACTGCACAGTGATCGGCCCTAATTTGCACACATCAAAAATAGTGACCGCCATCTCAAAGTGAGCTGCTGCTCACCGAGATGGCGGTCTTTTATTTATGAGGCATATAGCATTCTTTCGGGGCTCTCGCGGGAAGCAGCTTTTCAGCCCATGTTTCATCAGTTTCGCTCAGTTGCGGCGCGTTTTGCAGAACCCACAGCAGATAACGGTACGGATCAAGGCCATTCTCCTTCGCCGTTTCAATCAGGCTGTAGATCACGGCGCTGGCCTGCGCGCCACCGGGCGTATTGGCAAAGAGCCAATTTTTCCGCCCCATCACAAATGGTTTAATGCTGCGCTCGGCACGGTTGTTGCTCAGCTCCAGACGGCCATCCTCCAGATACCTTGCCAGGTACGGCCACTGCTCCAGCAGGTAGTGAATGGCCCTGCCCAACGCAGATTTCGGCGCGGTTTTCGCCTGCATCTCATTTGCCCATGACAACAACGCGTCTAAAACAGGCTTTGCCTGCTCCAGCCGCTTTTCATATCGCTCCTCCGGTGTCAGCTCTGCAAACGCCTGCTCCAGCTTGAAAAGCCGGGAGCAATAGCATTCGCCAATCGCTGCCGGCGAGTCCTTTTGCATCTCCTTGGGCAGCATTTGCAACGCCTCATCAAATTTTCGCCTCGCATGTGCCCAGCAGCCCACCACACGGATGTTGCCCGGCAGCTTGTGGTATCCCTGGTATCCGTCTGCGTGCAGCCATCCTGAGAAGCCTTGCAGGAAATATTCAGCATGCTCCGCTTTTCTCGTAGGCTGGTACTCATACAGCACAATGGCCTGCTTTGTGCAGCCGCTGGTGCGGTACAGTCACATGTAGGACTTGCTGGTGGAGGAACGTCCCGGCTCTTTCAACACCTGCAAGGTCGTCTCGTCGGCGTGCAGCACCGGCTCCTTACAAAGCTGCTCGCGCAGCGTATCGTAGACCGGTCGCAGCCACTTCTCCGAGATGTTCAGCAGCCAGTTGGCCATGGTCTGCCGGGATAGCCTCAAGCCCTGGCGGTTAAACTCCTGCTCCAGACGGTACAGCGGCGAGTACATGACGAATTTTTGCGTTGCCAGATAAGTCACCGCCTCCGCAGAGGCAAAGCTGCCATGCAGCAGCGCAGGCTCCTTCGCCGCCTTCACAATGTTGGCTTCACCGGTCTCCTGCTCGCAGTTCTTGCAGGCGTAGGTGTAGTACACGTCCTCGCGCACCCAGAACTCTGCCGGTTTCATCATTAAGCTGCGGCGGACTTCCTTGCCAATCTCCACCAATTTGCTGCCGCAGGCAGAACAAGTCAGTTCGTTCTCCGGCAGGCGGTGCTCCACCACCTCGGTGGGAGTACCCTCCGGAACGACATCCAGCACATTGCCGAACTGCCGCTTGCGCTCGTGCGCCTTCACGGCGACGGGAGCTTTCCCAGCGGAATTCATGCCGAAGATGTAAGCCTCCACCTCGTTCATGGTCAGGCTCAGCTGATCCATGACTATCTGCTCTGCCTGCTCTGAAGAACGGCCAAACAGCTTCTTTTTGGACAGCTTCAGCTGCTCCAGCAGCCACTCATTTTGCAGTGTCAGGCTGGTAATGACCTGCGCCTGTTCCTGTTCACGGGCGGCAAACTTTGCTTCCAGCTGCGCATTTTCCTGCTGCAAGCGCTCATATTCCGCACGGGAAATGGTCACCATTTCTTCCGTGTTGCTTGTCTGCATCTCTCTGTTTTCCATAAGGAAATTATACCACAAGGCAGAGAGAAGAGCCAGTATTTTCAATGGCTTTTGGACATTCTTCCTTACTTAGACCGCGCTCAATCCTGTCACCGGACAGTGGGCTTTCGGCTGCTCGATTTGCAGTCCCTCCATGAGCCAGCGGTACTGCTGCGGCGTTAGCGTCTTCACCTCGGTTTCGGAGCGCGGCCATTGGTAAACGCCCTGCTCCAACCGCTTGTAAAGCAAGATGAAGCCATCTTTTTCCCAGTACAAGCCCTTGATACGGTCTCGCCGCCGTCCGCAGAACAGGAACAGCGTGTTGGTAAACGGATCCAGTTCAAACTGCTGCTGGACGAGCCGCGCCAGACCATCTATGCCCTTGCGCAGATCCGTGTAGCCGCAGGCAATATAGACTTGATCTGCACCAGTGAAATCGTTCAGCATAGGCGCAGGAGCTCCACCAGCAGTCTCAGCTGTTCCGCGTTACAACCGGGGTAAATGTCCAGACCAGCATTGCCGATACGCAGTGGTGTGGAACACTTCGCAATATTGCATGATACCCGCTTTAGTGTCGGTAGCTTCGCGAACGTGATGGCTGAGCCATGAATAGTAACCGTCAAACCCAACCACTCATAGACACGCATGAGACAATAGTAACGGAACGTTGTACAGCGTTCCGTTACTGTCATATTGGAGATGTCAGGATGGCAATCATAGTGTCCGAAATGCCGCGCAAGGCTGCAGGGGTGAGCGGCATGAATGCAGGACTACCGCGGAAGCAGCCTGTCTGTGCGGATGTAAAACAAACAAGAAGAAATCAATGTAGCGACCTATTAGTGCTGGGAGCGAGAGCCATTGGCTGCTGCTAAACTATCGCCGTGCTCCGGTGGGCCGTGTTAATTCCATTGAGAGGCCTTGATGATAACAGATACGTATTGTGACCTCGCTTCTAGATACCGGCCTTATTCCTTTTTAGATTGCAAAAGAAGTAAGTTTGCTGATGTATCATAAAATTACTGAAAGTATTACCGTAAATTTACCTGTACAGAGGGATTGAATTATCTCTAAATCCTGTGGTATTCTTATGCTGTGAAGAAAGAAATGCTTTTTGAGTCGCTCAAGGAGCATTTCTTTCTTGTTATTATGGCTCCTGAAGAATATGTAGAAGAGGTGATATAAATATATGAAAGAGAGTGTTTGCCGGATATCCAGATGTAGTAAATGTTGATTAACTTAGAGAGATGTTAGGCGGCGTAGGCTACAAGGCGGCATATGGCCTGCTGTACGATGGCAGCATTGTGTGGCAAAGAGTTCGAGAGCAGCACAATGGCGCCTGGAAAGCACATAGCGATATCTTGAGGGTAGATTGAAAATCAAGAGGAAGAGATTCCGTTCCTATATCTGAAGCCGGCGGAAAGTTCCGAAAAAGAGAATACGGAATCTTATGAAGCTGGGCATACCGAAATATTCTTTCTACAGATGGCGGTATGTGAAAGCCTGTTGGGACATGTGGTCGGAGATCCAGTGCTAACATAGTCAATAAAGAACGATCGGCTCGTACGGACGGGATACTACAGTATCTTCACCCGATACGGGCCGTTGCACTTAAGCGATTGAATTGCCGTGCACAGAACCGTACGCACGGTAGTCTGAGAGGACGGGGTTTGCCGCCTGTCTATTCGATTGTCCATATTAAGATATTGCCCAGTGAGGGCGCAATGTTTTGAGGGGGGGATTACATGTTCAAAGAATACTCTGATATCCTAACGGTTTCTCAAGCTGCAAAGGCTCTGGGACTTGGACGAAATACCGTGTATCAACTTGTCCATACACATCAGATAGGCTATAAGCGCATTGGTACAAAAATCATTATACCAAAGGCGTGCTTAATTGACTTTGTGCTGTCAGCACGCTATACTGTAGCCAATCCATGATAGCAGACAATCTTCGCTGTCGAAAGGAGTTATTATGACAGGGAGTCTGCAAGTTAAAAATGGCAAATACTATATGGTGCTCAACAGAGCCGAAAACGGAAAGAGAAAACAAAAATGGATATCTACCGGCCTGACCGAAAAAGGAAATAAACGCAAGGCGGAACAGATGCTGCGGGAGAAACTGACGGAAGAAGAAAAGCGAAATCCGGTAGTGTGTTCAGATATGACGGTGGCGGATTGTGTTCGGCGATGGCTTACACGCATGAAGCGGCGAGTAGATGAGGTGACATACAGAAGTTATCAGCACACGGCTGAAACACATATCCTTCCATACTTTGACGAGAACAGGCTAAAACTGTGCGATTGTACGGTAGAGGTGCTTCAGACTTATTTTGATGAGAAATATCGGAATGGACGTAAAGATGGTAAAGGCGGACTGTCCGCTAAAACCATGCGCCACCATAAAGGTATTTTGGGCCAGGCATTAGCGGAATGCGTGAAAGATGGGCTGATTCCATCGAACCCTTGTCAATATGTTGAAATGCCGCGCAGAGAACGCCATGAAGCGCATTTCTATAGTGCGGAGCAGCTGCAGCAGCTTATTACAGCCCTGAACGGTGATCCGATACAGCCGCTTGTAAAGATCGCAGCGCTTTATGGACTGCGGCGCAGCGAACTTCTCGGCTTGAAGTGGGACAGTATTGATTTTGAAAATGGTATGGTGCTGATTCGCCACACGGTTTGTAAGATGATTGTCACCGTGGAAAAGGATAAGACGAAAACCCAAAGCAGCCGCCGAAGCTTTCCTATGACAGAAGAAGCACGGGAGATTTTTCTGAAAGCAAAAGCTGAGGAAGAAGAGAACCAGCGCTTGTTCGGCAAGGCCTACCAGAAGAATGACTATGTTTTCAAATGGCCCGATGGGCGCACATTTGCTCCGGACTATGTGACGCATCATTTTTCAAAAATGCTTGAACGGTACGGAATGCCGCACATTCGCTTCCATGAGCTTCGTCATAGCTGTGCCAGTCTGCTGCTGAACAACGGCTGCGGTCTGAAAGATGTGCAGGAATGGATGGGACACAGCGACATTCAAACGACTGCCAATATCTATGGGCATTTAGACACTTCCAGAAAGCAAAGCCTTGCAGATAAGCTGACAGAATGCCTGAATGAAAGATGTTAGAAAAACGTTAGAAAAAAGGTGTATGAAGCTTATCCTGAGATAAAATAAAAACCGCGAACCCATTGAAATCAATAGGTTCGCGGTGGTACGCCGTGAGGGATTCGAACCCCCGGCCTTCTGGTCCGTAGCCAGACGCTCTATCCAGCTGAGCTAACGGCGCGTGTCTCATATCGGACAACGGTGTTATACTACCACAGCTTTCAGGGAAATGCAAGAGGAAATTTCAAATTTTTAGAAAAAATTTGAGGACAGGTCAAAACAATGAATTTGACAAGAGGCGTGTGGCAAGGGTAAAATATCATTGATTTTGATTTTTTGCAAGGAGCACACTATGGAAAATACTTTCAAAGGCAGCAAAAACTACGTTGCGAGCCCGGAGCTGATGAATGCGGTGAACATCGCGATGGCGCTCAAAAAACCGCTTCTCATCAAGGGCGAGCCGGGCACGGGAAAGACGATGCTCGCCGAGGCTGTGGCCGAGGCGCTGGGCAAAAAGCTCATCATCTGGAGCGTCAAGTCCACGACGAAGGCACAGGACGGCCTGTACGTCTACGATGTGGTGCAGCGTTTATACGACAGCCAGTTCGGCACATCCGGCGTGGACGATATCGCAAAGTATATCAAGCTCGGCAAGCTCGGCGAGGCGTTTTCCGCCGACGAGCAGGTCGTGCTGCTGATCGACGAGGTCGACAAAGCAGACCTCGAGTTCCCGAACGACCTTCTTTGGGAGCTCGACAAGATGGAATTCTACATTCCCGAGACGAAGGAGACCATCAAGGCCAAGCACCGTCCCATCGTCATCATCACCTCGAACGCGGAAAAGGAGCTGCCGGACGCGTTCCTGCGCCGCTGCATCTTCCACTATATTGAATTCCCCGACCAGCAGCAGATGGAAAAGATCATCCGCGTCCACTTTGATCATGTCGACGAGACGCTTTTGATGCACGCGATGCAGGCGTTTTACTATATCCGCTCGATCGACTCGGTGGAGAAAAAACCCTCGACATCCGAGCTTGTCGACTGGATCCGCGCGCTCGAGCTTACCGGCGTGGACACGTCCCGCATCACGAAGGAGATCCCGTTCATCGGGGTGCTCCTCAAAAAGGACAAGGATATCTCCACCGTGCAGCGCCGACTGAGAAGATAAGAACGCCATGTTTACTGGATTTTTCTACCTTCTGCGCGCGCACGGCTTTCGCGTCAGCCTGAATGAGTGGATGACGCTCATCGAGGGGCTGATGCTGGACCTGCAGCACGATTCGCTCACGGGCTTTTACGAGCTCTGTCGCGCGGTGCTCGTCAAGTCCGAGGCGGATTACGACAAGTTCGACCAGATCTTCCTTGAATACTTCGACGGCGTGCCATATCAGAACGAGCTTCCCAAGGAGCTGATGGACTGGCTCAACAACCCTGCCGCCGCAATGAAGGAGTTCCGCAAGTTCCTGCGCACGCAGGGCTATGAGGAAAAGAGCATTGAGGAAATTCTCAAAATGTTCGAAGAGCGCCTCAAGGAGCAGACCGAGGAGCACAACGGCGGCTCGTACTGGATCGGTACGAACGGCTACTCAAACTTCGGCAATAGCGGCCACAGCCCGCAGGGCATCCGTGTGGGCGGGAAGAGCATGTACCGCCGCGCGTTTCAGGTGGCGGGGGAGCGCAGGTTCCGCGACTTCCGCAAGGACAATGTGCTCGATATCCGACAGTTTCAGATGGCGTTCCGCCTGCTGCGCCAGTATTCCGAGCAGACGCAGGAGACCAAAACGGAGTTCGACGTGGATGGGACCGTGCGCGAGACCTGCGACAACGCGGGAACGCTGTCGGTCTGCTACAAGCGTCCGCGCAAAAATACCGTCAAGGTGCTGATGCTGATGGACTCCGGCGGCTCGATGGAGTATTATTCCAACCTCTGCTCCATGCTCTTCCAGGCGGCGCGGCAGTCGAACCATTTTAAAGAGCTGCACGTCTACTACTTCCACAACTGCATTTATTCAAGCGTCTATACCGACCCGCGGATGTACCGCGAGCACGCGGTGCCGACGGACTGGATCCTGCAGAATTTTGGCAGCGAGTATAAGGTCATTTTAGTCGGCGATGCGCTGATGGACATGTACGAGCTGATGGAAAAGCGCTACGACTACCGCACCGGCGAGGCGAAATGGTCGGGCCTCGATCAGATCAAGCGCTTCTGCGAGCACTACGACCACCTGATCTGGCTCAATCCCGAGGAGCCCCCGCGCTGGGGCGGCTACTGGGGCGAGAGCTACGGCTATATCGCAAGGGCGGTGGACATGTACCCGCTGACCGTCGACGGTCTCGAGCGCGGCATGAAAAAGCTGCTCGTGAACCGGTAAAGGAATAAAAAAGAGGACGGGAGTTACCCGCCCTCTTTTTTGAGCCACGGCGGCAAAATTGGTGTCCAAACGGAACAATTTCGCCCGATGGGGAAAGACAAGCGGCGAAAGCAGTGGTATATTGCCAAATGGTTAGAGACGACTAACTTCAAAGGACAGGAGCGAAAGAGATGACCGCAGAGAAACTATTTGAACATCAGGGCGCTATTTTGCTGGCGCAGAGCGACGGCTGCGCGGTCTGGCAGTTTCGAAACGAGACCAGCGACGGCACGATGACCACCTATGAGATCTTTTCGGGCGTGATGCTCGCGTTCAACGACTTTCACATGGAGCGCTACGAGTGCGATTTTGTGGCCGACCGGCGGATGCTCGCCATCGACCGCTGCCGCGAGGGGCGCATGGATTACGCCGCGAGCGACAACTTGGTCGCCTACACGGCGGCGGGGGATATGAAGCTCGATTTGCGCGAGCAGCACACGGGCACGTTCCACTTTCCGTCCTGCCACTCCCATGGGCTGACGGTCGCGTTCGACCGAAACATTGTGAAAGAGTCGCTGCCGTGCGAGGTCAGGGACTTTCCCGCGACGCCGGAGAAGATTGTCGAGCGCTGGCAGCTCGGCAGCACGCCGCGTGTCGTCCGCGGGGCGGAGCGGATGGAGCACATCTTCGGCGAGATGTACCGCGTGCCGGAAAAGATCCGCATCCCGTACTTCAAGGTCAAGATTTTAGAGCTGCTGCTCTACCTCGACGCGATGACTATTCCGCAGGTGGAAAGCGAGCGTCCGTACTTCTACAAAACGCAGGTCGAAAAGGTCGAGGCCATCAAGCGCTTTTTAACCGAGCATGTGGCGGAAAATTTCACGCAGGAGGAGCTACTCCTACACCGAGTTCGGCACGAACGAAAAGGGCGTGTCCGTCTCCGCGACCGAAACGCTCTACGGCAACGAAAAGGTGACGGAAGCCGACCCGTACCGCGACGCCGAATGGGCGGAAGCGAACAAGAGCGAGCGCACCGGCATTGAAGAGACCGACATCCCGACCATCATCCTGGCCGAGGCCTCCTCCGCGCGCGAGGGCGTGAAGCTGCTGCTCGACATCTACGAGAATTACGGCTGCGTGGCCGCCTCCGGCGTGTTCGTCTGCGACAAGGACGAGGTCTGGTACGTTGAAAATTGCAGCGGCACGCAGTATGTCGCCATCAAGCTCAACGACAACATGATCTTCCTTGAGCCCAACATGGCCGTCATCGGCCGCATCGATCTGGACGATGAGAACGTCATCGCCTCCAAGGACCTGATCGCGGTGGCGAAGAAGGCCGGAACGTTCGTCGGCGACGAGGCGAAGAACATCATCGACTTCCGCGCGTCCTATGCCCGTATCAGCGAGAAGATGGACCAGCGCATGATCGACGGCCTCAACTACCTGAACGCGGCTTACAAATATGACAGCGACGCGCTCGTGGCTGACAACACGAAATTCACCATCTCCAACCTTGACGCAAGCGACAAGCTCGTCGCGCTCTACACCAACATCAAGGCCGACCGCAAGCTCGACAAGGACGATGTGTTCGGCTACTACAAGCTCTCCTCCATCGGCAAGGCCAGCAACCAGGAGATCGAGATCTTCCAGCTCTTCAAGGATCGTCCGGTCGAGACCGCGACCGTGGGCTGGGTCGGCGTCGGCAACATGTCCTACAACGTGTTTGTCCCGTACTATCCCATGCTGATCGACAGCATGTACTCCGGCTATCAGGTCAGCACCGCGTCCGCGAAGTTTACGACTGAAAAGCCCGACACCTTCTGCACCTACGGCACGAGCTGGGCGCAGGATGCCGAGGGCAACTGGCAGCGCGTTTCCGGCTTCAAGGCGTATCCAAGCAACTGGAAGGATTCCTATTACTTCACGTTTGAGGGTCTCGGCGGTTACATCGCCAACGCCGACAAGATCACCGGCAAACCCCTGAAGGCCGAGGCCAAGGCCTACGTCGCCGATCAACTCGCCGCCCTCCAGCAGGAGCTCTACAAGGACTTCGTCACGACCGACCAGCTCGCCAAGGTGGATGATGCCCGCGCCCTTGCCACCGAGAACGGCAAGACCATGGCTGAAAAGACCCACAAGCTGGGCGTTGAGCTCGTCGAGTACATCACGAAGGATGAAGCGCTCCAGCCGAGCGTGTTCACCGATGTCAAGGAAGGCGCCTACTATGTGGACGCTGTGAACTGGGCCGTGGATAAGAAGGTCACCTCCGGTAAGACCGAGACGACCTTCGCCCCCAACGACTCCTGCACCCGCGCGCAGGCCGTCACGTTCCTGTGGCGCGCCGCCGGTAGCCCCGAGCCGACCGCAAGCGAGATGACCTTCACCAACGTGAAGGCGGACAGCTACTACTATAAGGCCGTTTTGTGGGCCGTCGAGAACAAGATCACCTCCGGCATGAGCGACACGCTGTTCGCGCCCGACGCGACCTGCTCGCGCAGCCAGATCGTGACGTTCCTGTACCGCATGCAGAACAGCCCTGAGAGCAAGGCGGAGAATCCGTTCACCGATGTCAAGGCGGACGCCTACTACGCAAACGCCGTCCTGTGGGCCGTGGAAAACGGCGTGACCACCGGTGCGAGCGCGACGACTTTCGACCCCGCGGGCGACTGCACGCGCGGTCAGATCGTCACCTTCCTCTATCGCTGCCTCAGCAAGTAAGCGATAAAAGCAAACAGGAGAGCCCCCGAAGAAAACCTTCGGGGGCCCTTTTTTTGCGGAACGGGTGGGAGAAATATCAACAGAAGTTGATGTTGCGTTGAGAAAGAGTTCATCTGCTTGCGGTAAAAATATAAGATCTGATGTTGTAAGTTCCGGCGGGGATGCCCGCAGATGAGGTTTTTATCTTTCAGGAAGGAAGAAACGAACGATGCGAGTGAAGATTATTTCCGACAGCACGTGCGACCTGTCGCCCGCGCTGCTCGAGCGCTATGATATTGCCGTCACGCCGCTGTGCGTCATCAAGGACGGCAAGGACTTCCACGATGGTGTAGACATCACGCCCGCCGACATTTTTGCCCACGTGGACGGCGGCGGAGACCTTTGCAGCACGTCGGCGGTCAGCCAGTACGAGTACGGCGAGATGTTCGCGCGCTACGCAAACGAGTATGACGCGGTGGTGCAGATCACCATCGGCGCGAATTTCTCCTGCTGCTATCAGAATGCCTGCGCCGCGGCGCAGGAGTACGAGAACGTCTTCGTGGTCGATTCGGAGAATCTGAGCACCGGCCAGGGCCTTCTGGTCGTCGCGGCGGCGAAGCTCGCCGAGCAGGGCCTTTCCGGCGCGGAGATCGCCGAGCGCGTGCGCGCGCTCGCGCCGAAGGTCGAGGCGAGCTTTTTGATCGAGTGCCTCGACTACATGCGAAAGGGCGGCCGCTGCTCGGCTGTGGCCGCGCTGGGCGCGAATCTTCTGCA
>ERZ791927.287-NODE-287-length-56149-cov-3.858095_pt1 | contig 56149 bp, 44 predicted proteins | sample MGYA00510130_ERZ791927 | MGnify/ENA primary metagenome ERZ791927 (study PRJEB30046, sample SAMN00792055) | human gut metagenome | study: EMG produced TPA metagenomics assembly of the A metagenome-wide association study of gut microbiota in type 2...
TCATCGGGCATTATCTGAACATAAAACACTATCAGTAAGTTGGAGTCATTACCGGAACTACCTTGAAAAAACTATTAAGGATATATCTTCTGTTCATGGTGGTTATTTTTCAAAAGATAATAGTGATAAAGATGATAAAATTGAGCAGGAAATCAACGAAATCCTTCATGACAAAGAGCTTTTATTGTCTTTAGAAAATCCTCGCCGTTTCATTTTCTCTAAATGGACGTTGCGTGAAGGGTGGGATAACCCAAATGTTTTTCAGATCTGTAAGCTCCGTTCGAGCGGTAGCACCACATCTAAACTTCAAGAGGTAGGGCGTGGTTTACGTCTTCCAGTGAATGAATACATGTGTCGTGTGAAAGACCGCAATTTTACCCTCAACTATTATGTTGATTTTACAGAAAAAGATTTTGTCGATTCTCTTGTCAAAGAGATCAACGATAGTTCTTTCAAAGAGACTGTTCCAAGTAAGTTTACTCAAGAGCTTAAGGATAAAATCCTATCTCAATATCCAGAGCTTTCATCCAGAACACTCATGAATGAAATTTTTGATGATGAGATCATAGATGATAATGATAACTTCAAAGATTCAGATGCCTATAGCCGCTTAAAAGCCAAATATCCGGCAGCATTTCCTACAGGAGTGAAACCAAGCAAAATCAAAAAAGCCACTGATGGAAAAAGACGCACTAAAATGCGTGTTGGTAAGTTCAGTGAGCTGAAAGAACTATGGGATTTGATCAATCAAAAAGCAGTTATTGAGTATAAAATAAATAGCGAAAATGAATTCTTATCCATTTTCAAGTCATTCATGCTCGAAGAAACAGAAAGATTTACTAAATCAGGCGTTCATACTCGCATTGATAAAATTTATATCTATAATGATACGGCAATGTCGAAAAGCATTATCAGTGGTGATGATAACTTTGCTAAACTAAACACAATGAGCTATCGGGAATTTCTTGATAACTTATCACAAACTATTTTTGCTAAACACGATACCTTACATAAGGTTTTTTGTGATATAAAAGAAACTATTAATATCACTGAATACCTGAACATTCAAACAATCAGAAAGATTAAATCTGGTTTTAGCAAGTATTTGTTGAACAATTCGTTTAATAAATTCAGTCTTGGATATAATGTGATCTCAGGTTCAATTCATCCTACAAAGTTCACTAATGCAGACGGTGAGCCTGTGAATGAGGTATTATCAAGTGATCTTGGCATATTGAATGACAACACAAAACCACCCTTGGATTCTTATCTTTTTGAGGAAGTCTTTTATGACTCAGAGCTTGAACGGCTCAACATAACAGATGGAGAGATCCAGTCTGTAGCTGTTTTTACAAAGATACCGAAGAACTCCATTAAGATCCCGGTGGCAGGTGGATACACGTACTCCCCTGACTTTGCATATATTGTCAAAACAATAAAAGGTGATTATTTAAACTTTATTATCGAAACAAAAAATGTTGATGGAAAGGATAGCTTAAGACTTGAAGAAGAACGTAAGATAAAACATGCGCAAGCATTATTTAGTCAAATAAGTAAATCTGTTAAAGTCGAGTTCAGAACACAATTTTCTACAGACAGAATAGCTGAAATGATTAAACAAGTTGGATGATAATATGTTGTAAATGGAAAAGGGTCTTACGGCCCTTTTGTTTTCCTTTAAAGGGAACTTTCCATTAGATAGAATACATATCCCCACACTTGGGGTAAATCAATCAGCTCATTGGGCTGTTAACTACTTCTCATGTATGGGGCAATCAGACCATAATCATAACTACCGACCAAGAATAAATTCAAACTTCCACAATAAAATGTGGAGGGTAAAATAAGTTCCTGACGCCTTGTCTCTTTTATATCCTATGTGATATTTCTGTAAATCAGGAAAAAGTATTTAATAACTTTTGTTATTACGGTGAATTACCAATTAACTTGTACCGCCACAAAAAAATCAATCCTTATTCGTTTTTACGAGTATATTATTCCTGTCTTCCTACCATATTCTCATGAAATTTTTTCCTCTCAGTTATAACTTTACTTTATCTTCAGCACTAAGATTCAAAGATTGTAATACTGATCTTTCCCAGCAATAATGGACACGTGGCTAAGTGTGTAAACTCTCAGTCAGAAGTAACTCACATGACATAGTATCAACCAGATAGGTGTATTACCTCACCCCCTAAAAAACTCTTTCCGATGCCACTCTACAATACCCTCAAAAGGGTAATTTTTACGCACCTGTGGCAACGCAATAATTTTTCCGTCAAAATCCCAGAATGACCTCTCAATGATCTCTCCGCCGTTTACCGCATCCGATACCAGTACCCGCAGATTTTCATCCAGGCCAATCGTTCCTTTATCAAAGGCTTTATGATGTATCGCGCAAAGCGCCAGACCATTGGGAATTTCACAAGGGCCATCACGCTGTTTCCATTTTATATGTGTCGCTTCCAGTGAGACGGTGGAGTTGTCGTGACGAATATTAAAGCTACATATTGCGCACTGGTAGTTATAAGCGCGTAATACATGTTTGCGAAATAATGGGTCACGCTGCTTACGGATTTGCTGGAGAGCAAAAAAAGCTCGTCAGCGATTTACTGGAAGCCATTGATATCCTGGCAGTGAAATAATTGCGATCATGCTCGCAAATTTTCTGCTGTTCAAGCCTGCAAGCGAAGATATATTACCTTGATCTCATATGTTTTTTTACTTCCTGTGTGCCCTAATTGCCATGCGATGTTGCACCGACGCAAACCACCGTTTACGCTGGAGGAGTTAAAAGCGCTGATGGATGCGAATAAATCAAATTAATGAACGCTCACCTTTCGCGCCAAAACTGCAAAATTGCTTCTACAAACCTGTCAGAAATAATCCCTCGACGGGCTGCCGCGCTGAAATGACTGCTTCGCAGTGCCGTCGTCCAGTTCTCCGGTGACCGGTACGCTGAACCGTAATATCCCGTGCTTAAATCGTCCGGGTCTTCATTCGGCGCGTTCGTCAGTCCTCTTTCACCTTGTTGCTGGAAGTCGACGAAAATAATATTGGCTAAAACATTATTTTGATAATTGCCATAAATAGCTTCATACGCATGAGGGAAATTTTCTTTCCAGTACCAGGTGGTATCGCCGCAAAACCACGGCGCGTCAGTAATTTTATTAAGCTGAGAATGGTATTGTTTTAGCTCCCTACGAAAGGCGTCAACCATATGATTAAAGTGTTGAGGGTGTGACGCGTAGTCACTGGTCATTAAGTCAAATTCGCCTTGCATCCAGCATACGCCGAGGAATTTGTTCTGCGGATTTTTTGCCAGTGCGGCTCGCGTTCTGCTGACTAAATCCTGGTATAGCGGAGTATCCGATCCCCAACGACAAGCATCATGGCTGGCTCCGTGCGGTTCTGAATATGTCCCTTCGCTGCCCGCGGTAAAAGCTGATCCGCCACGGCAACACGGAACGATGAGAACCCCTGCATTATCAGGAATAAAGGGCAGTAATTTCCGTGCTATATGCAGTGCCTGGCCAACGGTGCCGTACTGTGTTTGATGATTCGTTGCCAGAGGATGGTGATAACCCTGCATATCCTGAACATCGTGTGGGCAGTGAGTCAGTGGAATAATGTCGTTAAAGTGACATGACGGGCCTCCGGGATGTGTATGCGCAAATCTCGCTAATTGTTTAATTCTGGGATGAGGCGCATCTTCCTTGTCCGGTAATGGTAGTCCTTCGCCATACGCCATGGCATTAGACTGACCAGCAACGGTAAGAACATAGTAATAATCGGGCGATATTATTGCGTTCATATAATTTTCGCGTAATACAAATGACAAATTGATAGCAGGGCCCCTTTACCGGGGCCCTGAAGCGTTAGTTTTGTACTGTGACTTTATTATCCTTCACAGAGATCAAAACTGAATCAGTCACCGCTTTGCCGCCTGCAGTTTCACCGCCAATAATTAATAAACTATTATTCCAGGGCAATGATACTCCGTAGGCCCGACCTTGCGATAATTCGCCCGATTTATCCCATTTCCCGTTATGCCAAAGATGAATATCAGCGCTATATGATTTTTTCAGGCCTTCATGCGCATAGTTCTTACCGTTCTGGTAATTTTCTCGTGAACCTTTGAATCCGGCCCCTCCGGCAAATATAAGTGAGTCATTGCTCATGCCTGCAAAACCGCCAGCGACGCCATCTGGTGATGCGACGGGAGCAAGCTTATTCCATTTTAAATTATTACCGGTGAAATCAAGTTCAAATACGGCATCCGTTCGCAATCCTGGTTTGGCTTCGCCATTAATAAGCCAGGTTTTATCACCTTTATTCACAACCGCCGCACCAGCCGTTCCGTACCAGGGAGATTCGCCAGCGTAACTCCATTGCTGTGTAGAGGGATCAAAAGACAACAGAAACTTATTGAAGAAATAATCTTCTGCTTTTTTGTCAAAATAGTAGGCGTTGATTTTATCTATAGCGGTTGAATCTTTTCCAGCTTCGTTGAGATCTTCAAAATAGCCATTGAAGATATTCTGGTTAACACCGCCAGTAACATAAGCCTTGCCGTTGTGTACAAAAGTCACATGGCCTGCCATGCCCATCGGCGCGTGCGACATCAATTTAACCCAGCTATTGGTTTTGGGGTTGTATTTGTGTACGTCATTAAATACCTGAGTCAAGCCCTCGCTGTTTTTGCCAATGCCGCCAAACACATACAGATTGCCATCAATAAATGCAGAGGTTGCTTGATCTCTCGGTCCGCCAGGGAATGCAGCTAACGCTGTCCATCTTTTATCTTTGGCCTGTGTATCCAGCTTGTACCATGCCGTACCTGCGCTACCTAAACCAATGTAGACAGTGTCGTTATCAATTACTCCGGTACCACTTTTAAATGGCACAGGAGTTTCCGGTAATACAGACGCGTTTGCGGCAAATGAAGCCATTAGGATAGCAAGCGCCGTTATTGTTTTATTCATTGTGACTGTCTCCTGTCTACTACAGTTTAAATGACACACCAATGCGATAACTGTTTTCCGATAAATTATCTCTGCCGTTGTAAACACCCTGACGGTCAAGGTAGTCATATTCTATGTATGGCGTAATATCGGGCGTCATATGGTATTGTAGAACAAATGCATTTTCCGTCGCCCATTTCTTATGGTTTGCATAGCGATAATCGTTCTGTTTGCTGTATAGCGTCGTTTGCCATGCGAAGGTGAAATCACTATTAATATGGTAAGTGACATATCCATCCCAACGATGAACGTTATCACGAGACATATCACCGGATAAGTCTTGTTGTCGGTAAGCTTTCCAGTCGTAACGATAGCGAATGCCAAAATTAAGATCTTTTGTCGCGTCCCAGGACAGTTTTACGTAGGGTCCGTAGCGTGTGCCGTTGCTGCTAAAATGCGTTAACATTCCCGGGCGCACCGTCCATTGATCATCAAGTTTAATCGCGTAATTAACTTCAACCTGAACATCATTGAGTGCGGCATTTTCCTTTTTATTATCATGAATGGTATTCCAGGTATTACTTTCCATACTTGCCCACCATCCATTTTGCCATCCCTCACTGACTTTGAGTCGAGTCTCATAGGCGTGGCTTCCACTACGATATCCACCACGTACGTCCAGTGTCGCAGCCTGGGAAATCAGTGGTGACGAAAAGCACAGTAATAATACGCCAGAAAGTATTTTAGCCTTTTTCATATATTTCACTCATTTGTAGGATACAGAAAGCAATACAAAGCCCGCATAAACAATTAGCATTTATGTTGTGTAATATTTTTTGCCAGGCTTATAGTGTCTTTGGCAACGAGTAGCTGTATTTTATATTTTTTGTATAAGGTCTCCTGTGAAAATTCTCTTTCCACATTATTTAAATAAACAGAGAACCAGATTAAATACCTGAGTATAAAATCTCTTCTGATGTTTAATTGATTTGAATGTTCGTAAGCTATATCACTTACTCAATCCATTTTACCCAGAGTCATAAAATAGAGTGTCTGTTGATCTCATTTTCATATTCCTTTCAGACTGAAGTGCGTTTTCATCACCCGATGAGAAAGAACTGAAGTGATGTTTGCCATAGATTGCGAGATGCCCTGTCTCATTGACTATCGCGACGCACCTTTATACCTGTTATACCAGATCAAAAATCACGCAATCCATACAACAAAACGAGATTTGCAATTCGTGTCACAAAATATGTCGATCTTTTTCTAAGAGGAAGATGCCATGTGAAGCCAGACGAACACTTGAGGTGGTCTTCAAAAACTAAAGGCTTTCTTTTAACAATTTGTTTTATAAAAAATTTATTTATGGTCTAAACAAGGGAAGCTTTGCAAGCTAACTCAGTGAGTGTGGTGAAAACAAGTGTTTACCCGCCATCAGGATGATCATAATTCTCATCATGAAATATGTTTCCTAGTTTTTGGCTTGTAAGTGGTCACCCCTGAAGTCGATCTGGAAAGGCTTGTAGATGTTGGTGTTTTCAGGATGATGTTTCAGATAGTTTGTTTGCCGTATCGCCCGGCGAATAGCTGTGATTGAGGAAGATTTAAGTCGCAGTGACCAAAGCCATATTTACCAACGAATGTAGATGAAAAGGCGTCTCCTGCGTTCCCCCATATCTCCAGGAAATACACAGTCTGAAAAAGGAATGTAACAATCTCATGGCGTAAGCTGACGAACCAGGCAGGAATAATCGCTAGGGACCTAAGCATTAGCATGATAATAGCCACTAAGAAATTACTGTGTTCCATGAAATAGCCATTTTGTGGCAAATGCAGTTGACTAATAATGTCATATGTGAGACGGCTAGTTGAACAAATATTAAATTTTGCTGAATTTTTTATGTTGATTTTACTTGTTACAGAACATATCACATGATATATAGATAAGATTAGTTGCATTAATGATGAGGGTTATTATTCGATTCGTATCAGATTGATAAATATATAAAGGTACATAGCATGCAAGAGCATGGCGTTTGTATGGCAAAGTTATTATAAGTAACTATCGCTACTCTATTTAAGTTCACTCAGAAGAACTGGTCCACTTACGTTAGTTATTAAGCAAACGTTCGCTTTTATAAACATAATCAGGATTAAAATGTTGGATTATTGCTAACCCAGCACAGCTAGTGCGCGTCTGTAATTATAAGGGAAAACGATGAAGAATAAGGCTGATAACAAAAAAAGGAACTTCCTGACCCATAGTGAAATCGAATCACTCCTTAAAGCAGCAAATACCGGGCCTCATGCTGCACGTAATTATTGTCTGACATTACTTTGTTTTATTCATGGTTTCCGGGCGAGTGAAATTTGCCGATTGAGGATTTCGGATATTGATCTTAAGGCAAAGTGTATATATATCCATCGATTAAAAAAAGGCTTTTCAACAACGCACCCGCTATTGAACAAAGAAATTCAGGCTTTAAAAAACTGGTTGAGTATCCGTACTTCTTATCCGCATGCTGAGAGCGAGTGGGTATTTTTATCACGTAAGGGGAATCCACTTTCTCGGCAACAGTTTTACCATATTATCTCGACTTCCGGTGGTAATGCCGGGTTGTCACTGGAGATTCATCCGCACATGTTACGCCATTCGTGTGGTTTTGCTTTGGCGAATATGGGAATAGATACGCGACTTATCCAGGATTATCTTGGACATCGCAATATTCGTCATACTGTCTGGTATACCGCCAGCAATGCAGGGCGTTTTTACGGCATCTGGGATAGAGCCAGAGGACGACAGCGTCACGCTGTTTTATAGAGATAGTTGAGATACCAGGGATGGTGTTAAAAACTACATTATTCTTACGATATATCAAAAATGATTAACCATTTATTAATTGATGTTATTGTAAGTATGATTCTTAATTATCATAACAAACATTAAGTTAACCATATCCATACAAAATACAATGGTTTATGTTCTTCAAAATAAATAAACAAAATCATTCATAAATTTACACATCACTTAAATTCGCCTGTTTTCATACTTTTTTCTTTATTTTTTAAGCAACTGGAAGTTAATCCACTGCAATCTATTGTTATATTGAATCAAATCAATGAAAATAGATGTTGTCACATCAGTGATATTTTATTTTTGTATGATATTTAATGTAATTGACTGATAGCCACATCACTTCGGGTGTGGTTATCTTTTTATCTATTGGGCTAATTTTGACCGATTGAGGTTTCCTATAGGTATTCATTCAAATATATCTCAGTCAGGAGTACTACTATTGTGAGTAAACGTCGTTATCTTACCGGTAAAGAAGTTCAGGCCATGATGCAGGCGGTGTGTTACGGGGCAACGGGAGCCAGAGATTATTGTCTTATTCTGTTGGCATATCGGCATGGGATGCGTATTAGTGAACTGCTTGATCTGCATTATCAGGATCTTGACCTTAATGAAGGTCGAATAAATATTCGCCGACTGAAGAACGGATTTTCTACCGTTCACCCGTTACGTTTTGATGAGCGTGAAGCCGTGGAACGCTGGACCCAGGAACGTGCTAACTGGAAAGGCGCTGACCGGACCGACGCTATATTTATTTCTCGCCGTGGGAGTCGGCTTTCTCGCCAGCAGGCCTATCGCATTATTCGCGATGCCGGTATTGAAGCTGGAACCGTAACGCAGACTCATCCTCATATGTTAAGGCATGCTTGTGGTTATGAACTGGCGGAGCGTGGTGCAGATACCCGTTTAATTCAGGATTATCTCGGGCATCGAAATATTCGCCATACTGTGCGTTATACCGCCAGTAATGCTGCTCGTTTTGCCGGATTATGGGAAAGAAATAATCTCATAAACGAAAAATTAAAAAGAGAAGAAGCTTGATTTAACTTATTGATAATAAAGTTAAAAAACAAATAAATACAAGACAATTGGGGCCAAACTGTCTATATCATAAATAAGTTACGTATTTTTTCTCAAGCATAAAAATATTAAAAAACGACAAAAAGCATCTAACTGTTTGATATGTAAATTATTTCTCTTGTAAATTAATTTCACATCACCTCCGCTATATGTAAAGCTAACGTTTCTGTAGCTCGACGCAACTTCCTCATTCTTCTCTCCAAAAACCACCTCATGCAATATAAAAAACTGCAAATAAAGATAACTATAGAGCATTAAGCCAACAAATAAACTGAAAAAGTTTGTGCGCGATGCTTTCCTCTATGAGTCAAAATGGCCCCAAATGTTTCATCTTTTGGGGGAAAACTGTGCAGTGTTGGCAGTCAAACTCGTTGACAAAACAAAGTGTACAGAACGACTGCCCATGTCGATTTAGAAATAGTTTTTTTAAAGGAAAGCAGCATGAAAATTAAAACTCTGGCAATCGTTGTTCTGTCGGCTCTGTCCCTCAGTTCCACAGCGGCTCTGGCCGCTGCCACGACGGTTAATGGTGGGACCGTTCACTTTAAAGGGGAAGTTGTTAACGCCGCTTGCGCAGTTGATGCAGGCTCTGTTGATCAAACCGTTCAGTTAGGGCAGGTTCGTACCGCATCGCTGGCACAAGAAGGAGCAACCAGTTCTGCTGTCGGTTTTAACATTCAACTGAACGATTGTGACACTACTGTTGCAGACAAAGCAGCTATTGCCTTCCTTGGTACCGCAATTGATGGAAATCATCCTAACGTATTGGCTCTGCAGAGTTCTGCTGCAGGTAGCGCAACAAGCGTTGGTGTGCAAATTCTGGACAGAACAGGCAATGCTCTGACGCTGGACGGTGCGACATTTAGTGCACAAACAACCCTGAATAACGGTACCAACACCATTCCGTTCCAGGCGCGTTATTATGCAATCGGCGAGGCAACCCCGGGTGCAGCTAATGCGGATGCGACCTTCAAGGTTCAGTATCAATAACCTACCCAGGTTCAGGGACGTCATTACGGGCAGGGATGCCCACCCTTGTGCGATAAAAATAACGATGAAAAGGAAGAGATTATTTCTGTTAGCGTCGTTGCTGCCAATGTTTGCTCTGGCCGGAAATAAATGGAATACTACGCTGCCCGGCGGAAATATGCAATTTCAGGGCGTCATTATTGCGGAAGCTTGCCGGATTGAAGCCGGTGATAAACAAATGACGGTCAATATGGGGCAAATCAGCAGTAACCGGTTTCATGCGGTAGGGGAAGATAGCGCACCGGTGCCTTTTGTTATTCATTTACGGGAATGTAGCACGGTGGTGAGTGAACGTGTGGGTGTGGCGTTTCACGGTGTCGCGGATGGTAAAAATCCGGATGTGCTTTCCGTGGGAGAGGGGCCAGGGATAGCCACCAATATTGGTGTAGCGTTGTTTGATGATGAAGGAAACCTCGTACCGATTAACCGTCCTCCAGCAAACTGGAAACGGCTTTACTCAGGCTCTACGTCGCTACATTTCATCGCCAAATATCGTGCTACCGGGCGTCGGGTTACTGGCGGTATCGCCAATGCCCAGGCCTGGTTCTCTTTAACCTATCAGTAATTGTTCAGCAGATAATGTGATAACAGGAACAGGACAGTGAGTAATAAAAACGTCAATGTAAGGAAATCGCAGGAAATAACATTCTGCTTGCTGGCAGGTATCCTGATGTTCATGGCAATGATGGTTGCCGGACGCGCTGAAGCGGGAGTGGCCTTAGGTGCGACTCGCGTAATTTATCCGGCAGGGCAAAAACAAGTGCAACTTGCCGTGACAAATAATGATGAAAATAGCACCTATTTAATTCAATCATGGGTAGAAAATGCCGATGGTGTAAAGGATGGCCGTTTTATCGTGACGCCACCTCTGTTTGCGATGAAGGGAAAAAAAGAGAATACCTTGCGTATTCTTGATGCAACAAATAACCAATTGCCACAGGATCGGGAAAGTTTATTCTGGATGAATGTTAAAGCGATTCCGTCAATGGATAAATCAAAATTGACTGAGAATACGCTACAGCTCGCAATTATCAGCCGCATTAAACTGTACTATCGTCCGGCTAAATTAGCGTTGCCACCCGATCAGGCCGCAGAAAAATTAAGATTTCGTCGTAGCGCGAATTCTCTGACGCTGATCAACCCGACACCCTATTACCTGACGGTAACAGAGTTGAATGCCGGAACTCGGGTTCTTGAAAATGCATTGGTGCCTCCAATGGGCGAAAGCGCGGTTAAATTGCCTTCTGATGCAGGAAGCAATATTACTTACCGAACAATAAATGATTATGGCGCACTTACCCCCAAAATGACGGGCGTAATGGAATAACGCAGGGGGATTTGCCTGAATAAAAAGAATTGACTGCCGGGTGATTTAAACCGGAGGAATAATGTCATATCTGAATTTAAGACTTTACCAGCGAAACACACAATGCTTGCATATTCGTAAGCATAGTTTGGCTGGTTTTTTTGTCCGACTCTTTGTTGCCTGTGCTTTTGCCGTACAGGCACCTTTGTCATCTGCCGAACTCTATTTTAACCCGCGTTTTTTAGCGGATGATCCCCAGGCTGTGGCTGATTTATCGCGTTTTGAAAATGGGCAAGAATTACCGCCAGGGACGTATCGTGTTGATATCTATTTGAATAATGGTTATATGGCAACGCGTGATGTCACATTTAATACGGGCGACAGCGAACAAGGGATTGTTCCCTGCCTGACACGCGCGCAACTTGCCAGTATGGGGCTGAATACGGCTTCTGTCTCCGGTATGAATCTGCTGGCGGATGATGCCTGCGTGCCATTAACCTCAATGATCCATGACGCTACTGCGCATTTAGATGTTGGTCAGCAGCGACTCAACCTGACGATCCCTCAGGCATTTATGAGTAATCGCGCGCGTGGTTATATTCCTCCTGAGTTATGGGATCCCGGTATTAATGCCGGATTGCTCAATTATAATTTCAGCGGAAATAGTGTACAGAATCGAATTGGGGGTAACAGCCATTATGCATATTTAAACCTACAGAGTGGGTTAAATATTGGTGCGTGGCGTTTACGCGACAATACCACCTGGAGTTATAACAGTAGCGACAGTTCATCAGGTAGCAAAAATAAATGGCAGCATATCAATACCTGGCTTGAGCGAGACATAATTCCGTTACGTTCCCGGCTGACGTTGGGTGATGGTTATACTCAGGGCGATATTTTCGATGGTATTAACTTTCGCGGCGCACAATTGGCCTCAGATGACAATATGTTACCCGATAGCCAAAGAGGATTTGCCCCGGTGATCCACGGTATTGCTCGTGGTACCGCAATCCCTATTGGCGGTGGCAGCGCCAATGTTTATGTAAACCTTGCGCCTGCCGTGAATGTGGGGCAAAACCTGGTCGTGGATCTTTCGACGCAAATCTTTTGCCATAACGATTACCCGGAAACCATTACAGACTATGTCACACTGCAACGAGGTTCGGCTTATGGCGGCGTGTTATCTAGTTTTTCCGGGACCGTAAAATATAATGGCAGTAGCTATCCTTTCCCTACTACCAGCGAAACGCCGCGGGTTGTTTATAATTCGAGAACGGATAAGCCGTGGCCGGTGGCGCTTTATTTGACGCCTGTGAGCAGTGCGGGGGGAGTGGCGATTAAAGCAGGCTCATTAATTGCCGTGCTTATTTTGCGACAGACCAACAACTATAACAGCGATGATTTCCAGTTTGTGTGGAATATTTACGCCAATAATGATGTGGTGGTGCCCACTGGCGGCTGCGATGTTTCTGCTCGTGATGTCACCGTTACTCTGCCGGACTACCCTGGTTCAGTGCCGATTCCTCTTACCGTTTATTGTGCGAAAAGCCAAAACCTGGGGTATTACCTATCCGGCACAACCGCAGATGCGGGCAACTCGATTTTCACCAATATCGCGTCGTTTTCACCCGCGCAGGGCGTCGGCGTACAGTTGACGCGCAACGGTACGATTATTCCAGCGAATAACACGGTATCGTTAGGAGCAGTAGGGACTTCGGCGGTAAGTCTGGGATTAACGGCAAATTACGCACGTACCGGAGGGCAGGTGACTGCAGGGAATGTGCAATCGATTATTGGCGTGACTTTTGTTTATCAATAAAGAAATCACAGGGCATTGCTAATGCAGGTACGCAATATTACCTGAAGCTAAAACCTGCACGTTAGCCCTTTGTAGGCCAGATAAGACGCGTCAGCGTCGCATCTGGCATAAACAAAGCGCACTTTACCGACAATCCGAACAGAGCCTGCCAATGGCAGGCTCAGGTGCTCTTTTACGCTACCATGCTAATAATCAGCACAATAATCAGCCCAACCACGGAGTTGACCAGCTCCAGCAGACCCCAGGTTTTCAACGTGTCTTTTACTGACAGGTCAAAGTAATCTAAGAGGCATTGCTAATGTAGGGAATGTGTCTGAACCTGCGGTCATTGTCAGTACCAGCATCAGGCCAATGCCGAATACCACCCAGAGAATGTTAAGCACATGCATAACGTTTTACCTTACCTGGTTGAACCGTTGTTATTTTGGGCGACATGTTATGTAAATTGGTCAACCATTGTTGCGATGAATGTCACATCCTCTGATCAATAACCATCGATTACCCTTTGCTGCAATTTGCAGCAACAACCAGGAGAGTGAAATTCTTGTGATGTGGTTAACCAATTTTAGAATTCGGGTTGACATGTCTTACCAAAAGGTGGAACTTATACGCCATCTCATCCGATGCGACGCTACGGCTGTGGCCGGGTTGTTCATCCGGATACCTAAACAACTCCGGGGTTCCGCGTCTCTTCGCTGTTGAACCCACTATGTGAAAGAGGAAAAATCATGGAACAGACCTGGCGCTGGTACGGCCCAAACGATCCGGTTTCTTTAGCTGATGTCCGTCAGGCGGGCGCAACTGGCGTGGTTACCGCGCTGCACCATATCCCGAACGGCGAAGTATGGTCCGTTGAAGAGATCCTCAAACGCAAGGCGATCGTTGAAGACGCAGGCCTGGTATGGTCTGTCGTAGAAAGCGTGCCAATTCACGAAGATATCAAAACCCACACCGGCAACTATGAGCAGTGGATCGCTAACTATCAGCAGACTCTGCGCAACCTGGCGCAGTGCGGCATTCGCACCGTGTGCTACAACTTCATGCCGGTGCTCGACTGGACTCGTACAGACCTCGAATACGTGCTGCCAGACGGCTCCAAAGCGCTGCGTTTCGACCAGATCGAATTTGCAGCATTTGAACTGCACATCCTGAAGCGTCCAGGCGCAGAAGCGGATTACACCGAAGAAGAAATTGCTCAGGCAGCAGTTCGCTTCGCTACCATGAGCGACGAAGACAAAGCGCGTCTGACCCGTAACATCATCGCCGGTCTGCCGGGCGCGGAAGAAGGTTATACCCTCGACCAGTTCCGTAAGCACCTGGAGCTGTACAAAGATATCGACAAAGCCAAACTGCGCGAAAACTTTGCTGTCTTCCTGAAAGCCATTATTCCGGTTGCCGAAGAAGTTGGCGTCCGTATGGCGGTTCACCCGGACGATCCGCCGCGTCCGATCCTCGGCCTGCCGCGCATTGTTTCCACCATTGAAGATATGCAGTGGATGGTTGATACCGTAAACAGCATGGCGAACGGTTTCACCATGTGCACCGGTTCCTACGGCGTGCGTGCTGACAACGATCTGGTTGATATGATCAAGCAGTTCGGTCCGCGTATTTACTTCACCCATCTGCGCTCCACCATGCGTGAAGATAACCCGAAAACCTTCCACGAAGCGGCGCACCTGAACGGTGACGTTGATATGTACGAAGTGGTGAAAGCGATTGTTGAAGAAGAACACCGTCGTAAAGCGGAAGGCAAAGAAGACCTGATCCCGATGCGTCCGGACCACGGTCATCAGATGCTGGACGACCTGAAGAAGAAAACCAACCCAGGTTACTCCGCAATTGGTCGTCTGAAAGGCCTGGCCGAAGTTCGCGGTGTCGAACTGGCGATCCAGCGCGCTTTCTTTAGCCGTTAATATCCACCGGCATGGCTGCGCGCCGTGCCGGTTCCTTCTTCCTTGCCGTCACTCTCTGAAGACGGATTCTGGAGTTTACGATGACTACTATTGTTGACAGCAATCTGCCGGTTGCCCGCCCGTCATGGGATCATTCTCGTCTGGAATCACGCATTGTGCATCTCGGTTGCGGAGCGTTTCACCGCGCGCACCAGGCGCTGTATACCCATCATCTGCTGGAAAGTACCGACAGCGACTGGGGTATCTGCGAAGTTAACCTGATGCCAGGCAACGACCGCGTGCTGATCGAAAACCTGAAAAAACAGCAACTGCTGTACACCGTGGCGGAAAAAGGCGCGGAAAGCACCGAGCTGAAAATTATCGGTTCGATGAAAGAAGCGCTGCATCCGGAAATCGACGGTTGCGAAGGTATTCTCAACGCGATGGCGCGTCCGCAGACGGCGATTGTCTCTCTGACGGTCACGGAAAAAGGCTACTGCGCTGATGCGGCGAGCGGTCAGTTGGATCTCAATAACCCGCTGATCAAGCACGATCTCGAAAACCCGACTGCGCCGAAGTCTGCGATTGGTTACATCGTAGAAGCCCTGCGTCTGCGTCGTGAAAAAGGGCTGAAAGCGTTTACGGTGATGTCCTGCGATAACGTGCGTGAAAACGGTCATGTGGCGAAGGTTGCCGTTCTTGGGCTGGCTCAGGCGCGTGACCCGCAACTGGCGGCATGGATTGAAGAAAACGTCACCTTCCCGTGCACCATGGTTGACCGCATCGTTCCGGCGGCGACGCCAGAAACCTTACAGGAAATTGCTGACCAGCTGGGTGTTTACGACCCGTGCGCCATTGCCTGCGAACCGTTCCGTCAGTGGGTAATTGAAGATAACTTCGTTAATGGTCGTCCGGACTGGGATAAAGTCGGCGCGCAGTTTGTTGCGGATGTTGTACCGTTCGAAATGATGAAGCTGCGTATGCTGAACGGCAGCCACTCTTTCCTGGCGTACCTCGGTTACCTCGGCGGCTATGAAACTATTGCCGACACCATGACTAACCCGGCTTATCGCAAAGCGGCCTTTGCCCTGATGATGCAGGAACAAGCGCCAACGCTGTCGATGCCGGAAGGTACGGACCTGAACGCCTATGCGACGCTGCTGATCGAGCGTTTCAGCAACCCGTCTCTGCGTCACCGTACCTGGCAGATTGCAATGGACGGCAGCCAGAAGTTACCGCAGCGTCTGCTGGACCCGGTGCGTCTGCACCTGCAAAACGGCGGTAGCTGGCGTCACCTGGCGCTGGGCGTGGCTGGCTGGATGCGCTACACCCAGGGCGTGGATGAGCAGGGTAATGCTATTGACGTGGTTGACCCGATGCTGGCGGAGTTCCAGAAGATCAACGCGCAGTATCAGGGTGCAGACCGCGTGAAAGCACTGCTGGGCCTGAGCGGTATCTTTGCCGATGATCTGCCGCAGAACGCCGACTTTGTCGGCGCGGTGACGGCGGCATATCAGCAGCTGTGTGAGCGCGGTGCGCGCGAGTGTGTGGCTGCGCTGTAACTAACTGATTACCCTACAGACTTACTGGTCAATCAAACTAATATTTGGTTGACCAGTTTTCGTTTTTTTGCCCACCTGTACGTGCCAACATCCAGTGCTAATGGTATAGTTTGAGCTTAACGGGTGCCGTAAAATTGCCCGTTGTAGGTCGGATAAGGCGTTCACGCCGCATCCGGAAAAAATTTGATTAACCGCACCTAACGGACACAACACCATGAAATCTGCCACCTCTGCGCAAAGACCTTACCAGGAAGTCGGGGCGATGATCCGCGATCTGATCATAAAGACGCCGTACAATCCTGGCGAACGGCTGCCACCGGAGCGTGAAATTGCAGAAATGCTTGATGTCACGCGGACGGTGGTACGTGAAGCGCTGATCATGCTGGAGATCAAAGAGCTGGTGGAAGTGCGCCGGGGTGCCGGTATTTATGTTCTTGATAGCTCAGGCAGCCACAACACAGACAGTCCGGATGCCAACGTCTGCAACGATGCCGGTCCTTTTGAGCTGTTACAGGCGCGGCAGTTACTGGAAAGTAACATCGCCGAGTTTGCCGCCCTGCAGGCTACCCGCGAAGATATCGTCAAAATGCGCCAGGCATTGCAACTGGAAGAGCGTGAACTGGCTTCCAGCGCGCCGGGCAGCAGCGAAAGCGGTGACATGCAGTTCCATCTCGCTATTGCCGAAGCAACGCATAACAGCATGCTGGTGGAGTTATTCCGTCAGTCCTGGCAGTGGCGGGAAAACAATCCAATGTGGATCCAGTTGCACAGCCATCTGGATGACAGCCTGTATCGCAAAGAGTGGTTGGGCGATCACAAACAGATCCTCGCTGCGTTAATCAAAAAAGATGCCCGAGCGGCGAAGCTGGCAATGTGGCAGCATCTGGAGAATGTGAAGCAGCGCTTGCTGGAGTTCTCTAATGTTGATGACATCTATTTCGATGGTTATCTGTTTGATTCATGGCCGCTGGATAAAGTCGACGCCTGATCCCTCATTTCTGGTGCAAAGTTTAACCGCTTTGCACTATGTATTGTTCCCTGAGTAGTTAATGATGTTCTGCAGAATATATTATGCGTAATTTAATCATTACGTACGATATATTGTTTTGGAATAATTATATATCAGTTTAACGCTGAGAAATTATTCGGAATAATCAGAATATGTTAACGTATTTCCGTTATGTTTAATGACTTTTGTCAAATGATATCTTTTTAAATTAAAAGTCAGTGGATATTCTTTTCTGTACAGTGTTTTATCTTTGGCGGATCTTATAAATCCCTTATGAAAGTGCCAGGGACGCAATGAGCATAAAGGAATGATTATGGAATATGAGCATCAACCCAGTGGTGTCCGGCAGCCAGGGCAGGATACAGATGCCACTAAACGTCAGGAGTGCGCAAAATGATGCGCCAATCAGTTCAGACGGTATTACCTGAAAGTACAGGAAACAATACGTTATCGCTGCGTGATTCCGTATGCCGGGATCTCTTTCAACTTTTTAGTTCTCCCCATTCACCGCTACCAATATTACTTGTTTCAGGCATGCCTGAGTGGCAAGGGCATAATCAGAGCGACAAGCTTCTCCAGAGTTGGTATTGCCGCCAGTTACGTTCCGCGCTTTTATTTCATGAGCCACGTATTGCGGCATTGCAGGTCAATCTGAAAGAAGCCTATTGCCACGAGTTGGCCATTAGTCTGGAGATGATGCTGTACCACGATGATGAGCCGCTAACGTTTGACCTGGTCTGGCAGAAGGGCAGCTGGCATCGCACGATGCCGCAGTAAATGACGGGAAACGCGATACGCGCAAGACGTATCGCGTTAGGTCACAATTAGTGGGAGATTCTGATTGCTGCTTTCAAGGCCGGAAGCCGGGATGGACTGGCACTGAGCTTATAAATCCCCATGGTGAGCAGTCGTGCTGTTTGCTGGATATCTCCAGCCATTTCGCCGCACATACTGACCGGAATTTCATTATTACGTCCGGCCTGACACACCATAGCAATAGCGTTAATCACCGCGTCATTACAATAATCGACCAGTTTCGCGACGGTGCTATTTCCTCTGTCTGCCGCCATAATATATTGCGTCAGATCGTTGGTGCCGATGGAAAAGAAATCGACTTCACTGGCTAATTTGTCTGCAATCATGACTGCGGCAGGAACCTCAATCATAATTCCCAGCGCCGGAAGATTTTCTGCAGTAAGTCCCAGCAGTTTTGCCTGAGCATGTATCAATGTTTTGACGGCCCTGACCTCCTCGAGCGTTGAAACCATCGGCAGCATAATTTGCAACGTTGGGTATTCTTTCCCGGCCCGGAGAAGTGCGCGTAATTGCGGAATAAATATTTGCGGATGCGCCAGGCACAACCGGATACCGCGAAGTCCCAGGAACGGGTTGTCCTCTGCGGGTAAAGGGTACGAAGGTAATGGCTTGTCACCGCCAATATCCAGAGTGCGGATGGTGACGGGTTTATCGCCAAAAGCCTGAGCAACAGAACAATACACGCGAAACTGCTCTTCTTCATCGGGTAATGTTGCAGACTCATGGAATAAAAACTCTGTGCGCAGTAAACCCACGCCCTCAGCCCCGTGAGATAGCGCAGCCTCAATATCTTGCAGATCACCAATATTCGCCAGCACGCTGATGTTACGCCCACCTTGCGTGACAGCGGGCAGCATGGCATCAGCTAACTGACGATCCCTTTGTTGCCGCCATGCTTCGGCGCGTTGCAGTAAATCCAGGCGGGTGACCTCATCCGGCTGTAGCCACAAACGGCCTGTTTCACCATCAAGAATGACCGTGTCGTTATCGCGGACGTTTTGCGGGGTAATAGCTGCCTTCACAATGGCAGGAATACCCATTGCTCTGGCAAGGATCGCTGTATGTGAAGTTGTTCCGCCATTATGAAGACAAATGCCAAGAATGTGTGCTTTATTCAGGCTGGTTATCTGTGATGGCAACAGATCGTTGGCTAACAAAATGCAGGGCGCGGTAGTGATAAAGTGTTGTTCACTTACCCCGCAAAGCTGGTTCAGTACCTGACGTGTAAGGTCACGGATATCTGCCTCGCGTTCACGTAAATACAGTGTTTCCGCCTGACAATATTGCTCTGCTAATGCCTGCATGACTTCTAACCATGCGAATTCCGCCTGTTTGCCCTTTGCCAGACGTTGCTGTAATTGCCGGTTAATCTCTGGATCTTCAAGCATCATTTTATGGGCGGCAAAAATATCGCCTTCAGGGCCTGCCGCTTTATCGGCAAGTTCACAAACAACAATGTCGATAGCAGACTCGATTCGCGACAGCTCTTCTTGCGGAGAATCGACGGTGCGCTGCGTAATTTCTGGTCGTTCGCAGGTAAACCATTTAACAGGACCAATAGCGATACCATTTTGTACTGACAAGCCTGATATTGCGCCATCGACAGGGGCGCTGACCACCGGCGTTTCCGTTAGCGGAATCTCTGAAGAAGCGAGCAGATGAGCTTCACCAAAATGATTTTTCGCCAACGTTTCAATTGCCTTGAGAGCGTCACTGGCATCGGTGCCTTCGGCCTGGAAGATGATTTCATCGCCACAGCGGACGCCCAGCATTGCCAGTTCGTTGAGACTGCGGGTGCTGGCGCGTTTATCGCCTTTGATGACGATAATGTTTGCCGAATATTGTGCTGATACTTTCAGGATGCTGGCTGCCGGACGAGCATGAATGCCGTGGGGATTACATATCGTCCAGCAAAAAGTTTGCCATTCACCGGAATGATTGACTGGTGATATTGCTGGAATAACCTCGCCTGCAGGCGGGGATGGCATGAGCTGCTGCTGTTTAGCGCACAGCGCAAGATCCACTTCAGCGATAATCTCCGTCACCGAAAGCCCCGCTGCGGCAGACGTTACCGCTGACATGGCACCTTCCACTACAGGGGCGGCGAGCAGATAAATTGCACTTCTTTGCTCTTCAGAAAGCAGCTCCAGCGCCATCTCGGTACTAAGCAGCGCACTGCCCATATCCATGAGTACCAGAACGCCATCCGGTGACCAGACCGATTCAATCGCAGACATAATGGCAATAGCATCAGTGCCAATCGGATTTTGCGGATCATCAATACCTGCAGCAATGGCCAGAGGAACGTCCCCTCCAGACATCTGTAGTGCTAATTCCTCAATCCCCTGGGCGAGACGTAGACTATGAGAAACAATAACAATGGCAACCATAATTTATCCCGCGAATCCTTCCTGCATAGCCTTAATCATCAGCCAGGAGGAGGTCGCGCCTGGATCCTGATGGCCCACACTGCGAGCGCCGAGATAACTGGCACGTCCTTTTTTCGCCTGCATATTGATGGTGTTATCGACGGCTGTTGCCGCATCTTGCACCATCGTATTCAGCAGAAGGGAAGGCGACATTCCGGCTTGCAGGTTCTTTTTGGCTTCGTGGAGGACTGGAACCCAGACATCACACAGTGTTTTATCCCCTTGTTCTGCTTTTCCTCGTGCGATAACGCCTGCAATCCCTTCTTCCAGACACGCCAGCCACTCTTCCAGACTTAATTCTGTTCTGGCTCCCACTGCCGCAGAAGCGCGAATAAATAATGTGCCGTAAAGAGGACCACTGGCACCGCCAACGCTGGAAAGTAGTTTCATGCCAGTATTTTTAAGGATATTGCCAATATGCTGACGTTCAATGTCGGGCAACGTCGCTTTCACGGCACTGAAACCACGATTCATATTGAGGCCGTGGTCGGCATCACCAATATCTCTGTCAAGTGCGGTTAGAAAATCTTGTTGTTCAGTAAGATGTGCAGCACAACTCTCCAGCCAGGCAATAACATGTTTGTTTTGAATTTTCATATAATGTCCTTATTAACATCCCCAACGAAGCGCTGGCGTATTGACCGGGGCATCCCAAAGTTGCAAAAACTCTGGGGTACATTTCAGCAGGCTAATGGAAAATCCGGCCATATCTAATGATGTACAATAATTACCGACCAACTGGCGGCTAATTTTAATTCCCTGGCGCTGTGCGGCGCACATAAATACCCTGGCTACACCATATAACTCTGATTCAGGCGTGCTGCCAAGTCCGTTAATTAACACAATATATTCGGCATTTTGATCGAATGACTCATTCATTGATGATGCGTCAATCCATCCCCCCGCATGGCGATCCCAATGGCGTAATGTGCGTCGCCAGGGGGTATTATTCAGTAATTGCGCTATCACGCTGTCGATTAAAGTGTTCAGATCTTGCAAAGTGCGGCGTTCAATGCCGGGTTCACCGTGGATCCCGACACCAAATTCGATTTCATTATCAGCCAGTTCAAATGAGGGTTTTCCCGCGGCGGGAACCGTACAGGCTGACAGTGCGATGCCAAAAGAACGGGTGGCATTGTTAACATCTTTGCCAAGTTGCTCGCACTGCCCCAGGTTATATCCCTGAAGTGCAGCCGCACCGACAATCTTTTCAACAAAAACTGTACCCGCAACACCGCGACGTCCGGCTGTATACAGGCTATCTTTTACCGCTACATCATCATCAATAATGACGGTCCCAACGGCGATGCCTTCTTCGTGTAACATCTCGACTGCCGTTTCGAAATTCAGAATATCGCCAGTGTAATTTTTGATGAAAAACAGAACGCCAGAACCATTATCAACCGCTTTGGCACATTCGATCATTTGGTCTGGTGTGGGCGATGTGAAGATTTCACCAGGACATGCACCGGTTAACATTCCCATACCGACAAAACCTGCATGCAGTGGTTCATGGCCTGAGCCGCCGCCTGAAATCAGCGCCACTGCATTATCGGTTTGTTTGCACCACACATATCGGGGTGCGTAATTTGCCTGCAGGTGTGGCCAGGTGGCGATGAGTCCTTCCATTTGTTCTGTGACAACAGAATCAATCTGGTTAATTAATTTCTTCATAGTCATTCCTGTTCTGATAAATTGTCACTGGAGAAGGTGCAGGGACTGCCGCTGCTATTGCCATTAAAAATAACACTACCGTTTCACAGGTAGATATTCAGACGGTACAGGAACGCTTACAGCAAAATGGCGTAAAAGTCTTTTAACAGGGAATAAAGTTATGAGAGAAAAACCCAGTTTTTATGTCGCGCTTACACCGATCATTTTTATGATGATCGTGTTGGTTGTTGGCATCGGTGTTATGGGCTGGCCTGCCAGCGTCTGTTTATTAATTTCAGCGGCGTTTTCCTGCATTATTGCAATGGCTAAGCTGAAATATACCTGGGATGAAATCCAGGGGTTTATTATCGATAAGATTTCGGCGGTGATGGCACCAGTACTTATCGTTATTTTCGTTGGCTTTATGGTCGCGACATGGAGCTATGCAGGTACACTGCCGATGCTGGTTTATTACGGTATGTTACTGGTTGCGCCCGCATGGCTTTATGCCATAGCGTTTTTTCTGAACGCAGTATTGTCCTATGTTTCCGGGGCATCATGGGGATCTGTCGCTTCTATTGGTGTTGCATTAATGGGCATCGGTTCCGGCTTACATGCTGATCTTCCAATTCTGGCGGCAGCCATTGTTACCGGGGCTTATTTTGGCGACAAACTTTCACCGTTAAGCGATACCACTAACCTGACTTCAGCAGTAACTAAAACTAAACTTTATGATCTGATTAAATATCTACTCTGGACGACCATCCCATCAACGATTATTAGCCTGCTGTTTTTTACCTGGCTGGGAATGATTCATACTTCTACGGGCTCTATTTCACCAGAAAGCATGCAGATGCTGGTACAGCTCAAAGAGTTATATAAGTTTGGTCTGTTACCGCTACTGCCTATGCTTATTGTTCTGTGCTTTACCTTTTTGCGTTTGCCTACAGTACCGGCATTATTAAGCAGTGCGTTCGTGGCCGTATTGGTTGGATGGCTGTATCAAGGTTTCCCGCTGGCCGAAGGTATTAAGGCCACAATGAGTGGTTTCCGTCTGACGATGATCACTGATTCAACGACGCTGTTACCTTCTGTGAAAGAACTGCTTGAACAAGGCGGCCTGAATAATCAGGGCGGATTCCTGTCATTTATTATCTGCGCCATGATGTTTGCTGGCATCCTGACGGGAACAGGAATGATGGATGTCACATTACAAAGTGCGGCAAACAAAATAAAAAGTGCCTTTGGCGCTATTCTGGCAAGCGGTGTTTTAGCGATCATCATTAACTTACTTACCGGTTCTGATGGTTTGAATAAGATTGTTATATCTGAATTGATGATGAAGAAATTCGAAGATCTTAATTTATCACCGTTAGTCTTAGCCCGAACGCTGGAAGATTTTGGCACCATGAGCGCGCCAATTATTCCGTGGTCAGCTGCCGGATTGTATATGGCGACAACACTAGGCGTGCCGACGTTTAGTTACTTGCCGTACTGTGTATTCTGTTTCTGCTCGATGATATTTGCGTTGATCTATGCTTCTACAGGTTTCCGTTTACTGCGCTTCAACGAAGCAAAGGCCTGAGTTATTCAAGATAATAAATGCGTTTGCCGGATGGATTAATCTCCATCCGGCGTTAATGTCAAAATTCCATGTTTTGCAGAATAATGTCAGCTAAGCACAATCTCCAGCTCGCGCAGTTCACGCCAGAAGCGTTCGGCAACTGGATTCATGCGGGTATTCATCCGGTATGCATAGGCCTGAATCGGGATAACTAATTCGTCCCGATTCAGTACAACGAGCTGCCCGCTGCGAATTTCTTGTTGTATGGCGTACTCCGGTAGCCAGGCAATTCCACATCCGTCGAGGGCAACCTGCTTTAAAAGCTCGCTCATCGAAGAGACAAAAAAGGTGCTGAAACTCAACTCACTGTGGCGCGTCAGAGTGCGATTAATCAATCGCCCCATGTAGGAGTTGCGGCTGTAATTCAGTAACGGAAAGTGTGGCTGCGCGAGGTTAAAAAGTGCTTCTCCGTGTTCGTCACTGGCGCAGACGGGGAATAATTGAGATTCAAATAAGCGAATGTGGTCAAACGGTGCTTCCAGCAAATCTTCGTCGTGAAAGGAAAAAATACAGTCACTTTGCCCTTCACGCAGTTTATCGACCGCTTCATCAACATCAATGGCTTCAATCGCCCAGGTAAAGAGCGGCGGCATCTGGCTGATAATGGACGGTAACAGACCGAGGGAAAGAGAGTGTGCAGCGGCAATCTTGATTTTACGTTGCGCGTAATCGCTGCCGCCACGCAGCTCTGCCAGATTGCTCTCTAACTGTTGCAACAGATGGCGGATCTGCGAATGGAAGATTTTCCCTTGTTCTGAGAGTTGCAGCGGCGTTACCTGGCGGTTAAACAATTCAACACCAATCGCCTGTTCCAGCGCACGGATGCGGCGGCTGAATGCTGGTTGCGAGACGTTGCGACTGACTGCCGCCTGGGAAAAATTGCGACATTTTTCCAGGGTCAGAAAATCATAAAGCCATTTGGTTTCAATGTTATGCAAAACCGCACCACAGTCATCCATTACGTTATACTCTGTCAGCCGCCCTTGCGGGCATTCTACGTCCATTCGGGTGGCTGACAACCGTTTATGCCGTTTCAAACGTTCCTTTCACGCAGGCTTTGCCGTCTTTGACCATCAGTTTGCCGCGAGCGTATACCTGCTCAATGCGCAATTCAGGCGTCATGACCAGTAAGTCTGCGTCATTGCCTGGCAGAATTTCGCCTTTCCCGGTCAGGTTAAGGAAACCGGCTACGCTACTGGTGAGCGGGCGCAGGGCATCGCTAAGGCTGAAGCTATAGTCTTTGACCAACACTTGCACGGTTTCCAGCAATGTTTCAAAACCTGCAACACCGATATGGGTTAAATTTCCTTCGTCATCAAAGAACGGCTGGCTACCGTTGCCGTCGGAGCTGAGGGTGACGCGTGCCAGCGGAATACCCGCCTGAACGGCGCGGGCAATACCTTCGGCAGGGGCGACCGGTTCGTCAATGCTGCTGGTGATGTCGATGGTGCCGCCTTTGCGCGCGAACTCCAGCGCCTGCTCAAACAACGGAACGTTGCGGTTAACGTGGGTCGGCAGCAGCTTGCTGATCGGCACATCGCAGTTTTCCAGCAGGTCATAGACTGGCTGTAACGCCTTTTTGCTGTCACCCATGTGGAACACGGTGACGCCAGGTTTACCGCCGAGCAAACCGCCAACGCGGGATTCCGCCGCCATATTAGCCAGGTGATAAACGTCCGGTGCGGCAGAACGGTGATCAGAGATGGCGCATTTCACACCAATCACGCGATCGATAATCGCCACGTCTTTTTCCACGGAACCCGTAATAGTGCGGGAAGGGACATGATAAGCGCCGGTCAGCATCCAGGCGCTGATGCCTTCTTCATTGAGCGCACGGGTCTTGGCGAGCAGGGATTCCGGGTGGCGAGAGATAGAGTCGGTGCCCAGCAGGCCAACCACTGACGTGATGCCCGCTTCCGTCAGACGACTTAACGCCACTTCCGGCGTGCGTGTCGTGGGACCTGCTTCGCCGCCACCACCAATCAAATGGACGTGTTGATCAATAAAACCTGGGCAGAGGATCTGCCCGCTGAGATCGACAACCGTGCAGTCCGGTACAATGTCAGAAGGGATGTTGCTGGCAACGGCAATAATTTTTCCGTTAGCGATGAGGACATCGCAAATTCCCCGATCTTCCGGCGCATACAAATGCGCTCCCTGCAGCAGGGTAAAACCGGCTGCGGAATAATCAATCATGGTAACTCCTTGTTAAACAATAAGCTGCATAACCCAGATCGACAGCAATGCGTTAATCACGCAGACCGTAATGATATGCGGATAATATTTGGCATTCACTTCGGCTGTCCCCAGGCAGCGACCGACATTTTGCACCGGGTTGCCCATTAAATACATCGCGGGCAGTAAAACGGTGACATCGTGGCCGGTTAATGCGCCAGCGGTTGCCAGACTGGCGGCAACACCGACTGCGCCGCCCATGCTCATCAATGCGGCTAAAAGGACGGTTGCCGCTTCACCGGGCAATCCCCACAGCGCCATTACGGGTTCACAGATATGTCCCACCCAGTCGAGCAGGCCAGTAATTTTCAGCGCCTGGATGATGACAAAGGCCATCACCACGTTTGGCAGCAGGTTGGTGGTAGCGATAGTAAAGCCACGGCGCGCGCCATCAATAAACATATCCATGACGTTTTTGCGGACCTGAGTTGTCATGCTTGCGCTCCTTGCGTTGGGTTGCGACGTTCTTCGAAGTTAAGCCAGACGCGCAAAATGTTGGCTCCGACAAATTTAAACACCAGGATGACGGCTAAAGGTACGATTACGGACGAGCCCAGAAAGGCAAACACCGCGACGCCGGAAGAGAAGTAGTTGGTGATGATGGCGCTACCGCTGGTTTGATAGGCGGCGAATATCACTTTATCACGTTCGGTAATTTCCCCTTCCTGCGCCAGTTCTTTGGTCATACCTGCGGCGGCATCGGTGTTTTGCAGGTTAGCAATCAGCGCCAGTGAACAGATGCCTGGAATGCCCAACAACGGTTTTAGCACGGGCGTCATTAACTGCTGCGCGGCGCGCAATCCGCCAAGACCATCGGTAATCGAGATAATTCCCAGAGAGAGAATCACTGACGGAGCCAGTTCCAGCGCGAAGAGAAAGCCATCTTTAGCTCCAGTGCCACCTGCGCCGCGAAACGAGGTGGTAGCGCCATTCGCACCAGGCAGTTGCCCAAACGATCCGTTCAGAACGGAAAAGTCAAAAACGCGCCACCAACTGTCTGTCCCGGAAAAAACACCGGAAAAAAAGATAATCGTGAGAAAAAAGGCCAGATACCCTTTAACCCCCACTTTTTCTGTCGCCAGCTCCCCAGCTACAGCATTCCCTTGTTGTGTCATAACAATCCCCATTGTTTTTGTGTGTATGTGTGTTGCTTGAGCCAGGAAAATTCCTGGAGCTGAAAAACCTTATCAGCCATGTGGGTATGGGGAAAATGCAAGTATGTTTCTTGCTATGCGTTTTTTGCATAGCGAAAAAATGACGCTGTGTGGCAAAGGTTCTGCGCAGGATTGAGTTGCAGAAAATTCATAAACCCAGTGACAATGACATCAGTAAATAAAAACAGAAAATTCAGGGACGAAAACGCGATGGCAAAATACAACGACAAAGAGCTGGCAGAGACGAGCAAGTTTTTAAGTTTTGTCCTTCGACATAAACCAGAGGCGATTGGCATCGTGCTGGACCGTGAAGGATGGGCGGATATCGATAAGCTCATACTCTGTGCACAAAAAGCGGGCAAGCGGTTAACCCGCGCATTACTGGATACTGTGGTCGCCACCAGCGATAAGAAGCGCTTTAGTTATTCCAGTGATGGTACGTGTATTCGCGCCGTTCAGGGGCATTCGACTTCGCAGGTCGCCATTGGCTTCATCGAAAAACACCGCCACAATTTCTCTACCATGGTACGGCAAGCCGTTTTCTTGACGAGATAAAAAAACAGGGGCTGATTGCAGGGGAGCGCCATTACGTGCATCTCTCTGCTGATGAAGCAACGGCACGCAAAGTGGGAGCAAGACACGGATCGCCAGTTATTTTAACCGTCAAAGCACAGGAAATGGCGAAACGAGGCATCCCTTTTTGGCAAGCGGAAAACGGGGTCTGGCTGACATCAACGGTTGCGGTTGAGTTTCTTGAGTGGTAAGGGAAACTTCCCTCATGAAGTGACCACTTGCAGCTTAAATAATTGCGCTGTGCTGATAAGCGCAGCAATAAACAACGCCGCCGCGCCGCAGAGAGTGGCGCAGGCAAGCGCCGATGTTCCATTGCCAAGCATACTGGTCAGCGCCGGGCCAAGAATTTGCCCAATGCCGTAAATGAGCGTCACAAAGCCTAAAAGATTGAGATTTCCCGGTACGCTCAGTTGGCGGGCGATAGTCATCACCAGAGATGTCGTGCCCATAAAGGTACCGCCAAAACCAAGACTGCTGATGATAAGCAAGAGAGGCGAGTCGCTGGCGAGAGTAAGCAGCACACAGATAGCCTGCACCAGCAAATTCGCCGTCAGGCAGGGCAAAGCCCCCCAACGTTTTGCTGCCCATAGCCAGCCAAAGCAACCAGGCACAATTGATAAGCCGACTAACGTCCAGAGATGGGCGGTTAACAATGGTGAGCCTGCATCTTTCGCCATGAGCGGCAGGTAAGTCGCGACGATGATATAACCAAATCCCGCCAGGCCGTACAGAATAGCCAGTAACCACCAGCTCATTATCTGTTGCTCCGTTTTTGCCAATGGCATTGGTGTGATGGCGTGTTTTTTCGAGGGCATTAAAAGCGTAAGTGCAATCAGCATCATGCCAGAAAGCGCCCCGGCGCCTTGCCATAACGTTTGCGAGGAGAGGTCAAAATGCAGGCCTGCCAGAACATATTCATTGCCCAGTGCGATGCCAATGCCAACGCCAGAAAACAAAGCTGCCAGCACAAAAGGATGGCGCGTGTGCTGCATAATCAGCGTCGAACCAAAAATCAGCATTCCGGCGCTGGCGACACCCGCCAGGACGCGAATCAATAACACCAGAATAAATGGCGGCAACCATGCCATTGCGAGGATCAACAACCCGCTCGCCAGGGCAGAAGCCAACAGAAATGGGCGCAGGCGCGATGGCTGGTGAAATGCGCCAAAAGAAAATAGCAGACTGCCAGCCAGATACCCCGCATAGTTGCCGCTGGCAATCCACGAGAGCTGGCTAAATGAGAACGATCCTTCCGCCATCATGACGGGCAACATAGGTGTATAAAGGAAGCGGCCTAAACCCATACCTAAGGTCAGAACCAGCATCCCGAAAAGCGCGGTGCTGAAAGAAAAGCGTTCTACGGGATGCGAGGGCGAAGGCATGTTTAACCTTGTTTGTCATTTTTGCTGTTAACAAGTTAATAATAAAAAGGTGAAACATGCCAGCCTGTTAATGCGATGATTGAGGGGTAAAGCGATAAAAACGATTTGGTTCGCTAACGATATAAATATTACCAGAGGCATCCATCGCAACCCCTTCGGCCTGTTTGATGTTATGCGACAAACCTCGACTGCCTTTGGTTAGTGACATTTCACCGATAACCTCGCCAACCAGCGTTACTTCCTGGAGTGCGCGAGATTCATGAGACAGCACCAGAAGCGTATTTTTTTGTTGGTTAAATTCTGCGCCGGACACATCATCTAAAGTAAATTGCCGTTGTAGTGCCTTGTCTTTGCTGATGTGCAATTCATTGCTACTTAATAGCCCGTTAACTTTGTAGACCTCAATCGGGTTTTTCTCTTTAAAAAACCAGAAAGTGTGATCCTGGCGAGAATAGGCCAATCCTTCAAAACCGCAATTGGTTGGGGATTCCTGCAGCGGGATTTTTATTTTTTTGAGGATTTTTACTTCCGAGTTTGGGGTCAGTGAAATCACATAAATGGCGTAATCGCGCTCATCGCTAATGACAAACTGATTATCGCCAATGTATTCGATCGTCTCGAGATCCTTAACAAAATCCAGAGGAATTGTGCGGATCAAATCACCATTGGTGGTCATTTCAACAATGGCGGCAGGTTTGTTGATAGTGCTAAAAAGAGTATTGCTTTGTGCCGACCAGGTCAGCGAAGAGATATTATTCGTTATGCCTGCAATTTCTTTGCCGTCAATGGTGGCGTGGTAATTCTGAAATGATGCTGCATGATTGCTTTTACGGGCGCAAGATTGCACGAAGAAAGTACACACTGCCACAATGACAAAAAGAATCACAATAACGAAGATGCGTTTACTTAACGAAATACTTTTTGTCACGGTAATCCCTTTAAGGCAAATCAATAAGATATCGAGAAGTATACGTAGCGATCTTAATGAATCCTTAACGCGGAGAAATCCCGTAATGTGCAATGCAGCGCCAGCCACCATCCTGCTGACAATAAACTGATTCCGTATGCCCAGGGATCACCCATTGAATTTCCTCGCCAGGCGGACAGGTCAGCCAAATGCATAACCCGCAGCCGCCGCGTAAATCACGGGGAATATCGCTGACGCGAAAAGTCATGCCCGCTGCCTGCAACGCCTTGCGGGTTTGTATGACGCCGACCGTGGAGTGAAATAAAAACAGATACTCTTTCATGCGCGTTTTCTCTGCCGCTGACCGATCACCGCCGCGCCAATTGCACCAGCGAATTGCGCATCAGGGTGAGTTTGTACCGGCATTCCCAGATGGCTTTCCAGCATGTGGGTAAACCTTTGACAGTGGCTAACGCCACCAGTAAACAGAATCGGCGCTTCACAGGAGAGACGAGCAATGAAATTGGCGCTCCGCCGCGCCATCGCGTTAATCACTCCGGCGAGAATCGCTTCTGGCGCTACGCCCGCAGAGCGCAGGCTGATCACTTCTGATTCAGCAAACACTGTGCACATACTCGTGATGGCGTGCGGTATGACATTTTCGGTAATGCTGTCGAGTTGCTCGACGCTGGTGCCAAGCGTGCGCGAGATCACCTCCAGGAAACGCCCGGTGCCCGCCGCGCATTTGTCATTCATCAGGAAATCGCACAGGTTACCGTCATCATCAAGCTGAATCACTTTGCTGTCCTGACCACCGATGTCGATTACCGCGCGCGTTGCTGGCTCAAGAAACCGTGCGCCCAGCCCGTGACAGGAGATTTCCGTCACTTGTTTATCGGCAAAATCCACCAGTTGCCGTCCGTAGCCGGTGAGCGTCAGAAACGGCGTTGTCTCTAACCCTTCGCGCAGAGTTTCCCAGGCTTCAGTAATTGCTGTTGCCGGGCGAAAGGGTGTTGGAACGAGGAAACGGCGCGTAATCACGCCGTCAGCCAGTAAGATCCCTTTGGTGGCGGTTGAGCCGGAATCAATGCCAATCGAATATGTCACTGCCACTCCTTACAGCATCTCAATAAAGGCCGCGACACGGGTGCTGAGCTGCCCGACATCCGAGGTGGAGTAGTCTGTTTCAATAGCGATATAAGGAATGTTGTGCTGCTGGCGCACATGACGTTTAATCGCCAGCGATTCCACCGCGTAGGTATGGCACGCCTGCAAAATCACATCAACTACGCCATCGACCTGATATTCTTCAACCATCTGGCTGAGCATTTGCAGGCGCTGATCGTTCGGCGAAACACAGGAGCAGCCAATCGCCAGATATTTATCCGCCAGCGCGTCGTACACATCACCCGTTTCCGCCACGCATTGCTCGGTGGCTTTCGCCCCGGTGCAGTTTTCATAACCGACAACCCAGCCGCCATTCTCTTCAATCGCGCGCACCACTTTCTCTGCTGCGCCGCCAATTGGGCAGCCGGTGATTAAAATACGTGGGCGCGGGTCCAGTCGCTGGCCTTCTTCCCACTGCTGACGAACGCGGGCGGTCATTGCATCCAGTTCATTGATCAACGCCTCTTTATCGAACCGGAAGGTTGCGCCGTAGACTACTTTCAGAATGTCGCTGCCGCTAAGCGCCGGAGGATTTAACTGCCCCAAATGATAAAAGTTGGCCAGTGCGCGACGTTCGCGGTTTTTCAGCGCAATGGCATCGCGCAGAGCATCTTCGCTAATCTCGTGCCCAAAACGTTCTTCTACCGTTTTTTGCAAGCGCAGCATCTCGGCTTTCCATAATGCACGCGAGGCATCGTCCTTAACGCTGTTTGGCAGTTGCATCACATGAACGGGCTTAAACTCCGCCATGTATTCATACATTTTCTTTTTGCCGTCGCAGGTGGTTTCACCGACCACCAGATCAGAAAAGTAGAAGTAGGGGCATTTATCGGTTTTGCCGAAGCCGTAGCTGCTTTTAATCAGCGGGCAGAGGTTGCGCGGCAGATCTTTCTCGGCTTCTTCAATGGTTTCATCAGAGGTGGAACATAGCGAAACCACAACCGCACCGGCTGCCATCGGGATCTCTTGCGGCATAAAGGTGCAATAGGTGCCAACCAGCGGAATGCCGCGCTCCTTGAGATCCATGACGGTGAGAAAGCCTTTCTGGCGAGCTTCAGAGAACTGATCGAAAATGGCGGGTAGATCGGTGACAAGTGACATGATTTTCCTTCCCCGTACCACGGGAGATAATGAAAAGAGGCCACATTATTACCATTCTTTTAGTGTGGTTTATTTGATCTCTCTCGCGGTTAGCCACTTAGTTTTTCATGGATTTCTATAAATTGCCGAGGGGGAACAAGGCCGGGAGCTGCGACAGCAAATACAAAATAAGTCCAATACAACCGCCAACCAGCGTACCGTTGACACGGATAAACTGGAGATCTTTGCCGATATTTAACTCGATTTGCCGCGACATATCCCGTGCGTCCCAGCTTTTTACCGTGTCGCTGATATGGCGAGTCAGGAATGCGGAAAACTCAGGCGCAATGCGGTGTGCGGCTTGTTCCAGATGACCATTTAACGACGCCCGCAAGGCATCATCGGCAATTAACGTTTCGCCAAACCATTGACCCGCCCGCGCGATACGTTCTTTCACACGAGAATCTTCACTGTTGATATCCGCTTTCAGCCATTCCCGTAAATCCCCCCACAATTCACTGAGATAGCGGTTAAAAGCTTCATCTTCTTTCAGATAGCTTTTTACGGCATCGGCTCGCGCTGCCATTTCCGGATCGTTTTTCAGCTTGTCGATCAGGGCAAAAGTGGCGCGATCAAACGCATGGCGGATCTGATGCGCACGATCGCGGCTGATATCATCAAGCAAAGAATTCACCGCGTCAGAAACCAACTCCGCGCTATGTTCGCCCAGCCATTCAGTGGGCAAAATTTTGGCTTTCAGTGGATGTTCGCTCTCCAGCCAGCGAACAATTTGCTGGGCAATAAACTTGCGTGATTTATCGCGCTGGAGAAGGGCGATCAACTGTGCGATCAGCGTATCCAGCAGCACCTGATGACGATCGTTTTTGGTCATACTCTCCAGCATCAACGCACTGGTGCCAGAAAGATCGACTTTATCAATCGCCCGGTGGACCGCGCGCTTAAGCAGGCGCTGAATACGCGCATCATCGGTCAGTTCGAGAAAACCGCTCATGATCTGTAACAGATGCTGACCAACGCGGCGGGCGTTCTCCGGCTGACTAAACCAGTTGCCAATCAACAACGCCGGTTCGTGACGTCGAATCAATGCCACCAGCGATTGGGTATCGAGAAATTTTTCCTGCACGAACTGGCCGAGATTTTCGCCAATCCGGTCTTTATTACGCGGGATAATCGCCGTATGACGAGAAATGATCGGAATCGGCACGCGGCGAAACAGCGCCACCACCGCAAACCAGTCCGCCAGCGCGCCGACCATCGCCGCTTCAGCAATCGCCTTCACGCCGCTCACCCAAAAATTGGGCGGCAAAAACAGCGTAACGACAAAGGTAGCAGCGGCGATAAGCAGTAAAGAGAGCGCCAACATTTTGGCGCGTCTGAGTTCAATGAGTTTATTCATATCGTAAGAATAGAGCCTGACGGTAAGAAAACGCAAAAAGCGAGATATCTTCCATAAAAATGTATCGTTTGCAGAAGAATAAAAATAGCCTGGAAACCGCCTCGGGGAATAGGAAATAGCCAGGTGTGAATGGCTTTGTTAGTCGCTAAAGTTGGGCCATCTTATCTACAGGTGACGGATCGCCATGACAAACTTCACGACCAGCACGCCGCATGACGCATTATTTAAATCCTTTCTCACACACTCTGACACCGCGCGGGATTTTATGGAGATCCACTTACCCAAAGATTTACGTGAACTGTGCGATCTTGATAGCTTAAAACTGGAATCCGCCAGCTTTGTCGATGAAAAATTGCGGGCGCTACATTCCGATATTCTGTGGTCGGTAAAGACCCGTGAAGGCGATGGCTATATTTATGTAGTGATTGAACATCAGAGCCGTGAGGATATTCATATGGCCTTTCGTCTGATGCGATATTCCATGGCGGTGATGCAGCGCCATATCGAACATGATAAACGCCGGCAGCTACCGCTGGTCATCCCGATGCTGTTTTATCACGGTAGCCGTAGTCCTTATCCCTGGTCTTTGTGCTGGCTGGACGAATTTGCCGACCCGACTACCGCACGGAAGCTTTATACCGCCGCGTTCCCGCTGGTGGATATCACTGTCGTGCCAGACGACGAGATTGTGCAGCATCGCAGAGTCGCCCTGTTGGAGTTGATCCAAAAGCATATTCGCCAGCGCGATCTGATGGGGCTTATTGACCAACTGGTAGTATTACTGGTTACAGAGTGTGCTAATGACAGCCAGATAACTGCGCTGTTAAATTACATTTTACTGACTGGTGATGAAGCGCGTTTTAATGAGTTTATCAGTGAAATTACCCGTCGACTGCCACAACAAAGGGAGCGAATAATGACGATTGCAGAGCGAATTCATAATGATGGATATATAAAAGGGGAACAGCGCATTCTTCGATTGTTTTTGCAGAATGGGGTAGATCCTGAATGGATACAAAAGATTACCGGACTTTCGGCAGAGCAAATACAGGCATTAGAGCAGCCCTTGCCTGAGCGTGAGCTTTATTCATGGCTCAAGAGCTAATCAGAGACGGATGACAAACGCAAAGCTGCCTGATGCGCTACGCTTATCAGACCTACATTATCTCTGCAATCTATTGAATTTGCGCGGTTTGTAGGCCGGATAAGGCGTTCACGCCGCATCCGGCATGAACGAAGCACACTTTACGTGGCGATGATAGTGACCTTCCTGCACCAACGTTGCCGCCGCCATTTATGTGAACGGTACATTAACGCTGCTGGTGGCAGCAAATGCAGACCCGGTGCGTGTTACAGCAGGTGAGAGATGAACGGTTAAAGGATATTGGGTTATGCAGGGAGGATGTGGTGTAATGGAGAGAGTCCTTCACGAAACGATGGGATTTATATGTCACCTCGTCAGATAAGGGAAATCATCGCTTCACGGAAAGACGTCAGAATGAAAGCTACAGAAGCCCGCCTACTCGATTTTTTAAAACGTTCGCAGCAGTTCGTTATTCCCATTTATCAACGGACTTATTCATGGACAGAACAACAATGTCGGCAACTTTGGGACGACATCATTCGTGCCGGAAAGCGTGACGATATATCAGCGCATTTTATCGGTTCGGTTGTTTATATTGAGCAGGGGTTGTATCAGGTTTCTGGTATTTCTCCGTTACTGGTCATTGATGGTCAACAAAGGCTGACGACCGCAATGTTGCTGATTGAGGCTTTATCGCGTCATCTTGGCGAAGACGAAGTTTTTGATGGCTTTTCAGCAATGAAATTGCGTAATTATTATTTACTCAATCCTTATGAGTCCGGCGAGAAAGGATTTAAATTACTGCTGACCGAGACTGATAAAGACAGTTTACTGGCGTTAATAAAACAAAGACCAATGCCAGAAAACTATTCCCATCGAATAATGGAAAACTTTACTTTCTTTGATGAGCAAATTACCAAACTCGGTGATGACTTGATCCCCTTATGTCGTGGGTTAGCAAAGTTATTAATTGTCGATGTGGCGCTTAATCGTGGTCAGGATAATCCGCAACTGATTTTTGAAAGTATGAACTCTACCGGTAAGGCGTTAAGCCAGGCCGATCTGGTGCGCAATTTTATTCTGATGGGTCTCGAACCAGAGCATCAAACCCGGTTGTATGAAGATCACTGGCGTCCAATGGAAGTCGCTTTTGGTCAGCAAGGTTACAGCGAATATTTTGACAGTTTTATGCGTCATTATCTGACGGTAAAAACGGGGGAGATCCCTCGGACAGATGAAGTCTATGAGGCATTTAAACTCCATGCCCGCAGCCAGAGTGTTGCTGAAAAAGGCGTAGATCGGCTGGTTGAAGATATTCACATCTACGCGGAGTATTACTGTGCAATGGCATTGGGAAAAGAAATTGACAAATCGCTTGCTACGGCTTTTCAGGATTTGCGCGAGTTAAAGGTCGATGTGGCGTATCCTTTCTTACTGGCGCTTTATCATGACTATAAAAATAGCGATTTGTCTCACGAAGATTTCCTGAGCATAATTCGTTTAATTGAATCTTATGTTTTCCGCCGTGCAGTGTGTGCAATTCCGACAAATTCCTTGAACAAGACGTTTGCCACTTTTTATAAAGTCATTAATAAAGAAAAATATCTGGAAAGTATTCAGGTACATTTTCTGAATCTGCCTTCATATCGTCGTTTCCCCAACGATGATGAATTTAAACGGGAATTAAAAGTTCGCGATCTCTATAACTTCCGTAGTCGCAGCTACTGGTTACGACGACTGGAAAACGATAAACGCAGAGAGCGCGTGGAAGAGTTTACGATTGAGCATATTATGCCGCAGAACGAAAATTTGTCGGCTAAATGGCGTGAAGAGTTGGGAAGTGACTGGCAACGCATTCATAAAGAACTGTTACATACGTTGGGGAATCTCACTTTAACGCGCTATAACTCCCGTTACAGTGACAGACCTTTCGCGGAAAAACGCGATATTGAAGACGGCTTTAAGCATAGCCCGCTTTATTTGAATATCGGTCTTGGACAGTGCGAAAAATGGGATGAAGCCGCCATTCGCGCCCGTGCCGATCGTCTGGCCGATCTCGCGGTTCAGGTCTGGCAAGCGCCTGCTCTTCCTGAAGAGGTTTTAGCTGTTTATCGGGAACAGCCAGAAAACAAAACCAGTTACAGCTTGAGTGATTATCCTTTTCTTGCTGATGGTTCGCATAGCCGGATGTTATTCGATCATCTTCGCGATGAAGTTATGCGCCTGGACGCAGGGATCACGCAGGAAGTTTTAAAGCTCTATATTGCGTTTAAAGCTGAAACGAATTTTGTTGATGTTGTACCGCAAAAAAGCCGACTGCGGTTGTCGCTTAATATGCAGTTTCATGAACTGGTCGATCCGAAAGGTATTGCCAAAGATGTGACAAATGTTGGGCGATGGGGCAATGGTGATGTGGAAATTGGTTTCAGTGACCTCGCACAACTTCCTTACGTTATGGGATTAATTCGTCAGGCATTTGAAAAACAGATGGAGAGCGCGTTGGTCTAACACGGCGAATAATACCCGGTAGCACTGGCGCTACCGGGTCAATGTATCAGGCGACTTTCTTTTTACCTGTAATCACCCCAATAAATTCCTGCACCTGCTTTTGTTTACGCGCCGACAGTTTGCACACCTGGCGTAGTGACTGCATCAGCTCGCTCTCTTCGGCGGCGGTGGGTTGGGCGGTGAGGACAATACAGCCTTCCATTACTTTGACATCTATCGCCGTGCCGGTGGCAAAACCGGCGGCTGCCAGCCACTGACCTTTCAGGGTGATGGCGGGAATACGGCTGTAATCCGGGTAGCGGCTCGCATAACCGACGGTGACATGACGGTTATTTGCCGGGGAGACTTCTGCTTCGAACGGTTGTGCAATAGAATGCGTGTCAGTCATAACTGCTATTCTCCTGGAATAGTGATTGTGATGAGCGGTGCGGGTGTGTTGGCGCACATCCGCACCGCGCTAAATACCTGGATATATCATCAGTAAATACAGGGAAAGTCCAGCTAAAAATTAATGAAAATAAGATGAAAATTAGCGTAAAATATAATTTTTGGTGATGTGAATAAAGCGGCTATTGAGCCGCTTTATTGGTTTTTTGAGGGCGAGAAAATTAGTTTATCGCCGCGTCAGTGAGTGCGTCTGCAACGTGTAGTTGGGTTTGCTGGGCGGATTGAAGTCCTAAAAATAAAAATCTACATTTTTCCATAAGGATACTAACTTTATTAACTATATTCCTTTGTTCCGCCAATGGGGGGGTAGGGAATAGAAATTTACTAATTTCTCCAAGATATAGGCATGGTTGAGCTCCGCCTCGTTTATGAGAGTGAATCATTGACTGTAATAACTTCGAGTCCATTGCAAGTTTTAAATACTCAGGTTCGATTAATAATGGTTTTATAATCGCTACGCTCCTTACGAGTGCGAAATCAGAACAGTCCTTAATTAAAGAAGATCTACCAATTGTTCCACCAACCGAAACAATTAATAAGTCACCTTTTTCAGGTAAGCATCGCTCACGGGATTTTTCGTAGTCAATCGCTGAGATATAATCACAGTTATTGTAGTCTAAATAACCGTCACGGATATTTTTTGCTGAAAGTAATTTATACCCTTCGGCAATACGAGGTGGTGTTTTATGATCTCCATCAGTAATTTTAGATGAAATATCATTTAAACGACACCACTCCCACCCTTCCGGAAGTTCAAACGGTTTTTCCTCATCGCTAATCGGGGGCAACGGTTTTTGTTTTTTTATTTTCCCTTCTTTCACCAGTTGAGCTTTTTCCTGCGCAATTCGTTTGAGCAGTTCAGAGGCTGGTTCGTCATTCGGATCCTGCGGCACAAGTTTACCCATTACGGCCAGTTGCAGAATGGTCTGTTTTAACGCATCCACGCTGGCTTCAGTGGTAAATAGTGTGTCGAAATGTTCGCTAATACGCGCCCAGTTTTCAGCCAGTTCCTCGGCGTTTTGACTGTCTGTAAGCGTTCCCAACAGGGTTTCAACCAGTTGCTGATGTGCGTCCAGAGTGGTCAGGGATTGCTGTTCCAGTTGGTCGCAAAGAGACATGAGTTTTTTGACAGTACTTAAGATCCTATTCTGCTCTGCGAATGGTGGAATCATGAATGGGTGTGATATAAAATCTTCAAACAACAGGCTTTCAACAGTAGTTCCTGTTTTTGTTAAATTCTCAATTATATATCTTTCGAAACCATTCATCATCAATAGTATATAGTATGAAATATCACTAAAAAATGGTGATAATACTTTTATATCTTGATTAACTGTACATTCAATAGATGTTATAGCAACTGGGAAAATTCTTCTTAGAATTCCACTTCTTGCGACAAATAGTATACTGCCTGGAGATACTTTGGTTAAACCATCTTCAAGGGCTAAAGGAGTCACCTTATCTTCAGAATCGACTATTAGATTCGTTTTCATATCTTTTGGGGTTACCCATGGAATAGTTCCTCCCCAATATTCATCTTTCATTTTACTTGGAGTTTTACCACCAAAAAAATAGCCTAAATGTGAAAAAGTTACCCACTCCCATCCCTCCGGCAATTCAAACGGCTTCTCTTCCTCGCTAATTTCCGGCAGGGGTTTTTGCTTTTTAATTTTACCTTGCTTCACCAGCTCTGCTTTTTCCGCCGCAATACGCTTCAGCAGCTCCGACGCCGGTTCATCATTCGGATCCTGCGGCACCAGTTTACCGCGCACCGCCAGTTCCAGAATCAGCTCACGCAATTTCTTAATGCCATACAAATCAATTTTACCGGAACTGCCGCGCCCGGCGGTGGAACGGGTTTGCAACGCCGAGGTCCAGGTTTCCATATGATCAACGATCAGCTTTTCCACACTCATTAGTTAACCTCCTTGCCAGACAGCGCAGCGCCAAGAATATCGCACAGTTGATTACGCAGCGTCTGGATCTCCGCCTGCTGTTTTGCATACTGCGCTAACAGTTCGTCCGGATCATGGCTAACGGTTTCCGCCTGATGTGGGTTTTTAATATCCAGATTGAAGTTACGCGCAATCACGTCATCAATGCTGACTTTCCATGCCTGCTCATTCTCGACGCGGCTGGCAAAACCATCGGCCTCGTTACCCCACCAGTCGATTTCCGCCTGAAACTCTTCAAACTTCATCGGCTTGGTTTTACTGTAATTTTTCACGCCCGCCGGATACGGATGCTCATAGAACCAAATCTCTTTGGTTGGCTGACCTTTGGTAAAGAACAACAGGTTGGTTTTAATGCCGGTATAGGGGTTAAACACCCCATTCGGTAAACGCACGATGGTATGCAGATTGCACTCTTCGGTAAGCAGCTTTTTGATTTTGGTTTTAACGCCTTCGCCAAATAGCGTGCCATCCGGCAATACCACCGCCGCACGACCGTTTTTCGCCAGTACTTCCACAATCAGTTGCAGGAACAGATCCGCCGTTTCGCGGGTTTGCATCTCTGCCGGAAAGTTCTTCTCAATACCGTCTTCTTCCGTGCCACCAAATGGCGGGTTGGTAACAATGACATCCAGTTGCTCATCCCAGGAGGAAAGCGGCTTGTTCAGGGTGTTGTCGTGACGAATTTGTACCGGTACTTCAATGCCGTGCAGCAGCATATTGGTGGTCGCCAGCAGGTGCGGAAGCTGTTTTTTCTCAACACCGTGGATCTGTTGTTGCAGCGTCTGATGATCGGCGACGCTCTTCACGTATTTGTTCTTTACATGATCGAACGCGCAGGCAAGAAAACCGCCCGTACCGCAGGCCGGGTCCATAATGGATTCGCCGAGTTTCGGATCAACGCGATCCACCATAAAGCGAGTGACGGCGCGTGGAGTATAGAATTCGCCAGCATTGCCCGCAGATTGCAGATCTTTAAGGATCTGTTCGTAAATATCACCAAACAGATGGCGTTCGCTGGCGCTGGTAAAGTCAATTTCGTTCAGCTTGTTGATCACCTGGCGCAGTAGCGTACCGTTTTTCATATAGTTATAGGCATCGCTGAACGCCTGCTTCACCACGTAGCCGCGTGGGTTTTTATCGATAGGCGCAGTGAGGTTTTTCAACGCCGGGAACAGATCATCATTAACGAATTCCAGCAGGGAATCACCGGTAATGCCCTGAGCGTTTGCGGCCCAACTGCGCCATAAATAACGCTGTGGGATCGGATATTGATAGTTATCCTGCTCCAGTTCCAGCGCCTCTTCCTGGGCATCGAAGATTTTCAAAAACAGCAGCCAGGAGAGCTGACCGAGACGCTGCGCATCGCCATCCACACCGGCATCTTTGCGCATAATATCTTGTAATGATTTGATTACTGAACTGATAGACATGTTGTATTCCATGAAAAACAAGGCCTTCTGCAACATGATGGTTGCAGAAGGCGCAAAAGAGAGTTGTTAAGCAGAGCGGGGCGGTAATTGGTAGATTTCGTTTTCCAGCTCGCTGAGCGCCTGATTATACCCGTTACGGTCGCCAAATCCGGTTTTAATAATCTCCGGTAGGGTGCCCATGCTGTCGAATGGTTTAAGTTTCAGCACCTGAATACTTTCGATCTCCTGTATGCCCGCATCGGCGTATTTATCCAGCAGATTATCGAGCACGGCTTGCGCTGCTTCAGAGTATTTTGTGAAGTAGTTCCGCTTGCGCACGTTCTCGGCGCGCTCTTTGCGGGTTAACGGCGGCTGACCATACACTACGTGGCAAAGCATGTCGAACGGGTCGAGATCTTTACCGACTTCTTCTGCCAGTACTTCCCAGATGATCCCCTGTTGTTCCAGCTCGTGAATGATCGCTTCTTTGCGATCGGCGTCTTGCCACTTGCGGGTAAAGTCATCCAGCGAGGCATATTCTTTGAGCAGTGTTTTGCGGGTGTAATCTTTAAAAGATTCGGTAACCAGTTTACCGTCGGCATCGTAATACTGAACACGCTGCGCAATAACACCCACCGCCACGCCATTGACGTGAAACTTGCGGATTTTCTTCTCGTCTTCTTCCGGAAGTGGGCCAACATCATCGGTATCGGTAACCTGGTATGGTGGCGCAGGCGGTTCATCAACGCCTGTTACCTGTTCGTCGTCATGTTCGCTGATTTCTTCGAGTTTCTCTTCAAAATCAGATTCTGGATCGGCGATATCCTCTGGTGTGGTATCCATGACTTTTTCGGGAATGCCATCGAAACGCTCATCGGCAAACAGTTCGGTGGCTTTTTTAAAGTCGAGGATGGTAAACCAGAGTTTGCCGTAACGTTCGTCGATGCGTGTACCACGACCGATAATTTGCTTGAATTTGGTCATCGACTGGATGTTCTGGTCCAGTACTACCAGTTTGCAGGTTTTAGCATCCACACCAGTGGTCATCAGTTCTGAAGTGGTCGCGATAACCGGGTATGCTTTTTTCGGGTTGATGAAGTTATCCAACTGAGCTTTGCCAATTTCATCATCGCCGGTGATTTTCATGACGTATTTGTCGTTCTTTTTCACCTGCTCCGGGTTGAGATTCACCAGGGCGCGGCGCATACGTTCTGCATGATCGATGTCGTTACAGAAGACGATGGTTTTATCCATCGGGTTGGTGCGCTTGAGGTAGTCGGTAATGGTTCTGGCAACCAGTTCTGTGCGTTCGTCGATTACCATCGTGCGATCGAAATCTTTCTGGTTATAGATACGATCGTCGATCACTTCGCCGTTTAAGTCAGTTTGCCCTTTGGTTGGGCGCCAGCCTTGCAGATCAACATCAATATCAACACGGACAACTTTATAAGGGGCGAGGAAGCCGTCTTCGATCCCTTCTTTTAGTGAGTAGACGTAAACCGGATCGCCGAAGTAATCCGTGCTGGAGACTTCATGCGTCTCTTTTGGCGTGGCGGTTAAGCCAATTTGGGTGGCGGAACTGAAATAATCAAGGATCTCTCGCCAGGCGCTGTCTTCGGATGCGCTGCCGCGATGGCATTCGTCGATCACGATCAGATCGAAGAAATCTGGTGCGACTTGTTTAAACGCTTTTTGGTCTTCCTCCGGGCCAGTTATAGCCTGATAGAGCGCGAGGTGAATTTCATAAGCGGGATCAATGGTGCGTCCGCTGACTTTGGTCATTGCCGTACCAAATGGCTGGAAATCATTATTTTTGGTTTGGTCGACCAGAATGTTGCGATCGGCAAGGAACAAAATGCGTTTTTTATTTTTTGATTTCCACAGGCGCCAGATGATCTGGAATGCGGTGTAGGTTTTCCCTGTTCCGGTCGCCATGACCAGCAGAACGCGGTTTTGCCCGTTGGAGACGGCTTCAATGGTTTTGTTGATTGCCTGAAGCTGGTAATAACGTGGCGATTTACCGCTGCCATCGTCGTAATAGTCCTGAGTAATCACCGGAAGCTGAGCTTGTGTGTATCCTTTCCAGAGGCAGAATTTTTGCCAGAGTTCAGCGGGGGAGGGGAAGTCATCCAGCGTTATTTGCTTTTCAAGGCATTCACCTTCGGCTGCGGTGGCATCGCGGAAGATAAAGCCATCCCCGTTGGTGGCAAAAACAAAAGGAACGTCCAGCAGGCGCGCATATTCAATGCCCTGTTGCATCCCTTTGCCAATTTCATGTTTGTTGGCTTTTGCTTCAATCACGGCTAAGGGAATGCCTGGTTTGTGATACAGCACGATGTCAGCAGATTTTACTGTTCTGCGTGCCGCAACTTTACCACGTACGATGACTTTACCGTCCCGGAGTTTGACCTCCTGTCTGATTTGCGTTGTGTTGTCCCAGCCTGCATTGAGAATGGCTGGCATAACGCATTTGGTAATGATGTCTGCTTCCGTCAGGTTACTTAGGTTCAGTTCCGCCATGGGGTGTTCTCGCTTTTATCAGGACGATTCTGATTGTACATAAAATCAATAGCCTGGCTATGACTTAGGGCGGTGTTTCAACGTGAAGTACGTAGCAGAGATCACATTGATATCTCTGTTATATCTTGCTTGAATTAATCTGGGCATATCAGAGACAGATAAACAGAAGTTACAGGAACCGTATCAACTCTAACAAAATATATAAAAATCTTATAGTTGCGTTTCTTTCGAGCAAGAAAGATAATGTTATTGTTGATTGTTTGATTGGGTATATGAAATGGAAGCTAAAGAATGTAAGGTGCAGGATATCCTTACTGAAAACAAAAAGTTTATTATTCCTTCTTATCAGCGTCCTTACAGTTGGACGGTAGATAATGCAGAGCAACTCATTGATGACATTTATAAAAGCTCTCAATCAGAAGAGAATGAATATTTTATTGGGAGTATGATTTGTATCAATAAAGGGCAAAATCAGTATGAAGTTGTAGATGGACAACAACGTCTTACAACGTTAAGCATTATTGTCTCCGAGCTAAAAAAATCATCCCGATTCAGGGGATAAAAGATGATTTGCAAAAAAGAGTTCTGCCTATTGATGTTTATTCTGATGAAACAGATGAACCAAGGCTAATTGTTAGAAAAAAAGAGTATGATCTTTATAAATATTATATACTTCAGGATTCTAAAGATTATAAACCTGAAAAACCATCGGATACTGAGTTAGTATTCATTAGCAACGCTGAAACAATTAGAGATTACTTGTTGCGGTTATCTGTTGATGAGTTGAAGTTGCTTGCTAAATATATTTTGCAAAATGTATATATCGTATTTGTGCAAACTGATGATTTCGCATCATCATTTAGACTCTTTAATGTATTAAATAGTCGAGGTTTACCTTTAAGTAATGCAGATCTTTTAAAAAATGCACTGTTTGAATCAGCTTCTACGCATAATAAAAAATCAGAGCAAATAGAATCAGCATGGTCGCAAATTGAAGATATGGTTGGAGTGAGACGGCTTGATAAATTTCTTACTCTTCATAAGCTTTCCGAGAAAAAAGATCGTGACAGGGTGTTACAAAAAGGTTTTGAAGCTTTTATTGAAAATCTCCAGCAGCAATTTGATGGAGATGCTATTGCTATGTCACTGATGTTGGTTAATTCTGCAAAAAATTATACTAAGATTTTAGAGAATGATTTTGAACACTCTTCAATACGACGAAAAATAGCATCACTAAGTAATTTAGGGGTAGATGAGTGGATTCCTCCGGTTATGGCATTCATGAATCGAATGGCTCGTACAGAAGATTTTAATTTAGATGATTTTTCTCAATTTATTACCGCCTTTGAGAAGGTATATATGCATGGGTGGTTAAAAAAACAAATTAAAAGCCAAAGAGAAATGGTTTGTTATTCAGCTCTGGTAGCAATAAATAATGATATGTCTTTTGATTCTGTGATAAATCAGATAAACCAACATGCAGATAATTCAGGTTTTATAGCTGCTCTGGATGAAGATTTATATGAGCCTCGTCCGAATCAAGTGAACTTAATAAAAGCAATTTTGCTTCGCTTAGATATGGAGCAACAAGATGAGAGCGTGATTAAAACCTATACGGGGAGAATCACAATTGAGCATATTCTTCCTCAAGCATTAGTTAATGAATACTGGATTAATAGATTCCAACCTCAAGAGCATGTCTACTGGCTGCATAAAATAGGTAATTTAACACTCATAAGTGGTTCCAAAAATTCTGAAGCACAACACTATGATTTTATCAAAAAGAAATCTATTTATGAGAAACTTAATAGTAAAAGCTCTTTTGATTTAACAAAAGATGTTTGTAATTCTTCAGAATGGGGATTGGCTGAACTGAAAATGAGACATGAAAAAATGAAAACGCAATTGAAGAAGCTTTGGTTGGTCTGACATATCTAAAGAGTTCCACTCGTAATAATGTTGCGGTGGAACTCTCAAAAAGTTGATCTTTCCCGAACTTACTTCCTCAACCCAGCAAACGCCGCCCGAATCTCTTCTTCCGGCAGCTGAATCCCGATAAACACCATCGTACTATGCGGTTTTTCATCGCCCCACGGGCGGTCCCAGTCGGCGCTGTAGAGGCGTTGGACGCCCTGGAACAGCAGGCGATTAGGTTCGCCGTCAATCCATAGCATCCCTTTGTAACGCAGCAGTTTATCCGCCGATTCCAGCAGCAGGTTTTCCATCACCCGGGAAACTTCGCTGATATCTACCGGGTAATCCAGTTCCACCACAATCGACGAAATATCGTTTTGTTTGTCCGCGATAAAGTGAAAACGTGGCTTGGTGCTGACGACGTTTTCTTCCAGCATAAAACCGTTGGTGTTGAACAGCAGGCCCAGGTCGATGTCGCCGTGGGTGACGGTGTAGACCGGTGCACGGGCGTTGATGCGCGCCAGGCGTTCACGCAGTTTTTCTGCTTCGCCTGCGACGTCGGTTTTAGTCAGCAGAATACGGTCGGCGTAGCCAACCTGTGACTGGGCGATGGTGAACTGGTTCATCTGCTCATCGGCATGTACCGCATCCACCAGCGCAATCACTCCGTCCAGCAGGTAACGCTGGCATAAAACTTCATGGGAGAAAAAGGTCTGAATAATCGGGCCGGGATCGGCCATGCCGGTGCATTCAATGACCAGACGGTCGAACTGAATATAGCCCTTGTCGAGATTGTCCAGCAGGTCGAGTAGCGCGTCCTCCAGCTCGTTGGAGCGCGAACAGCAGATGCAGCCGTTGGTCAGCGTTTTTATTTGCGTGGCGCGATCGCCAATCAGTTGATCATCAACGGAGACTTCGCCGAATTCGTTTTCAATCACGGCAATCTTGTAGCCGTGTTGTTCGTTAAGAATATGGCGCAGCAGGGTGGTTTTTCCTGCGCCTAAAAAACCGGTGAGTAGGGTAACTGCAATCGGGTTCATGCTCTCTCCATTAACAACAGCGCATACCGCCTTTACCATCGCCGCCGTAGCGCGCGTTCTGGCGTTCGCGGAAGAATTCTTCATAGCTCATGTACGGCTTGTCGGGATGGTTGGTCTTCATATGCTCGACGTAGTTGTCGTAGTCTGGAATGCCAATCAACATCTTCGCCGCCTGGCCGAGATATTTTTTTGCCTGTCCTAAGTTACCAAACATTTTGCCTTCCAGATATGCGTAAAGCCCGGAAGGTCCGGGCTGGGGATTTGCCGGATGCGGCGTAAACGCCTTATCCGGCCTACGATAGACATTTTGTAAGCCGGATAAGGCAACCGGTTAGTGGTGCGAAGAGATCTTCACGCCGCCTTCCGGGATTGGAACGTACGGTGTTTCTTTGTCAGTACGTTTGTCGCTGTTACGCACCTTCAGCCAGGTTTTGAAACCGTAGAAGATGATGCTGTACACCACAATCAGGAACAGAATACTCAGGCCTGCGTTGGTGTAGTTGTTCACAACGATGTGGTTCATGTTGGCAATCTGCTGCGCCGTCAGGTCAGTACCGTTAGCAATCTTCTCTTTGTACTGGCTTGCCATGTAGAAGAAGCCTTCCATCTGCGGGTTGGTACTGAACAGTTTCAGGCCCAGCGCCCAGGTGGTGCAGATAAGCAGCCATACAGCCGGAACAACAGTTACCCAGATGTATTGGGTGCGCTTCATCTTAATCAGCACAACGGTGCCCAGTACCAGCGCCACGGCTGCCAGCATCTGGTTGGAGATACCGAACAGCGGCCACAGGCTCTTAACGCCGCCCAGCGGATCGACCACGCCCTGATACAGCAGGTAGCCCCACAGACCCACACAGCCCGCAGTACCGATGATACCGGCAACCAGGGAGTCGGTTTTTTTCAGGAACGGGATGAAGTTACCCAGCAGGTCTTGCAGCATAAAGCGGCCAGAACGGGTACCCGCATCCAGCGCGGTCAGGATGAACAGGGCTTCGAACAGAATACCGAAGTGATACCAGAAGCCCATGTCAGCCATCGGCAGCACTTTGTGGAACACGTGAGCGATACCTACCGCCAGCGTTGGTGCACCACCTGCACGGTTCAGGACAGAAGGCTCACCAATGTCTTTCGCGGTTTGCAGGATCTGCTCTGGCGAAATCACGAAGCCCCAGGAGCTGACGGTCGCTGCCGCGTGTGCGGTAACGTCTTTCAGCTGTGCCATGATGATCGGCGCGTTCTCGCCACCCATTTCATGCAGGTTAGGCATGGTGATGCCAAGGCCAGCAGGCGGGGTGTTCATCGCGAAGTAAAGACCCGGTTCGATGATGGACGCAGCAACCAGCGCCATAATCGCCACGAAGGACTCCATCAGCATTGCGCCGTAGCCGATGAAACGCGCGTCGGTTTCATTAGCCAGCAGTTTCGGCGTCGTACCGGAAGAGATCAGCGCGTGGAAGCCAGATACCGCACCACAGGCGATGGTGATGAACAGGAACGGGAACAGAGCGCCTTTCCACAGCGGGCCAGTACCGTCAATGTACTGGGTCATGGCAGGCATTTTCAGTTCCGGGTTCAGCACCACGATACCCAGCGCCAGGCCGACGATAACGCCGATTTTCAGGAAGGTTGCCAGATAGTCGCGCGGTGCGAGGATCAGCCACACTGGCAGCAGTGCGGAAACAAACGCATAGCCAATCAGCGCGAAGGTAATGGTGGTGTCTTTAAAGGTCAGTGCCGGACCCCAGTACGGATCGTGAGCAATCACGCCACCGAAGTAGATAGAGGCAACCAGCAGCACGATACCAATGACAGAGACTTCACCCACACGCCCCGGACGAATAAAGCGCATATAGATACCCATAAACAGCGCAATCGGTACGGTTGAGCAAACGGTGAAGACCCCCCACGGACTTTCGGCCAGGGCTTTAACCACAATCAGCGCCAGAACGGCGAGGATGATGATCATGATTAAGAAACAGCCAAACAGCGCGATAGTCCCCGGTACTGGTCCCATCTCTTCTTTGATCATCTCACCGAGAGATGCGCCGTTACGGCGAGAGGAGATAAACAGCACCATAAAGTCCTGAACCGCACCGGCCAGCACGACCCCCGCCAGCAGCCACAGCGTGCCAGGCAGGTAGCCCATCTGCGCGGCGAGAACCGGACCCACCAGCGGACCAGCACCGGCGATAGCGGCGAAGTGGTGACCAAACAACACGTAACGGTTGGTCGGAACGTAGTTCAGACCGTCGTTGTTAATAACCGCAGGCGTCGCGCGCGTGGGGTCGAGTTTCATTACCTTCTGGGCGATGTACAGACTGTAGTAGCGATACGCCACCAGATACACCGACACAGAGGCGACCACGATCCACAGGGCGCTGACGTGCTCCCCCCGACGTAATGCAACTACCGCGAGGCAGAATGCACCGATGATTCCGAGAATCACCCAGGGTATGTGCTTGAATATCTTTTTAGTATCCATAGTAAAACCTGGCATGTATTGATTAATAGTTGGCCGAAGCCGTTCTAGGTTTGCGTTGCGTTTGAGGAGGTAAATTGACCGCTATCCTGCAGTGATGTTGCCAGAGTTACGCGCGCGTAAAGTAAGGTAAATAACTGAGTGGTTATTTTAGGGACGTAAGCGGTCAGGAATGGCGGTGAGCGGCAAAGGCGTCGTTTAAGTGACCATAAATATGTGATTTATATCACATATTTATATTGCGAATAATTTATGTAAATAATGGCTTTTTAAATTCAGGGGGTGAATAAAATTACTCGGCGTCATCTCCGCGGGATTTTCATAAAGTTTTTCCTTTCCAGGCCGAAAATCTTGCATCGGTCCACAGGAAAGAGAAACCATGTTAAAACGTATCAAAATTGTGACCAGCCTACTGCTGGTTTTGGCCGTTTTTGGCCTTTTACAACTGACTTCAGGCGGTCTGTTCTTTAATGCCTTAAAGAACGACAAAGAAAATTTCACTGTTTTACAAACCATTCGCCAGCAGCAATCCACGCTGAATGGCAGCTGGGTCGCGTTGTTGCAGACGCGTAACACCCTCAACCGCGCGGGTATCCGCTACATGATGGATCAGAACAATATTGGTAGCGGTTCAACCGTTGCTGAGCTGATGCAGAGTGCCAGTATTTCGCTGAAACAGGCGGAAAAAAACTGGGCGGATTACGAAGCGTTGCCGCGTGACCCGCGTCAGAGCACCGCCGCAGCGGCAGAGATCAAACGTAATTACGATATTTATCACAATGCGCTGGCGGAGCTGATACAACTGTTAGGTGCAGGCAAAATCAACGAGTTCTTTGATCAGCCGACCCAGGGATATCAGGACGGTTTCGAGAAGCAGTATGTGGCTTACATGGAGCAAAACGATCGGCTCTATGATATCGCCGTCAGCGATAACAATGCCTCCTACAGCCAGGCGATGTGGATTCTGGTAGGCGTGATGATCGTCGTACTGGCGGTCATCCTCGCCGTCTGGTTCGGTATTAAAGCCTCGCTGGTCGCGCCAATGAATCGCCTGATTGACAGCATTCGTCATATTGCAGGCGGCGATCTGGTGAAACCGATTGAGGTGGATGGCTCTAATGAGGTGGGGCAACTGGCAGAGAGTTTGCGCCATATGCAGGGAGAGCTGATGCGTACCGTCGGTGATGTGCGCAACGGGGCCAATGCCATCTATAGCGGTGCCAGCGAAATCGCCACCGGCAATAACGATCTCTCTTCGCGCACCGAGCAACAGGCCGCTTCGCTGGAAGAGACGGCAGCCAGCATGGAGCAACTGACCGCAACGGTGAAACAGAATGCCGAAAATGCGCGCCAGGCCAGCCATCTGGCGTTAAGTGCTTCCGAAACGGCGCAACGCGGCGGCAAAGTGGTAGATAACGTGGTGCAGACCATGCGCGATATCTCCACCAGTTCGCAGAAAATCGCCGATATTATCAGCGTAATTGACGGCATTGCCTTCCAGACCAATATTCTGGCTTTGAACGCGGCGGTTGAGGCTGCGCGTGCGGGTGAGCAAGGACGCGGTTTTGCGGTGGTCGCGGGAGAAGTGCGTAATCTGGCCCAGCGTAGCGCTCAGGCTGCTCGTGAAATTAAAAGCCTGATTGAAGACTCGGTGGGGAAAGTGGATGTTGGCTCTACGCTGGTCGAAAGCGCCGGGGAAACAATGGCGGAGATTGTCAGTGCCGTGACCCGCGTGACGGACATTATGGGCGAAATTGCTTCTGCTTCTGATGAGCAGAGCCGTGGTATCGATCAGGTTGGCTTAGCGGTTGCTGAGATGGACCGGGTAACTCAACAGAACGCCGCGCTGGTGGAAGAATCTGCCGCCGCCGCCGCCGCGCTGGAAGAGCAGGCCAGTCGCCTGACCGAAGCAGTGGCAGTGTTCCGGATTCAGCAACAGCAGCAACAGCAGCGTGAAGCATCGGCTGTGGTAAAAACCGTGACGCCAGCTACGCCGCGCAAAATGGCCGTGGCAGATAGCGAGGAGAACTGGGAAACGTTTTAACGTAATGATGCCGGATGAGTATTTCATCCGGCGTTTTTATTATTAAACCAGGAACAGTGAAATCGCCGGGATATATGTCACCAGCATTAGCATTAACAGTAGAGCCGCCAGTAGGGGCAGGGATTGTTTAAAGAAATTTCCCACCGAAACTTGCGTGATATTACATACCAGCAGCATCACGGTACCTACCGGTGGCGTGAATGCGCCAATCGACAGGTTGAAGATCATGATGATGCCAAAATGCACCGGATCGATGCCAAAGTGTTCGACCACCGGTTTTAATAGTGGTACCAGGATCAGCAAAATGGCGTTTCCTTCCAGAAACATCCCCAGCGTCAGTAGCAATATGTTGATAATCAACAGGAACATGTATTTGTTTTCGGTCAGCGAAGTCACAAAATTCGCCACTGCGACACCAGCATGTTCCATTGAGAAAATCCATCCCAATGCGGCGCTGGCCATGATTACCAGCATCACCGATGCGGTTGCGCGTGCCGTTTCGCCCAATGCTTTGACGACATGAGAAATCCGCATTTCACGATAGATAAAAAAGCCAATCGCCAGCACGATTAGCACCGCTACTGCACCTGCTTCTGTTGGGGTGAAAATGTTAGCGCGAATACCACCCACCACAGCAAAAATGAGGAACAGCGCAGGCCAGGCCTGTCCCAGCGAGAACACCACCTCTTTGCACGTAGGCCAGCTTTCACGCGAGGGTTTAGCGTTAGTTTTGCGGGCGACAAGGTAGACGGTAAACATCAGTACGACTGCGCATAGCAAACCAGGTACCAGTCCGGCGATAAACATTTTTCCGATAGAGACGTCGGCAACCAGACCGTAAATAATCAGGGCTATTCCAGGCGGTATGATCGGGGTGACTAACGAGCCACCAGCGGTAATGGCGGCGGCAAACGCGCGGTTGTAGCCTTTACGCTCCATCTCCGGCACCATCATGCGCGACAGCATCGCCGCGTCAGCAAGGTTAGAGGCGCTGACGCCGCCCATCATGGTGCTGACGAGAATGTTTGCCACGCCCAGTCCGCCGCGCATTTTCCCCACCAGAACGTTGGCAATGTGCAGGATGCGTTCGGCAATGCCGGTGTAGCTCATTAGTGTGCCTAGCAAGATAAAAAACGGAATTGCCAGCAATGATGGGCTTTGCGTTGGCGCGATTAGTCTTTGCACGGCAATTTCAATCGGTACGCTGGAGAAGAATAAAAAGTAAGCGATGATGCCAATAAACATCGCCAGATAGACCCGAATGTTGAGAAACAAACAGACGATCATTAGCGGAATAATCAATAACCAACTCATTGCATTTTGTCTCCGCTATCGGATTGTTTTGTATCGTTTATTAACCAGTAGAGGGTATAAATAGCCGTTGCCAGTGCGCCGACAGGGACCGCCAGATCGATCCAGAACCAGGAAACCTTCAGAATTTGTGTCACTTTAAACTGCGCCATTTCGGCTAGTCGGTAGCCCAGCCAGGCCATATAAAGCAGCAGTGCGATGGAGAGAAGGGCGACCAGTACTGCAATAACACGCCTGAGTTTGCCTGGAAGCATCTCCATCAGGAAGGGAATGGTCAGGTGCGCCCTGTCACGTTCTGCCACCACTCCACCTAACATCACCACCCAAATCATCAGCATTCCCGACATTTCTTCTGTCCATTGAAGCGGTTGGCCGATGAAATAACGCATAAATACCGCTCCAATTGTCACCACAACCAGAACGAATAGCGCAAAGGCAGCACTAAATTCTGCCACTTTGCCAAAAAGACGTATGAAACCTCCTGTTAGTGCGTGTCCTGCCTAAGAGAGATGAGGCAGGACGCTGAGCATTAATGCTTATTGCAGTTGCTGTTGAATGGTTTCGTACAGACCTGGTGTCCATTCCGGGAATTGAGAGTAAACTTCGCGTGCTTTCTTCTGGAATGGTCCAGTATCGGGATAGATCACTTCGACGCCGGCTGCCTGCATGGTTTTCAACATTTCGGCATCACGCTCAAGAGTGAGTTTCTGGCTATAGACACCCGCTTCATAGCCGGTCTGGTGGATCATCTCCAGTTGTTCTGGTGAAAGGGTGCCAAAGAAGGCTTCACCACCTATCCACACTGAGGTATTTGTCAGGTAGTTAACCATTGTCAGATATCTTGCCTGCTCATACAGTTTTTGCCCTTGCAGCACTGAAATTGGGTTTTCTACGCCGTCAATAACGCCCTGGGTTAATGCGGGATAAACTTCGCCTAATGGCATGGGAGTTGGTGTTGCCCCCATCGCCTGAATGGCTTTTATTTGCATGACGTTATTAGGAACGCGAATTTTTAAACCTGCGAGATCGTCAACGGTGCGAATGGGTTTTTTCGAAATAATCTGTCGAGTGCCATAGAGATAATTATTCATTACCACATGAATTCCCTTTTTCTTCAGACTTTCATTTTTTTGTTTAAACCAGTCGCTTTCATATATTTTGAACAGTTTTTGCGGATCGTCAGTCAGATACGGTCCAAACAAAATCCCCAAATCGGGTTCATAATCGGCAAGAAAAGCCACATCACTCAAGGTTATGACATTCATGCCCATTATGGCTTGCTCGGTGACATCCTGTTTTGATCCCAATTGGGAGCTGGGATAGAGCGCAAGTGTTATTTCGCCATTACTTTTTTTATTTAATAGGTCTGCCCAGTAACGCATGACCACATCCAGGGGTTCTCCAGGGTTATTTTCATAGGCAACTTTTATTGAAATAGGTTTTGCCTGGATTATTGACGGTAAAAAAAGGGTACTGACAGTAATTAGCATCGCTATTATTTTGCTCATCTTTACTTACTCCATGCTAAGGAAATAAAACTCCAACATTGTTGTCGGGAGTGAAACCTTATGAAAAAGCAGTCATTACTGAAAAGTAGTCAGCGAATAGCAGAATGGCTGCAGATGTATCATAAATTCGTGCACCGGGTAATACTTTGCTGCTTTTAATCGGTTTTTAATGCATTTTTTGATTGTATATCTTAAAGTTATGTAATGCATGACGTTACAAGGAACACCCTCTGATGAGTTTAGTTATCGCTGATAAGATCTCTTATTCGGTTGATGATTTATTAAAAATAAAATCATTAATTTGGCTGCGGTTATTTTTAATTGTCAATACAGATAAAAACTAAGTGTTGACGCAGAATGGTGGTATCCATTAAATTTATTTAGTGCTGATTTAATACATTTGCTAAACGTATAATTCATGCTGATGTTAAAAGAAAGCCGTCATGCACTAAATAACTTGTTCGGCAAGGAAATCAGAGAGTAACGGATGATTCGTTACAACGGGGAAAGGCAGTAAATATTCACATGGTGAATTTGTTATCAACTTGAAAACTTATTTTACTGGGTTCCTTCTGATCATGTGAGTGAACGCAGTGATTAATGATTAACGTTAAGTGCTAACCAGAGCGCTTTTTATGAAATTAAATTAATAATATCCATTATTTATGAATGAGGAAGCCTGTTTATTATATGGAAATACTTTTAACAATTTTAATTCTTACGTTGGTAGTATCATTAACCAGCGTGCTTACACGTCTGTCTCCTGTCCAGATACCACTTCCTTTAATCCAGATTGCCGCTGGTGCAGTACTGGCCCAGCCTATATTTGGTCTGCATGTGGAATTCAATCCTGAACTTTTTCTCTTATTGTTTATACCACCCCTGTTGTTTGCTGAAAGTTCAAAAATACAACCTAAAGAATTGATCAAGCACAGCCGGGAAATTATCAGCCTGGCACTTTTGTTGGTACTAATCACTATTTTTGGTGTCGGCTATGTGATTCATTTACTCTTACCGAATGTGCCGCTCATCGCTGCTTTCGCATTAGCCGCCGTGTTGTCGCCTACCGATGCCGTGGCGTTGCTGGGGATTGTCGGGAAAGGGCGTATCAGCAAAAACATCCAGGAAGTGCTCGAAGGCGAAGCGTTGATGAATGATGCTTCCGGCCTGGTGGCGTTGAAATTTGCTGTTGCAGTGACGATGGGAACGATGGAATTCAGCGTTCATGGCGCAACCATTGCGTTTTTTGTCGTTGCGTTGGGCGGTATTGCCGTGGGGATCGCTGTTACCTGGTTATATGGTAAAGGGCTGCTGTTGATCAGCCGATATGCTCACGATGAACCTTCCATTCAGATTGTATTGATGCTTCTGTTGCCGTTTATTGTTTATCTGGTTGCGGAACATTTTGGCTTATCTGGCATTCTTGCCGCTGTCGCCGCGGGGTTAACAACCAGTCGCATTGGCGTAGTCCACCACGCGCCTATTCGCCTGAGAATTAAAGCTAAAAGTAGCTGGTCGATGCTTGAATATGTCTTTAACGGCATGGTGTTTCTGATTTTAGGCTTACAACTGCCGGGCATTATTTCGGAATCACTGATCCGTGCAGAAAACGATCCACTGGTGGACACCGGATCGCTGCTCCTTGATGTCATTTGGATCTACCTGGCGTTAATGGTTGTGCGCCTGGGCTGGCTTTGGCTGATGCGTCTGTATAGCCGTAAACGACCCGGCAAACATCCGATGCTGTTTGCTGGATATAAAACGCGTCATATGCTGCTGGCGACCTTTGCGGGGGTGCGCGGAGCTATCACGCTTGCGGGGGTGCTTTCTATCCCGTTATTGCTGCCGGATGGCACACCTTTTCCCGGGCGTTACTTGCTGGTATTTCTCGCCACAGGTGTGATCCTCTTTTCGCTGGTTTGCGGGGTAATGACTCCAACTTACTGATAGTGTTTTATGTTCAGATAATGCCCGA
>ERZ791927.290-NODE-290-length-55819-cov-4.401800_pt1 | contig 55819 bp, 56 predicted proteins | sample MGYA00510130_ERZ791927 | MGnify/ENA primary metagenome ERZ791927 (study PRJEB30046, sample SAMN00792055) | human gut metagenome | study: EMG produced TPA metagenomics assembly of the A metagenome-wide association study of gut microbiota in type 2...
ATCAAATTCCGATTGAGATTTCACCTGTTTTAAGAGATTTAATAACTGTTATATTTTGTTATTAAATTCTCTGTAAACCCTTGAAAACACTGGATTTGTCGCAGGTGAGCTTTCCCTTATTGTTTCCCTTGTGTTATATCTTCCCATATAAGTTTACGAACTCTGATAAGGGAAAATACAAGGGCACAAGATGTCCGGTGGACATCTGCTCTGTGCCGACCGAAGCGACAGCGGAGACCAAAAAAATTATATAAAACAGTATAACATAAAATAAAAGTGACATGGTGGACTGATTGAAATGCTTCTTAATTTTTGCTACTAATGATTGATTAAATGATAAGGAGATGGGATACGATGAGAACAATATTTGCAGAATACAATCCACAACGAAACAGCATTGACATTTATACAAATGTTGGCTATATGCTTCGCATTGACTGCTGGGAAGCCGAAAAGGATTTAAAAACCACACCCGGATCAGACTGTGCATTGACTTCACTTGCAGTCGATGAACCACTTGAATATGCGAGATTATATCTTGAGGACAATTTACAGATGTGGGTAGATACAGAAGATTCATTAGAGTTATAAATCGAGTAGGAGGCGGTGACTAACCGCCGTCCTCTCACAGCACCGTACATACCGTTCGGTATACGGCGATATGAAAAGAAGCTCGTATCATTATTGACGATACGAGCTTCTTCGTTTATTCTCTGTTTCCTGTAATGTAATAGTCGCAGAATTCTCCGCCGTTTGCCAACGTCTGCTTTCTGTGCAGCACGCCGTGCTGAAGCGTGATCATCACTTCATCAAGTTCGCAGAACAACGGCATGAGTTCGGAAACACCGAGTTTCTCCGTGTAAATGCAAATCGGGCAGCGGGTGATGCGGTAGTAGCAGGCTCCCTCGTGCGGCTGACCGACAAAGTCCACCTTGAAGGAGGTCGGATACTGCTTTTCCTTTTCCGGCGTGTACCACTTGTAATATTTCACGACGCTCTTTTTATTTTCCGTCTTGCCCTTGTCGGTGTTCAGGTCAGTCCTGCCGAAGTACCATTTGATGTGGTAAAGCGAACACCGCATCATCTCCTGCACCGTCTCCGGGGGAATTTTCTTTTCACTTGCCACATACGGCGCAACAAAGGCAAGGGTGAACAACTCGTTGTATGCCATAGGGTTATCGTCACCGATGTCGTCTGCTTTCTCGACAAGCTCACGATAGACCTTTTTGCTCTTTTTCATAATGTCGGCGGCATATTCCCTGCCGTACTTCTCTGCCAGAACCTTTTTCATCGGACTCTTGAACATCCAAAAATAAAAGCCGTTGTATTTCATATCACTTGTCCTCCCGTGATTTATTTACAGATTCAAAAAACGCAGACCAGCCGCCGATATGATAAGCCATCAGCGCATCCATATACGTTTCGGCGGCCTTGCGGTCAGTACATTCGCTGACAATTCGCCGGTAGCTGTCAAACTGTGCGGATATCAGAAGTCCGAGCAGCTTTTCATCCATGCCGGTGAAGCCGGAATTCCGAAAGAACACGATGCTTTCCTTGATCTTGCTCTGCACGATTCCTTCGAAGTAATGTTCAAAGCTGCTTCCCGTACTGCGGCACAGAAGCAGTACAGCCTCCTCATAGTGGTCGAAAATCAGGTGCAGGATCGCTGCCGATTCGTGCTGCATGGATACTTTCAGGGCTGTCAGGAGGTCAGCATCTGTACTTGCGTAATACTCCGCTTTGGTGTTTTGAAACAAGTCCTCGATCTCTCTCAGGAACGGCTCCAGCAGGCAACCGAACAGCTCGTCCTTGGATTTGTAGCGGGTCTGTATTGCACCTACGGTCACGCCTGCTTTCTCGGCGATCTTCCGAAGCGATGCACTGGAATAACCTTTCGCCGAAAATTCCTGCCGAGCAGCCGTGATGATCCTATCGTCAAGCGTATGGTCTCTAAGTGCCATATATTCGCCCCTCCCTCTATAATTACAATGTAATTGATTATGCTGTAATTATATCGTTGCTCCGTTTATTTGTCAATATGGTTTGCAAATTTTACAGTACACTGCAAAAAATACCGCCGGCATATTGCCGACGGTACGAGAATCATATCTGCTCCAAATCTTTGTACTGTTCAAGCACAGGACTTTTATCTCCTACATACCAATAGTCGCAGTAGCTGCCGCCGAGCGCCTTGGTCTGCGTGCGGATAAGCCGAGCGTGCATGACCTCGGCAAGATAGTGGTCAGTTTTGCAGAGGTACGGCAAAAGCTTATCATAGCCATGCTCTTTTGCGTGTTTTACTATCGGGCAGCCGACAAGATGAAAAGCAAAGCCCTCCGTGTGCTGCTCGGGGTTGATCTCAACCCTCCAGCTATCCATCCATTCTCCCTTTGCCTGATGCTCTTTCTGCATCCGGATGAACTTGATATATGTCCTTTCAAATAACCGATACGGCCATCTCTGACGGTTTCCGTCTACGAATTTTCCGAGAAATTTCATTTTGTCGGTCATCTGCCGTTTGATTTTGAGCAGTGCTTCGCCGTCAAGTCGGTGTCCGCTTGCTTCATAGAAGGAAAGGATAGTGAACCAATCCAGCATATTCTTTGCCATTATATTTTCACCGAGGTCGGGCATATCCTTCATGAATTCGAGGTAATACCTTTCGGCTTCCCTGAAGATCTGCTCGGCTTCATTCGGATATTGCTCCCGGCAATAGCTTTCATATGGCTTTGCATATTGCGATTTTGCATAAGCTCTTTTCATATGGATTGTCTCCCACGCCGATCTCCGGCGTTATTTTCTTCCAACGATCATGGCCGAGTTGCCCAGCATCATCATAGCGGCACGCTGCTTCGAGCCGAAAATTTTCTCTGCGGTCTCCACATACTGAACCTCGGCAAAGCCCATGCCCCTCAGTTCCTCCACAAAGGCGTTCATGTCGCCGTACATCTGCGGCTTCATATTGTCATGCAGGACAAACACGCCGCCCTTTTTCAGTACCCGCAGGCTTTCCAGCAGCAGGGCATGCTTGTCCGCACCCATAATGTTATGATAGACGTAGTTGCTGATCACAGCATCAAAGCTCCCGTCCGGGAAATCCAGCTTATTGGCATCGCCGTGGACAAAGCCGCATTGCTTACCGACACCCTCGGACGCCGCGTTTTTTTCGCAGAGTGCTTTGCTGTAGTTGTACATGGCGCCCCAATAATCAAGGCCGGTGATCTTCGCCTCCGGCCATGTGAGCGCTGCACGGACCGCCAGCGCACCGGAGCCGCAGCCGACCTCCAACAGGCTTCCGTGACCGTCAAAGTCAAGGCTGCTCAGAATTGTCTGATGCACCTTTTCCATCATGCCGCCTTTGCCGAAGGCGTACTGGCGGCGGATCCACGCCATCCAGCACAGCAGTGCCACCAGAATCACGGTGGCTGCGGCGAACACAACGCCCAAAACCGTGATGCGGAATACGGTAAAAGACAGTGCAGTCAGCACCAGCGTCACCAGCGCAATTCCCCCAAAAACATAGAAGACCGGATTTGACATCCAGCTGCCGTAGTCCTCTCCGTGCGTTCCCACTTTGATTTTCTTTTGAACATCAGAAATAGTGCTTTTCATGTAAGTGATTCCTTTCTCTTAAAATTGTTTCTCGCATAAACCGCCGCCGCAATGCACCAGATCACAATGGCGGTATTGGTGCTGCTCTGGCTCATTACGGACATCCATGTATCGACAGGCACCTGCATCGCTTGGGCAATATCCGGGACGCCTGCCAGCAGAATGTTCCATATGACCGGGTGAAAAGCCAGCATCCACCGGGAATACCGTGTCTTGCCCGCAAGCAGCATCACGAAATGGATGCCGAAAGCCAGTATCATCGGAACGTACATCGGCGCAATGGCGGGGAGCATGCCGTCCTGATAGGCCGTGACCGCCGCGATAGCCGCTTCCTCTCCGATGCGCAGGCCCAGATAGGTGGTAAACCACGCCATGGTTGCCACCCAGGTATGGATCGTCAGCGCCACTGCAACGGTGAAAATTCCGCACAGGTACTGAACGGACTTTGTTTTCCTATACTTTGCGTCAATGTCCGCATTCAGCGCTTTTACCACAAAGTAATAGAGAAAGCCCCCGATTGCTCCCAGCCCAACGGTAAGCACCGGCCTCCACAGCCCATAGGAGCCGGACAGATAATAGGCTCTGTTGAAAAGACCGGTGTCCGTTTCCTGAAGCGGAATGCAGCCCAGCAGCCAGTCCCCGGCGGCCATCAGAACTGCTCCGATCGCACCGAGAATGTACCATCGAATCAGCATTTTCGTTTTCTCCGTCTTCATCTTTTTTGCCTCCGATTGCAGTTCATGATTCTGCTTTTCATTTGGGTAATTTCCAACTTCTTAGAAAATCAAATGGACAATACCACCGACAATTGCCGCTCCCGCAACCCAGATCAGCGCCAGTATGCTTCGCTTTTTCAGCACCTGCCTCCAGGTCTGCACGAACGGCGCATCTTCAAGCCCTGGCAGCACCCAAAACTGGCTGTGCCCGACCCATAGCTTGTCGATTACAACGCCGTCATAGATATTCATAACCTCAAGAAACAGCAGCGCCTGCCAATAGGCCTCACCAAAGGAGGAAGCCCCGTTCCACAAACCGATGATCAGCACAAGAGCAGCAAGCATCACGACAAAGAACGGTATCATAAAGCATTTTCGTTTCCTGTTCATCGTATTGCGGTCGATCAGTCCCAGTTCGATGGCGCGATCCTGCACCTCCTTGGGATAAAAGTACAGTCCATTGACAGCACCGCCGATCACAGCGATTTTTACCATTGCGGTAAACAGCAGACAATAAAGCAGCAGTTGCAGTACAATCATTGTTTTTCTCCTCTCAGTCTGCGTGCGAATCGGGCATATGCTCCCATTTCCTTCGTCTTCCATCGTAGTTCATACAAAACAAAAAAGTATGCCAGAAATACCATGTACCGAATCGTTTGATTTCCATTTCAATATGCCTCCCACTATTATCTGACCTTCATGCAGAAATCGCAGCGGTCATTTCCACGCCCCAGCGTCATGCTTCTCTCCCAAATCAGCTTCGGATGCAGCCCGGTATAGCTGATGTCATCGCTGTCGCAAAAGCTGCGACACAGCTCTGGGCAGCCGTATTCTGTGCAGGTGTCGTTATAGGGACACTTCATCATATCCACACGCCAGACGCCGTTACCGGTCTGCAGTTCTTTTGGAGCAAAGCCCGCCGCCGGGCCGAAAACGCTCCGGGTGGATTTGACGAAAACGCCGGGAACAAGGCGGTAAAGCCCCGGTATGTGCAGCAGGGCGGCAAGCTGTTTGTGGCTCGTTCTCGCCAAGCGCTCCACATAGTCGTGAACGGTTTGCAGTGCCTCCTCTTTCGGCATGACCCGCTGCAAGGTCTCGTAGGCCGCAATGCCCGGCAGAATCTGCCTTTTGAGGTGGTACAGCTTTTCCTTGCTTGCATCTGCATTTTCAGCCAGCAGCGCATTCAGCCGCGCATCAAAAGCGGCGTTCAGCTGCTTTGCCTGCGAGGGAAAGCACTGTGTCGCAGTCTCCCGAAAATCACGGGAAAGATAGGTTTCCTTCATCGTCCTGCCTCCGCCCCGGCTTTCACAAAGCCCTTCTTTTTATACCCGCAGTCGCAGTATGGACCGCCGGAGGCAAGGGTATACTGCCGCACAAAGTCGGTCGTGCCGCCCGCTTCGCTCATCGTGTAGTCAAGGCGGCACAGCGCGGGCGTCAAATCGTACAGCCCCAGCTTTTTCATCAGCACGCAGATGCCGCATTGGGTGAAGCGTCCCTCATAGCCGCTGCCGTCGGGGTATTCATAAAAGTCCATATTCCACGAGTAGGGGTTTCGCTCGGCAGCTCTCAGCGCGGCGGTGGCTTTCATATCGGCAATGTCCTTTGCGGTAAATTTGCTTTTTCCGCTCCGGCGGCAAAACCATTGCATCGGCTTTGTCATCATGGCGTTAGCGTAGTAGACGGTCAGCCGCTCTGTATCCGGGCGCTTCGGCATGGAGAGAATGAACGCACCGATCATCGCACAGTTGACGAGGTTCATCTTGAACCGGTCGCCCTTTTCAAATTCGGGCAGCTCGGAGATAATTTCCCTGTATTTCGGCTTTGCTTTTTTTGTGATGGCTTTTGCGGTGTCCGTATCATAGCCGAATACCGCTGTCAACTGGTTTCGGAAGGACGGCGCAAACAGCGTCCACATACCGAAGGGCATTCCTATGTATTTCATATCGCAGCCTTCTTCCATGATTCAATGGCGGCGGTGATACGCCGATCAATATCCATGCGAGCTGATTCGCATTCTTTCGGGTGCTTCTTCGCACTCTGAAATGCCATTTTCATAAACAGACCCGAACCAACCGGCAGCATAATCTTTATCAGTCCTTCGGGAAAAACAAAGTGCGTAGCATAAGGATATACCGCTGTTTCTACCTCGCAGGTGTGTGGGCGTTCTGCCAATCGCTTTTCCATGCGCCGAATGTATTTCGCTGTGTCCCACAGCACATCATCCTCTGCGCCAATGAGCAGGAGCTTCCCCTTGATATTTTCTACCTTGATGAACTCGGCTTCTGTAATAGGATGTGCCTTTTCGGAATCGTCAAAAAGTTTCCATGAGTTAACCATATCGCCGGTACGCTTGGTTTCGGCGGCAATGCACTGCCAATACTGCGGGTGTTGATAAACAAACGGCATATAGGGCAAAGGCTCTCCTTGGTAAGAAAAGAGAGATTCACCCTCAATAGGCCATTCCTTGCAACCGTCTTTCTTGCCTTGCATGAATCCCTGCCAGATAAAATCGCTGGGCGTCATACCGATAGTCAGGGTAATATCCGCAAAGTAGGATGCTGCTGTCAACGCCAGTGTACCCGTTGTAGAGGCACCCACAATACCGATTTTGCGGATACCGTGGTTTTTTAGCCAATGAATTGCTGCCTCCACACGCTCCAATGGATAGTTGTGATGACCATAATCCTTTTTTGCCGGGGACATGGTGAGAACATTGATGTCCTGCTTCAAAAGCCATTTCACGCAGGAACGAGCCATATAATCTTCCGGATCATCCCCAATCATAGCGATCATGGCACATTCAGATGGCGTTTTACACGCCCAATATGCACCGTAAAAGCCATCGCTTTCAACGTCAAAGTGAATGTGTTTCATTATGTATTCCTCCTAAATCCCGCCTTATCCACATATTCGGGCTGCTCTTTCAGATAATCATCCCTGTCTCCGCAGATACTATAATCACACTTGCAGCCGTCCGCACAGGTTGTCATCCGTACCAAACAGCTTGGAGGTCTGCTCCGCAAAGATGGCGGGTACTTTTCGATAGAGCCCCGGAATATGCAGCAACCGCACAAAGATCTTTTTCAGCCTCCATGCCCGCCGCTCCACATAGCCGTGAAAGGTTTGCAGCGCCTGCCATACCGGGTACTCTGCATCGACTGCATCAAAAAATGTTTTTATGTCCCGGTTTAGGGCACGCATTTCATCCACCGCGTTCATGGCGTGGTCGGATGCGCAGATTTTCCCCAAAACCGTTGCACACATGAGCTTAAAGAAGCGGAAGCAGGTCTTGCGGTACGCCGCACCCTCAAATTCCTTGTCCGCATCCGGCAAGATCTCGTGTCCGGCGGCGCTGGTAAAGGCAAATAATACATTCTTCTCCGGCAAGTATGCCGCCGTTTCCGAGGCACGTACATTGTTGCCCACAAAGATAATCGTTTTCGCACGACTCGCCCGCAGAGTTTCGAGGATTGTTTCAATCTGCGTATACCGCACAGCCACAAAAATCACATCATAGGCGTCCTCCGGCGAAAGCTCTTCTGCCACTGGAATCCGGTTGACTGCCGTGCGACGGGAAAGTGTATTTTTGATCCGCAGCCCATTACTCCGAATTTCCTCTGCCCATGGGCCCCTTGCCAGCAGCGTGACATCCTTTCCTGCACGGAACAGATTGTTCGCCAGATTACAGCCGAGAACGCCAGCGCCGAATACCAATAATTTCACGATTACATTCTCCTTTTCCTTAGCGGTTTCTGCGGTATCCCGCCGCGTCCCGATATTCGGGATGACCGTTTAAATATGGGTCTTTGTCGCCGCAGATGGTATAGTCACATTTACAGCCGTTTGAGCAGGTGGTTTTGCGCACCAGCCTGGCGTTGAGCAGCTCCATGGACGCAAAATCCACGTTGCACAGGGCGGGCATGATGTCCGTCAGCCCGTGCTTGATAGCAAATTCCGCCGCCGGGCAGCATCACCATCAGCTCCGGGTGTTCTTGTCCGAATTCGAAGTATTTCATAGAATTTTCCTTTCTCGCCGAAAACCGCTTTTTGCCATTTTTTCTGTGTCGTCCGATTCGTCATAGGCATCATAGGGCGCAGACGGGTCATGTACCTTCTTTTTGAACGGGGAGCACAACTCTTCTCTGTGTGCAAACGCAAATTCAAAATTGTCCGTCCAGCCTGTGTGACCGGTGAGAAACACCGGGTGAAGTCCACGGCTTTGCAGCTTCTGTTCCAACGCCGCCAGCGATTTCACCGCCAGCTTGTTATCCTCTGCCAGAGAGGAAATGAAGCTGTATCCACCGTCCGCGCCGAACCAGATGGTGTCACCGGTGAACAGGTATTTGTCATCAATAAGATAGACCATATGTCCCCAGGTGTGACCGGGGACCAGAAAGCACTCGATTTTAATGCCGTCGATGTCAAGAATCTGCCCATCCGTGAGCAGTACCTTTTCGTTATGGAAGGTCACCTGCGGCAGCCTATAGAGGTGATAGATCACCTTGCGGCGGACTTCGCCGGTGAGATAGCGGTTCTCGATCTCGCCGATATAGAGCTTTGCATCCCGGAACAGGCCGGGGCTGTCTGCCTCTACCGCACCCACATGGTCGGTGTCCTGATGGGTGATGAGGATGTGCCGGATGGACTGCGGGGCGATGCCCAGCCAGCCCATTTTTTCTTCCAGACGGTCGTAATTGTAACCGGCGTCAATCATAATCGTGGTGTCGCCCTTGCGGTAGAAGAAAATGTTTGCCACCCATTCCCGTACACAGGCCACATGCTCATCCACCCAGCCCGTGTTCAGGGGCTTGAAGATCTCCTTGCCCCGGTACATCTTGCTCATGGCTTTTCTCTGAAACTCGGTCGCTTTCTTTGACATGGCGCATCCTCCTCACTTTTTAACGCAAATCTATTTTCAAATCATCTCATTCTTCAATTTCTCAGCAAGCAGCGTCGGATGGTTGAGAATATCCCCATGCCCAAAATCCGGAAAGCACCGAACCGTCAGTTTTGGGTAAACCATCCGCAGCTTTTCAATGGCTTTTTTCATATGCCCCTCCCGCTGCCCATACTAGCAGGCCACCTCTGCATCCGGCTGAGGTTCCGGCATACAGCGGTACAGGTACAGTCCAACCTTCCATGTGGCATAAACGGATTCCAGACTGACATGATCCGGTATCCTATCCAGCATAGTTTGCATGCCTGCTTCCGTCTGCCCCATAAAGCGCAGTGCCCATGCGGGCATTTTCTTTGTTCTCGCCGTCTGATACTGCTTTTGGGGCATGATTTTCAGAATCAACGGGTTCCAAATGCCAAAATCCAGATATTCCGGCCCGCTGAGAATCATCCTGCGAATTTGAATGTTTTTCGACGCTTTCAGGTATACGGCCGGTCCGCAGCCGAGGGACTCCGCATAAAGCGCATCCAGCGTACCATCGCAGTTCTGGATCAGATAGTCTTCCAGCTTATCGGCCTGTTCCTGCGCCGTGGTATAGGTCGTTTCTCCGGTACCGTCGAACCCGTCAAAGCTGACGGCATAAACATCAAATTCTTTTTCCAGCAGTGGGATCACATCTTCAAACTGCCGCCAGCACATCAGATTTCCGTGCAGCAGCATAATCTTTTTCCTCTCCGGATCACCGAACCGTTTGATCTCCATTTTCCTTTCTCCTTTCTCCCTTACCGCAGCAGCCCGATCGCCGCAAGAATCAGGGAGATCACCGCCATCCCCACGGTTCCGAACAGCCATTTCTTTTGCTTGTCTGCTTTCGAGATGTACGGCATCAGATCCTCCGTTCCCGGAATCACCCACGCCTTGGTGTGACCGACCCAGTATTCGTCAATGCCAAGCCGGTCGATGAGGTTCATCACGGACAGGATCACAAAGCACTGCCAGAATACAGTTAAAAATCCACTTGCGCCATTGAGCGTATACACGCATAGCCACGCATACGCTATATAAATCGGCAGGCAAACAATTTTCAGCACGATGGCTTTTCGCCTGATTCTTTCTTTCGTAGTCAGTCTCAGTTCAATGCATCGCTGCTGCACCTTGTCACTATAAAAATGCACCATTCCAACAGCGCCCTTGCGGATGCCGATGGCGCAGACCAATACCAGCAATGCGCCCAATCCTAATCCTTCCAAAATCACTTGCAGTAACATTATGTATTCCTCCTAAATCCCGCCTCATTCGACAGGATTACTTCTCCTGTTTCCGTCCTATAACACAAAGCCAGTCTTTTGGATTTTTGTGTATTTGAATGTTCATAAAACCTGCTTCCTGCATGGCCGCTTTCAGCTCCACATCCCGATAAATGGTCATGCCGTCGATAAGCTGTGTCCACTTGTCATTCTTGTCGGTATCACCGGTGGCCTCGTTACAAATGAGGAAGATGCCGCCGGGCTTCAGTACCCGGTAGACTTCCTGAAAGCACTTTGGCAGACCTGGCCAAAAATAGACGGTTTCAAAGGCAGTGACCACATCAAAGGACGCATCCGTAAAATTCATATGTTCCACACTGCCCTGAAACACGGCGCAGCGCCCCTCTGCGATGGCGGTCTCGTTGACCTTTTTCGTTTTCTCAACGCTGACGGAGGAATAGTCGATGCCCTTCACGATCCCCTGTGGGCATTTTTTCAGCAGCTTTTTGATGTTTGCCCCGCCGCCGCAGCCGCAGTCCAGCACCTTGGCATCCGGCGCAAGCTCCAGAAATTGAAGTCCCCACTGCGCCACGGCGCTGTGCCCAACGTTCATCATGGCGACCATGACTTTCCCTCCAAAGCCGGTAGGCTTCCGGGTGTTCTCGAAAAATGCCATTCTCCGTCACTCCTTTCCCCAAACGATGATCTTATTCGTCAGCCGATCCAGCACAATGGTGCGGGCAATAACGCCACTGTGCATAGCAGTATCCTTGTCGGCAAGGGAAAAATCGTAGTCCATCTTTTCAACGATTTCCTCTGCTTTTGCATCGTGAATGATGCCGCCTCCCCGACTCTCTTTCGCCCTTGCATAAACGGTTTGCAGCATGGTCTCCGGCACGCCGGAGAGCTTGATTTTTTCTTTCATGTCATGTTTCCTCCGCTTGTAAAGTCAGAAATTTTTCCGCATACCGGCAGAATTTCTCCGGATGCACCATCACCAGCTCCGCGTGAGCCATCTTTGGGATGCCATGAATGCGCGTCTGGGGAAAATAGCCCTTGATGAACCGGATATCCCGTCTGCGATCCTTCTTTTCGTCGTCACCGTACCAGTAGGTGATCTTTGTGCCAATTTTCGCTGGGAGCTTCGGAAGCGCATAGTTGTTGGCAGACCAGAATATATTACGGATCGTTCGGTCTGAAAAGGTTTTCAGATAGGCCGCCATGGCGTCATATTCCTTTTTAGGGTCATGCCCTGCCGGGGTAAACCGTTCCGGCGGAAAAGCCGCTTCCAGTACCTTTCGGCTGTTTGCCGCCATTTTGAAAGACAGCACATCCCGCGCCAGCAGCAGCTTTCGCACCAAGAAGGGCAGCTGATAGGGTGTGATCCCGCCGTCAATGATGGCTCGGCCGATGGGCATTTCTCCCAATGCCAGCATACGGGTCAGACAGGCTCCGCCCATGGAACAGCCATAGGCCCCGTCCAGTTGTGAGATGCCGCAGCTTTTCAGGTAAGAGATCACCGCATCCACAGTCTGCTCCACGGAGGTGAAGTCCCCGGGGTACTCCGGCTGATGGCCGTCATACACCACCTGAAAAATGTGCCAGCTCTGAGATAGCTGTGCGACCGTGTCGTCAAAAGCCCACACCGGCTCTGCCGTGCAGGGGAAAAACAGCAGCGTCCGCCCATGTTCCTGCCCGTGTTCCAATATCTGCATGATTCATCCCTCCAATTTTACGCACTCTGTATAAGCCAGCGGAAATGAGGCTCTCAGCACGGTGCTTTTCTGCACCGTCCAGCCGTTTTGCCGCAGAAATGCCAGATATTCCTCGCTCGTCCACCTGCTGTACAGCGGAAAGCCCGCCAGCTTCATGAAAAATGCCCTGACCTTGCCGGAAAAGGAATTTTCCGCATGGGTGAATGTCGGCGCAATGAGCACGCCGTCATCCTTCAGCACCCGGCGAATTTCAACAAGGGCTTTCTCCGGCTGCGGTACGATGTGCAGCGCGTTGGACACGATCGCCACATCGAAGGACTTATCCGCATAGGGCAGGTGGAACATATCCTGCACGGAAAAGTGCAGCTTTGCTGATTGATTATCCCGCTTTGCTTCAATAATCATCTCCGGGGAGGCGTCCGTCGCCTCGATGTGCGCCGCCGCATTCACGATGTTTTTTGCAATCAGCCCCGTGCCGGTCGCCAACTCCAGCACCGTTTTGTGCCGTACCACAGGGCAAAGCAACTCGTACAGCCGCTCGTAAGCCGCCGCATCCTTGCGCATAAATCGGTCGTACCGACCGGCATTTTTATCCCAGAAGTCCTTGTGTTTCTGCATCGCTATCATTCCTTTCGATGTTAGATTCACCTAACCGATACGCATAGTCATGCAGTTAGATCGTGCTAACTGCTGTATCTCGAAAAAGCCGCATCTCTGCGGCCTTCCGCTCATTTAAATAACTCCCTGCAAGCGCCGTACACCAGCGTTTCCAGCACCTGTGGGTACAGTTCTCCAATCTGCTCCTTGTGGGAAACAGTCAGGATCAGTCCCCGCACCGTGGCGGCAGCCAAAGAGATGCCGTGATTCGGCACAAGGTCATATTTCTCCAAAAGCACGCGGATGTGCGTCTCGTCATCGTGATAATGGACATTTTTGACATCATCCGGCAACCTCTGCAAAAGCAGCTTTGCATCGTTTTCAATGAAAACCATATCGCCGGTATCAGACAGTCGCCGGCAGACGGCAAGAACCGCCTTTGCCGCGCGCTCCGACGGCGGTAAGCTGTCAGCTTCGCTCAGTGCATGGTCTGCCACTCCATAAAGCTCGGAGTGAATATCCTCCAAAACCGCGAAGAAAAGCATTTCCTTGGATTCGTAGAATTTATAGAACGAGCCCTTCGCAATGCCGACCGCCTTCGTCAGTTGATCCACGGAGGTTTTCTTCATCCCCAGCGTGACAGCGCAATGTCTCGTTTCCTTCAGCAACGCCTTTCGGAGCTGCTCGTTCTCGTAATCGGTAAAAGCCAAGTTCGTGTCTCCTTAAATATGACCACTTTAGTTTATCTGGTCATATTATACCGTGCTTCTTTCCGTTTTGCAAGAGGTGCCGGAAAAACTCGCTAAGCAAAAGGAGTAGCATGATTCAGATGAAAATTTTGTTTTTTCACCAGAGTTCAATGTCTGTTTGTGGTGTTACAGAAATTTTTTAAGTAATTATGGCTCTAAGATCAGATGCAGTGTTCATCTATCTATTATAGATATTTCATCATTGTTGAGACAAGAATATTCATATCTACAGGCTTTGCAACATGATCATTCATTCCAACAGAAAGAGCTTTTTGTATATCTTCTGCAAAAGCATTGGCAGTCATCGCAATAATTGGAATTCCGGATTTTTTCGTATCCTTCATTTTTCGGATGGCTAATGTAGCATCATATCCATTCATAACAGGCATCTGAATATCCATAAGGATCATCTTGTAATAATCAGCCTTCACCGGCTCAATGACCTCTTGTTCCGAAACAAACCACACAATTACATCAACTGCCATGTTTTGATGGTGTACTTAGCCACGAATGCCTGTAAAGTGCTCTTTTGCAAACTGCATATCCTGTACCACTTCTACAGTTCCAAGATAAATATCTTTTTTGTCTCTCACTGCATAATAAGTAACTAAAAATGGCTTTCCTTGCTTTTCCATCCAAACCGGAACGCTATCACTAGTATGATTTTTAAAACTTTCTATAATGGAACGAACCATTGGTTCTATCTTAGGCGGATGACAAGAGAATACTTCTCTGTCAATTGCCATGCCAGGGCGTTTGAACACTTTCGCTCCTTCGTTAAAGAAACGATTTATATTGTTATCATCGATAAATGTAATCTCGATTGGCAGCGTATTAAGCATAGCTTCTAGCTGTGCTGCACTCATATGTCCACCGCCCATTACTATTTCACCTTCAGAAATAGCCGCCTCATGACGCTTCTTTTTATCCTGCATATATTTTTCTGCTTCTTCCCATCTATTCTCAATGCCATACACTAATGCATAGTCTTTGGCATCTTCATAGATTCCATACCATTCTTCGACTGTAAAATTCACTGCGCAGATAGGGAACAATATATTTGTCTCTTTATAAATCATTTCATCCGCTCTTGTTAAAACAGCCTGTACTCTATTCATCCATTCTTCGTTATGATTCCTTTCCTTATCTATTGCTGCTAATTCATCTCTAATTTCATCATCAACAGTCCACATAACATCCGATGGCCCTGAAATTTCATAGCGAACTTTAAGGAGTGGATAAATCAAATCACCCTTTTGGGCATAGTGTATTGCTATTTGTCTAAAATCTGATATTTTTTTGCTTACATCTTCGCCCTTTTCCAGTGCACCTCTAATATCTGCTATTTCTTTGCTAAACTTCTCATTTGCTTCTGTAAAAGAATAAAGAGGATGCCCCTTCGTTTCTCTGAGTGCTTTTGCAAGCTCATGTTTTCTGACATATACATCCGTCATAGTTTTCATTTCGGATGTTTCTTTCTTTTTTAAAGATTCTTCGACTGCCTTTTCAGCATTTGCTATTTTTTCTTCTTTCGTTAAGCCATGAAACAATGCACTATGCACATCACACAGTTTCTGCACCTCTGTAATAGGTGTTCCCTCTTTTATAAGTTCCTGCTCTGCCTTCATAATTTCAGAAGCATCTACATCAGAAAAATTCTGAACAAAATCTTTTTTAACGCTTTCTAAATCTTCTCCATTTCCAAGTCTCTTTAAATATCCCTTCAGCAATTCTGTATTGCCAGTCTCTTTGGCTTGAAATTCTTTGCTCCCCATAGAAGAAATATCCGGCATATTACCAGTAATTTCAAAACCATTTTTTATCAGTTCTGCTATAACAACCGGAATCGAAATTCCTTTTGCCTTTGCACCCTTAGGAATTGTCATAATTCGTCCAACGGAGTTTAGCATAGCCGGCTTCTTAATTTCGTCAAACCCAAGATTTGCCATAATATCAATCACTTCCGGATAAATTTTCGTAATATCATACACCGACCAGTTTAAATCAATTTTTTTACTCATAATATTTTACCGCCTTTCACCTGTTTTGTTTTAAGAAAACTCTATCTCACAATTGTAAATTTGCCTCTTTCCGTTCCCGCCTGATTATTTATTTAATAACTTTTTTAGATCCTCTTCCGGTGTACTAATTGGAGAAATCCCATAATTCTCTACCAGGAAATTCAGCACATTTGGCGAAATAAATGCTGGTAATGTTGGTCCGAGGTGAATATTCTTTATTCCAAGATGGAGAAGTGTAAGTAAAATACATACAGCCTTCTGCTCGTACCATGAAAGTACCATCGATAGCGGAAGTTCATTTACATCACATTCAAATGCTTCTGCTAAAGCGATTGCGACCTTGATTGCACTATAAGCATCATTACACTGTCCCATATCCATGATTCTTGGAAGTCCTCCGATTGTTCCTAAATCTAAATCATTGAACCTGTATTTTCCACATGCAAGCGTCAAAATAATGCTGTCTGCAGGAGACTGTTTTACAAACTCTGTGTAGTAGTTTCTCCCAACTCTAGCTCCATCACATCCACCAACCAGGAAGAAATGTTTAACATCTCCATTCTTCACTGCTTCAATCACCTGATCTGCTACAGATAATACAGCTCCATGTGAGAAACCAGTTGTCACCTGTATGCCACCATTAATTCCAGTCATATGCCGGTCTTTGGTATATCCACCTAAGGCGAGTGCCTTTTCAATCACCGGGGTAAAATCCTTTTCTTCTCCTATGTGTACGATTTCCGGATAAGATACGACTTCTGTTGTAAATACTCTGTCTGCGTAGCTTGGTTTTACAGGCATAAGACAGTTCGTTGTATAAAGAATTGCTCCAGGAATATTATCAAACTCTTTCTGCTGATTCTGCCATGCTGTACCAAAGTTTCCCTTTAAATGAGAGTACTTCCTGAGTTCTGGATATGCATGCGCTGGGAGCATTTCTCCATGTGTATAAATATTGATTCCCTTATCTTTTGTCTGCTCTAATAAAAGTTGTAAATCTTTTAAATCATGACCAGTAATAATAATAAATGGTCCTTTTTCAATTGTAAGAGGTACCGTTGTTGGTACAGGAGTTCCATAAGTTGTAGTATTTGCCTGATCTAAAAGCTCCATGCATCTTAAATTCACTTCTCCAACCTCTAATACAATAGGAAGTAGTTCATCCATTTCCCAATCTTTCATTCCGATTGCAAAAAGTGCCTTATAGAAGAATTTGCTGATTGTTTCATCGGTATATCCAAGCACACTTGCATGATATGCATATGCAGCCATTCCACGAATTCCAAAAAGTATTAAGGATTTTAAGGAACGAATATCTTCATCAGTAGTCCAGAGCGTATTCATATCAAAATTATTGTTTCTTCCACATGAGCCAGAACAGGTAAAGCAATTTGGTACTAATTTCTTTTTTGTATCTTCTATCTTATTGATGAAAAGTTTTAATGTCTCATCATTAAAGTTTACGTTTGTAATGGTTGTAAACAATCCCTCAAGAACTAATTGATTCATCTCTTCCGTTACAAGATGCTCATTGCCCCCGACTGCACGAGCAAGTCCAATTAATGCTCCTGTAAGCTCATCCTGTAATCTTGCAGTATTGGCGGACTTTCCGCATACTCCTGTATTTCCGGTACATCCTGTGCATCCTGCTGTCTGTTCACATTGATAACAAAACATCTTATTTTCCATATTCTTCACCTTTTCTATTGCTTTATTCATCATTTCTTGTTGCTTAATGGTACTATATCAAACTCACATCAATTATTCCGTTGTCCAGACAACATTTTTGTATTGTTTTCAATTTTTGTGATATACTAAGGAAAAGATTAAAAGAAAGATGAAATATCTCATGGAAAACTATATTAACATCTTAAAGAATACACCTTTGTTTCAAGGAATTTCAGAAGCAGAAATTCTTCCAATGCTTAAATGTCTATCTGTCCGCATTAAAAATTATTCAAAAGGCGAATATCTGCTAAGAAGTGGAGATAAAGTACAAACTATCGGTATGATTCTATCTGGTCAGGCTCTCATCATAAATGATGATGTTTGGGGAAATCGCAATATTATTACAGAGCTATCATCAGGAATGCTCTATGGCGAAAGCTATGCCTGCATCAGTAATGTTCCTGCTCAAATCAGTGTTATTGCCAATGAAGATCTCACCGTTATGCTTTTCAATATAAATCATATTATTACAACCTGTTCTTCCTCTTGTAGTTTCCATACAAGATTGATTCATAACCTTTTAGAGATAATAGCAAGAAAAAATGTAAGATTGATGAACAAAATAGATCATGTTTCTAAAAAAAATTTACGTGACAAGATACTTAATTACTTGTCCAGCGAATCTATGCACGCCGGTTCTAACACATTTACAATCCCTTACAGTAGACAAGGGCTGGCAGATTATCTGAATGCAGACCGAAGTGCTCTATCTAATGAATTGAGTAAATTACAAAAAGAAGGTGTCCTCTCTTACAAGAAAAACACCTTCTCTTTGAAATATTAGTTCAGTCAATTATTAACAACTTAGTTTATTGCAAAATAAAAACCAGCTCTGTTAATGCTGCAAATGAATTCCTATATGACCAATCCCTAATATGACAGTTGCTGCACTTCCTTGCAAATAAATCTCCAAGTGTGCTACACAAAGGTTCTCTTTCAATTCCCAAATTACTATAAAATGAGTTGACCACAAAATCAGGAGTCTGCTGAAGCTTTGCAAATAATAAAGCCGTATTATAAGCATCTACATATCCATTATGTTTACCATCCATATAATCAATGTCTGCTGCGCTGCTCCAGCATGGTAGTTGGAGCGAGTATAACACACTCCACATGCTGAGACAGAAGTTGATGATAGAGGGTGTAACCGAGGCAACCAGCCTCATAACCGCATATAAATTTAGCATTGTCTCCGTAAATGGTACGAAGAAACTCCAGATATTTCAGAACCTTTTTGTAATCGGCTTCTGTTTTTTGGTAGTGAGAAGCTTTCTCATCTTCAATTGTCATTGAGCAAAGTGTAAAACTTTCTTTGTGAACATCCATTCCTACGTAAACTGTGTTATAATTCATTTGATGACCTCCATTTGTATGCGGTAATCCCTGTTACCATTGTTTTTTTCCAATTCATAGTATACAGGTAAATCCACGTTGCTACAAATCGGAGGTCATTACATATTGTCTAAAAATCAGAGAGCATGCAGATTCCGGTACAGTATGATGCCATCATCAAAACTGCATATGAGGAAAATCCACTTCCGAAATCACCTGCTAAAAAGCGCGGTCGCAGGAAAAGGAGCAAGGTAATAGATTTGATCTGCAGACTTGGATAATTACAGGGAATCAGTCTTCCTGTTTATAAAGAATCTCTGTGTACTCTTTGATGACAAACAGGCGGAACGCGATCCAAGAATGGTAAATGTAAAGGCCAAATTCTCAGGATGCTTCCAAAGTGAAGAAGGCGCGCAGGAATATCTTATGATTATGAGTTACATCGAATCAGCACGCAAGCATGAAATTAATGCTTTCACTGCTATCCGCAAAGCACTGAACGGAAACCCAGATATCATTTTCAGCTATCAGGGTTCTGAATAAATAAAAATAATTTTAACTTAGGTTATCCATAACCAAATCACGAACAACCTAAGTTAATAAAAGTTTATTTCTTATCTACATATAAAGCTGAAAGCAGAATTATTTATTCTTCTGCACTTTATCTATTTTTTTCTTCAAATAGGCCAGTGCTTCCTCTGCATGCTCTTCCTTTTCCGCATCGTTTAACCATTCAAAGGAAATATATCCGTCGTACCCTATTTCATCTAATGCTTCCAATATACCTTCCCAATATATAATTCCTTCTCCTATAGGAAGGTTATAGCATGCCAGTCCGTCTCCATCACATGCACGTACATGAGCCAGATATTTTCCATATCGGTGAATGGACCAGGGTAAAATTTCTCTTTGTATGAACGCCTGTGCGCAATTAAAATTCACTTTGATCCAATTACTTTGAATTCTCTTCAATATTCGAATCACGGAATCTGTATGCGGAGTCATTGTGTTATACTTATTTTCAATACAACATACAATACCGAATTTTTCTGCCATTTGAGCAACCTTTTGCATATTTTCCGCAAAATTGTCCCAGTAATCCTGCCATTTAAATCCTTCTTTAAAATATAACCGGAATTTCGCATCAAATCTCCAGCCTTCAGTTTCTCGCGGTTCCCCTCCAGGAGTCACAATATCAGGAATATTAAGATAATAATACTCTGGTAAGGTAGCGGTAGTTCTGACACGGATGTCATTCTCAGGATATGGTGCAGGGAAACTGATAGAAGATGCATTTAACTTTTTCGCTAAAATAAAAACACTCTCAAGCAATTCCAATGCATTTTGGGATTTCATTTTATCCAGATCCGCCAGACCACCTACCATGTTTTGAAATACACACAATTGCGTCAACTCTAACTTTAAATCCGCAAGTAACTCCCTGATTTCTTCAACCTTGCTATCTGTCCAGTAATCCCCTATCTCCTGAGCATCGTTTACCATTAACTCAATTCCTTCAAATCCGGCTTTTGCAACTTTACGAATTGCATCCTCATAGGGAGCCTTATAGTTTGGCTCCATTAAAGTCCAGACGGCACATCCTATTTTAACTGACATAATATCATCCTTTCCTTTACTTAACTGTCGCTACCAATGTACGAAGATAATTCAACGACTCTGTGCAATGTTTTGTCTTCTGTGAATCATGCGCCCATTCCAGCGAAAGAAAGCCATTATAGTTAATATCCTTCAACGCTTTAATAACCATCTCCCAATCCGTATTGCCATATCCTACTGGCAAATTATATGCAGCCAATCCATCACCATCTCTCATGTGAACATGATACAGTTTATCATTGTATTTGTAGATGGACCACGGAAGATTTTCTCTCTGCAGATAAGCCCATACAGTATCTAAATTAGCTCCAACATTCTCTTCGCCAACTTCTTCACAAAGACGCAGAATCGAATCCGTATGTGGCGTCATTGTGTTTGCATGATTTTCAATTGCCAGCTTAAAGCCATATTGTTTTGCAATCTGAGCCACCTTTCGGACAGCTTCTACATGGCTTGACCAATATCTCTCCCAGTCAAATGGCTTTGGAAACGTATACTTTAATTTAGTCTGGAATACCTGAAGCGCACGGATTCTTGGATCCACACCCGGAACATTAATATAATAATATTCCGGCAAATATGAATTGGGAGCCGTAACTGTACTCGGCCATGGGGAAACAAAGTTCACAATATCACACCCAAGATCCGCACTGATTTCACATCCATTTTTAAAAGCCTCAATCGAACGATTCTTCTTTTCTTCTTCCAAACTGGCCAACCCATCCATAACATTCTGGAACATTGCAAATTGAGAAACCTGAAGGCCGTAGTAATCAACCATGCTCTTAATTTCTTTTCTTTTGTCTTTTGTCCAGTAATTTTCAACATCCTCAAAGTCTCTCAAAATAAGCTCTATCCCATCAAAGCCTAATTCACCGATACTTTTGATTGCCTCTTCATATGGTGGATTATGTGCCGGTTCTGTCCACGTCCATGCTGCACATCCTATTTTAATTCCCATCTTTTTTCCTTCTTTCTATCACTTATTCCTTAACAGATCCTGCCAGGTTATCAACAAAATAATTTTGTACCATTGTGAAAAGTATAATTGCCGGAATTGCGATCATGGTACATGTAGCCATCATTCCACCCCAGTCCGTACTTCTCATGCCGACAAAACTTTGCAGGCCAACCGGTAAAGTGTATTTCTCCGGTAAGGTAATCAAGTTTACTGCAAACATAAATTCCTGCCATGTTTGAACAAATACATAGATTGCAGTACATACCATTCCCGGTGCACCTAACGGAAGTAGAATTTTGTAAAAGCACTTAAATGTACCGGCTCCGTCAATATTTGCTGATTCAAACAACTCCTGTGGTATAGCCTGAAAATATCCTGTTATTAAAATCAACGCAATCGGCGCACCGGACACTGCAGCCGTATAAGTTAAAATCAAGGATAAATAAGTATTTTGTATGCCCATCACCCTGTAAATTGTCATCAGGGGAACCATCATCGTAATTGTTGGAAGCACCTGCAGAATATACAGCAGGTTATTTAATATCCGGGCACCCTTCATTTTCAGAAAGCACATTGCATATGCCGCCAGCGCAGCAATAATAATTGTCAGAATAACCGTTGCACAGGTAACAATAAGACTGTTTTTCAGATACAGTAACACATTATAATCCTGAAATGCCGTAATATAATTGCTCAACGTAAACTGACTCGGAAATATTTTAGGTGGATAAGATAAAATATCTTCCTTAACCTTAAAAGAACTAACAATAATCCAATACACAGGAAATATAATGATTATAAGAGCACATAATAATGCTATATACTGAAACACTTTATAGAACCGTTTCTTTTTTCTCATTTTGCTATCTCCTCTTTGTTATCTTTTTAGCAAGCATAAATACAATTCGTACCACTCCAAAAACGAACAGGATGATCAGCAGTGACACAGCGCTTAATGTAGCTGCTCTTGAAAAATTGAAATTAACAAATCCTGCCTGTCGTATTAAATATGGAAGAGTTGTTGTATCTCCTGCCGGTCCGCCATTTGTCAGAATATATATGATGGAAAACGAATTAAACGACCATACAAATAAAAGCATAATACATCTTTCAACAATTGGCATAATCCAGGGAATCTTTATATAAGCAAATGCCTGCAATGAACTTGCCCCATCTATTTTGGCTGCTTCTATCTGGGAATCCGGAACTGCAGTAAGCTTTGCATAAGTCATAATTGCCACAAAGGGTGCTGTTCTCCATACATTTGCCAGAATAACCATCAGCATAGCCAAATTGCCGTTAAAGAAAAAGGAAGTTCCTTCCGATATCACTCCAAGTCTTAGTAATATATAATAGATCAGTCCTGTATCTGCAGAAAAAAGCCATTTCCATACATAAGCAGTAACAGATTCCGGAATAATCCATGGCATTAAAATTAAGGCTTTAATGATAGAAATGCCTTTTATTTTGAATGTCATAATAATTGCATAAAACATTCCCAACAGCATGGTCAAACCTACGCAGCCAATAATAAATACAATGGTTAACCGGATTGCCTTCCACGTTGTCTGGTCAGATAAAATATCAACATAGTTTTTTATGCCGACAAAATTCCAATCCTGTCTCATTAACCCATAATTCGTAAAGCTCATAGCCAGATTAAGTACAAATGGAAATAACGCAAATATAATCAGCAAAACTCCAAAAGGTGTACTATAAAGAATTGATATATATTTTTTAGCATTATTTTTCATATTCCAGCTCCTACAAAGATTTTTGTTCCGGCATGCAGTCAAGAAAACTGCATACCGGAAATTATTATTTACTGATTCTCATCAATCGTTTTTTGTACAACATCATTAAGCATTTTGGCAGCATCTTCTGCAGAAACGTCATTCTTGAAGGTAACCTCCTGGAATACAGGAAGAATTGCTGTTGTAAGCTCGCTTCTTAAAGTAAAGTCTGCCGGCGAAATCCCCATACCATACTGCATCAGATTCTGGAATTCCGGATAAGTAGCTTTCTGTGCTTCTGTAAAATACTGCTCAGCATCCTTACGTCCACTCAGTCCAGCAGTCATAGCTCCTGCATTTTCAGGGCTTGCTTTGTACTCCAGGAATTTAAAAGCAAGATCTTTATTCTTTGAATTAGCAAAAATACCAAGATTCCATCCACTCATTAAAGCTACTTCATTTCCGGATCCCTTCGGGAAATCCGCTGTAATCATTTTTGCTCTGATATCCTCATTTAATGCATCATACATCCATGCTCCACCGATTGTGCAGCCTGCCTTTTCAGTGTTTAACGCATCATACATTGCTGTATCATCCATAGTTACCAGTGTATCTCCAGGGATGGTGCTGAAAATCTTTCTTACATTTTCTACCCATTTTGCACCTGTAGCATTATCCAGATCCGCTTTCCAGCCATCTCCGTCTTTCTTTACAAACGCTCCACCATCTGTGAATAAAAATAATCCCATCAACTGACACGGTAATGCGGTTGAATTATATCTTACCGCCATTGGTATATAACCTTCACTGCTTGCTTTTTCACAATAATCAATAAATTCATCAATTGTAGCAGGCGGATTTGAAAAACCAAGTTTTTCCAAAATATCTTTATTGTAAAGCGTTGTCTGAACATCTGCTACCTGTGGAATAGCATATACAGTTCCGTTTAGCGTATTTCTTTCGATAGTAGAATCAACGAAATCAGAAAAATGTAATGTTTCTGAATTCGCCTCATAATCATTTAACGGTTCTAAAATACCTGCCTTTCCCATTTGTGAAACAAAGTCAGATTCAACAAAGACAACATCAAAATCACTTCCTCCGCTTGCACCAACAGTCATAAGCTTTTGATGGATTTCTGCATAGGGTGTTTCTACAAAGTTTACTTTTACACCATATTTTTCTTCAAACCCTTTGGCGCCCTGCTTAATAAGATAACCATCCGTACCTTCAGTAGAACCATCGATCAAAATAGTCAGCTCTGCGGTCTCAGTGCCTTCAGTGCCTTCTGTTTCTTCATTCGATACATTAGTATCTTCACTCTCTGTTCCAGCAACATCGCTTTGTGTATTTCCCTGACTGTCCTTTGCTCCGCATCCACTCAACATTCCAACTGTCATAGCCAGACACAATAACATACTTACCATTTTCTTTTTCATTCATTTATCCTCCTTTAAATTAAAGTCATACATTTTGCCATGTGCCTGTCTGATTACTCTTCAGACAAGCTTCTACTATTTTAGTAATATATAGTCCTGCAGTAAAGTCCGGACTCTCATATACGGCCTCGCCTTCATGCAACAAACCTTTATAGAAAATTTCAAATCCTTTTTCAAATGCATCCTTCCATCCAACCGAGTGTCCGTCCGGCAGATCAGCAAAGCATCTGATATTCTCAGACAAATTATTTTTGCCCGCATATATAATTTCATTGCCGGAATCCCTGTGACCAACCCATAAATTGGCCGGTGTTTCCTGATGCCATTCATAGGCCTCATTGGTTCCACTGATCAGAATCTGCAAATCATTCTTTTTTCCAGCACAGACCTGGGTAATATTAATACTTCCTACCATCCCTCCTTCCAATTTAAACAGGATAATCGCTGCATCTTCATTTTCTACCGGCACAGCCTCTCCCTTATGTTCTCCAGATGCTTTCTGAGAAGAAAAGGTATCTGCCTGCTTCGCCATATATCTTCTTTGATACTGCTTATGGAACAGTGCATATACGGCTACAATCTTCTCTCCCATAATAAACTGTATGGTATCAAAACAATGTGAGCCTATGTCTGCTACTGCTCTGGATTCACCTCCTTTATCTTTTTGGACTCTCCAGTCAAAATCGGTATCATATAACAGCCAGTCCTGTAAATATTCTACCTGGATATGACTGATCGTCCCCATCCGGTTATTTTTAATTCTCTGCTGCATTTCCTGAACCATCAGATTATTTCTGTAATTAAAATTAACCGCCGTTTTTAATCCCTTTTTCCGGGCAAGCTCTACCAGTTTATTTCCTTCCTCAGAATTAATGGTCAAAGGCTTTTCACTATATACATGGTATCCGGCTTCCAATATTTCGCAGCTTACTGCAAAATGAAAATTATTCGGCGTACAGTTATGTACAGCATCCATTTCTTCATTTTTCAGCATTTCTTTATAATCTGCATAATATTTACCGATTCCATTCTCTTCACACCAGTCCCGCATAGCCGGATTGCTGTCAGATCCTGCCACAATTTCAACATACGGAAGTCTTCGTAATGCTTCTACATGCTGTTTTCCAATAAATCCTAACCCGATTACTCCAACCTTAATCTTTCGCATATTGTCTGCCTTTCTCCGGGAAATGAATAAACTGCTTCAGATACTGCCGGCTGATCTTTAATGAATTCTCAATATTTTCATTATTATCTTCAAAGGATTTATCCTCGACCTCAATGCAGGCAGCTCCCTGATATCCGATTTCCAATAATGCACTGATATATCTCGCCCAGTTAACATCGCCATGTCCTGGTATACAGGGAACCATATAAGAAAGCGGCGTGGCCAAAACTCCGACTTCGTTTCTTGCCTCCTTATCCACTCTGATATCCTTATAATGTACATGAAAGATCTTGTCTTTGAATTCATATAAAGGCCTGATATAATCCATTTCCTGCCATATGAAGTGCGATGGATCAAAATTCAGCCCAAGATACTCACTTGGAAGCCGTTTAAACAGTTCTCTCCAGATTGCAGGGGATACTGCAATATTCTTTCCTCCCGGCCACTCATCTTCCGTAAAAAACATCGGACAGTTTTCAATGGCAATTTTTACATTTAAGGATTCTGCATATTCCAGAATCGGTTTCCAGACGTTTTCTGCTAATTCCAGATTATCTGTAATATTCAAATTTTTGTTTCTTCCTATAAAAGTAGTAACCAGATTAATCTTTAACAGAGCAGATGCCTGAATAACCTTCATTAAATGATCAATGCTCTTTTTCTGGCATTCCCTGTCCTCATCCAGCACATTTGGATAATAAGCCAATGCAGAAATCGTAATGTTCTTTTTCTTGCAATACTGCAGAATTTCATGAGCTTTTACAGAATCAAGACTTGCAACATCAATATGTGTTACGCCAGCATATTTCCGCTCAGCTTTTCCTTTAGGCCAACATGCAACTTCTATGCATTCAAAACCATTATCTGAGGCAAAATCAACTACCTGTTCGAATGAATAGTCTGCCATCACGGATGTTATAAATCCCTGTTTCATTTTTTCCCTTCTTTCTTATTTATTTTCATTATTTTTTCTTTTTTCATTCCTTTTTACATTTTTGATTATATAAAACATTGACATATTTTGCAATACCTTATATAATTTTTATAACAAACGATATATGAATTTCATGTTTTAGTGCATTTTGACTAATCATCATGAAAATTTTTCATAAGGGAGGGAATATGGCCATTTCAAAGGATGTAACAATTTCAGAAATTGCAGCACGCGCCGATGTGTCAATTGCAACAGTATCCAGAGTAATCAATCAGATTGGAAACACGAAAGTGGAAACAAAACAAAGAGTATTCCAGGCAATGTCAGAATTAGGATTAAATCCCAATACCTATTGCGGAGCAAAAGATACAGCCGGCTCTCAATCCATACTGGTTTGTCTTCCTGATTTTCGGAATCCATTTAATGCTGATGTTATTGAAGGAATTCAAAATGCCGCCATTACACACGGCTACAGAACTTTTTTTTACGAAGCATCAGATTTGCGCTTTTCTCTATATGAATATGAAAAAATCATTAATCAGAATAATTTTTGCGGTCTGCTTTTAGTACATAATGTATTAGACACAGATCAATTAAATAAGATCAAACTAAAATATCCGGTGGTAATGTGCTCAGAGCATTGTAATCTTCCCGACGTTTCCTTTGTATCCATTGACGATGTATACTCTTCGCAGATTGCCGTGAACTATTTACTATCTATCGGACGCACCAGAATAGCTTTAATCAACAGTCAGTTAACAAATGCCTATGCCAGATACCGTGAAAAGGGCTTTCTGGATGCACTTGGCAAAGCCGGTATGCAGGCCAACAATAATTGGATCCTTCATATAACAGAGTTTGATTTTGACATTGCGGTGTCTGTAATCACCTCTTTGCTTAAACAGGCCGAACGGCCGGATGCCTTATATTGTGTTTCTGACGTATATGGCGCTGCCGCAATTAAAGCTATTCAGAATTTTGGTTTACGCGTACCGGAAGATATTGCGGTTGTCGGCTTTGATAATATTGATTTATCAAAAATGGTCGTACCTTCCCTAACTACAATCAACCAGCCCAAAAAACAGCTGGGGCACCAGGCTTGTGAGATGTTAATAAATCTGATCGAAAACCCTTCCACACCAACCCAGCATATTTTACTTGATACTGAATTAATTGTACGATCCTCCACATAATACTTTTAAACAGATAACCAAATACCGTACAAACTCAAAAAAATCCCTATGGACGGAGATTCGCCCATAGGGATCAGCTTTAATCATACACAGAGTCCATATCCCATTCGAGAATTTCGCCTGTATTTGCGTCAATGGTAAATTCGTATTCCATGTTGCCGTAAATGATCTTGCCCTCATATTCCGGGCGGTTATCATCGTAATCCAGCTTCCATTCATAGATGTCTTTTTCCGTTGCTCCGGACACACGGGCAAGAGCTGTCTGCTTCGCAGTCTCTTCGTCAGTCGTAACGCCGTTTCCGATGTCAGGGCTGTTTTTCACTTCATAGCCGGATTTAATGACCTCACCGGTAGCGACCTCTATCTCATAATCATACTTCGCACCATTTGCGTACCACTCAATCTCATAGACCTGGCGGCCGTCCTCATAGTCCAGCTTTAATTTGGTAATGTCCGCTTCTGTTTCCGGAACACCCGCATGAGCCAGCGCAATCTCCTTCGCCTTTGCCTCATCAACCTCGCCTGTTGAATTATCTATGACCGGCGCACCAGTCTGTGCAGGAGTGGTCTGCACCAGAACAGCCTGCTCCTTCGTCTCACCCATACTGTCAGTCTGTATCTGTGCCTGACTGCTCTGCAGCTGATTTAATACAGGAATATTACTGCAGCCGGTCAGTGCTGCAGCCAGTAAAAACACCTCACCGGTTAAAATCCATTTTTGTTTCATGGGTTCCCTCCAATCCATACATAATCCAGTATAGTCCATGCAAATATATAGCTGGAAGTCTAACAAATAATGGCCTACCTTGTCAATAGGTAAATTTCCACACATATTATCTACTATCTCATATTATAGCAGCAGTTCATCTTTTCCCGTTTCCTGCCAATAATTTTCATAATAGCACTTTTCACTTATAAATCGCCAGTATTGTAATTTCAAGTTATTTGGAATACATTTTACGGTGCTTTTGTACGGATTGCTCTTGCGAATCATCTTAAAGAAGCTGTATACGGAATTTTCAATGCATTCCCTGTCTTCCTTAACGAAGCTTCCGTCAAAAATTTTTTGTTGACATTCAATAATTACAATGCTATTATGCTTGCAAGAGCAACGAAGCTTTTAAAAGGTTTCGTTGCTCTTTTTTATTCTGCAGAATTCCACAAAACAAACGAGAGGAGAAACCATTATGAGTATGACACCTATGAACAACTTTGATTACCTCGAAAGAGTAAAATTTTCTGAAGAGCTTGCTGAAATTGAAGCTGCAAAGAAAGCAAGTGGTATGACCTATGAAGAGCTTGCTGAAAAAATCGGCGTAAATAAGGTCTGGCTGACCAGTGCCATCAAGGGTCAACAGTATGTACCCGAAGAGTATTGCCTGAAACTGGCTGAGGTACTCGGCATTGATTCCAAAATCACTATGGTTTTAAGCGAACATCCCTATAAAGGTAATACGGATCCTGTACTTTACAGATTACATGAGGTGCTCGATACCTATGGTCCTGCAATTAAGGAAATCATCCACGAAAAAGGCGGTAATGCCATTATGAGTGCCATTGATTTCGGCATTGATGTAGATATCCAGAAGGATCCTCACGGAGACCGGGTAATTATTACATGGAACGGTAAACTTCTTCCCTATAGCAAGCAGGGACAATATCCCTGGTAAATAACAAAACATACCGGAAGGAGTGATTGTATGGAAACTGCTGTAATAGAGAAGATCTCTAATGTTGCCAGAGTAAAAGCCGACTATGCAAAAAGCAGTTTTTTGAAATGCTTTGTATATTCCATGTTTGCAGGTGCATATATAGGAATTGGCATAACATTAATTTTTACCCTCGGCGCACAGATAAGCGGGTCTGAATATACTGTCGGACTCACAAAGCTTGTTATGGGTGCAAGCTTTGGCCTGGCACTTTCAATGTGTATTATGTGCGGTAGTGATCTGTTCACAGGAAATAATCTGCTCATGGGAGTAGGTGCTATGACCCGGCGTGTTTCCTGGCTGGAAGCATTTCATGTCTGGGGAATAAATCTGATCGGTAATCTTGCAGGTTCCCTATTGGTTGCCTGGATTATTACAATGAGCGGACTGTTAAATAATGAGCAATTTGGCACGTTTGTTGTAACGATGAGTGCCAACAAAATCAGTCCGGGCTTTATTCCATTATTTTTTCGCGGGGCTCTTTGTAATGTCTGCGTATGTGTAGCCGTATGGTGCGGACAAAAACTCCAAAGCGAAGCAGCAAAGCTGATTATGATCTGGTGGGGACTGTTCGCATTTATCGGAATCGGACTTGAACACAGTATTGCAAATATGACTTTACTTGCATTAGGTATTTTTTCTCCATATGCATCCACAAATGACTTAGTGAACTGGGGTGGATATTTTTCAAATCTTGTTCCTGTTATTTTAGGAAACTTTTTTGGCGGTGTAATATTGTTTGCATTACCCTATTACTTCTGTTCAAAGAAAAAGTAAGCAAAACGCAGGCGATACTCAGTATAAAAACCGTGTATCGCCTGCATATAACTATATAACTGCTTTTATCCTCTTAGTGATGGAACAGCCGGATTCCAGTAAATGCCATCACCATATCATACTTGTCACAGCACTCAATGACAAGATCGTCACGTACGGAACCGCCGGGCTGTGCAATGTATTTTACGCCACTCTTATATGCTCTCTCAATGTTATCTGAGAACGGGAAGAACGCATCAGAGCCAATGGTTACATTCCTGTTTCCGTCAAGCCATGCTCTCTTTTCTTCTCTGGTAAATACCGGAGGCTTTACCTTAAAGCGCTTCTGCCATTCGCCCTCACGAAGCACATCTTCATATTCCTCTCCGATATAAACATCGATGGTATTGTCACGGTCTGCGCGTCCTAAGGAATCTACGAACTGAAGATTAAGCACCTGCGGTGCCTGGCGCAGATACCAGTTGTCCGCTTTTTGTCCTGCAAGACGGGTACAATGTACTCTGGACTGCTGTCCTGCCCCGATACCGATTGCCTGTCCACCCTTAACATAGCATACGGAATTGGACTGTGTATACTTTAAGGTAATCATGGCAATTTTCATATCCATAACCGCTTCTTCCGGAAGCTCTTTATTCTTCGTTACGATATTCGAGAACAGCTCATCATTAATTGCAAGTTCATTTCTTCCCTGTTCAAAGGTAATGCCATATACCTGCTTACGTTCAATTTCAGCCGGAACATAGGAAGGATCAATCTGAATAATGTTATAGTTTCCTTTTTTCTTCTGCATCAGAAGCTCCATGGCCTCGTCAGTATATCCCGGTGCAATCACACCATCGGAAACCTCTCTTTTAATCAGGCGTGCCGTATCCGCATCACAGACATCCGACAAGGCAATGAAATCGCCAAAGGAAGACATTCTGTCCGCACCACGTGCTCTTGCATAAGCACATGCCAGAGGAGAAAGCTCTCCCAGATCATCTACCCAGTAAATTTTCGCAAGGGTCTCCGTGAGCGGAAGTCCTACGGCTGCTCCTGCCGGAGAAACATGCTTAAAGGAGGTGGCTGCCGGAAGTCCTGTTGCCTGCTTTAACTCCTTAACAAGCTGCCAGCCGTTAAATGCATCGAGGAAATTGATATATCCCGGCTTTCCGTTTAAAACTTTAACCGGAAGGTCACTTCCATCCTCCATATAAATTCTGGAAGGCTTCTGATTCGGGTTACATCCGTACTTTAATTGAATTTCATTCATCTCTACTGTCCTTTCCTATCGGGTTGATCAACTGAAAATATGTCATTGCCTCATTTTTCACAAGCTTGCCATCTGGGTCTACTTCTGATGCTTATTAACGATTCTTGTCTCATATCTGCCGGTTGCAATATCAATATACCTCACAAACAAAGATACCTTATTCTCTTCATTAAGGCTGTTCCAGATCAGATCCGTATATTCATCAATGTCATCCATTACCTCTACAAGCTTCGGTTCTCCTTCAAAGCTCGGGAGCGGATTACCGTCATGCATATAGGTATGGATAAAACGGCCTTCTCCTGCAAGCGGATTATTATAATAGAAGGCAAAGCGGTTGCAGGCTTCCGGATTTCCGTTATCACTCTTCAAAATAGACATTGCATAACGATATTTTCCGTCCTTGATCTCCATGCTTCCGGAAATTCTGGGGGTATAATTCGGTGCATCCGGCTCAAATTCCCGGCTGCGCAGGGCCTGCTCAAAATTCAGTCCATTCCGCATCCCGTCATAAATGGTATCCGTCTGATCTCCATTTGTAACAATGGTATAATCTCCCAGTACACGAACCGGGGCATAGATGATAAGACTCGGATCCTCCAGCTTTGAGGGATCAAAGGCCTCCGTACGGATTCCATCCTCATATTCAACGAAAATCCGGTTACGGCTGTTGCTGCTTCTTCCCATGATAAAATAAGCAGTTACCGCTTTCTTTCCATCCGGTGAGATTCCAATCACAATTCCTCTTCCCGGATATGCATTCTCCTTAAGCTCCCTGTCCAGTGACAGTTTTTCCATTTTTGCTTCCTCCTTCTTAATTCCTTATTTGTAACTATTCAGAGCCATGCAAATTGTGACAATATGGACGTCGAATGCTCGCATTCGTAAGAACATTTGACATAATTTATATGGCGAAGTAACCACATGAGTAAACTACGTTGCGTTAGCAACGGTTTTACGAATGGGTTCTGAATAGTTACCCTTATTTCTAATGATTTTCTGATTTCCAGACTCAACCTGCGCCTTCGGCTTGCTTTCACTAAATGTTCTACATATACCTGCTTCACTAAATTCGAACTGCGTCTTTGACTTGTTCTCATTAAGTGTCCAGGTATCGTTCGCACTAACCTCAACCTGCGCCTTCGGCTTGCTTTCGCTAAGTGCTCTACATAAAAAATCTGGACATACACATGCGATACTGTGTTTGCCCAGACGGTCGGCTCTTCTTTATTCACATGCTCCCTGTAGGTGCCCCTACACAGATCACTCTGCTTCCGTCAGTCGCATGTCTAAGTTCATCATAAGGGATCTTTCTCAAAATTGCAAGCTGCACTTTTCAAAATGGACATAATGGAGCAATTCATAAGAAAATAGTCCAAAATTCATTATCTGCAATGAAAAGAACTGAAAACATGATAGTGAAATTGGACATATGAATGCGACAAGAAGCATATATGTCCAAAATCCAACCATTGCAGCAAAGAGATTGCTAATTCTTATAGCGAAATTGGACATATGGATGCGGCACGAAGCATATATGTCCAAAATCCAACCATTGTGGCAAAGACATTGCTAATTCTTATAGCGAAATTGGATATAATGCAACAAAACTTGAAAAAATAGTCCAAAATCAAGTTCTTATAAAATAATGGAGCTTGCTTGTGAAAACTTTAGGAAGCACTTAAAGATAATAAGCAATAGGGCAGAGATACCGGATATATTTCACGGCCGGTACATACACTGCCATGTCAAAAATTACCGGGCAGATGATGATCTGCAGCAGTATAAGTACAGGAAGTGCCGATAACATTCCCATATCTTTTTTCCATATACACATCGTACACGCAGTAAATAAAATGGATACCACAATGAGCAGAAGCATCTGCAAAATCTCTGTCACAATTACCATTCCAATTTCCGTTGCGGTTACAAATCCTGCTCCACTCGCCGCATCCAGCATCTCCGACTGCAATATGGTTAAGCAGGATAAGCCTGTCCCGACAAGCATCATCGGTGTTACCGCAGCCAGCATTCCGGCACACTCATAGCTGTGGCGTTTTCCCTTCTCCAATATTGACAGGAAATGCTGATTTTTCTCTTCCTTACAGGACGCTCCCGACAGATAAACCGTCAGAAAAATCATGCAGGAAATCACACCACGAATCAAATTTTCCATATCAGCCGGCTGACCTGCAATTCTGTTATGATTGCGGTTTTGATTACTGTTTTGATTGTGGTTTTGATTACTATTTTGATTACTATTTTGATTGTGGTTTTGATTGTGGTTCGGTTTCCCGATTTCCAGCCGGTCTGCGTCTCCTTTCTGCCCGTCGGAGCCGGGCTCTGCTCTTCTTAAGTCACTCCCCATTCCGGCATCCGTTTCCACATGAATCACTTCTGTATGGAAAATCGCATCACTGTTCAAATAATATTCATACCTCTCTGCCAGCATTGTCGAAGCTTCTTCGGAGCTCTGTCCGACAATTGTTTCTTGATTCTGCTGCAAAAGCTTTTCTCCATAAAGCTCCAGAACAGTTCCATATATAGTCTCTCGTACCGCCATCCCCTTCGTTGTAAAAGGAGTATAGACATAAGTAATGCTGTCTGCAAACGAGCCTTTCTCATACTGCTTTTCAAAATCCTCCGCAAACACAAATCCGCATTCCAGCTCTCCAGCCTCTACCGCCTGTTCCAGCTCTTCCGTGTCTTCATAAGTGGTAAATTGATAAACATCACTCTTTTGCAACAGACGGTCTGCAATGGTCTGCGTAATACCGGATGTCACGCCCGTAAGTCCGATTCTGCTGTTTTTTGCATCCGGGATATGGATACCTCCAATCACCAGAAGAAGCAGTACCAGAAACAGTATTTGAAGCCAGCAGATTCTGTGTTTCAGCCATAATTTCAGTTGAAGCTTATAATAAACAAATCCCATTGGGACTTTTTTTATGTTTTTGCATATACCTGTATGGGCATGCATACAAGATCGGATATCGTTATGTGACTGCTGCCCGCTCTTTTCATTTCTCCAGGAAAGAAACCCTCCGACTGCCATTCCCATAAGCAGGAAAAATACTGTTCCGGCAACCGAATCTTTCGATATCTCCCCTTCCAGCATTCCTGCCGCATATACATTCCAGTACTTCATCGGCAGGAAACGGCTGATTCCGGCAACCTCTTTTCCCAGATAAGCCTCCGGAATCAGTACACCGGCTCCAATGATTGTAATTACATTTACTGCAAAAACAAATACTGCTGCCTGTGAGCTGCTGCCTGAAAGCTCATACAACACCTGAAAATAAATCGCTATTCCAAGGCATAAGAGTAACAGGACATACCATATTTTCCCTTGATAAAGCACGAAATAAGTCCCGGTTCGAATAGCAATGCCAATTCCCGCAAAGTAATACAGGAGTCCTGTCACATACAAAAACTCTGTCATTACCAGAATCTTAACGACGGACTGTCGGATACTTCCTACGCCACAGATTTTCAGTTTATCCTCCACGGATCTGTTCCGCTTTCCATATAAAAATCCAAACTGGATCCCACACATCATAAGCAGAATCACAAGACCTGCTGCGTAATAATACTCCGCAACCGATAGATTCCCCATGGACGAGAGCATTCTGGCAGAATATACGCTGTCTCTTTTCAACATCTGATTCACAAACAGATAAGCGATCGTATCACCGAGTCCTGCCCCCTGTAATTCGATGCCATAATAAGAAGCCGTGTCCAATGCCGCATACACACCCGCTTCTGCGGTCTGCAAAAAGGATACTCCTGCCGTTACCAGTTCTTCAAATACCTGTGTATTCTGCACAGCATCCTTCGGAAAATAAATCTGTGCAGGCGGATTGATCCCTACCTGCACATCATGATAAAAGCCCTCAGGCAGCACAACTACCGCCTGAAGGGTTCCCTGCTTTAACTGCTCCACAGCCTCCTGTTCATCCAGATAATAAAAATCACAGACCGAACGGACACTGTCCATAGAGGAAATATACTGTGTTGCCAGACGGCTGATACTCTCTCCCTCCGGAATTGCAATGCCAATATTCACCTTCTGAAACACCTGTGCATTCTGCATGATCGCGCTGAATGCCGCTACCAATACCGCCGTCAGAAGCAGGCAGGCGCAAAAGCTTCCTATGGACTTTAACAGTGTCTTCCATGTTCTTTTACATTCCACTATGAAAAAAGCAATCCACGTTTTCATCCGGTTTCCTTTTAGTATCCCAATAATCCATAAAGCAACTGATTCAGATCATCAAATAACTCATCATACTCCGCTTCACTGGCATTTCCAATATCAAAGGCTTCCCCCTTCATTGTGTCAATGACCGCCCCCTTAGTTACAGCAATATCCCCACTTAGGGTATAATCCGCCTCTCCCTCCAGGGCAAACTGATCCACAGTCAGTCTGATCTCCTTGCTTCCAACGGAAAGGATTCCGTTCATTTCAATCTTTTCATAAGTATTTTCCGATTTAATGTCATAAGCTTCTGTACTCCGGTTGTATGTCACCTCGACATGGTTTCCCGAAAAATCCACTGTAATGCTTTCCTCATCCCCTGCAAGCGTTCCTTCGATCGTACATACTACAGCACCGTTCACAAGTATCTCCATGTTCTGCGTCCGATAGTCCCCACCATGGAAAATCACCTGATAAATATCCCCTGCAGCTTCAAGCTCCACACAGGCCAGCTCCTTTTGATACACATAAAACCGGATCGTTGCATCCTCCATATCCTGAATATCTGCAAATATCTGCTCCGTGTATTCCTCTGCGGACATTCCAAGCGCATGCAGCCGATCTGTCATCGCGGTCTCGACATATTCCTGATAAATCTCCCTGAACCGGTTCATATCCTCCCGTGTCACCAAAATCGCATATCCCTTGCACTTCCGGATATTTCCATCCACTTCAAACTGCCCTGCATCTGATTTTTCCACCTTCAGGGAACGGTACCAGTTCATCAGCTTCACAGCAGACTCTGTATTTTTGATATCGCCCGATGATTCACTGGAATAAATCATTTTCAGAACATCATCAATCGCCTGAAGATCTTCCGCAGAGGCTATTTCTGTCAGATATCCATGCTTTTCCTCTGTATACTTATAAGTAAACACATGGCTGTCTACCGATGGGATCTGAAGACGAACCTCATTCGCATCAATCTGCAGCTTATATTCGATTTCAGGAATATTCATCCATGCGCTGTTATATGCCATCGTTCCGGCAAGCTGTTTGTCTTTTCCATCTACTCCCAGCTGCGTGTACAATATGATTGAGCCGTCAGAATATTCACTTTGCATCGCAATCTTGATGTTGGACGTAACCGTGTAATCTTTTTCAAATCCTTGAAAACCCCTGCATGTATCATATAAATATCCGCCCTCTGAAAAGGTCTTTGCACATGCTTTTTCCACAGCTGTTCTCGGATTGGAAAGCAGCACTGCTGCTAATACAAAAGCAAGAATTCCAAGCAATACCACTACTCCAGCAATAATCGAAACGATGATTGCCATCTTGTGTGACTTCTTCGGTTCCTGAGATTGAGGCCGCGGCTGAAACTGGGGCTGTGGCTGAAACTGCGGCTGCGATTGGGACTGTGATTCAGACTGGAGCTGCCGTTGGAACTGTGATTGAGTCTGTGGCTGCGATTGTTCTATATGAATTGGCTGTCCCGTCATCGGATCAAACCTTGGCACAAACTGTCTTCCGGTTTGTTCTGTTGTCTGCCCAATATCTGTCTGGTTTTCTGATATAGATGCAGTTCCTTTTCCGTCTGTTTCCTCTGTAATGAGTTCTCCTGTCATTGGATCAAATTTCGGCATTTTTCTTCTCCCTTCACCCTTACTTATCCGGTGTTATGATTTCTTTTCTGATTTCCTCTATGGTCAAATCTTCTCCCGTGAGCTCTGTGAGCTTCCCCTGCTTCATAATCAGACAGCGGTCACAGGAAAGAATTTCGTTTTCATCATGCGAAGTCAGCAGCACAATTCCATTCATGCTCCGATACTGCATCAGCCATTGCTGAATGTTATCCTTATAATATAAATCAAGTGCTGTTGTCGGCTCATCCAACAGCAGAATCGGCGGCCACTGTGCCAGTGCGCAGGCAATCGATAATCGTCGCTTCATTCCTCCCGACAGTTTCCGGACTTCTGTTTTCAGCAGTTCCTCCAGTTCAAAGGAGGAAAGCAGCAATTCCCGGTGCTCCGACTGCCAGACACCCCATAGCTTCAGATTATCCTTCACGGTAAGCTCCTCAATAAGTGGCGGCTCCTGCGGTACATATCCCACATACTTCCGGAAGTATGTGCGCTTCTGCAGCGGATTCTTTCCGAAAAAGGAAATTTCTCCAGCATCAGGCTGGATGGCTCCTGCCAGAATCTGCATCAGTGTTGTCTTACCGCAGCCATTTTTTCCGGCAAGTGCAAGGCACTGTCCGCACTCAGCTTCCAGTGAGATATCATCCAATATGGTTCGTTTTCCATACTTTTTCTTAATATGTGAAACCTTGAGCATACATTTTCCTCTATCCTCTATCAACCCTGCATGGAAGCCATCATCTGCTCCCGGCGTGTTCTCTGAAGCTTCATATATTCTTCCTCACAGTGGTCAAATGTCCCATCCTGCATAAACCTCTCATACCACTTTTTCCAGATCTGCTTAAGCTGTTCCTGATAAGGCATCCAGTCCTCCACCATCATCTCCCTGGTATATTCCTGGATGCAGCGATGATCCTCACGTGCAATCAGCATCCGCCCTCCCTTGGGACGGTCTTCATAGGATAACCGGCATCCCGTGTCGGTTAATGCTTCGCATTCTCCCATGGCATCCACCCCGATAAAGGTAAAGCACTTATGGCGCATCCTCACATAAAGCAGACTCCCTCCCGGATACCCGAAGGAATCAAGCGCACAATTGCTGTTCATCAGCCAGTTCTCGATCTCTTCCGTATCAGGCTCTTTTTCTGACATGATTTCCTCTGCCTTTGCTTCTTCTATCTTTCTGTGCTGCATCCGCTCTGCTCCGGATATTTCCTTCCATGCCCGGATTCCACGGATCATATCCTCCGGAGAAAGAGAGCATCCCATGGACCTGCAGCAGTTTCCCTTACATTCTTTGCAAATTTCCTCTTCCGTTTTTGCCATGTCTGTCACCTCATCTTATTTTTACATCATAGCCTGTTACCGGAAACCTTGCAAGTATGTTTACACGGTTACATTTAGTAACAGTTCAGAGAACCGTATTGAATTTGCATTTATTATCTTATAAAATAATGCTATCAGGGTCAAAAGCTGTTCGTACTTGCCCGATAAATTTCTATATAACAACAAAAGAAAGGAAATACACCTATGATTAAACACATTGTAATGTTCAAGTTAAAAGAAAATGCCGAAGGAAAGACGAAACAGGAAACCATCGAGGAAGCTAAGAAGCGCCTTTCCGTTTTTGAAGCAGAGATTCCTACTTTAAAGAAGCTTGTCGTTGCCATCAATGATGAAAAAGCTGTCGAAAGCAACTATGAACTGGCTTTAATCTGTGATTTTGATGATATCGAAGGCCTGAATGCTTATCAGATTCATCCCACCCACAAAGCCTTTGGCGCATTCATCACTCCGTTACGCGAAAGCCGCGCCTGCATTGATTACGAATTTTAATTTACGAAATCATAAGGAACTATTCAGAACCACATTCGCAAAATCGCTGCTACGCAGCTTTCCTTTTGCTCATGTGGTTACTTCGCCATATAAATTATGCCAAATGTCCTTACGAATGCGAGCATTCGACGTCCATATTGTCATAATTTGCATGGCTCTGAATAGTTACATATTCTACTTCTTCATTGATCCGTTCTGCATGCTCCTCAAAGGACTGGTATGCCTCATCTCCACGATGATCCGGAAGCTCTACCCGCTGCTTCAGATCGTCTCCCAGAATTTCTGTAAATTTACAGCTTCCCCAATAATTGAGGTGGGAAGCATCGTTCAGATCTTCTTCCACATTTAATTCCATTTTCTGATTATAATCGATCAGCTCAACACCATACTCATCTGCCACCATACGGATTTGCCGATACGTCTCCTCATCCTCAGGAGCAACTGCATAAGGTGCCACAATCAGAATCAGCTTTGCATCCTTCTTCTGCATATAATTCATGATCTTCCGCAGATATTTTTCTGACTTTGGTGTTAAGCCGCCCGGAACCCCCGAAGGATCTGCTGCCTCTTCTGCTTTGATATGCTTCCAGTAAGGAGTATATCCCTTAAAGCTCTGCAGCTGATTCTCATTCCAGAAAAGCTGCGTGAAGTCCTCAGCCTCCAGTTCATCATACCTTCCATGATATACTGCAAAAGAAGGAAAATAATTAAGAAAATATTGCGGCTCTACACTGGCACAGAGCATGGCAAGTTTATTCAGGGAAAATTTCATTCCATAAATATTTTCTGAAATCCAGGTATACTGATAATCCTCTTTAAACCGTGCAGGCGCATACAGATCCAGCACCACAACCTTCGGATCCTGATACTTGTAAAATTCCTTCAAATAATAATAGGTCATCCATAAGGGCTGCTCCGCACCACTATAATCATATGCTGCAATACCATACTCTTCCCACAAAAGGGCCGTATTCACATTACAATGAATATGACTGGTTCCCAGAAAAACTGCATCAATGCTGTCTTCTGATTGAAAATACAGTCCACGGTTCTGATTAATACCATGATCCGACTTGATCTGTAAAATATCTGACAACACAGAAATCCCAAAAATCAGTGCGAATATCGCCAGAACCCGGATCACTATTTTTTTATCTTTAAATTTTTTAATAAAACTGCTCATTTTATTTCCCATTTATATCTGATACCAGATACCCTTCACCTCTACAATTCCTTCCATCATCCATCGCACTATCTTCCAGACTTCACGATGCAATACCATTTTCAGACAAAATCGTCTTCTAAAACTGCATATAAATAAACTGTCCGGTATCATATCCCGGTCCATAAATTCCAAATACAAACAGAATCAGAATCATTACAACGAAAAACACATAACGCACTCCTGAGCTTTTTTGCTGAAGAAGCTCAGGAAAAACAACTCCCTTACGGGATGACACCCAATCTCCGACACTAACCATCACAATTCCAAGGAATGCCAGCCAGAATTCAATATTTTTTTCAAAAACAGTGAGAAACATTTCATTCCAATCCGCGAACTGCAGATGCATAGGAATAATTCCGGACAGATACCGCAGTGCAGCACTGGCACTTCCCGCCCGGAAAAAGATCCATGCAAAGGCCGCAAGCAAAAACACACCCGCTGCCTGCAGGAAGAAAACGCATTTTCCTTTCTTTCCGGGAACCATCTTTCCTGTTTTCTTATTCCGGTCTTTTTTCACCGCTTCCATCGAAGTATAAAAGCCATGAATCAGTCCCCAGGCAATATAGTTTAAGCCCGCTCCATGCCACATTCCGCACACCAGAAATACGATCATATTGTTCATGACCTTACGGACAATTCCCTTTCGGTTTCCTCCAAGCGGAATATATAAATAATCCCGCAGCCAGGAGCTTAAGCTGATATGCCATCTGTGCCAGAAATCGGTCATGGACTGTGCCGTATAGGGCTCTTTGAAATTCATTGTCAGATGAATTCCAAACAATTCTGACAGTCCGACTGCAATATAAGAATATCCTGCAAAGTCACAATAAATCTGGAACGTGTACAAAACCGCGCCTAAAATCAGGAAAAAGCTGTCAAATCCTCCCGGATTATCAAAGATCCGGTCCACCATCGGCATCAGGCGGTCCGCAATCACAATCTTCAAAAAATATCCGTATAAGACATACGACAGGGAAACAGAAATCCGTCCGGTATTCCAGAATGTTACCTTACGGACATTTTGTAATTGTGGCAGAAAATCATGCTCCCGCTCAATTGGTCCACTGACCAGCTTCGGAAAATAAGAAAGCCACAGTGCCAGATTCCAGAAGTTCCGTTCTGCCTTTGCATTTCCACGATAAATATCCACAAAATAAGAAATGATCTGAAACAGATAAAAAGAAAATCCAATCGGCATCACGAGCTGCGTCAGAATGGATTCCGGCACCTGGATACCGAAACGGGCACAAACATAAGTCCCAAACTTATAAACGGTGATCCATAAAACACAGAATCCCACAAGCAGAAGCAACAGCCATTTTCTGCTTTCCACAGGTTGATCGGTTTTGGAATCTGCAGGTTGATTTTTAACAGAGCTCTCCTTCCTAAGAGCCCTATGCCACTCCAGAAGGATTCCTCCCAGATAGCAATACAACATCCCTGCAACTAAGATAAACAACGACCGGATATCCAGATATGCGCACCAAAAACAACTCATCAGACAGAGAAAGGACACACGCCACTTTCCCGGTAATAAGTAAAATAAACCTAATGTAATCACGAAAAAAGCAATAAAAAAGAATGATACGAACAATTTCCTATCCCTATCGGCCTTTCCTTTCATTTTCCGTTCACATAGATTATCGCCATCTTTTCACAGAAATACCATCACATGTTCCCACTTAAGAAACTATGAGAAGCTATCTCTTTAAAAGCTTGGATTTAACAATCAATTCGCCACTCTCAGGCGTTCACGATATTTGATGTTGTTTATTATACCTTATTTCCCGGAACATATATACATGAATGCTAAAAATTAAGTAATAATTAAGAATCAGCTGTTTTTATTTCCAAAGTAACCGGATCAATCTGAATTCTAAACTGATCAAGATCCACTTTCCCATTTTCTACGATAACCCCATCTTCCCGAAGCCGTCTTGCCTGTTCACCCTCTCCTCCAAAGGCAAATGCTCCGGATAGCTCTCCCTTCGAATTCACCACGCGGAAGCAGGGAATATTTTCCGGATCCGGATTCTTATGCAGGGCATTTCCCACTGCCCTTGCCATCTTTTTCTCACCTGCAAGCTCCGCAATCTGTGCATAGGTAGCCACATGCCCCTTCGGAATCTTCTTGACTGCTTCATAGATCCGCTTTGTCGGACTGTCCGTAACAAGTTCATAGCTTTCTGCAATCATGCGCTTCACATCCTCCTCTGGAATGGTTCCATCCAGAATCAGTGTATTCCAGTGCTCCTTATTCTGATGATATCCAGCTACAACACTTCCAGGATATGCACTTCTCCAAAAATCCTTCCACTGTGGATCAAGCTTTACATTGATATTCAGGCAGCCATCTCTTTCATATGTCCATAAGAAAACCTTTTTACTACCCTTCACCCGGACCAGCTGCCAGTTCGGATCATGAAATGGCGCCTCCTGATAGGTAAGCGGAAAGGATAGACCATACTCCAATACCTCTTCACGTGTCATAACCAGCCTCCTGTTCTCCTCTGTTCAAACTCTCAATCCGTATTATCACATTAATCAATTCCATATCTCCAACATCACTTTTATTTGAATCTCACTTCAATGTCCTTAAATAATCCTTCTGCTCCTTCGTAATCCGGTAGCTTTCAATGGCCTTCCGGATCGTCTTGCGGTGTACCCAGTCAGGGAGCCTGCGCTGCTCGATATAAGGAATTGCTGCATCCCATTGCTTCGCAAGAGCCGTGGCAAAGTACCACGCAATCACCATTTTCACATAATATTCTTCCGAAGCTACAGATGCCGCAAGTTCCAGATATTCCGGTCTAAAATCAGCATCCAGATACAACGCCATAAGCAGGTCGATTCCATAGCGGATCGTATAAGTCTCTTCCGAAGCAATCCATTCCTTTATTCGGGGAAACAGCTCCTGCTTATGTTTTGCAAAGCATTTCGGTGCCGGCAGATCACAGGTTGCCCAATTGTCAATATAGGGAACAAATCTTTCCACTTCTGCCAGACATTTCTCATAGTCTTTCTCTGCAGTAATCAGCATCATGTGAAGATTGTTTTCCTCATAATACTGATGTGGAAGCTGTTGCAAAAACTCTCTGGCTTCCGGCTTCTTTGCAAACTCTCCGGCAAACCTTCTTAACACCGGAATCCGGATTCCAATCACTGCTTCCTTATTGATATCCGGCATAAGCTTACTGTGAAACTCCCGATACGTTTCATCCTGCAGGGCAAATAACTGTTGCTGTAACTCGGTCATGCTTTTCCTCCGTCAAATACACAAACAATTCTTTTCGGTAGTAAGAAAAATGCTTAGAATATTGTTGTCAACATTCTAAGCATTTCCAATTTTATGCAGGTGGCCGGACTTGAACCGGCACGGTGTTGCCACCGAGGGATTTTAAGTCCCTTGCGTCTGCCTATTCCGCCACACCTGCAGACGCCACAATATGCATCTCGGTTTAGATCATGGACATACGCACAAGTGCTGTTCCATTAACCTCATTGATGCACAGGTTGAAATCCGCAACGCAGACTTCAAATGGATGGAGGTGGATTCGAACCACCGAAGCAATTTGCAGCAGATTTACAGTCTGTCCCCTTTGGCCACTCGGGAATCCATCCATACAGTCTCGTGAGCATATTGCTCACGAAGTCCTGACAATAATAGAATATACCATATCATCTGTTAAAACGCAAGATCATAATTTTAAAAAGTCGAAACCTTTCTTACCCAGACTCTCATCTCTCCTTCCCCTGCATTTCCCCAGTGGGAATAGGGGATGGCCTTTATTGATGTTCCTTCTATCCGGGGCGGTATTGTGGAATATAGTGCCTTATGATCTTCCGTATGCTCACGGTATCCCTTTAAGATCACGCTGTCCTCACACTGACTGTCGATTGACTCAATCATTAATTCTGATAAATACCTGCCATTATCCGCTTCTTCCAGGCAGAATACCACCGGTCCTCTCATAACTGCCACCTTACCTGCATCATCTTCCACACAGGTATTGGCATATACCAATTGTGCTGTGATTCCAAACTTTAACTGAAGCTTATCTCCATTTTTCCACTTTCTGGAAACAGATAAATATCCCTGTTCCTGCCCTGCTTCAACCGGCTGACCGTTAATTCTGATTTCTGTCCCTGTACTCCAACCTGGATTTCTCAATTTTAACGTAAAGTCCTTTTCTTCACCGGTATAAGAAACTTCTATTTTTCCATCTGCAAGATATGTTCCCGTGATATTCCATACACTATCATCCGGCATGATGATCCGTCCGCATAGATACAAATGGATTGCCATACTGCAGGAATCATCCGCTATATCATAATTATATCTCTCCAATGAAGTCAGAATACGCGCCACATTCGGAGGACAGCATGCACACCCGAACCAGGTCACTCTGCTTGACCGGACATGTCTCATATCATATCTTTGGTGAACCTTAGCCGGATTTACTTCAAGAGGATTTACATAAAAATATTGTTTTCCATCTTCGGACATGCCACTTGATATTCCATTATAAAGTGCTACCTCCATCACATCCGCATAATTGCTGTTCCATTCCAGTTTAAGCATTCTGCGTGCCCACATAAACAATCCGATGGAAGCACAGGTTTCTGCATAGGCACGGTCATTTGGCAGATCATACGCGATCGAAAACCCTTCGCCATGCTCATCAGAACCAATCGCCCCTGTAATGTACATTTTCTTAGTAGTTACATCTGTCCAGAGCACCTTTAACGCATTAAAAAGTGCCTCATCCCCGGATGCTTTTGCCAGATCTGCCATGGCGGAATACAGATACATTGCCCGGACTGCATGCCCGACGGCTTCTGTCTGCTCAAGAACCGGCTTGTGTGCCTGATGATATTCCAGAGCAAACCATTTATCATGATACTGCTCTCCATAGCCGGAGTCTTCCAATAGAAAAGAAGGCTGCTTTCCTCTCTCCATCAGAATATATTTCATAAATTCCAGATACTGATCGTTTCCGGTATATTGATACAGCTTATACAAAGCAAGCTCCAGCTCCGGGTGTCCAGGATAAATATGCAATTGATTTTCATCCGGGCCAATCCGGTCCATAAACCATTTTATATATCGTTCCATGATATGCAGAAACCGTTCTTCCCCGGTAACCTCCGCATATCCGACCGCTGCTTCCAGTAAATGTCCCGCACAGTACATTTCATGTCCATGTGCAATATTCTTAAGCCTCTGATCCGGTTTTTCACAGATATAGTATGTATCCAGATATCCATCTTCCTGCTGCGTCTGCTCTATGAGATCAATCACATCTTCGATTTTCTTCCGGATTTCAGGATCATCATTCACTTTTAAGGAATAAGCTGCTGCCTCAATCCATTTTGCCACATCACTATCCTGAAAGAGCATACCCACATATTTACCATTTTTCTGTCCGGATGCAATGCGAAAGTTTTCAATTGCATGGCTGCTCGGAATCCCTTCTATTTCATCATTTAATACCTCATATTGATAAGGTATAATTTCATTACACATTTTGGATATAACCGGACTCCAAAAGCAGTCCTCAATCTGCATTTGTGAATGCTTCATTCTACAATCACCTCTCCTTCAAAAATACAGTCATGGCTCCTTTACCTCTGTTCCCCCACGAATAATACGGCACCAGACAGATTTTAATTTCTTCATAATCCGGTGACTGCTCTCCATACAGCCCCGTATTCCGTTCTATTGCACGATAACCATCAACAATTAACCTTCCGTCTGCGTGACAGACCTGTCCTTCTCTTTTTATGTAAAGAGTATGGAGCTCCTGATTATCTGCTTCTTCTGCACAATATACAAGGGGACCACACGTAACAGCTGTCTTTCCTGTCAGGGAGCTTACTTTCAGACTTCCGTAAACCTTTTGAGGCAGCATATCAAAGCAGATTTCCAGTACACTCTCTTTGCTCCATTCTTCTTTCGTAATTTCCAGATAGCCCTTCCGGATTATTCCTTTAAGCTTCTCTCCGTCCAGAGATACCTCATAATGACTGCACCATTCCGGGATTCTCACTCTGAAAGTACCTTTTTCGGAATTATCTTTTTTTACATAGAATTTCACATTCCCATTATCCGGATATACAGTCTCCTGCCGCACACTCCAGCCGGCTTTCTGAATGCTGCTTCCAATAAACAAATGAACATTCAGTTCATTTCTGTCCCCGGTATAGATGTATTTATTCATTCCCATAAGCAGCCTTGCAATATTAGGCGGACAGCACGGACAGTCAAACCATGTCTGACGTTCTGCCTTCAGATGGGAATAATCCTGTCTCTTTTCACATTTCCGTGGATCAATCTCCAGTGCATTCGTATAAAAGAACTCTGTTCCGCTCTCCGACATTCCAACCAGAATCGCATTGTATAAGGTTCTCTCCATGATATCACTGTATCTGCTGTCTGTTTCTACCAGAAGCATATGATAGGATAAAAGGAAAAGGCCAATTGCGGCGCAGGTTTCTCCATACATCAGATCGGTCGGAAGATCATACGGATAAGAAAAGCTCTCTCCATAAGCACATGCTCCAATCGCACCTGTCAGATACATTTTCTGTGATACGACGCTTTGCCACAGCTTACACATATGTGCAAACAGCTCCTTATCCTCATTCAGTCTCGCTTTGTCAACGGCTGCAGTATAATAATACATTGCCTTTACGGCATGCCCTACCGGCTCTGTCTGTTCCCGAATCGGCAGATGAGACTGCGAATGCTGATAATTACTTTCCTCCAGTTCATAAACCAGATTATTCCGTACATTCTGATTTCTATTCTCTTTTGAAAAGAAATATGGTTTTTTCCCACGTTCCTCGACAAAATAGTCTGCTAATAATTTGTATCTTTCTACATCTGTTTCCTCATATAACCGGTAAAGTGCAAGCTCGATTTCCGCATGCCCGTCATATCCGTGAATCTTGCCTTCTTCTGTTCCGAAGCTATAGTCAATATAATCTGCATAGGCTCTTGCTATTTCAAGCAGCTTCGTATTCTGAATTGTCTGGTAGGCAGATACCGCTGCCTCAATCAGATGTCCTGCACAATATAACTGACAGGATTCCTTAAGATAGTGCCAGCGGTCCTGCAGTCCATGAATGATATAATAAGTATTCAGATATCCATTTTTCTGCTGTGCCCGGTCCAATAAATCAATTGCTTCCTCTAAATAAGTCTGCATTTCCTCATTTTCATATTGTAAACTCAAAGAAGCGGCTTCCATCCACTTAAATACATCACTGTCCTGTGACACCAGACCATAGAAATTGCGGTCTGATTCCCCGGCTGCGATCCGGAAGTTTTCAAATGCCCCGCTCGGTTCAACACCGTAAAGCTCGTTGTTTAACGCCTTTCGGATATAGGGAATTGTTTTCTCTTCAACTATATTACGCTTTTTATGTATTAATCCATCTGTTATTTTTACTTCTGACATTCTGGTCTCTTTATACATTTCTCTATCCTTTCACTGCACCGGCTGCAACACCACTGATAATGGTTTTCTGTGCAAATAAATAAATGATCACAACAGGTATAATCGCCATAAGGCCGGAGGCCAGCAGCAGATTCCATCTGTTTTGCGTAAACTGGTTATAAAAAGATAATTGTGACAACGGAATAGTGTATAACTCCTTTTTGGAAATAAGGATCATAGGAAGCATCAAATCATTCCAGTACCGGATGAAATATAATACAGCGACTGTTCCTGTAATCGGTTTTAATAACGGAAAAATAATCCTGAAAAAGAAACGATATCCGCTTGCCCCATCCATATAGGCACACTCATCCAGTTCCTTCGGAATGGAATTTACCGCCTGTTTATACATAATCACGGCCAGTGAACAGGAAAATCCTGCATTCAATACCGACACCAATGTCAGATTGTTGGAAATATGAAGATCTGATGCAACGACTGCCAGTGGTATCATAATAACCGGAAACGGAAGCATCATTGCAATCATAAATACAATTGATGTGATTTCCCCGATACGATTATTCATTCTGTCCAGCTTATATCCTGCCATAGCCCCCAGTGCAATCACGATAACTCCACTTACCACTGCAAAGTAGATCGTATTTCCAAAAACCTTAAGATAATTTCCGGTTCTCATGACTTCCTTAAAATTATCAAGATTCCACTCTTCCGGCAAAGCCAGTGGTTCCATGACCACCTGTCCAAAGGTCTTAAAGGAATTAATAATTACAAATACCATCGGAAGGAACATGGCAATACATATTAACCAAAGCACGATGGCAAGAATCATATTGACTTTTCTTTCTTTTTTCATCCTGCATCCTCCCTTGTCAGTTTCATCTGCAGACCGGCAATTATGGTCATAATAATGGTAAGTATAACGGCCAGAGCCGAAGCGTATCCCATCCTGTGGCTCTTAAAAGCTTCATTATAAATATACAAAGATATATTTTCTGAGGCATGACCCGGACCACCATTCGTCAAACTCATAATCAACGGAAACATATTAAGACTCTCTGTAATTGCCAGAAAGATACATACAAATGCTGTTGGCTTCATTAACGGTATTGTAATATAACGAATCATCTTAATACCTGTACAGCCATCAATCACAGCTGCTTCCAGCGGATCCTGCGGAAGCAGCTGTAATCCTGCCAGATAAATAACCATAAAATAGCCTATGCTCTGCCATAGCTTAACAAAAACCACTGAGTATAAGACCAGACTGTTATCGGACAGCCATCCAATGTTAAATACCTTCCAACCGGTCAGCGGATACAGATCTGTCATGAATCTTCCCAGTAAAAACTGCCAGATAAATCCAACTGTTACATTATTGAAAACAAATGGACAAAATACAATTGCACGCAATATATTTCTGCTTCTTATTTTTGTATTCAAAGCCAGTGCTAAAAGAAAGCCTAATACATTGGCCAGCAAAATCATTAATAATACGGACTTTCCGGTAAATGCCATTGAATTATAAAACCATTTATCCTGAAATACATCGAAATAATTAGTCAGACCCGTAAATTCTTTTTTGGGATTTATTCCATTGTAATCTGTAAAAGAGTAACCGATTGTCTGAAACAGTGGAAGGATAAAAAACAAAATATATAAAATTAACATAGGAAATACAAATTTAATATAATCTGTGATTTCTCTTACTCTTTTTTTCTTACTCTTCATGCCCGTCTCCTATTGAAAAAAAGACTGCAAAATCAAATAATATGAACTTTAATTTTGCAGTCTTTTCATAAAACTTATTCTAATGCATCTGCATATTTATCAAATGCGTCATTAAAATTCTGAATCAGCTTCTTATGATCCTTATTACCGGAATTCAGGTACTCTACCGTTACTTTCCAGGATTCTGCATCAAATCCCGCAGGTTCATATGCATAATAAGTAAACACGGTTTTCTCATTCTCCAAATACTTCTGCAGAATTTCAGATGCCTCATCTAATTTAGGCTCGGCTAATGCATTTGCCGTAGGTACACCAATTTCATCGTAATAATATCCGCCTCCGTTTTCAGGATTTAAAAAGTATTCCATAAACTGGTTAATTGCTGCTGCCTTATTCGGATCTTCATCCGATGCTTTTAAAACATTAATTACAAATCCATACTGCTTAGGGAACAGCAAATCATCTGCATTATCTGAAATTGGCAGTGGAAACATTCCCATCTTAATATCCGGATTTAATTCCCTGATCTGTAAGATAGACCAGTTACCCTGAAGCATCATGGCTGCCTCTCCCTTGGCAAAGGTTGCATACTGTCCGGACACATCGGTATCAAAAGGCCGGTCCTGGGTATTATCACCAACCAGATCCAATACATCAAACGCCTGATCAATTCCCGGCTGGTCAAAGGTCCAGTTTCCCTTCTTATAATTATCTCCCAGTTCTACTGCTGCAGGAGTCAGAATCGAAGATGCCCCATAACCAAGGAACTGGCCAATTGTCCATTCCGTGGCATATCCTGCTGCAAATGGTGTAATTCCTGCTGCCTTGAGCTTATCTACACAGTCCTTTAATTCTGTTACCGTAGTCGGAACCTCTGAAATACCTGCCTTATCAAATAACTCTTTATTATAGAATACACCCCATGCCTGTGTGTCCATCGGAATACCATATACCCCACCGTCTATGGTAACCGTATCAAGCTCTGTATCACGGATATATTTCATAAATGGCTCATCTTTAATGTCTTTGATATATCCTGCTTCCACATAACTTGCCAGTTCATACCCCTGTAACTGGCTGGTCATGTCCGGCGCATCATTTGCTGCAAGTCTTGTCATTAATTCTTCCAGATGATTGGTTCCTGTCGCATTAAATGTCACATGAACAGCGCTTTGACTATTATTAAAATCATCCACAATTCTGCTGAAAATCTCCGTTCTGTTCGGATCTCCAAACAGGAATTCCAATTCTACCGTTTCACCGGATGCTGCTGTACTTTCTGCTGATGTTGATTCTGTTGTTTCTGCCGCTTCCGATGAACCTTGTGCTGTTTCCCCTGCCTGCTGGCTCTGTCCACAGCCTGTCAATACCATTCCTGTAAGCATTGCTGCCATGATACCAAGTGATATTAATTTTTTACTTTTCATTTGTAACCCTCCTCTTTACATTTGAAATTGCCTTTCATGGTTATATCATATCTGTTAATTATGCATCATGACATAGACATTTTCGACTGTTTTTAGGACAAAATCGACAAAAGGATCATTTTTTCAAATGACCCTTTCCTTCAACTATGATTCATTTCATCTACAAACTGTGTCGGAGATATTCCGTAATACTTTTTAAATACACGGCTGAAATAATTACTGTCATGATAGCCTACCATTTCCGATACCTGTGCACTGTTATATCCTGCCGTCAGATAAATTTTCGCCTGCGTCAGCCGGACATCATTAATATAACTCGTAATATTAACACCATATTTTTTCTTAAATAATCTGGATAAAACATCGCTGTTCATAAAATATGCTTCTGCCAGATTCGTAAGAGAAATATCCTCCATGTAATTTGTATCAATTTTATCTTTAATCTGTTCCAAAACATCCTTTTTACGTTCTACACCCTGGATCTTCGATTTTTGCTCATTCTCATAGATTCTACACAGTGCCTGGTTAAATTCATTCCTGTTAATAGGCTTTAACAGATAATCAATTGCACCATATTTTAAAGCCATTCTGGCATATTCAAAATCATCATAGCCACTGATCACAATAACATGTATCCGCTTTCTATCCCCTGTCAGCTGCTCCAATATCTGATTTCCGGAAAGCCCGGGCATCTTCATGTCCAGTAACAGGATATCCGGTTTAAGCTGATCGATCATTTCAAGGGCTTCCATCCCATTCTGTGCTTCCCCGACAATTTCCATTTCATACTCGTCCCAATTACCAATGAGCCGAAGCGTTTTACGCACAATTCTCTCATCATCTGCTATGAGTACTTTCAGCATCCTGTCCTCCTTCTGGTACTGTAAGCACGACCTGAGTACCGCCCTCTGCCATGTGATCAATCCATACCCCATAATCTGAACCAAACTGCTGCCTGATTCTCTCATTTAGATTAACCAGACCTTTGGGTTTATATTCCCTGGATTCAGTCCTGCTTTCTCCCCGAAGCATGGTTCGGATCTCTTCCAGACGTTCATCGGTAACTCCATGTCCATCATCTTCCACATGGATATAAAAAATATGCCTGATCCGCGTATCATAAACATGGATATTTACAGTATGAACCGACTTTTCCATACCATGCTTGATCGCATTTTCCACCGGAAGCTGCAAAAAGAATACCGGAACCCGAAGTTCAAGAGCCTCTTTGGACAAATCAATCTCCAGATTTACCCTGTCACCAAACCGGTGTTTTTGTATATTCATATAATCCTGTACAATTTTTACTTCTTCGTCAATCTTTACCAGCTGTTTACTGTTGTTTAAGCTGTATCGTAAAATCTCACTGAGTGAATTATTAATTTCTTCAATTTCTAATACATTATTTTCTATGGCAATTCCACTGATCGTCTGCAACGTATTATAAAGAAAATGTGGATCCAGCTGCGCCTGTAATGCTTCCAGCCGAGCCTGCTTCTCCTGGATCTGACTCTGATATTCCGATTCAATCAGTGTATTAATTCTCTCATTCATTTTTTCAAAGCTGGAATACAGTGTACCTACCTCATCAAGCCTTCCACTCAGTTCGGGTTCCTCATAGCGCTTTCCCTGCCGGTAATGCCTCATGATTTCTGCCAGATTTTCAATTGGTTTCATGGTTCGGTTAATAATATAGGACAGACAGAAAATGCCTGCTGAAAAGATAAGAAAGACAATAAAACAGTTCGTCAGGAACTGTAGCCTAACATCTCTGATCATCTCATTGTGTGGCACCAGTTTTAACATGGTCCAGCCATTATCTTCAGATCTGTCACCAATAACCACATATTTTCTTGAATTGATTTTTGCTGTGAACCAGTAATTTGCCGCTTCCTGCTTTTGAATCTTCCCTACCAGATCATTTATCACTTCATCCTGCTGATTACTGCTGTCATAAATAAGCTTTTCCTGGTCAAAAATCATCAGTTCTTCATTTTCATCATTTAGCTGACGGCAAAGCGTATCAAATTTACTTTTACCCAGATTTAAAGAAATCACAAAATAGTAATCATTATTTTTCAACGGATACTGCATGTACCGGGAAAAGCAGATAATATCCTGATTGTTATGCCGGATCTCTGTTGCCAGTGATACTGACAGACCATTATTTTCCTGTGCCGCCTCATACCATGGCATTTTCTGCAAATCGTCACCATTGAATATATACAGTGTACTGGCCGAAGATTTCACCGGAATCTGGTTAAAGGAAGCCTCATCCATAATATAGAATTTATTTGATGCACTGGAATACAGATAAATACTGTTCAAATCATTATTGGAATGATACTGGTTTGCCAGTATGTTATAAATCTGACTATCCTCATTTACCGAAGTTCCTTCATTTCTCTCCCAAAATACTTTATCATAGAAGATTTCCATGGAAGCAGTATCAATTTCTTCAATAATCCCGGCAAAATAATTTGTATTTACCTGATGCAGTATCTGTATATTATTTTCAACAATTTCTTCACGACGGATATGATAAGAATAAGAATACATCACAAAAACCATCACGACCTGTATAATGAAAATAACTCCGATTACAAATGTGATTTTATTTGACAGCTTTCTTTCAATACATTGCAAATAGAGATTCTTCAGGAATTTCATCTCATACCTCATCCATCTGCTGTTACTCGTTACGCTTTCTCATACCTCAACACAATTGCAGACGTTCCGGGAAGTGTCACCATCACCTTACCGGAAACAATGGGATACTCATGCACTTCTACATCAAATCCATCTGCAGTGGTCAGCATCACACATTGCATAACACCTTCCCTGGGAGCACCAATATACCACACGTCTATCTCTCTGGTAATTTCGTGGTCGTTATTGTTAAGGAAAACCGCTGTGCATGCATAACGGTTAAAACGTCCGTAAGCCAGAACATTATAATCCCCATCCAGAAATTTCAGGGATCCGGTTAACAGTTCCTTATTCTCTTTATGGATACGGATCATTTCCTTGTGGAAACGGATAAGCTCCTTATCTTCCTTCCCCCATGGATAGGTTCTCCGGTTATCCGGATCCGTAAAGCCGCATACTCCGGCTTCATCGCCATAATAAATCGTTGGTGCACCGGGCCAGGTCATCTGAATGACAACTGCTTCGCGCAGCACTGCCTTATTTACGCCCACTTCTGCTGCCTCCGGTCCTAAGGTATTCGTTCTTCCCACCATATGATTGGTTCTTGTCAGAAACCGGGAATGATCATGATTCGATAACTCATTCATGGCGATCTGTAAGGACGGTGTCGTAAAGCTTGCCATATGATAACGCATTGCCTGTAAGAAGCTGTCTGCATTGCCGAGCATATTTCCACGGAAATCATCGCTGTGCTTCTGCATACCGGTCAGAAACCATGTTACCGGCTCCATGAATGCATCATAGTTCATCACCGTATCCCATTCCTTGCCGTTCAGCCAGTCTCTCGGACTTCCGTAATGCTCCGCAAGTACAATTGCTTCCGGATTCACATCCCGGACTGCCTTACGGAACTGCTGCCAGAAATAATGATTATACTCCGGACTGTGTCCAAGGTCTGCAGCCACATCCAGACGCCAGCCATCAATGTTATAGGGAAAAGAAGCCCATTTAGCTGCAATATGCATCACATAGTTAAACAGCTCCTTCGACTGTTCATAGTTAAGCTTCGGCAGGGTATCATGTCCCCACCAGCCATCATATGCACTGTTATAAGGCCACGCATGATCATTAAAAAACTGAAAATAATTGTGATACGGACTATCCTTACTGATATAGGCGCCCTTTTCATATCCGGGCGCATTCTCATAAATACGCTCTCTGTCCATCCATTTATTAAAGGATCCGCAATGATTAAACACACCATCCAGAATGACCTTCATGCCACGCTTATGAGCCTCCGCCACCACCTGTGCAAAAAGCTCATTGCTGGCTTCGAGATTTTCCTTATTGGTCACGCGGTCAATATATCTGGTTGCTTCACGATTCTCCTTCTGATCAGGACGCAAAAGCTCTCCCTCGTCATGGACAATTTTTCCAATATGCGGATCAATGTAGTCATAATCCTGAATATCATACTTGTGATTGGACGGAGAAACAAACAGGGGATTAAAATAAATAACATCAATGCCAAGATCCTGCAGATAATCCATCTTATCAAGTACACCCTGCAGATCACCTCCGTAAAATTCACGGACCCCCATGCTGGCCGGATGCTTGTTCCAGTCCTCTACGCGGACGGATTTGTCCCCGATATACTGATATTCATTTGTCAGGACATCATTCGTGGGATCGCCATTATAGAAGCGGTCCACGTAGATCTGGTACATTACCGCTCCCTTAGCCCATTTCGGCGTCTTAAAGCCCGGAATAATCCGGAAAAAGAACGTTTTCTCAGGGTACTTGGAAACTCCGCGCGTATCATAGACACAATTAATCCTTCCGACCTGCACCTCAAAATAATAGCTGTACTGTTCCTGCTCTACCTCGATGGAACAGGTAAAATAATCAAACTCATCGTCCCCTTCTGTAACGGTCATCAGAATTCTCTCATTATCGTGTACCAGAAAAACCCGGTCGATATTCTTCGCCTTGGTACGGAATCGTACCTGTACTTCAGAATACGGATTGGGTTCTGCAGGACTGATATAATTCTCTGTTGTGTCACTGAATAATGCCGCACGGTTAAAAACCGGCCTCATTTCTGATATATATATCATGTTTTGCTCGGTTTTCATAATACGATTGATATCCATATACAATATGCTCCATCTGTTTTTTATAGAATGGTAACTATTCTGATTCAATGTCACTTAGTTAAGCTTATTGGTTCACTATGAGGTAAACCTCTAACAAAAA